>Ga0233439_10000014_pt1 | contig 324729 bp, 341 predicted proteins | sample SI_123_September_6_FD_182713 | JGI IMG/M metagenome (GOLD analysis project Ga0233439, IMG submission 182713) | Seawater microbial communities from Saanich Inlet, British Columbia, Canada - SI_123_September2016_100_MG | ecosystem: Environmental > Aquatic > Marine > Inlet | place: Canada...
GTTCGATTTGGCATATAATTCTTGGAATTCTAGCCCTAGCTATTATTGTAGTGATTATGATTTTAGCAATTCCTAAAGAAAACCCTGAGCAAAGAGTAATTCCAGTCGCTCCAGAAGATAAAGTAGATACAGAAGACCAAACAGATACCACTCCAAAAACTGAGACTAAACAACCTAGCAGCTCTGTAGTAGTTGATAAAAAGAAGAATACAGAGGGAACTTCCGGAGGGAGTAGCGGATCTTCTGATTCAAATACTGACGGAAACACCGCACCAGAAGAATCTTTGTTAAAATGTGCAAACTGGTTTGGGAATAACTTAAATTGGGAAGAGATTACTGTTGCAACACAACTTGGAAATTCTGGACCCTGGGGATTAATGAACAATAATGAATGTACTGAAGAAATTATTGGAGATCAAGGTGTATATTCTTGCGCATTATCATTTGAAGAAGGTGGATTTTCTGGTTGTGCAGGAGATTGTAAAGATGGAAAATGTTTGCCTTGTGAAGATTGTGTTGAGAATGTTGCAGAGTTTAGTTGTGCTGATACAATCGATAATGATGGAGATGGAACTATTGATTGTTTAGATGATGATTGTAATACCTTAATTTGTGCTGAAAATTCTTATTGTCAAGAGAATGTTTGTGTTGAAGAAGTAGAAGAATGTTCTTACGTTGATACGGACGGCGGAAATAACCACCTCGTTAAAGGAACTTGTGATGATGGAAAGGCTATTGTTTACACAGATTACTGCCAAGACGGAGAAACTCTTGTGGAGTATTGGTTAGGCATTGGAGAAGCTTGTTATGATGGTTGTCAAGGCGGCTCAACTTTATTTTATTGTCCATCTTTAGGAAATGGATGGGAATGTAGTGAAGGAGCTTGTGTAGAAGAATCTCCTTGTGAGTTTTCAGATACTGACGGAGGTTTTGAAACTCCTGTAAAAGGCACTTGCACAGGTAGTGATGGCCTAGACTATGTTGATATCTGTGAAGACAATAAGCTAATTGAATACTTCCCAGGCCCAGAAAATGAGTGTGATTCTTCTTGTGGAGGAATATCCCTTAACTGTGATTTTGGTTGTGGAGATGGCGTTTGTTTACCAGACCCTGACGAACAATGTAGAGAATTTTGTACTGGAATACAACTAAAAGAGTCTTATATAGATGGCAGTTGTATTGATAGACATGGTAACACAGCAGAGATCACTTGCACTGCTGAAGGCCATACATATGAAATACCACCATCAAGAAAATGTACAGATACCGCAGATGCTTGTTGTTGTATTGGGGAGTTAGAAATCCAATAAATTCTTTTTTCTTTTATTTCTTTCTTTAAAACCATAATAAATATAAATCACTGCTGCCTAAGCATACTAAAATGATTTTAGGAATAGATAAACTTCATCGGATGGTGAGGGAAAAGAAATTAGTAGAAAACTTGTGTGAAAGAGAAGCGAATACTCCAGAGGGAGCAGGATTTGATTTTAGAATTAATAGATTGTTCAAAATTAATTCTTCAGGATATTTAGGAGAGAAAGAAAGAGAAACTCCAGGCACAGAATTAATTGCAGGACATAAAGAAGGAGAAACTACTACTGTAATTTTAGAACCAGGAGAACATTACTTAATGGATACTATTGAAAAAGTTAACACTCCAGAAGACATTGTGATTAGATTTAAACCCAGAATCACCTTATTTAGATCGGGAGTACATTTAGTTTCTGGAAGTTGTGCACCAGGATATTCGGGGAATTTATTCTTTGCATTATATAATATGGGCAAATATCCATTCAAATTAGAACTAGGAGCAAGAGTAGCCCATGCAACATTTCATAAAGTAGAAGGTTCTTCTAATCTTTACAAAGGACAGTGGCAGGGCGGAAGAGTTACAACTGATGGAAAAGAAACACAGATCTAATAAAACACAATATAAAATGAGAAACATTAAAAAAATATTAATTGAACAAAAAAACAGAAAACAATATTTTGTTAAAGATCTTAATGAAGATTTTCATACTTCTTCAGGAGTTATTAGTAGTAAAGATTTAAAATCAAAGAAAGAAGTTTTAGAATCAAGTAAAGGAAAACAGTTTTTCTGTGTAAAACCAACGTTTCCGGATCTTTGGAATTCTCTTAAAAGAGGACCACAAGTGATGATACAAAAAGATGTGGGTATGGTTATGGCTAAAACAGGAGTAAACAGAGATTCTGTTGTTGTTGATGCTGGTGGAGGATCTGGATCTCTTTGTCTATCGTTGGCTAATATTTGTAAAGAAATTGCTGTCTATGAGATTAATCCGGAACATTATGATGTTGTGAGTAAAAACATTAAAATGTTTGGTTTTGGTAACGTTAATTTAAAACAAGATAATATTTATCAAGGAATAAAAGAGAAAAATGTTGATTTGATAACATTAGATCTTCCTGAGCCATGGCAAGTTGTTGAACATGCAGGAAATGCGTTAAAAGTTGGCGGACATTTAGTTGTTTATCTGCCAAATTTAAACCAAGTTAAAATGTTTATTGATTCTACAAAGAGAAGTAAGATTAAAGTTATTGAAACATTAGAACTAATTGAAAGGTCTTGGAAAATCGAAGATAGAATTATGCGGCCAGAATTTCAGATGTTAGGCCACACAGGATTCTTAACGTTTTGTAGAAAATACTGAAATAAAAGATAAAAAGTAACTTAGTTACTTTATTTTTTGTTTTAGTTTAGCCATATCTTTTTGCAACTTTAACAAAATTAAATGTGAGCTATGATCAATCTTAAGGTCCCGTAAATCTTTTTCTAAGTCCATTTCAGCTCTGGCTTGGTCTCTTTTTGATCCACGACTTTGACTCATTAAGATTAAAGGAGCTTGTAGAGCTGCTAAACATGATAAACAAAGATTTAGAAGTATAAAGGGGTAAGGGTCAAACGCCTGAGTAGTAAGGATAAATATGTTTACAGACATCCAAATAAAAATGAGAATTAAAAAGCTAACAATAAATTTCCAACTACCACCAATTTCAGCAATCCTATCTGAAAGTTTCTCAAACCACTTTAAATCTTTAGTATAAATCTGCTCAATTCCCTTCAACGACTTTTGAACATTATTAATCTCTGTTTTAAAAATATTTAATATTTCCAAAGGGGCATTATCCACAGAATAATGGGCAAAGTCTTTATTTGAAAACTTTCCCTTTGCATTAATCTTAGTTTTTCCCATTTTTATCTTCCCAATTATTTTATCAAATAACCATTACTTTCTTTTAAATATTCTAAAGCCATACCTAATTTGACTTTATTCTCTGCATAAACAGTGTATAACAAATCTTTTTCTCTTACAATATCATTTACTTTCTTGATTAAGTATATTCCAGCACCTTTATCTACCGGCGCACCAGCAATTCTAGCAATTTTAGCAATGATTGTATTATTTATCTCTTTAATGTGGCCCATCTTATGAGCCTTGATATGATAAATAAATTTCCCCATTTTTGGCCAACGATGTTTTCCTTGTGCTGATATGATTTCTTGCATCTTTTTGTAAGCCTTCCCACTGTCTAAAATTTCTGCCGCAAAATTATATCCTTTTCCTTTTTTACATTTACCAGCCATTTCCAACATAACTCCAGCAAGATAAAGAGATTTTTTTCTCAAATCAGGAGGAGATAAAATGTCCCTCCTTAATACTGCCAAAATATCTTGAGATTCTAAAAATGGACCAATACCATTACCGATTGGATGAGAACCATCAGTTACAACAACTTTAACATTCATTTTAAGTTGTTTTCCAAGCCATTCAAATTTGCGTTTTAAGTCATTAGCTTGTTTCCTAGTTTTAACCTTAACTTCCTTTCCCACAGGAATATCAATTAAAACATGGTTTGCGCTCACAGAAAACTTTTTTGCCATTACTGAAGCAAGAAGCTGTCCTTCAGCGTCAATGGATAAAGGATGTTCAACTTCAATAATTTTATCATCAGCAGGAGCGAGATTCATTGACCCACCATGAACTATACATGCACCAACCTTTTTAATAATTTGTTTTATCTTTTTCTCACTTAATTCAACATTGGCTAAACATTCCATTGTATCAGCCGTTCCTGCAGGACTAGTTATTGCGCGAGAACTAGTTTTTGGAATTTTAAATCCAGCGGCAGCGATGATAGGAATAACGATCATTGTTGTTCGATTTCCAGGAACTCCACCAATACAATGTTTATCTAAAGTTATACCTTTAAACTTCATTCTATAACCGGTTTCTACCATCGCCTGAGTCATATCAACAATCTCATCCTTACTCCAGCCATTAATAAATCCGGCAGAAACAAAATATGTTTTTTCTATATCAGTTAAACGGTCATTAGTAATATCATCTATGATTTCATAAATCTCTTTGTAATTAAGTCTCTTCCCGTAAAGTTTTTCCCGAATATGATTTACAGATTCTGGTTTTCCAGAAAAAGAAACTTCAACTTCTGTTCCACGACGAACATCTAGTCGTTTAAGAACTTCCTCAAATAACCCAATCTTTCCAGGAAGAAGAGATTTATTCCCCTCATAGATATCTAAGATACAAGTTATACTTTTAGATCCTTTTTTAAGCAGAATCCTCTCTCCAGAATGAAGATCCATTAACTTAGCATCTTTTTGATGAAGAAGTGCTACAAGAATCCCTCCAGTAGCAATATCCATATCTTTAACGTGAAATTTCATTTAATAAACCTCTTTTTTATATTAAGTGTTAATACTTTTCTTTTTATATAATTTTTGATTTAAGGTTTGGCTATTTTATACAATTCATAAAAGAAATTCTTTCCATTAAAATAACTTAACAATCTTCATCCACACAATCACCAGCATGCAATTCCTTACAAACTTCACATTTGTCTTTAACAAAAGCACCTAACTTTTTCTTGCCAGAGTCATGTTCTTTACCATTACCATTAATCTTTACAGTTTTATCTTTACCAATATTAGAAATACTTACGCCAGCACTCAATCTTGCTTTATCACCAAGAACAGAGTCTTTTACAGAACAACCTTCCTCTAATTCACAACCTGCACCAACAATTGTATTTTCTAAATGAACTTTATCTCCAATTCTGGAACCATCACCTATTGCAACAAAACCTTCTAAAACACAATTTTCTCCAATTAAACAACCTCTGCCAATAACAATATTTCCCTTAAGAACACAACCATCTTCTACAATTGTTCCATCACCAATATCAACAGAACCTTCAACCTTAACGTTTTTACCAAGTTTTCCTTTAATAGAAATGTCTTCATTCTCTTTCAATAATTTCTCTGTCGCATCCAAAACGTGCCAAGGGTATCCAACAGGGATCCAATAACCCTTAACTTCTTCTGCGTGCATTTTATTTTCCTTAGCCAAAACTTTAACGGCATCAGTAATTTCATATTCTCCACGGATAGAAGGTTCCAATCCGTTTAAAATTGTAAAAACTTCTGGATTAAAACAGTACATCCCAGCATTAACATAATTAGAAACAAACTCTTTAGATTTCTCAACAACATCCCTTACTTTTCCTTCTTCAATAACAACAGCACCAAAAGCAGAAGCATCCTGTTTATATTTTACCAGGATACAATTATCATATTTAGAAATGCTTTCCATATCTTTACGAGAGAATAGGTCATCACCATTCAAAACTAAAAACTTTTTATCAACAAAGTCTTTAGCCATTAAAACAGCATGTCCCGTGCCCAGCTGTTCTTCTTGGACAACGTAAGTAATCTTGATTCCTTTGTAATTATCTCCAAATCTGTTGATAATCAGATCTTTTTTATAACCAACAACAATAACAACCTTATGAACTAATCCTAACATTTGTTCTAAATTATGTTCTAAAACAGGCTTATTAGCGACTTCAATTAACGGTTTTGGTTTATCAACTGCCAATGGATACATCCTAGTTCCCTTTCCTGCTGCTAATATTACTGCTTGCATTTTAAGATATTTGATAATTCTACAAATTCATTAATTTCATAATTAGGAACTTCAAAACCGTCTTTTGCTTTTAAAGTTTTATATTTTCCTTTCTTCAATAAAATAGTTTTTAATCCTAGTTCATTACCATAACGAATCTCAGAATCAATACGATCCCCAATCACCCAAATTTCTACTCCAGGATTCTCAACAATTATTTTTGAAAATAACTCTTTCTTTTCTTCGTTTTTGTAACATACCATAATCCTATTAAAAAAATTCTTAATACCCAATAGATCCAATTTTTTGTTTTGTAAATTAGGGTGTGTTTCTTTTGTCACTAACATTTTCTTTCCATGAAAATCGTGAAGAAATTCAACAACACCAGAAAATGGTTCAGCAGAAGTAATATTTTCCCAATCTTCATTTTTTTTAATAGAACGGTCACAAGTAAATAAAGTATCATCAAGATCAAAAATAAGCAATTTAGAGTTCATTAATTATCCCCATTAAAACTTGAGCAAGTTTTTTGTGATCATGGCGTATAAGATTCCTCTTTAACAGATCACCATTTTCTCTCTCCTTCAATTTATAACTAAGTAAATCCGTGCAAATTATTCTTTCATCGTCATCAAAATCATTTCTAACCAATTTTCCTTCTTCAGCATAAGCTTCAACAAGATCTCCAGGAGGTTCGCCGTCATTTATCACAACATAATCAAAAACATCTTTGCCAACAAATTTTCTTAATTCTTTTAAATGGTCACTAGCCTTAAAACCCGTTGTTTGACCTTTTCTATTCATGAGATTAGTTACTAAAACAATTTCGGCTTTTGTTTCTCTTAAAGCTTTACTAACTCCTTCAACTAATAAAATAGGGATCAAACTGCTATGTAAGCCTCCCGGTCCAAGTACTACTAAGTCGGCATTCATAATTTCATCAATTGCTCTTAAATTAACCTTAGGTATTGGTTCTAAGAAAATACTCCTAAAACCATTATCAATCTCTGTAGAAGTATAAATTTCCTTTTCGCCGTTAAGAATCTTGCCATTATCCAAAATCATCTTCAAACGGACTTGATTAATAGTAATTGGAAGAACTTTTCCCTTAATTGAAAGGATTTTGCTTACTTCTTCAACAGAAGTTTCAAAACTGCCAGTAACCTTTTCTAATGCTGATAACAATAAATTTCCAAAATTATGTCCCCCAAGAGAACCGTTCTCGAAACGGTAATTCATCAAGTTACGCATCAATTTGCTAGAATCAGATAAAGCTACTAAACATTGTCTAACGTCTCCAGGAGGAAGAACACCAAGTTCATCTCTAAGTATTCCAGTAGAGCCACCATCGTCTGCCATGGAGACGATTGCAGTCAGATCTAAATTGTATTTCTTCAATCCTCTTAAAACAGTAAAATTTCCAGTCCCCCCACCTAAAGTAACTACTTTTTTCATTGTATCACAAAGAGTAAGAACTGCTTTTAAATATTATGGAAAAAGAAAAGAAAAAAAAGAAGTTTACTCATCCACAAAATCTTCAATTTGTGCAGGTAATTCTTCATCAGTTTTTAACATACCCTTCTTACGCATGTAATCACGAGCAACCAAGTAAAACAATAATCCCACTGATTTCTTTCCCTTATTGTTACAAGGCACAACTAAATCAAGATTGTTTGATTGGTTGTTAGTATCACATAATGCAATTAATGGCACACCAATTTTAAAGGCGTCTTCAACTGCATTCTTGTCCGGCCATGGATCACAAACCATCATCACTTTTGGTTCAATAAAAGTTTCCAAATTCGGGTTTGTAAGAATTCCAGGAGGATATCTTCCTGTGATTACATGAATCCCAGTTAGTTTATGCAATTTCTTTAATGCTTTCCACCCATTTTCCCTTCTACAGATAATTAATATCTCTTCAGGAGCATAGTTAGACAACATGTTAATTGCTAAAGCAATTCGTTCATCAATTTTCTTTAAATTAAGTACTGAAAGTCCATCTGGCCTTGTTTTGTAGATAAAGTTAGCCATGTACTTAGTTTTAAACTTAGTTCCAATATGGATTCCAGACTTCAAGTATTCCTTGGAATCAATCAGTAAGTTCTCTTGTTCTTCTGCCATTTTAATCTCCAGTAAATAAGAATTAACTTATTCACATTTATTTTTTGCCTCAATGTGCTATGTCTCACCCTACAACGAGTAAGCGTCGGCTATACAATTCTATTTTAGAAAGGAGTTTATAAAGGTTTTGTGAAAAAGTTGATATGTTGAGTTAATAGGAGTTGGGCGAAATAAGGTTAAATCTAAAGCCCTATTGGGTTTTCTTTAGTTCCTAGACCACAATTTTCTTTAGCCCATTGAACATAAGGGTCTTTACCACATTGTCCTGCAGTTTTACCTTCACAATCGAATTTACTATTCATATCATCACAGGTAAATGTAGAAGTATCAGTAGAACATGAAATTAAAAGAAACATAAAAACTAATATCATTAAAAGTGTCATTATTCTCATATACTAATTTTTATTAGTTGAATATATAAAACTTCCTTTAGGTTCAATTTCATTCTATCTCTTCTATACCTTCGCCAACTATCTTAAACTGCACATTAATACCTTCTGGTAATGACCGGTGTTTCTTAATAATCAAGCCGCGAGAGTTGCTAAAATTCTTCAACTCAATTAAACATTTAGAACCATACTTCAATAGATCGCCACCAACCATCTTAACCCCATCTTTATTGTCAAAGTCAGAATATACTTGATTAGTAATTAAAACTGGAATTTTCTTACGGCGAGCAATTTCAACCAGGTAAGCAATCTGGCGACCTAACGCAGCATTTACCTCATAAATCTCTTCTTTCTTACCTAATTCTAAACGATACAACATAGAAATAGAATCCACAATAATCATTCCAACAGAACCATTGACCATTTCTTTTAGAGTTTCAAAAATCTCATTTTGCTCAGCAAAATTTACCGGATTGAAGAATACCATCCTTGGCAAAATATCATTGTATTTGTCTGAAATCTGTTTAATTCTTTCTACAGCAATTCCGCCTTCAGTATCAATAAAAATAACCTTTTGACCAGATTCAGCAATCTTAACAGCAGCGATTAAGCACATGTTAGTCTTACCAGCACCAGAAGGTCCATAGATAGTTGTAACGATATCATTATCATAACCTCCCCCTAAGAGATTATTCAAGAAATCTGCCCCTGTTGATACTTTAGTCATAAGATTCTCAGAGCAGAATTAGATTTTAAATGTTTCTCTCTTTGACCATACAACTTTATAAAACATATTCACTTTTCCAATAAAGATGGACAAATCTGCTAAGTATTGGATTTTAGCTATTTTCATAATAACGCTAGCTTTACGACTCACTTTAGCATTTAGTGTTCCAAATTTAACTTATGATTCTTATTACCATGTGAGGCAAGTTGAAGCTATTAAGAATACGGGATTGCCGCTATTTCAAGATCCCCTTTCATATGGAGGAAGAGAAAATGTTTTTCATCCAACGTTTCAATATGTGGGAGCATTCTTCAGTTTATTCATGCCAATAGAAATAATGGCTAAGGTACTCCCAAATATATTCATAGCATTGTTAATTCCAATTATATATCTGATTGGCAAAAAGATTACTAACAACCCAACTGCGGGACTGCTCGCAGGACTGATTGCAGGTTTTCTTCCAATACTATATTCCACAAACTCTTTCGTACCCTCAACAATGTTCCTCCCACTGATGTTCTTAGCGATCTATGCATTTATGAACATTAAAAATAGTTTTTACTTATACTTGTATTTGCTTTGCTTTATTGTTCTTTCATTTACAACACCGGCAACTGCATTGATTCTGATAGGATATGTACTTTATATGGCCCTCTCTATATTAGAAGGCAAGAAAATCAATTGGGCAGAATTGGAATTGATGATATTTTCATTATTCTTTTTTCTCTGGGCCCAGTTTCTATTTTATAAAAACACTTTATTGAAAGAGGGACTAGGATTTGTCACACAAAATATTCCTCAACAAATAGTTGAGCGATACTTCCCCCAAGTATCACTCTCTCAATCTTTAGTTTTAGTAGGAATAATTCCTTTTGTATTAGGAATATTTGTTGTATATCGATCATTGTTTCAATTAAAAACTCCAAAATCATTCCTATTAATTAGTCTGGCAATTTCAACAACTATACTTTCTTGGCTTAAGTTAATGGAATATACGTTGGCACTATCTTTTTTTGCAATTATTATTGCAATATTGTTTGCCAGTTCATATCAGGAAATAACTAACTACTTACGAAAAACAAAATTATCTAGATGGAAAAACAAATTAACAACTATTTTAATTATTTTAACTATAATAACAATTGTTTTCCCCGCGATTGTTCATGCATTAAATCAGGACACTCCTAGTAACGAAGAAATTGAAGCATTTAAATGGTTAAATGATCATACAATAGAAAAAAACAAAATTGCAGCTTCCTTAAGGGAGGGTCACCTAATAACATATTATGGTCAGAGAAAAAACATTATGGATGGAAGGTTTAATCTGATCAAAGATGTAAATGAAAGATTTCAAAATACAAATGCAATCTTTATGACAAAATTCCAAACTCAAGCTTTAGACATATTTGATACTTATGGCACCACTCACGTTGTGTTAACAAAAAAAACGAAAGAACATTATCAAATTGAAGAATTAGATTATGTAAAGGGAGAATGTTTTGATTTAATCTATGACAAAGACACAAAAATATATCAAGTAAAATGCGAGATTACGGTTAAATGACTGAAGAAATAAAACCAAAAATTAATGAACAAAAGATTATTAGTGGCAAGAATCCAGTATTTAATCACTTGGTACACAATCAAAGATCTTATTTATTACTATTATTAGTTTTAGTTTTAGCTATTCCATTATTAACTAATTATTCAATAGGAAAACCAATTATAATGGGAGGAGAAAGTTATTATCATTTGTCACAAGCAGAAAATGCAAAAACCTCACAATTTTATTATGCACCACTAAGTTTAACATTACAATTAATCCCAGAAGAATTATTGTTTCTCATCCCGGTAGTTTTAGCAATTTCCTCATTGTTACTTTTTATTTCAATGATAAACAAGACTACAATATCAAAAAGATTAACTTTCTTTTTCCTTTTAATTTTATTTATCTCTCCGCCGTTTATATTTACATTTACGACGATCTCGGCTTATTCAGTTTACCTCTTTTTAGTAATCCTAGGATTTTTCTTACAATCAAAAAAGAACGAGATTTACCATTACCTTTCAATTATTCCATTTATAGGTGCAACGTTTTTCGATTTTTATAGTAGTATTTTCTTAATCATAATAATGGTAACACACATTTATTTGGTAAAAAGAGAAAGTAATTTGAAAAATTATATTATTTTAATCCCAACCACAATTGTTGCTTTAGTAAATGTGTTGTTCTTAAAAATACCGTTAGTCCTTGGACCATTTCACTTTGAACAAAAAATACCAGACTTAATCTCAGACTTAGGAGGATTAAGTGGAATTAATTTCTTTACCATAATGTTAGCCTTCTTAGGGTTGTTCATAACTTGGAAAAGAAAAGGATTTTACATATTCTATCTATTCCTACCAATAGCAATATTGGGTTATGTTTACAATACTCAGACAATATTTCACTTAACGATGCTGATGGCATTTTTTGCGGCTACTGGATTTGTTAAAATATTTCAAAGAGATTGGAATTTAGTAGTACTAAAGAAATTCACATTTTACCTATTAATTTTAGGACTATTATTTTCTACCTTAACTTATTTTGAAAGAATACCAGACATTGCCCCATCTCAAGATGACTTTGAAGTTTTAGTTTGGAGTAATAACAATATTGAAACTAACGGCAAAGTTCTTTCAATTCCCGAAAATAGTTATTTTATCGAGTATTTTATGAAACAAAAACCATTATCAAACATAAATATTCAAGGAAGCAATGAATTATCACAAAAAGCCCTTAGTGCATTATACATTGACGAGTTATTTCCGATTCTAGAAGATAATAATGTCACCACAATATATATTAACCAATATATGAAAACTGAACTACCTAATGAACAAGGTATTCACTTTCTACTTAAAAACGAAAGATTTAAAATAGTGCATTCCCAGAAGAATTCTGAGGTGTGGTTGTTTGTTCCGGAAGAATCGTAAAAATGATTTGCAAGGCCGTTATTAAGAGTAAAAAATAACAAAATCAGTATAATTATTTTCTTCCGAGTAAAATGAGGTTATTTTGAGGGGCACTAATGGATCTTTTGTTTAATATTTTATTATGGGTTGTTTATGCAATTTCTCTGTACTTTTCGGTATTTCTAGTATTGGTCTATTTTGATAACCATAATTTATTCAAAAAAGAAAGATCTTCATTAAATCCAAAAGAAGAACCTTTAGTGACTATAATTGTTCCTGCTTATAATGAACAGAAAACTATTCTAAAAACATTAAAGTCTATTGAGAACATAGATTATCCAAAAGAGAACCTAGAAGTTTTTGTAATTGATGATGGATCAAAAGACAAAACTAAAGAAATAATCACTGATTATATTAAAAACAAATCCCAGTTTAGACTAATCTCACATAAAAACATGGGCAAAGCTGCTTCTATGAATAAAGCCCTAAGTAAAGCCAAAGGTGAGTTCTTTGCCTGCCTAGACGCAGATTCTTTTGTTGATCCTCAAACGTTAAAAAAAATGCTTTCTCAGTATTATAATGAAGACAATCCAAATTTAGCAATTATTACACCAGCAATGAAAGTAGACACACCAAAGAATTTATTACAAAAAGTGCAATGGTTAGAATATTTAGTTATTATTCTTGTGGCAAGAATTACTAGCCAATTAGATTCACTTTATGTTGCTCCTGGACCCTTTTCATTATACCGTACAAGTATAATCAAAAAGTTAGGTGGATTTGATCCTACAAACATTACTGAAGATCAAGAGATTGCATACAGAGTACAAAAACATAACTATCAAATTAAACAATGCTTCGATGGTTATGTTCATACCACCGCACCAAAAAAACTTAAACCATTCTATAAACAAAGAAGGAGATGGTATTTGGGCAGTATTAAATGCGTAAATCAGTATAAATCAATGATTGCTAATAAGAAATATGGTGACTTTGGGTTAATGCAGATGATTAAAAATGTAGCTGGTTATTTACTAGCAATTGCTGGTATTACTTTTGCCTTCTACTTAATTTTTCTACCAGCATTAAATTGGTTGAAAAATTTAATAATGATTAAGTTTAATGTTTTTCCATATTTAAGTAGCTGGAAGCTAAATTTAAACCTATTAAATTTATTATTAATTGATTTTAGAAAAAGCTCCTTGATTGTGTTTATCTTTATAATTGGTTTCTTTCTCTTTTATCAAGCACACAGAAATGCTAATGAAAAAATGACTAAAGCGGGGTTTATTCCCCTGATCCCTTATTTTGCATTTTATTACTTATTAAAAGGAATTATTTTATTACTTTCATTATTTGAATTTGCAAGAGGTAAGAAACTAAAATGGTAGCAAAAAAACAAAGCATCAAAACAGAGAGAAAAAACGAAAAAATAAAAGAAGATTCAGAAACTCAAGAGAGCACCTTTAGAAAGATTAGTAAAGATAAGTACGTTGTTGCTGGAATCATTACATTATTAATATTCTCGTTAGGGATTACTTTAGGATTTATTATAGAGGATTACCGTTACAACCTAATTGAAGAAGTTAATATGAACCAAGACATCAATTATTTAAGTTTGCAAATGCAATATCTATTCTTGACATCATTCAGTAATTTAGATAATTGTCCAATGATTTCTGCAACTTTAAAAGCAGCAGTTACGGATTTAGAAGAATCTCTAAGTAAAGTAATTGCTTATGAAGAAGAACAAGAGGTCTCAGAAATTAGAAGAGAACTTGTAATGCGCCGTTATGCATTAGATAATCTAAGATATTGGTTACTAGCAGTAGAAAGTAAACAGAAATGTAATCTTGATATTGTTCCGATAATATACTTTTACTCTACAAAATGCCCATCATGTCCAAATCAAGGAACTGTGTTAACATTCTTTAAGAACAAATTTGGAGAAAGAGTTTTAGTATTTCCAATTAACACAGAATTGAAACAACAAGAACCAATGATAGAAATTATCATGTCCCAATTTGATATTGAGAAGCTTCCAACTACAATTGTTAATAATAAGAAGTACGAAGGTGTTGTTGGACAAGACCAGTTGCAAGAAATAATCTGTAGCCATTTAAATAATGCTGCAGAATGCCAATAAAATTGATAACCCCAATGAAAACAAAAGGAATAGTAAATAAGATAAGCAAAAAGATAAAGGAACATCCCCTTTTATCTATCTTGCTTCTTTCTTTTATTGTTAGAGTTATTTACTTGTCAATAAATTGGCCCCTGTGGTGGGATGCACATGTTTACATTGGTATGGGGAAGTACATCTTCTCTTCTGGGCAGATTGGAATTTGGGAATCCTTTCGACCACTAATTCACCCAGCTATTATTGGATTAATCTGGAAATTAGGTTTAAACCCAATCGCTTGGGGAAAATTATTAGACTTGATCTTCTCTTTAATTGCCATCTTCTTGTTGTATAAAATTAGTGAGAAAGTCTTTAATAAAAAGATTGCAGTTATTTCCTCATTAATCTTCAGTCTAACACCCTTATTTATCATGCATACTGGTTTAATTCTTACCGAACCGTTAGCATTAACATTTGGACTACTGGGTATGTATCTAATCTTAGATCTCGCAAAGAAGCCAGATAAAACAAAAATCATTCCAATATTCTTATCAGGAATATTTCTAAGCTTAGCGTTCTTAACAAAATTTACTATGGGCATTTTCTTTGCTGCAATTTTCATTACTTTATTAATTAAAAAAGAGAATTTAATTGAGAAGATTAAGACACTTTCTTTATTAGGAATTTCTTTCATTCTCCCAATAATCCCATATATGATTTTTAATTACTTTAGATATCCAAATCTGTTTGAACCATTTTTAGCTGGATCTTGGATAGTTACAACTGCAACTTGGCTTTATGGTAATGGATATACTTACTATTGGAGAAGTTTTTTCTTTACTAATCCCTTATATATTTTGTTCTTTGCATATATTTATTATTTCTTCAAAGAGAAAGAATGGAGAAATAGCAACAAAACGATTTTTTTATTAATTTCAATTTCAACCATTATTTACTTTACTTTTTTCGTGCCAAGAAAAGAACCAAGATATTTGTTAATTGCAATTCCTTTTATGACAATTGCTATATCTCAAGCGATAAGAATCTTGCATAACAAACTAAAATTATCTAAAAAGCCATTACTTTGGCCAAAATCTTTCGTTGTTCTAATTATCCTATTGGTATTAGTCCCAATGCCTGCAAACTTAAACTTTGATAAAGCTCCAGATTTCAAACCAGAAATTAATCAGATTATTGATGAGAATAATATTACAGGAACAATTGTCTCCTCAGACCCGTCTTTTGTGTCATTTTTAGACCACAAAATAATAACTTTGGATGGAATGGATTTTGCCCCAGTGATTTATAATCAAACTAAAAAGCAAGCAGAAATGATTTTTATCAACGATTGTGATTTATTATGCGCTCCGGAAGACCTAGAATGTAAAGAACTAAGAGAATTATTATTATCCACAATTAAAGAAGAAAATAAAGAAGTGTTTAGTAAACAATTTAAAGATTGTAATTATTCTATTTGTTTAACCTCTTAAAGAATCAAAATGGCCAAACCTAAAGACTATATTAACTTAATGCGTGTGAGACAATGGTACAAGAATTTAATAGTTTTCTTAGCATTGGTTTTTTCTGAAAACTTGTTTAATGGAGAATTGTTTTGGATAACTGTTCTTGCTTTTATCTCATTATCATTAGTTTCTTCTGCGGGTTATGTTATAAATGACATTGGAGATAGAAAAAAAGACCAACTACACTCCGAAAAGCGTTATAGACCAATTGCTGCAGGCAGAATAAAAGCTCCAGCAGGAGTAATCTTAGTAATTCTACTATTACTAATTGGCTTAACTATAGCATATTCTATAACCACTTGGTTTTTTGTAATTGTAGCATCTTTGTTTATTGTTACACAAATTTACACATTTTACTTAAAAAACATTTTATTTGCAGATATTTTAACCATCTCAACCTTATTTGCTATTCGAGCTATTTCTGGAGGATTGGCGATAGATGTTAGAATTTCTCCATGGTTAATTCTCTGTCCTTTCTTCTTGGCTATGTTTTTAGGTGTAGGAAAAAGAAAAGCAGATATTCATTTAATGAAAAAAGAAGCGAGTAAAACTAGAAAGGTTTTAGAACACTATACGGAAACATTAACAAACCAAATGATGACTCTCTCTACTGTGTTGTTAATAGTTTCTTATTCCTTGTATTCATTTCTTAGCGAGCATCCAAACTTGATTTATACTTTGCCGTTTGCATTGTATACAATTCTGCAATTCTTTCATTTGATTAATAGGGGTTCAACAATTGCTAGAAATCCAGAAGAGATCTTCAAGAATAAACCCGTAATAATTGGCTTGATTCTATGGATCATTATTACTGGGATGTTGATTTATGTTTGAGTTATCATGAAATAACTGTTTAATAAGCTTTTTATAAGGAGAATTTAGATTAAAAGAAGAATGAAGATTACAGTTATTGGTGCAGGACCAATCGGATGTTATGCGGGATACTTATTTGCCAAGTCCGGGCATGATGTTTCAATTTATGAAGAACATTCAGATATAGGCTTGCCAATCCAGTGTACAGGATTATTAACAAAAGATTTTGACCAGTTTAATATTCCAAAAGAAAAGTTCTTAATTAACACATTAGAAGAAGTAGAAATTAATTCTCCAAACCACCAGGCGAAAATAAAGATAAAAGAGTACTTAATTTGTCGACAAAAGTTTGATAGATACATTGCAGATTTGGCCAAAAATGAAGGGGCAAATCTCTTTCTGAACCATTCGTTCATAAAACGCAGTAATAATAATGATAATAAGAGTAGAATTGTGATTAAGAATAACAAAACAAAAAAAGAGATAGAACTTTCCCCAGACCTAGTTATCGCTGCTGATGGACCATTGTCCAAAACATCTAAGGCATATGGATTATATCATACAGAACGAAAGAATTATTATGGAATTCAGGCTACCGTTGAAGGAAAATTTAATGCAAAATGTTATAAAACATTCTTTGGAAAAAAAGTTTGCCCAGATTTCTTTGCTTGGATAGTTCCAGAGTCGGAAAATATTGCTAGGGTGGGACTAGCGTCAAGAAAAAGTCAAAAATCTTACTTTGATCATTTCATTAAAAGAAATAACTTTAAGATTCTAGATATTCAAGCAGGAACTATTCCAATTTATAATCCTAAACAAAAACTACAAAAAAATAATTGTTATCTTGTTGGAGATTCATCAAGTTTTGTTAAAGCTACAACTGGTGGAGGAATTGTTCCGGGAATGCAACAAGCTAAAACTTTAGTTAATTGCATTAATAAAAAATATGATTACAAAAATGAGATTAAGCCCCTTAAGAAGAAAATGAGATTACATCTGCTAGTTCGCAAAATAATAGATAACTTCTCAGATAAGGATTGGGATAGACTAGTTAAAATCATTAAAAATAAAGAGATTCAACAAATATTGGGTAAGAATAGCAGAGAAAATTTACTTCCAATATTAATTAAGTGCTTAATAAAAGAGCCAAGATTAATTTACTTTTCTAAATATTTGTTAAAATAGTTTTCAGAAAACAGACTTATAAAAATCCATATTGAAAAATCTCTGGAGTAGTTAATTCTCCTTGTTCTAAAGCTTCAACCCTTCTTGCCAATTGCAACATCCGAGGTTGTGCAACTTTCGTTACTTTAACAATCTTTGCATCCGCATACCTGTGATCATTGCTATACCTCTCTAAAGATTCAGCAATTCTTTCTTCCATTGTTACACGTTCTCCTCCAAGATTTGTCATATCAGCATATGTTACAATAACTTCCTGCCAAGTTCTTGGAACTAAAAGAGCTGTGTTCAAAGGTTCAAATTCTTTCCTCAAACCAGCAAATTCCGGTTCTTGCCAATATTCAGGAGCAAATCCATGTGATCTTAACATCTGAGCAATTCGATATACATCTTTAAGAGAATCAGCAACTCCCCTTTCTAAACCTTCTTGTTCAATATATCTTGCACCTTCCAATCCATGAAAAACTTTTTTTTTCAACCGAGGCATTCCAATATCATGTAATCCCGCTGCCACAGATATTTCTTTAGTAATTAAAGGAATTCCAGGATTTGCTTCAAGTATGTTCCCTACAACAATCTCTGCTAAGTTCTGTACTTGCCTAAGATGAGCAAGATAACCATCAGGATCATTTAGAGATCCTGGATTTGCTTCTACTACACTTCTCGCCCAATCTTGACTTGATGCTTTATCGATCATATCGAATTTGGAAGCTCATTAACATATAAATCTTTCCTTTAATTAATCCCTTTTAAGTAGTATTGATTAGAAATCGTTATTTGTTTTTATTTCTTGGTTTTTTGATAAAGTCACCCAAAGTAAATTCTCCCTTTAGAGCTTTATCTTTCTTAATCTCAACCTTTTCTTTGATGTCTTTGATAACGAAGTTTATTCCAAGAGTTTGTCCTAACTTTCTAGCCACAAAAATTCTAGGCCTTAACGTTCCTTGTTCCCATTTAGATAGAATACTCTCCCTTTCATTAAGAAATTTTGCAAACTCTTCCTGGTTCATATCTTTTTCTTTCCTTGCAGATTTGATTAAAGCAGAGAAGTTTTCCACAATTTTCCACTCAATTTCTTCTTTATTTCGAGTTCTAGACCCAGAATAATGGGGTCTTCTGGAATTTCCAACCTGATTTTTGTTTGTGGTACCATATCTGGTGCACACCGGACATACTTTTAACTCAACTCCTTCCACATCTGCACTTACTAATGATGCTTCTCTCCCACACATTTCACAAACGGACATAATTCAAAAATAATTGTTCTCATATTAAAACTTATCGCTCAACGTACTCTTAAAGGATAATAAATTTTATAAAGGCTATACTGTTTTTATAGATTTAACTCAAATTAAGGTGTTTAATAGTGGTTGAAGATATTAAGATTGATTCTGAAGAGAAAGACCAGGATTCAGTAGAAGGTGTTTCGCAACAACCTAATTTTGAAAATAAAGAGAAAATCAATTTAAGCAATTCTGAAAAAAATGATACAGAGAACAAAAGACCTGAAGAACCAATAGTTGAAAAAAGAGATAACAAACCAGAACCACCTAAAGAAAAGAAGATAGAAGAAAAAGATAGTTCTGATGACCAAAATGATGATGAAGAGTTAGGCATTGATTTTAAAGAATTAAAAAATAAAGCAGTTGGGTTTTTAAAAAATATTAAAACCAAGGGGAAAACAGACTTAAAAAGATTTAGGGACGAAGAAGAAAATACAGATGAAGATATTTCTTTTGATTTCAAAAAAGTCTCCTCATTTACAAAGAGAAACTCAAAATGGTTAATTCCTCTTGCCTTAATATTACTGGTAATCCTACTTTCAACATATTTTAGAGTTATGCCATCTTATTTACCAATTACTGAGGATTGGGCAGAAAATACTGTTTATAACTTTTACCAACAACAAATCGGCAATCAAGTTAACCAACAGTACCCAAATTTACCAGAACAAAATCGTCAATCTTTAATTGATACTGAATGGAAGAAACAACTCAAAGATAATAAAGACCAGATTGATTACGACATTGAACAGCTATCTAATCAATATAAAGCAAGTTTCCAGGATGAAAATGGACAAACTTATCTCTTAGCAATTGACCCTTATTTATGGTATGGTGAAACCCGTAGTTATATTAATTCTGGCCATTTTGGCACAGAAGTTATTAAGGGGAAAGAAATTAACTTCTTAAGAAACGGCCGCGAAGGTAAGGGGATGCCTCGAATTGTGTTTCACTCTTTGTTTGGTGCTTATTTATACAAAATTGGAAGTTTTTTCAATAAGGATTTACAACTGATGGCCGCATTTTTTTACATTCCTGTTATTATTATTGGATTGTCAATTATTCCCGCTTTCTTAATTGGAAGAAAATTTGCTGGAAATATTGGAGGGACATTTGCAGCCATTATTATTGCAATAAATTCAGCATTGTTAAGCAGAACTCCGGCCGGATTTTCTGATACGGACCCATATAACATCCTTTTCCCTTTAATTATTACTTGGTTAATCTTAGAAACATTCGAAGCAAAAAGTACTAAAAAGATGTTGGCCTATTCAACCCTTTCAGGATTGTCTATTGGATTTTTTAGTAGTGCTTGGCTGGGATGGTGGTACATGTTTGATTTCATTTTAGCAGCTATTGGAATCTATGTCATCTACTTGTTAATAACAGGGAAGAAAAAAGGTAAAAAAGTAAGTTTTGGATCCATCTTCACATTAAGAATTAAGCAGATAATAGCTTCAACAGCAATATTTTTCTTTAGTTCAGCCATAGTTGTAACCCTTTTTGTTGGATTTAACGATTTTATGGACTTTTTTAATAGTGCATTGGGAGTAATAACAATAAAAGACTTAGGATTGACAACCTTGTGGCCAAATGTTCTTACTACTGTGGCGGAATTTAATGAAATTAGGTTTGGAGAAATTGTTTCACAGATGGGGGGAAATTTATTATTTATTATTGCCATTTTAGGAATTATTATCGCTATAGCAGTTAAAAACGAAGAAGGTAAAAGAAACATTTTTTACGCAACACTTCTGACTGTCTGGTTTATTGGAACAGCTTATGGGTTTACTAAGGGTGTTCGTTTCGCTATTTTAATGGTGCCTGCTTTCGCTCTTGCATTTGGAACGGCCGTGGGATTCATTTATAATCGTCTTAGTTCCTGGATGGAAAAAGAAATAAAAGTTAACAAAATTGTTGCTAAGCTTACCATAATCCTAATCCTCTGCTTATTATTTATAGCTCCACTTATGTCAGCTAACGGGATTGCAAAGAATCAAATTCCAAGTATGAATGATGCCTGGTATGACAGCCTTACAAAAATTAAAGAAAATTCGAATGATGCCATTATTACTTCATGGTGGGATTTTGGGCATTGGTTTGTTGCAATTGCTGAAAGAAGAGTTACTTTTGATGGTGGAGATCAAGGAGAAAAAATACATTGGGTAGGAAAAACTCTTTTAAATCCGGACGAAGAAATTGCAGTAGGGATCTTAAGAATGCTTAATTGTGGTCAAGAAGAAGCCGTTCATGTTATTGAAGAAAATTTCAGTGGAGACACATTAAGAGCTATCAATGTCCTTAACCAAATTATGGTTCTGAATGATAAAAAAGAAGCAATAAAGATACTTAAAAAGGAAGGCTTAAATAATGAACAGATTGCAGAAATTATTCAGTTAACTTACTGTGATGACTTAATCGAACAGTTTTACATTACTTCTGAAGATATGGTTGGTAAAGCAGGAGTATGGGGCCATTTTGGAAGTTGGGACTTTGAAAAAGCAGCTATGTATCAAAGTGTAACAAAAAACAAAGAAGATGGTCAGAATATCCTCATTGAAGAATTTAATTTGGATGAAGAAACAGCTGCCAGATATTATTCAGAGATTATTAATTCGCCAGGAGACCAATGGGTAGCAACATGGCCAGGCTATCAAAGCACAGGAAGTTGTAGCTTTGAAAACAAGATATACCACTGTAACGTTAACCTTGGCCAAGGAACAACAATAATTGATATTGACTTAGATACAATTAATGCTTCCATCTCAACTAGCAATGGCAATGTATATCCAAACAGCCTTGTTTATGCTACAAAAGAAGGGATAAAGAAAAAAGAGTTTTCAGGACAATTATTAGGAGCATCAGTAGTCCTACTTCATGAGGAAAATAAAATTTTGTTAACTCATCCCCTACAAGCAGACAGCCTTTTCACCAGATTATTTTTCTTTAACGGTCATGGATTAAAATGCTTTACACCATTTGATGAACGCAGAACAGTTACAGGAGATAAAATTTCTATCTGGAAGGTTGACTTTGAGTGTAAACAAAAAAACCAGGCCTATTTTTTACCAGAATAAAAAGATCAATCAAATCCATCAATTAATTTCTATTAAAAAAAAGTTCATTTTGCATAATTTTTATAAAACGACTTCTGAATTATATTATTAATGAAGACTATTATAATCATTCCGTGTCATAATGAAGAGAAAAACATTTCTAAAGTTGTTTTTGACTCATTAAAGTATTCACCTCACGTGTTAGTTGTAGATGATGGAAGTACAGATAAAACACCACAAAATGCCAAAGAATCTGGAGCAACAATACTCAAACATATAATTAATCTAGGCAAAGGAGCTGCTGCAAAGACGGGATGTGATTATGCTTATGAAAAAGGATTTGATTCTGTGATTTTAATTGATGGTGATGGACAGCATGATCCTTGTGAAATTCCTCGGTTTGTGGAACAATTAAATCAAGCAGACATTGTTTTTGGTTATAGAAAGTTCAGTAAAAATATGCCTTTTGTTTTTCGGTTTGGTAATCAATTAATAAACTTAGTTACAAAAGTTTTATATGGGCTTAATTTGAAAGATACTCAGAATGGTTATCGTGCGTTTAAAGTAAACATATATAGAAAAATAAGGTGGAAAGCGCAGGACTATAGTATGGAAAGTGAAATGATTGCCAATGTTGGGAGATATAAGCTTAATCATAAAGAAGTACCTATTCAAACCATTTATTCAGATAATTATAAAGGAACAACTATAATTGACGGAATTAAAATCGTTTTAAACATGTTCCTGTGGAGGTTAAATTGACAAGCAATTTATTAGGGATTCAAATTATTGGAGTACTATTTGCGTTATTAATGTTTTATCTAACTTTTTTATATTTGAGAAGAAAAGAATTTACTAATAAAGAATCCATTTTTTGGTTTGGGGCTTGGACAATATTTTTGTTTTTAGCTATATTTCCTAAAGGATTAGACTATTTTATTAAGACCTGGTTAACATTTGGTAGAAGATTAGACTTTTTTATTATTGTTGGATTTATGTTCCTAATTGGAATGTTATTTCACACATATACAATAGTACGGAAAAACCAACAGAAAATTGAGTCTGTTGTTAGAAGAATTGCCATTGAAAAGGCTAAAAAAGGAGAATAATCTGATGAGAATATTGGAGATCACACCATACTTTTTACCTTTTTTAGGAGGTGTAGAATATCATTCTTATTATATTTGTAAAGAGCTTAAAAAATTGGGAGCAGAAATAACTATTGTTTGTTCTAATCATTTAAAGAAGAATAAAAACAAAAAAGTAACAGAATTGTTTAAAGGATTAAAAATAAAAAGGGTTCCCGTTTCGTTTAATTTATTCAATACACCTATTTCGTTAAATTTCTTACCAACTTTACTCAAACAAAGATTTGATGTGATCCATGCCCATATTCCTTCGCCATTTCCTGCTTTGATGGGAGTATTTACAAAGATAATTACTAAAAAGCCACTAATCATCACATATCATAATGACATTGGTGGAATAGGTGGAATTGCTAAACTCGGCGCGTGGTTATACAATAAAACAATTGGGGCATTTATTCTTTCTCAAGCAGACAAAATTATTGCAACTAGTCCTATATACTTGAAAAACTCTCCCTGGCTCAGCAAATGGAAGAAAAAGACAGTTATAATTCCAAACGGTGTAGACTTAAAGATATTTAAACCCGAGAACAGCCAACATAACAAGTCTCTTCAAATCAGAACAAAACATAAGGACAAGAAAATTATTTTCTTTATGGCTTCTTTAGGCCCATATAAAAGATACAAAGGAGTGGAAATCTTAATTCAAAGTGCGAAAATAATAAAAGAAAAATATGGTGAAGATTTTGTAATTATTGTTGGCGGCGAAGGAGAACTCAAAAAAGAATACATGCAATTATCAAAAAAGTTAGGTTTGGAAAAAATGGTTTCCTTTCCTGGGTTTATTACTGATGAAGATCTCCCTTATTATTATGGTGCTTGTGATTTATCAGTTCTTCCCTCTACAAGTGTGTGGGAAGGTTTTGGGTTAGTACTTGTTGAAGCAATGGCTAGTAATAAGCCAGTAATAGGAAGTAATATTGGAGGCATTCCTTATGCAATTGGCAAAGGCGGAATTTTAGCGGAACCAAAAAATCCAAAGGACTTAGGCAATGCAGTAAGCAGCATATTAAATGATAATAAACTTGCTAGAAGTTTAGCAACACAGGGAAGAAAAAGAGTTCAAGAAAAATTTAATTGGGAAATTATTGGAACTAATACAATAAACCTCTTTGAACAGATTATAGAGAGAAAGAGAAGAAGGAAAAGAGGCAGAAAATGAACATATTCTTAACAGTTCTAAAATTGATAGATACTAAGATGTCAAGATTTCTAAACAAAACTCCTTTGGGTCCGTCAGTCGTACATTTAGAAGTTACAAAAAGGTGCAATCTCAAATGTCAAATGTGTGATATTTGGAAGGATTACATTAAGAATCCATCTTTGGCTAAAGAAGAACTCACACTTAAACATTATATTCAATTGGCAAAAGAACTCAAAAGAATGAAGGTTGCAGCCGTAGGAATTACGGGTGGAGAACCTTCACTAAAAGTTAATATTATTGAAATTGTTAAAGCGTTTAAAAGAAGGGACATTGCAATCCATATGAACACTAACGGTACAACAATTTCAAGAATAATTCCAAAACTAGCTGAAGCAAAAATTGATTCAGTAACTGTTTCAATTGACTCATTTGGTCAAACCCATAATGAAACTCGGGGAGTTCCAAACACTTTTGAGAAGGCTATTAAAACATTAAAAGAATTAAAACAATCAGGAATTAAACGAGTGGGAATTGGAACTTTAATTATGGGTCAAGATCCTGAACATCTTAGAAAATTAACACTTCTTGCCAAAGACCTTGGTGTTTACATCTCTTTTGCTGGTTTTGATGTTGGACTGATTAAAGATAATGTTCAAGAAAGAAAAAAAGAGTTTAGAAATGTTATCAAGGGAATTAAGATGATTAATAAATTAAGAAAAATTCATCCTCACATTATTGTTCTTCCTTCTTACTTAAAATACATGGTCAAACAAACTAAGAATCCAAAGAAAATAAAATGGTGTTATGCTGGTTTTTCAACATGTATTATTGAGTCTAACGGCAATGTTAAACCTTGTTATCAATACCCTGTAATTGGAAATATTAAAGACCGGGGATTTAAGAAAGTTTGGCATTCATATAAAATGCAATCAATCAGAAAAAGAATCAAAAGTGGATGTGTAGGATGTTTTGCCAACTGCACAATAGAGCCAAGTATTGTGTTTAGTAGTACAATTGCAGCGTTTGAATTCTATAAACTAAAATGGTCAAAAATAAAGAAATAAATAAGAAGCTGAAAATTCTTTTTGTTTTAGAAAATTATTCCCCCCATATTGGAGGGGCTGAAATAGTTTTTAAGAATCTTGGTGAAGGTTTAGTAAAGCAAGGGCACCAAGTTTCTTTAGTAACACACCAACTTAAAAACACAAAAAAGTTTGAAATTATTAATGGAGTCAGAGTTTACAGAGTTCCTTGTTTTGATAACCGTTATTTATTTACTTTTTTTTCAATACCAAAAGTCCTGAAATTAGCTAAAAAAGTAGACATTATTCACACCACCACATTTAACGGGGCTCCTCCCGCATGGTTAGCATCAAAAATATGTGATAAACCTTGCGTAATAACTATCCATGAAGTTTGGGTTAACCAATGGCAAAAAATTACCGAAATGGGGAGATTCAAAGCATTCTTCCATAACACCTTGGAAAAGTTAATTTATAAATTAAGATTTACTCAGTATGTTGCTGTTTCTAATTCAACAAGAAATCAATTACTAAAAATTAAAATCCCAAAAAGTAAAACAACAACAATTTACAATGGGGTTGATTATCATCATTGGGATCCAAAAAGATATAATGGAGAAAAAGTTCGTGAAAGACTAAAATTAAAAAACAATTTTATTTATTTGTTTCATGGTAGGCCGGGAACTAGCAAAGGGTTCGAATACTTAATCAAAGCCGTTCCAACAATTTCTAAATTAATTCCTAACTCAAAGTTATTGGCTCTGGTAAGTAAAGATGTTGCCTATAAAAAAAATTATAAAAAAATCATTCAACTAATTAAAAAACTGAAAATACAATCCAATTTAATTCTTCACAATCCCGTTTCTTACAATGAAGTTCCTAATTATGTTAAATCAACAGATTGTGTAGTAGTTCCTAGCTTAGCTGAGGGGTTTGGTTTTTCTGCTGCAGAAGCTTGTGCAATGAACAAGCCTGTAGTCGCTTCGAATACAACCTCTCTCCCAGAAGTTGTTAGTGGAAGATATATTCTTGTCAAAGCTAAAAACCCAATTGATATTGCCAAGGGCGTTGTCAAGGTGTATCAAAAAGAGTATAATAACAAGAAATTGAAGAAATTCGGACTAAAGGAAAATATTGATAACTATCTTAAAGCTTATAGAAAAGTAGCGTACAATAAATAGTATAGTAATATAGGAACATAATATTTAAATAAGGGCCATTCTGCTAAAATTCATATTAAAATAGGTTAAAATGAACAATTCAATATATTTGGTTGTAACAACAAAAATCTTGGAAAGTTGTGATTGTGATCCGGGCGCAGTTATTTATTCACTTCTTCCAACAGTTATGAACTTTTCAGAGAAAAATGATGGTAATAACAAAGTTCACGGATTGGCTTTAGCTAACCATCCAAAAATATTAAGTAGTGCTTTAAATATTCTTGGTGATGGTAACAGTAACTCCAATAGCAGCAATAATGTGACTAAAAGTTCTGCCATTTATCAAAAGATAAAAGAAGAAAAAGATAATATACTTAATTCCTTAATAAAAGCAAGACAATTTTCTGAACTTCCCAATCATATTAGTGATAATAAAATCGCTGCAGCTTTAAGTTTAGTCAGTTGTTGCTACTTAAACAGCTTATTTTACCCCACTCAATCTTTTTTACCAAATTCTTCTTCCTGTAGTGGCCAATGGGAATTCTGGGAAAAAGTTAATTATCTAGATTTGTTACAAAGAATGAAGAATAAGGATTTCTTTCTTAATTTCAAAGATGAGATCTCAAAAAACACAATTTGGAAAGCTAAATTCAAACCTGAAGATTTTCCTGAAATGATTCGGAAACGGTTGCATAAAGAAGATGCTTTCAACAAAAAATTAAGTGCTGAATCTTTAATAAAAGCAATGATTATCCGGATGGGAGAAATGGCCCAACCCAAAATCAACTACGAAATAATCGATTATACAATCAGAAGTTTCTTTACATACTTAGGAGTAAAGCAATATCTTCGAGTAGATCGAGAAACTAAATTTTTAAGAGGATTAGAAAAAGAAATTATTCAAATCTTAACTTGATAGTAATTTATTTACCCTTTCTTCTATTGCTAATACTCTTGCTTCTCCTTTCTTTAGATCATTAATCCCACTAACTAAATGAGTGTCTGGAGAGTATCTTGTTTTAATATCTGTCATTCTTTTAAGCGCTCCATCATAGCCTAAACCACAAGACATATCTGCAAGCATAATTAAATCAGAAGCTAAGGGATATTTTCTATTATCACAAAAATCTTCTTCTCGGACATCTAAGAAATCTCCTGCTTGATGTAACATTCTTAAGACAGTTCCTTCTCCTGGTTGATGTGGTTGAGAAGTGCTAGCTAAATCTTCACAGCCATTATCCTTTAAAAGTAAGTATGCAGCATGTTCATGAGCATATTGAAAACTATCATCTAAAAACATTTTCGCGATATCGTGACTTCCACCAGCATATTCAATTTCTTTTGGGCTCAGACCAATTTCAGTTGCCATCCCCCTGTCAGATAATTTTCTAGCTAAATTAGCAGCATATTCTCCAACAACCCAAGAATGTCGATTAAAAGCTAAAACATTACCAATATGTGAAGTACGGCTTTTTTTATCCTCTTGAACCATATAAGAGAATATTCTTCTTGCTTCAATAACATCTATGTCTGTGAATGTTCTTTCCTTCCAAAGAGTTAAGAAATTTCCAAACAAGCTTAGAACTTCGTCTGACACATCTAAATGTTTTTCTAAGCTTGGGCGAATGATTAGGTCATGCATTTGTCTTCACTTCACAGTAGACCCAAGCAATCATATAAAAGCTTTTCGGTGAAAGTTTTTTAAACTAATTCTTTAGCAACAAAGTTATGAAAATTGTTTACACTTATGTGTGTGGTGATATTTTACATGAAGGACATATACTGTACTTAGAGAATGCTAAGGCCTTAGGTGAAAAACTGATTGTTGGAGTGTTAACTGATCATGCTGTGAAAGAAAAGAAGAAAAAGCCAGCAATGGGTTTTAAAGAAAGGATAAGATTAGTAGGTTCTTTGGCTTGTGTTGATTGTGCTGTTCCTCAAAACGAATATGCTCCGCTTAATAATTTAAAAGCTATTCAACCCGATATTCTTGTAGAGAGTACAAGCCATATTGGAAATCCTTATCTCAAACAACTTAAGAAAATATTTAAAGGTAGAACTGTGATGCTGCCATATTATAAAGATCAATCTAGTACAGCCATTAAAAATAGAATCAAGAATGGCTCAAGTAAAAGTTAAAATCAGATAACAAAAAATTAGTTATTTATGAGGTGAAGAAGAATGAGAAAAATATTAAAAATGAGCATAGTAGTAAGTTTATTATTATGTCTAACTGTTTTTCTATCAGCATGTCAATTATCAGAAAAGACAACAGGAGAAACAACAATTGAAGATATTAAAGTTCTAAAAATGGGATTAATCCCTGCGGATGATGCAGATGAGATGTTAAGAAACTATAAACCTATTCAAGAATATTTGTCTGAACAATTAGGTATTCCAGTAGAGATTCAAGTGACTTCAGATTATACTGCAGCAATTGAAGCTATGCGAGCTAAGCATATTGATATGGCGTGGTTTGGTCCTTTTTCCTACATTATTGCCCATAATGTTGCAGGAGCAGAAGCAATCGTAAATGGAATGAAATCAGAGACAGGCAGTGCAACTTACAAGTCAGTTATTGTAGCAAATGCAAATAGTGGAATAAAAACCCTTGAAGATTTAAAAGGTAAAAGTTTTGCTTTTGTTGACCCAGCATCCACATCGGGAAATCTAATTCCAAGAAAAATGTTGATTGAAAATGGAATAGATCCTGACAATGATTTCAGCAATAGTTATTATGCTGGAACCCATAATGCCGCAATGTATGCTGTTGCAAATGGTAAAGTTGATGCAGGAGCAACCGGCGATAATGTTTATGAAAGAATGGTAAAAGCCAAAGAGATTGATTCCGCAGTAAATACAGTAATTTATGAATCAGAACCAATACCTGGATCGCCAATTGCAGTACGAGGAAGTTTACCAAAAATCATGAAACTAAAAATTCAACTTGCTTTGGTAAAAATGGATCAACAAGTAATTCATAAAGTTGATGGTTGGGGTGGAATATCAAATTACAAAACAGTAAAAGATAGTGATTATGATGTCGTTAGAGAAACTGCCAAAACTTTAGGAATGGACGTTAGTAGCGCAGAAGCAGCGAATAAATAAATGTTTTATTATTTTTAAAAAGAATGAAAAAATATTGAAAATGATTGGAAATAACTGAAAATGATTAAAATAGAAAACCTTAACCACACATACAGTAACAGAAAAGAAGGCGCTGTTAAGAATGTTGATCTTCACATAAAACAGGGAGAAAGCGTAGTGATCATAGGATCCAGCGGATCAGGCAAATCAACATTACTTAAATGTTTAAACAGACTAATTGAACCGACTTCCGGAAAAGTACTGATTAAAAACCAAGACATTATCAATTGTTCCGTTAAAAAATCCGTGAAAATCAGAGGAGAAATAGGGATGATCTTTCAAAACTTTAACTTGATTGAAAGAGAAACTGTGTTGAAGAATGTTCTTGATGGGCGGTTGCGTTACAACACTACATTAAAAACAATTTTTGGAAAATTTTCTGAAAATGATTATGCTATTGCTCGAGAAAATCTAAAATCTGTAGGGCTAGAAGATTTTGAAAATGAACGTATCCATAACCTTAGTGGCGGCCAAAAACAAAGAGTTTCTATTGCTAGAGCCTTATCCCAGAAACCAGAGATTATTCTTGCAGACGAACCAGTATCCAGTCTGGATCCAAGACTAATGAAAGAAATTATGGACTTGTTGAAAAAAATTTGTGTAGAAAAAGGTATTACTTTAGTAACTAGCTTGCACTTCTTAGAATTTGCTAAAAGATATGGTTCTAGAATAATTGGTATGAAAGAAGGAGAAGTTGTTTTTGATAATAAACCGGAAGAACTAACTGAGAAAAGTATTGTCAATATTTATGGTAAGACTGAAGAGTGGTCCACCTATGGAAAAGCTGGGATTTGAGAATGAAAAAGATCTCAGAGCTCGAAAGTAAACTTAAACCTCCGAAGAGGAAGTATAAAGGCTTGTTAATTGGATTATTGGTTGTAGTTGTTTATTATTGGGCCATTAGTGGCACAGATACAAGCATCACAAGTTTTGCTCAGGGCATTCCTTATATGGCTGATTTTGTAGGGAGGATGTTTCCTCCTGACATTTCTAATTTAGGAACATTTTTGTTAAAAGCTGTAGAAACGTTACAGATGGCCATAGTAGGTTCAACTATTGGAGCTATTATTGCATTTCCCTTATCTTTCTTGGCAGCTAGAAACATAATGCCTAACAAATTTGTTTATCACATAACAAGAACACTATTTGACATCTGCCGTGGTATTAACGAAATTGTGTGGGGATTAATTTTTGTTTCTATGGTTGGCTTAGGTCCATTTCCAGGAGTTCTGGCCTTATCAGCACATGTTACGGGGGCTCTAGGAAGATATTTCTCAGAATCAATTGAAACTGTTGATCCAGATGTAATTAAAGCCATTATTTCCACTGGAGCTAATAAAATCCAAATGATAATTAGAGGCATTATTCCACAAGTTAAACCATTATTCATTAATTACATGCTTTATTACTTAGAAAATAACTTTCGTGCTGCCACGGTTCTAGGTTTAGTGGGAGCTGGTGGAATTGGAATGGAATTATTAACAAGTATGAGGCTATTTAAGAGTCAGGAAGTTTTAACAATCTTGATTATTATGGTTGTTATGGTTACAATTATTGACCGTATTAGTGCATATATTAGAAAGAGAGTGATCCACGGAGAAAATCTTTGATAAAAGTATATTTTGAAACGAAAAAATTAAAACAAGTAGAACCTCGTTAAGAAAGATAAAATCAATACTTTTATATACCAATTTTTAAGTTTTTAACTAAATGACAAATTATACAAAGAAAGCCGCCCATGGATCCGCAGTTGTTTTTATTGGAATAATGTTAGCAGCATTTTTGGGATATCTTATTAGGGTTGTTTTAGCAAGAAACTTAACTGTAAAAGAATACGGTTTGTTCTATGCAGTTTATACATTTGTATTGTTTTTCTACTTATTTAAAGACCTTGGATTTGGAACTGCAACAATAAAGTATATCTCGGAATTTAATGTTAATAAGGAAAACAATTTGATTAAGTCTATTATATCTTATACTCTTACAATTCAATTGATTTCCTCAGGGATTGTAGTTGGAGCGTTCTTAATTTTATCAAATGTCCTCGCAAACTACTATTTCAAAGACCCGTTCGCTGCAATAATATTACAGTTTTTGTCCATAATGTTAATTCTTAATGTATTTGATGACCTTTTAAAAAAGTGTTTTCAAGGATTTCAAGAAATGTTTTACTTTTCAATAATGGAATTTGTTAAGAATTTATTAACACTAAGTTTAATATTAGTTTTTTTTTATTACAATTTTGGTTTATTTTCACCTATTTATGCTTTCGTTTTAGTCGGGCCATTAATGTTTGTTATTTTTCTTCCCTTCTTCTTAAAAAAGTTCAATTTCTTCAAGTACAAAAATAAGTATTCAAAATCTCTCTTAAAAAAATTAACATACTTCGCTATACCTTCTGTCTTAACTTTAGTTGGTGCCAAGTTTATTGGTTATATTGATGTGCTTTTGTTAACTTATTTTAAAAGTTTAGCGGAAGTTGGAGTTTACAGCGTAGTATTACCAACAGCAATTCTTTGTTTATATCTTGGAAGATCTATCGCCTTAGTAATGTTACCAATGGTCTCTGAACTTTGGACAAAAAAAGAATATGATAAAGTATCATTAGGAATAAGATTATTACAAAAGTACGTTTTTTTGATAATTATTCCTTTAGTTTTCACATTAATTGCATTTTCAGAACTGTTTCTTAGAATCTCTTTTGGTGTAGAGTATATTCAAGGGACATTAGCATTACAAATACTTCTAGTTGGAGTAATATTTTATACTCTTGCTAGAATAAATAATAATGTTATTAGTGGAACTGGAAACCCAAAAATAGTTACAAAAGTCATTACTTATTCTGCTTTAATAAATCTTGGCATTAACTTAATATTAATTCCAAAATATGGAATTAATGGGGCTGCTTTAGCTACTGCCGTCAGCTACATTTTTGCGTTTGTTTTCTCTAACATAAAATTATCCAAAATTGTCAAGACAAGACTTCCTTGGTTGAATTTAAGTAAAATCTTTTTCCTTGGTGTAGTAATGGTTTTAATGATATTTTATCTTCAGAAAATAATTCACTTAAATGTTTGGCTTGAATTGGCCGTGATTTTATTAATTGCCACAGTAATATATTCTGTTTTGGTCTTCTCACTTAATTTGATAACAATAAAAGAAATCAAAAAAATAATTAAATCCGCTTCAGTATAATTAATAAGTATATTTAATAATTACCTTGAGCAAATATATTTTAGTTCTCTTCTCCTTTACTATCTATTTCCTCAGCGGCATTTTGGTTGTTACTGTTGTTACTCCTATCATTGTTGCTATCATCAGCACTATTTTTCTTATTTAGTTTGTCTGCGGATTTTAAAAGACCACTATAATAAAAGAAAAAAAAGACTTCTTTAAGTGAAAATACAATTAAACAAAACCAAAAGACAATGTAAGTTATACCAAACAAAGGACCAACTACAAACAGAAGTAACCTTAAATCTCCAGTACCAAAAGGATCTGACATTTGATGCTTTTTAAGAAAGTATTTTAATTTTGCAATTAATCCTTTTCTGCTTGCTTCCCCGACTGTCCGAACACTTTCTGTAAATGCCTTGTCCCCTAAAACTCTAGCGATAATTAACGATTCAATAATATGATAAGTTAATATCATCGCCATAAATGGAGCAATGTAAAGCCAGATAATATTTCCAGAATAAAAATATAGTCCAAAACAAAGTCCTGGAATAGTTAAAGCTGACGAAAGCAAACCAGCATAATTGTCAAGAAATGCCCCATACTTAGAAGTTATTCCTTTAACACGAGCGACAATGCCATCAAAACAATCAAAAAGGTATCTTGCTAAGGATAGAATTGCCCCTAAGATAAACATTTGATAATAAAATGCTACTGCTCCGCCAATTCCCACAAACAACCCTAAGAAAGATAATTGTGTAGGGGTTAACTTAGTAAAATTTACTAAAAACCAACTAATCCTCATCGAAAAAGGCCTAATTAAAATAACACCAATTGGAGTATCTGCAGAACCAAGATTCTTTCCTACATCTTTTAATGAATATTTTGTTTTCATCTTCTAATCATTTTACCAAGAGTACTTAATCCAATTTGGTCCGGTTTAAACCGAACTAATCTTCCTTGGCCCTCCTAATTACTTCTTTTACTAATATTTCCATAGCATCAAAAACTGGAATCTTTGATTCTGTATTGCCATCAAGATTATTATTGGTGTTATAAATGACATAAGAATCTCCCTTTATCATTAAAGGTAGTTCTGAACAGCCCAAAATAATTCCTTCTGCACCCAAGTTAACTAAAGATTTAATTATTCCTGATAACTTTATGTTATCACTTTCAACAATATTATTTAATTTTAAAGTTTCAATTATTGCTCTCACTTCTTTTAACCCTTCATTATCTGGAACGACAATTTCAAGACCTTGTTTTATGAATTCATTCTGAAATAAACCACTTTCGGCTGTTACTTCTGTAGATAAGAGCCCTATTTTCTTAAAATCTGGATTGTTTCTTTTGATCTCTTTGACAGTTTCTTCAACTGCATTAATTATTGGTACTTTAACGTTGTTTTGTACCTCTTGATAAAAATTATGGGCAGTTAAACATCCAATAACGATTAAATCTGCGCCTGCCAGTTCTAAATTTTGGGCAGTTAAAATCATCTCTTTAGAAGGATTAGTTTCTCCGTAAGCAAAATATCTTCCTCTACTTGGAATTTTGGGATTATTATCAATAATAATTCTCAAATGTTCCCAATCTTTTTTTGCTGGGGTTAGATCTAAGATTTTCTTAAACAAGTCAACAGTAGCGTAAGGACCCATTCCTCCCAAAATTCCAATTACTTTTTCTCTTTTTATTTCTATGTTCATTTTTCACTAATTAACCTAATTCCTGACTCTTCCATTACTGTTCACCTAGACACTTAGCTACTTCTCTACTTTTCCAGCTCTTTCTGCTAAAAGAACTGCTTCCATATGGGTATTTTGTTTTGTAGCAGCTATAGCTCTTTGTAATCTCGCATGTACAGTAGAGTAATCATGTCCCGTAATTGGATTAGTACCTTCAGGAAATTGTCCTCCTCTTAAGTGTTTATCCATCATCCAAGCCTCATCAAAACCAGCAACTTCCCTCGCATACGTTTCTAAATGATGTGGAACATCTGTGTTCATTCCTGCCCAATTTAAATCCAATTTTGAGTCAGGATGAGCTACAAAATGAGCATTATAATCTTGGATGCTGGGAGTATAACCATGCCAATTAGAAATATCAAGATTTAATTCTTTTACAAATGCAATAGTCGCATTAGCATGTTCTTCTGTTTCTCCAGGAATACCAAGGATAATACTACCTTTAACTTTCATACCGGCTTCTTTAGCCATTCTTACAGCATTTTTGGTATCATCCAATGTTAAGCCCTTACTGACTGCATCAAGCATTTCTTGTGATCCTGTTTCAACTCCAAAATAAATTACGTCTTGTCCAGCTGCTTTAAGTTTAACAAGCAATTCTGGACTTACTTGATCTGCTCTTGCATAAGCTAACCATGAAACTCCTAAATTGTTTTCAATAAGTAAATCACACATTTCTGCAAGACGAGGATTTGTTGTCAATGAAGAATCACCAAAACGATACGTCGTCACTCCAAATTCTGTAGCATTTCTTTCCATTTCTGCAACAACAGATTGAGGACTTCTGAATTTATACCTAGGAAAAATTGCCCTTTCATCACAAAATTTACATTTTGCTACACATCCCCGAGAAGTTGAAAGATAGAAAACGTCATCAAAATCATCTAGAGGAAAAACGCCCCAGTCCGGAAAAGCCAATTCGTCAAGATTCTTTATTACTGGCCTGTTTGGATTAGCTACAAAACGATCACCATCACGAAAACTCATACCTTGAATATCATTAAATCCTTCTCCTTTCTGAACTGCTCCCAACAATTCTTCAATTGTTTTTTCTCCTTCCCCCCTTATAATAACATCAACATGGGGAGAATCTTCAAAAACTCGGAATTCCCATTTGTTTGTAGAACTTAAAATTGAAACTTGCGGCCCCCCCATAACTACTAAAGGATTACCTCCGTGTGACTTTACAGCTTCAGCAACTCGTAATGCTCTTTGATAAGAACCAATAGTTGCAGTTATACCAACAACATCTGGAGCGTTTTTTGCAACAGTTTTTCCCACTTGGTCAACAAATGCTCTTTCTTGATCTAAAAATCCTGGAAATGTTAAATTATCTACTTCTCCCTGTAAGAGAAAACTTTCAGTATTGACTTTAGCAAAAGGTTTACTTGCTGCTGCAACATAAGCCAGTCCAAGATGCGGACCATAATTATTGTTGTGGTTCGGATCCACTAATAACATATTTAATCTTTCAGTCATTTTTTCATACCTCAATAGTCATTCCATCATATCCAACATCTACCTTCTCCAAGTTTTTAACCGCTTCAATAATGGCATCATGATCCATTTCTTTCCAAAGATGCCTATAACCATCTATGTGAACAAAAATAGTTCTTTTGGGATTAAGATATTGAATTATTCCCTCAGATTCTTCCTTGGAAATAGTTGTTTGCCATCCATCACTGATATCTAATTTTGCACACAAATTTTTGGTGATGGGAACGGGACATTCTAAAAGTAAAACGTCCGGATTACTCAACCTTAAATTGTTCAGTTTAATCCCACTAACATCACACCCAAGCCAAATAACACTTTTATTAAATCCATCAACAATTTCATAAGCATAAACATTCTTTTCATGTCCTTCCATTAATCGTGGAGTTATTCTAATTTTGTCAATTTTTATTTCTTCGTTATTTTGAATTAAATGTACCCTTAAGAAACCCTTGCTTTCAAAATAGAATAATTTGGGATACTTGGTTTTAAAATCTTCATAAACTTTCTGTGGTAAATAAACATCAATAGGCTCTTTATTTTGTTCGTCTGGCCTAGTTTTACTAATATGTTCGAAGATTCTCAATCCCCAAACATGATCTGGATGCCAATGAGTATAAAAAACATGTTTCAAAGAACTAATTTTCTCCCTTTCAAGTTGAGATCTAATGTCTTCTGGAGTATCAAAAAGGATGGCAGATTCTTTTATAAAAAATGATGGTCCGGTTCGAGAATAAGGAATCCCTCTAACCCTTGCTTTATTACAAACATCACAATTGCAAAGAGGCCGAGGCAAAGGATTTGATCCACCAGAACCCAAAATAATAATTTCCATTTTTGTTATTTCCCTATTCTCTTACTATTTAAAAAAGATTCTTAGCTATATCTAAATCTTCTTCGTTATCGATCTCTACCCATTTCCGTTTGTTAACATCATGAACATGCATTAAAGAAGTTCCTTCTTCAACAATTTCTTTAATTACAGATTCATAATATTCATCAAACCTTTCTTCTTTTACCAAATTATTTAATTTAGGAATAAATGCGTTAAGTAAAAGTGAACCAGACAATTTTGTTATGCCGGCCATTTTATAACGGTTCTTTGTCCCAGTATCGTGTTCTCTATCTGCTGGAAGAAGGTATTTGGTCATCTTATTATCTTCTCCTTTCTCAATTAATGTGCCAGTCATATCCCCTTCAAGCTCATCCACTAACATAGTATTTTCTTTTGGATCCAAAATCAGATTGCTCAAAATTTCTTTCTCAAAAATAACGTCGCCATCCACTAACAACAGATCTTCATCCATGTGTTCTCGCGCTAACCAAAGAGAATAACCATTATTTGTTTTATTAAAATCATTGTTTTCAACATAATTAATTTTCAGATTACCAAAAGAACGACCAATTGCTTCTTTGATTTTCTCACCAAGATAACCAACAATTATTACACATTCTTTAATGCCATTCTCTTCCAAAGCTTCAAGTTGAGTAATCATAATTGGTTTGCCATTAACTTTTACTAATGGTTTGGGTAAATGTTCTGTTAAGGGCCTTAATCTTGTCCCCATGCCCGCTGCAAGAATTACTGCTTTCTTAACTTTCATTTTCTTGATATTTTCTCCATTATTCATATTATCCTCTTTATCAGTATTGTCCCTCTTTATCCCTTTGTTAACTATTTTAGGAACGCACACCAAATATTCTCGACCTTCAACATTTAATAATTTCCATAAAAATTGGAGTCGATTAAGATTGAACCAACTGTTATAATAAATCTTTTTGATGACAAACCCTTCTTTCCGAATAATCATTTTTAATCGTTTGGAAGCAAATCTTTCGTGCTTAATTGGAACATCATGCTTTGAAGCCCAGCGATTAGAAAATTTAGACTTTCCAGTAATGTTAAGGATTAAAAAACCGTGATCATCAATTAAACGGCGCGCTTCCCTTACAAGGTTCTCAGGATTTTTAAGATAATGGATGGTTCCAAAACAAGTAATTGTTCTAAACTTTTTATTTAGTGGATATGGAACTTTGTTTAAATCATGTTTAGTGAAGTTAGAATACTTGCCCGCAGAATCATCATAATAATCTAATGAAGAATCAATTTTAAACTCCTTTTGAAGAAAACCACGGCCGGAACCCAAATCTAAAGTTGGCCCCCTTGCATATTTTTTCATAATATATCTAATAATATGATGTAATGACATTCTTACTTCCTTTCCTCCAAATTAGAAAATATATTTTCTGCGATTTTCAAATCATTTAAGTCGTCTATTTCAAACCATTTAATCATATTTGCATTATAAGCATTAATTTTTCCGCCCTTACTAATAATTTCTTTAAAAATAAATTCAATTGGTTCGATTCCGCCAGTTTCTTCAACATGGGCTTTTAGTGTTGGAAGAATCTGATTTTCTAAAAAAGATTTTGAAAACTTGTGAACGTTAATTGTTTTATATTTGTCCCAAAGTGTAAACCCTTCTGGCCGGTCCTTTTTGTGTGTCCAAGAATTAACCAAGGCATCATCTCCGACACTAACAAAAGTTCCATCAAGTTGAGAATTATAAGGTTCTACAGTGGTAACATCTTCTTGCTTTTCAGCCATTAAGCTTTCAATTAACTTTCCTTCAAAGAAAACATCTCCTTCAAGTATCAACAACCCCTCATTTAAGTCTTTAATTGCTAACCACAAAGAATAACTATTATTTGTTTTATCATAAATGTTGTTTTCAACATAATTTATTTTCATATTACCAAAACGTTCACCAATAGCTTCTTTAACTTTCTCACCAAGATAACCGATAGCCAAAATTGTTTCTTTAATGCCACTTTGTTCCAGTTTTTCAAGAGCATTTAAAAGAATAGTTTTTCCGTTAACTTCTGTTAAGCATTTGGGTTGTGTATTTGTTAAAGGACTTAATCTAGTTCCCATTCCCGCTACCAAAATAACTGCTTTTTTAATTCCCGCTTTATCAATAATTTCTTTTTCAGTTGGTTCAACAATAAATTTATTGTATGGCTCATTACTATTCTCCGTACTATTCTCTGATTGAAGTTCCGTTGAATACCCAGCTGTTTTTATTTTTAACAAACCTTCTTCTTTCATAACTTCTTTAAGATTGTCTAAGAACCAATCAACATCGTCAGAATTAATATGGCCAAGAGTAGCAACACGAAACATTCTTTGGTTAAGTACACTCTTACCAGAATAAATTGTTATTCCTCTTTCTTTTAATTTATCATGAACTCTCCAATAATCCATTCCTTCAGGCATTTTTACAGCAGTTAAAATGTTCCCTTGCATTTCTCCAGGGAGCAAAACTAACTCTAATCCTAACTCTTTAAGACCAGCCCTCATTTGGTTTGCAAGTCCTTTATAACGACTAACTCTGTTTTCGTAGCCTTCTGCCAAAAATTCTTTTAATGCAACGTCTAAAGCAAAGATTAGTTGAACGGCTGGAGTGAAAGGCATCTCTCCCTTTAATCCAATTTTCCATTGAGCGTAAATGTCAAAGTAAAAACTGCGTGATTTGCCTTCTAATTTTTTAATTTCTTCAGTTTTGCCAATTACAAAAGAAACCCCAGGAAAACTTTCTAAACATTTGTTCGCGCTTACTGCACAAAAAGCCACATTATCTTTCTGTAAATCAAATTTATGACCCCCTAAGCTACTAACTGAATCCGTACAAAGTAATTTGTTATATTTTTTGGCCAACTCCCCAAGTTTTTGTAATGGAAGTAAGGCCGCAGTAGTAGTTTCATGATGGACTGCATAGATATGAGTTATGTCTGGATCTTTTTGTAATTCCCGTTCTACTAAGTCTAAGTCTAATGGTTCTAAAGGTGGTGACTTTAAACGATTCAGAGGAACATTATAACGCTCAAGAATATGACAAATTCGGTCAGAGTACTTCCCATTATTAATAACTAAAACTTTGCCATGAATATTGGCACAAATGGCCTCATTACATCCAGTTCCAGAAGCAATAAACAGTACAGCACTGTGTGTTCCTTCACCATTAAGAATTTTTATTATATTTTGATTGATTCTTGATAAAACTTCAAAAAATTCAGTTTCTCGGTGACAAATGTCTCTGGTAGCCACAGCTTTTCTTACATTTTCAGAAACATTTGTTGGTCCCGGATTAAATAATAATGTCCTCATTTCTTTTAAACCCCTAACTTTATTTTTATTCATAATCTGCCCTTATAAAACTTTTGGACACTTGATCTATTAAATATGTTAAAAATGGCAAGTTTATGTAACAAAACTACTTTTGCAAGATCTATTTCCTAGCCAACATAGAACATGCGTCTTTATAATTTTGGAAGGTGTTAATTTCTATCCACCCCTCGCCAACTTCTGAAGCATGAACTGGATTGTTTTTCTCGATCAATTTTTGTAGTAGATACACCATATCTTTTACCACAAAATCATTTCCTTGCTCCAAATCATTAGCAATTTCTCTTTTTAAAGTTTTAACTCCTTCTGCAGAAAATAATGAAATTCCAGTAAATTCATGACTAGCTTCTTCTCTAGGAATATTGGGCCCAATTTCCAGAACCACATTCTCTTTAATTGTATTTATAATCCTATCTCCACTTACTGGAGGAAATTTTGCCACAACCAGATCTAATTTTTTGTCCAAAAACTTTGATTCTTGATAAGATTTGTCAATTATTGCAACTACATCTTGTTCATGTTTGAGCAATTGTTTTATAACGCTGGGTTCAAATAAAATGTCTCCATTTATAATTAAAGTTTGACATTCAGGGTCAGGATTATCGGCAATAGCAGCCATTATTGAACCAAGAAGTGTTGAGTTTTCCCAATTGTCATTATAGATCACATTAGCATTCTCAATAGTGATTTTTTCATGACCATACCCGCTAACGATAGTAATATCGTTGATTCCTAAACTGTTTAATTGTTCAACATTTCTTTGCAATAAAGAATTTCCGTTAATGTCAAGCATAGCTAATGGCGTGTCACCTAACATTGCCTTTAAAGATTCAGGAGGAAGTCCAGCAGCAGGGATGATAACCTTAACAGGCTTGTTATCTGAAACAACAAACTTCTTTTCATCCTCTTTTAATTGAGTTGTGCCTTGTAACTCAAATAACTCTTTTACAGGGATTAACTTTGAACTCACTGAAGCAATTCCCTTTGTTACCCTAATCTCGTCTAATGTCGCTTTCATCGCACCCACAGCAGCCCGAATTCCATGATTAGCGTAAGTCACTATTTTTATTTTAGGATATTTAAGAATTTCATCTTCTGTAAAGTTGTAATAATTTGTAGGAACAACCATTATTGGAACGTTCTCTTCCCAAGATTCAACAAATTCAATTACTTCATTCGGCGTACTTGATTTAGAATGAATCATAATCACATCTGCTCCTGCCCGCGCATAGGCTTTTGCTCTTTTCATTGCTTCTTCTTGACCCCAACCAGCAATTAAAGCCTCCACTCTAGCAATAACAACAAAATCTTCAGAACGTTGAGCATTTTTTGCAGCAAGGATTTTTCCAACAAATTCAGGAATGGAAGCCAATTCTTGTCTCCCTTTTGATAATAAACTGTTTTGTTTAGGGAATTTCTTGTCTTCCATACAAACTCCAGCAATACCTGCAGCTTCAAATTTCTTAATTGTTCTGATAACGTTGTTTGAATTTCCGTAGCCTTGGTCAATATCAACAACAACTGGGATAGAGATTACATCATTCATAGCAGTGGCCGCATTTAAATAATCGGTCATTGTAAGAATATTAGCATCTGGCACAGCGTGTGAAGCTGATACTTCAAGTGAAGAAGCCCAAACTCCATCAAAGCCACTTTTTTCTACCAACTTTGCAGATAATCCATTATGGGCACCAACAAGACGGATCAAATCTTTCTCTTTAAGCAACCTTCTTAATATTCTAGATTTGTTCATTTTTAAATTTAAATACCTCGAATTATCAGAAACCGCTTCGCTTTAAGAACCTTTTGAATCTTTAGTCTATATTAAAAAGACTTTCAGCCCTCAAATTGAAGATCTTACTTCAAGGGCCTACTTTGGCATTTTACCTAAAGTTTTTTCTTCAGCCTTAAAGAATAAAAAGGTTGAAGTAAAGAAAATTAAAGCCCTAAATGGCAAAAATAATCCATAAAATATGACTAACCAATCTAATTTACCGATTAACAAAAATAAGAGTAAAATAGACCTCACATATTTAACAGGGAAAACAAACAGTTTCAAAATCCTTTGCTTAAGCTTAGATTCTGCTCCAACATTTCCCATTTGCACATTAATTTTTCCTTCAACACTTTTATGATGGTGTTCCCTTAATAAAGCTTCTTTAGTTTCAAACAAATAAGATGATGTTAAGTGACCAATTGTACCAAAACATCCAAACACAATATAAAGAACATTTCCAGTAATTCTAAACAATCCAAGACCAAGACCAAAATAAAGTAAAGCGTAACCTCCTTGATGATAAAAATGACATAATAGATCTGACTGTAATCTTGTTACACTATTTCTAATTCTAGCCATGGTCCCATCTGAATAATCTGTAATTTCACCAAGATACAAAAATAAAATTGCGGCAATAGCATAATAGAGATTTCCGAAAGCTAACAGACCTGCAGCCACATAACTAAAAATAATTCCCAATATAGTTATCTGATTAGCTGTCAAGTGTAAAAAAAGAAATATCTTCACAAAAGGCAAACATAAGTGTTTCATTACATGTGAATAAGTCCCTTTCATCTTTTTTTGATAAGCGTATCCTTTTATTTCTTTTAATGAGAGCATTTTTTCACCACCACAATAATCTGACTCCTCCATTTAACAGGAATGGGAACATGTTGTTCCAGGAAATACATTACGGGCCTCAATAAAGACGCATTGTAAAGTGTTCGAGCATATGAAAAAATTCCCTCTAGTTTATAATTGTATCCCTTAAACAATTGACGAATTTCTGTGATTGTAAACATTTGATGTCTTTCTCCCCTTTTAGTTTTTCTACGGGGATTTAATAATAAAGACAACTGTGTCCAAATGCCATTTTTATTTGAAAAATCAAGATAAATTTTCCCTTCTGGTTTAACAACTCTGTACATTTCTGCAATGCCAGCTTTAATTACAGATTTAGGCAAATGAAAAAGCACATGCATGGTATAAACTTTATCAAAACTGTTGTCTTTAAAAGGAATATTCTCAATATCCCCTTTTTTAATCAAAGGATTGAAACAATTGAGTTTTTCTTTACACACTTCAACCATATTTTGTGCTGGTTCCACGCCACTAACCAAATAACCTTTTTTCAATAAAAACTCTGTGATTCTGCCAGTTCCACATCCCACGTCCAGAATCCTTTCACTTTTTTTAGCATTTAAGATCTTTTCAAAACACCTGGTTTGAACTTTATTAAAGAAAATCCAATAGGGATGAGTAGTATATCTGTTTTGATCATAATCTATTGCTTCTTTTTCATATCGGTCTAAAAATAACTTTTTCTGCCCATCTTCAGTAAAAGATTTTTTCTGATATATTGTTCCCATTTTATTCTTTCTATTCCTTCTTGGTAAACCAAACAAGCCCAACCATGATAATCCAATAAAAATTCATTATAAATACAAAGAACAAAAGGACCCAATATATTTTATTAAACATGACTCCCACTGATATCAAAAATAGATAAACATCTTGTTGCAGAGCAAGATATTGAGGTTTAATCTTTAACTTGTTTAATATTCTAACGAGAAAAAAATCTGAATGACTTGTCTTTAAACCATCACCGCCAAATATACTTCCTGTATAAGTTATCACGATTTGTGTCATCAAAACTCCACAAAGGCCAACTAAACCATATGCAAAAGCTAACCCATTACTTGTTTGGTTGTAAAGTCCTGCAGAGAGTCCAAAGAAAATCATACAATCTTTTAACCGATCAAATATACCATCAATCCATGCTCCTTTCTTAGAACAAATATTCTTTATTCTTGCTACTTCACCATCAATCGCATCAAGTGTCCAGTAAAACATTATTAGTATTCCAGCAATGATTAAATTCACATGATTTCCAGTTGATAACAAATAAGCGGTTATAATTCCTATAAAAAACGCAAAGAAAGTTACTTGGTTTGGAGTTATTGAGGTATTGTTGACAATGAATTTGGTTAAATATATAGAAAGATGTTTACGGATGAATACACCCACAAATCCATTTTTGCTATACTTCTCTCTGTTTGTTTCTCTGATTTCATTGGCAGTATACTTTTTTCTTATTTTAATCATTTTGCTCTTTTTCTCTCGATAATTCCCACATTCTTTTTCATTTCTTTCCAGTGAGTGATATAATTTTTTAAAACAACAGCATCTTCTTCTGCAGTAGGGCTGATACTGTTATCATAAATGATTGCATCTTCTGCCATTTTCAAAAGGCCAGTTTCTTTGTTCATTTCTCTCAGATCTATTTTTTCAATAATCTCTCGAATTTCTTCTTTTGAATATTTTTCTTTTTCTTCTTCTGTTGCCAATTTTATAAATCTTTCAATTCTCACACCCATAGAAGCACACACATAAAATTTCCAATCTGCATTTGGAAAAACATTTGTTCCAATATCTCTTCCCTCACAGATTATACCCCCTTCTCCAGCCATATTCTTTAAAATTTTGAGGGCTATTCCTCTTATTTCAGGAATCACTCCAATTTCTGATGCAGCAGTTATAACATTTGCACAATTTAACTTCTCTGTAACATCTTCCCCATTTATTAAAATCCAATCATCTTTAAGTTTAATCTTTATTTGATTTGCAATTTCAATAATCTTCTCATTTTCATCTGATTTTATTCCTTCATTAAGAATTTTATAGGCAATTGATCTAAAAATGCTTCCAGAATTAATGTGTTTATACCCTAAAAGTTTTGATAAGGCTTTGCTTACAGTAGATTTTCCAACCCATGCAGGCCCATCAATTGTTATGATAAAGTTATTTGTTTTATAATCAAAATCCACCATTTTTTCAGTTAGGGGAAGTCCTCTTTAAAAACATATCTTTTTAAGATCATAATTGTAGAAAGAATAAGAAATATAGCTGGCAATAGGACTGCATGATACTTAACATGCAACCCAAACAAGCCTAAATTATAACTAACAATTGTAGTTATTGCAACACCTAAAACTGAGCCAATAATTAATCTTTCAGCAAAACTTAATTCTTGGTGCCAATAATAAAGGAGTACAAACCCAGGCAATACAAACAACCAGAAGAGTGAACTGACAGTTTTTAATATTACCAATAGACTTTCTTTGTAAAAAATTACTTTAAATACAACCAAGATAATTACAAATAACAATCCTATTAATTTAATTTCCTTTTTCAGTTTAGTTTTAAATTCAGTTTCCAATACAATCAGCTCCAGGGTTGTTATTCTTTAAAACGACAACTAAAGAATTACTATAAACTTCTTCAATCCATTCGTTTTTAATTAATGTGTTTAACATTAAAATGTTGTAATTGGCTAATTCAGGGTAACGGCTGCCTCGATCTGCAATATAATAATCAAATTCACAAACATCTTCAATTTTTTCAACAGTATAATTTCTCACACCATCATCAATATAACTTCCATAAGAGAGCATTCCGGTTTTGTATGGAAGTTTGCCCTTCATACGAATTTCTTTTGTTAATAAATGTTGTTTAATTTTTCCTTCATTCAAAGCCTTAACATAATCGTCTGTGTTAACTAAATAAGAGCTTCTGAATGTTGAGCTTAAAAATGAACTCTGACCATAACTATCCCCATAGAAAAAATAGAGTTTAGCATTCTCGGGAGTTTCGGCCCTGATCCATTCAAACGCATCCCAATTGTATTCATTAGCCAAACCTGGGCTAGTTATAGGCTGGTGAAAGAAGATTAAAAACAAAATTAATAAGCCAACACCCATAATTAAAGAATAAGAACTTTTCCATTTCTTAATTACAATCTTTGCCAAATGATAAATTCCTAAAGCAAAAAACAATGATAAGTATATCGGCCAGAAGTACCTATTTTGAAATGCCCTTTTAGCGTTTCCAAGATAGTTGCTGTATGTAATCAACAACATAAACAAAGATACCAAAAGAGCCACATTAATCTTTTTCTTTTTAATAAAGTGTAATATCGCAAATATTGCTCCAATAACGATGAAAATTAAGAAAAAACTAAAATCTAACGCATAAGGCGCAGGCTCACTAGATTTTGTTATCACTGTAAAAAGTTTTATTCCAGAATTTCCGCCACCAATCAGAAAAATGGGCAGATATGAAAGACTTAAAATTAAACTTAAAGCTACTGCAATAATTGTTGTCTTCAACTCAGAGAAATTGAAACGTTTGATTAATAACTGAATCACAAAATAAAATACGATGAAAGCTATAGCAATCATGAATTCTGGCGGATGTGACAAAAAAGAAGCCGCAAGTAAAAATCCAACCAACAAGTAAGATCTTTTTAGTTTAAGTTTATTTATTGACCAAAATATCGTAACTAAAAACATACTTCCAATTATTAAAGGACCTCTGCCCCAGATATGTCCAATATAAAAAGAACCATAAAAAAGAAAACCAAATAATCCTGCAGCAATAATTGCCAGATTTTTATTAAAGTCTCGAATTAAAAGATACATTACTAATGCAGCAAAGACAGCAAATAATACTGTTAAGAAGAATATAGAATCATAAACTTCTAATCCTGATAAACGATGAAGTAAAACAGTAGATGTTGCTAACAACGGTGGATATGTTTCAACAACACCTTCAAGATCTGAAGCAAGATGTTCTTGAGCGTAAAATTGGTTCCCCGTTTGATCTAAGTTTTGTGCTCTCCCTAATTTCCAGAAAGAGTCCATAGCCATAAAACCGTGTGGAAAATCATGAGATAACTTATTTTGATAAACTCCCGCGACCCCCATCCAAAGCAGTAAAGAGAATACAAAAAGCAAAAATAAGAATTCTAAATGTTTCTTCTTAATCAATCTTTATCTCCTTTATTTTTATTTGTTAACTCACTATTCTCTCTTAAATAAGATGAGTTGTTTGGGGAAGGACTTTTTATTAAACCTGTCTTTTTAAACATAATAAATCTCAATATGAATAAACTATAAACTACTATCGCTGAAGCAATTGGTGTTGAAATATGAAACACTTCAATTAAAACCCAAACACCCGCGATATTTAAAATTAATGAAATAAAGTTTATTGAAGCATATTTAAAGAAATTCTTAAAACTATGGACCATTAAGTCAATTAAGACATATCCATAAAATTTAACGATAAAAAGAGTTACAACAACTATTGTTGACCCAAATAAAGTTGACATCTTAACAATATCAATAAGTAACCACATAAAGAAAATGTTAAAAATAGTTATGAAAATGCCAACTGCAAGATACTTTATAAAATTGTGTTTTAATACTAAGTTAAACAAACTTACTGCGTGATTTCTCTTCTTTTTGTTTGGTGTTGACATCTGGCTCATGGTTTAATTCTAAAACTTCTAACTTTTATTAAATTATTCTTTCTATCTGTTAATTCAGTTGTTAGATCCTTGCGAGTATATTCTTCATAAATATTTTTTGATTCTGAAATTTGAAAATATTTAGAACTGGGAGTGTAAATACAAGCAAATTTCCCCCCAATGATTATTTTTTTAATCTGTTCAGAGTCTTGGATGCTGTCTTCAACAATAATCTCATCTTGTTGGACAGTAATTTTCCGAGAAAATTTAATGTTAGAAGTTAAATTTTTAGTAATTAAACGATCTCGCATTTTTTCTTTGAAAAACATGCTCACTTTCTCTGATCTCCCAGCAGTAAACTGAAATCCCCTTACCAACAGATTTTTTCCAGGAGTTAGTGTGTTTGATTTCATTTTTACAAGATTGCCACTTATTGTTATTGTGTTCTCAGTAAATTCTGCTTGATTACCTTCTTCTTTAATTCCCGAAGTTAAGTTTTCAGCATCTAAGTTTACAATAATTCCAGAATCATATACTGGCAGGCAATTAGAAGAGTTATTCTTCCTAAAAAGTTTAAATGAACCACCTTTCCCATAATTAACAATCAAATAGAAGTCTTTTGTACTCCTTATGAGTAGTTTAGCTTCCTTAAAATTCTTTGTAAATTCTAAGTGGTGTTTATATTGAAGATCTTTATTACTCTTTTCATTAGAACTCTTCAAAATTGGTTTAGCATTAATATAACCTTGGAGCCAGGTGTAAGTAATGTAAGTCAAATAACGATCATCAAGAGAAAATGGAGAAATTGTGGTTTTATTTAAGATTGCAGTCCTTACTGCTTGAGAGATGGCATGAGCATTTTCATTTGTACTAGCCAAATATTCAAAACCGCTAGGGATCATATATTCTGTGTTTCTACTGCCATACTCTCCACCAAAAGTAAAATTGGGATGAACAAAATAACTAATGAATTCTAATGCTCCTTCTAACATCTTTAGCACATCGTCATTTTTCTCTTTCTGATAATATTTAGCTAAGTAATCAATAGTTAAAGAGAGATAACCAATGTCTGGACCATCATACTCTTTCCACCAAGATTCTATGTTTTGTTTACTTTTTAAGAAGGCCACCTTCTTCTCTGATTCTTTTTTGTAAAGTGAATCCCCCGTAAGTAAGTAGAGATTAAGTAGAGCCATTGTCGCTCCAGATTCTTGATTTAAAACTCTTTGCTCATTATTCTTCAATAACCAATTACATGCTTTTTTAAGCGCTTCAGTAACTTCCAACCTATTATTTAACCGATTTTCTAAAATTAAAAGTGTCTCGGAGACAGCATAACAAGAAAAGGCCGTAGCCACATAAGAATTTTCTTTTGGATACCATTCATTAAACGAACCATTCCTCTCTTGAATCTTTACCCAGAAATTTAAACAAGCATGAATCCATTTGAGAATTAGTTTATTCTGATAATAAGGATTTTTCCCATGGTTTATGGTATAAAGTAATGTTAATGTTAATACTGCTTCTTGACATCTTACACTAGGAACATCAGTCACATTATACTGCCAATATTGTCGGTCAAAACAGCCATATGTAGCAGACATGGGGTTACGGTCCATCAAGCCCAATAATCTTTGTGTTTGTGCTAAGACTTCTTCAATGTAAACTTCAAGTGGTGTTATTTCCATATCTTTTAACCTCAATCAAACCTTTTCTCAAACATATCATCCATTTTCTCTCGGATAAATTTTCTAAAAGGCAACATATAAAAAACTTTTCGGGCAATTCTCTTGATAATTAACTTAACATTAAATCTTAATGGAACTTGTTCACTAAATTTAAAAGAGTTTATAGAAACTAATGATTTAGCGTCTTTCTTCCTTGGCAATTGTCTAGGAACCTTTTCAGGATGTCCAATAGCAACATAAGCTATAGGCGCATAATGATGGGGAACATTAAACAATTTTCGTAGTTCTCTTTTAGATGGCAAATGACACACCCAACAGGCCCCAAGGCCTATCGAATGAGCCGTTAATAACATATTTTGGATACAAGCAGCAGCACTTTGTAAATAATCATGATATTCAACATTATCAGTTAAAGTATTGTACAAAACAAGAATTCCAAGCGGGGCTTTTGCAATAAATGAAGCTGCACCCTTGTCAACCATTTTCTTCAGAATTTTGTGATTTGTAACAACAATAAATCGCCACCCTTGAATATTACATGCTGAAGGGGCATTGTTTGCCGCTTCAATTAATTTAATAATATCAAGAGAACTTACTTTCTTGTCTGAAAACTTCCGAATTGACCTTCTGTCCCGAATTGCTTGACCTATATCCATTTTAAAGTACGTTCTATAATTTATAACTCCGTTGATAACTTTGTTTATAACTCTATTTATAATTCTATTCAGATTTTCTTTATAGTTCTCTTTTAATTGTATACTGCTTTTCCGGTTGATATGAATTACTAGTAATCATTTCTCCAATTAAACCAATAGAAATAAATTGTGCTCCCAAGATTATAAACAACAAACTAAGTATCAATAATGGGCGGCTTCCAATTAATAAATTTAGGAAGTACTTTAAGTACAATAAATAAAACCCTAACACAAAACCAACAAAGAATAAGAAAGTTCCAATTCCACCAAAAAAATGTAAGGGCCTTTTGGCATAGCTTAATAAAAACTTCACAGTAAGTAAATCAAATACTCCCTTAAATAACCTTCCAAAACCATATTTACTTTTACCAAATTTTCTAGAATGATGAACAACTTTAATTTCATCTATCTTTGCACCATGGCTGCTGGCAATTGAAGGAATATACCTATAAAGGCCACTATAAATATTCATATCCTTTATAACATCTGCTTTCATTGCTCTAAAATTACAGTCTGAATCGTGTATTTTAATTCCTGTAAGGGATCGAACTAAAATGTTAAATATCTTTGAGGGAACTGTTTTTGTCCAAGAATCTTTTCTTTTATACTTCCAACCAACAACCAAATCCGAACCATTATTAATCTGATCCAGAAATTTAGGGATTTCATCAGGATTATCTTGTAAGTCAGCATCCATAGTTATAATTATACTGCCCTTTGCCCGAAAGAATCCAGCTGAAAGAGCTGCTGCCTTCTGAAAATTACGCCTAAACTGGATGACTTTAACATTTTGGTCTTTTTGGTGTAATTGTTCCAACATTGAAAAAGTCTGATCTGTACTTCCATCATCAACATAAATGATTTCATAACTCCTATTTAATTTGTCTAAAATGGGTTTAAGTTTCTCATAAAGTAAACTAACATTTTTTTCTTCATTAAAAGCAGGAATAACTAAGCTTAATTCTACCATTTAAAAATCATAAAACTGATGTGTTTATAAAAACTTTCTTGTTTTCAAGAAGATAGGTCAACAAAACACTGAAAAACCACTATTTAAGTTAGCTTAATTTTGACAAAGAATATCGTTTGGAGATCATCTAAACTTCTCTAACGTTTCTGATAGAACTACTCCACCATAAAGCTTTTATACCTCTCATTAATCAGGAAGACCTATAAATCAGACTATGAGAAAGATAGAAAGAAATAATGAAAAAGAGAAACAAAGTGAGGAGGAATTCTTAAATTGAAGATTGTATTAATAAATCCACCACAAATTTTTGGCCATAACCAAGTAACTGCAGGTATTGTTCCTCCACTGGGCCTGATGTATTTGGCAGGAATGATTGACCAGGAATTTGATAAACATCATAACATTGATATTGTTGATGCTACTGGGGAAAGCCCATATCATACTTATAAGTTTGGCAAGTATATGTTAAGGGGGCTTGAATTTAAAACTATTCTTGAAAGAATTACTGAAGACACAGAATTGATAGGGATTACAAACCTATATTCTTTTGCATTTCCTATTGTTTCAAAATTATGTGAGTTTATTAAAAGAAAAAATCCAAAGGTAAAAATTGTTTTAGGAGGTGCACACGTTACTTCTATGCCTAAAGATGTTTTAGAAAGTGAGAATGTTGATTTTGTGATTTTAGGAGAAGGAGAAAGCGCAACCATTGATCTTATCAAATGTTTAGAGTCAAAAGAAGACTTTTCTAAAATAAAAGGATTTGGATATAAAAATGAAGAGAAAACTATCATCAATAGTGAAAGGAAGTTTATTATGGATCTGGACACAATCCCTTTTCCAAGAAGGGATTTAATTCCAATGAAGAATTATTTTAAGTCTGCCGAACCACATGGAACTACAAAATATAAACGATGGACAACAATGCTATTTTCAAGAGGATGCCCATACCAATGTACTTTTTGTTCTACCCCATTTATTTGGAAAAGGATATGGAGGGCTAGGTCAGCAAAGAATGTTGTCGATGAGATTGAAGAGTTAGTGAAGAATTATGGGGTTAAAGAAATTCATTTTGAAGATGAAAGTATGATGGTTAGTAAGAAAAGAATGCATGATTTCTGTGATGAACTCCTTAAGAGAAAACTCAACATTGTTTGGCAGGCCAGTAATGGAATTCGATTAGACAATCTTGACGAAGAAGTTTTAAGAAAAATGAAAGAGTCAAAGTGTACAAGTATAATCTTAGCTCCAGAAAGTGGGTCTCCACGAGTTTTAAGAGACATAGTTAAAAAAGACATAAAGTTAAGCGATTGTAAAAAAGTGGTTAAAATCTGTAACAAACTCAAGCTAAAAACGACTGCGTATTTTATTTTAGGGCTTCCAGGAGAAACAAAAGAAGACATCAAAAAATCAATCAAATTTTCAAATCAGCTTGCAGCATTAGGATTGGATGAAACAATTTTTGGATTGTTTGCTCCATTTCCAGGATGTGAACTATTCAACAAACTCTTAGACGAAAAAAAGATTGTATTGAATGATAAATTGTATGAGGACCTTCTTTCTGTTGGCAGTTATATTGGAGCAGTATCTTGGAGCGATATAACTTCAAAGGAAATAATGAAGTATCAAATTCGAGGTTATTTAAGTTTTTATATTAGAAAAGTCTTTTTTCATCCATTAAAAATGGTTAGATCAATGATAAATGTAATTAAAGGGACTCAAGAACTGAAAACAGAAAGAGCTATAAACACAATGATTAAAAGATATTTAAGAATGTTTCTGTGATTGTTATTTGTTAATTAACTAGGATGATGTTTCTTCCCACCATTGAATGTTATCTTTTAAAGGAATTATAAAATTACCTAGTTCACTTTTGTTATTATTTTTAAGATGATAAAGAGTAATCGTTCCGTTTAAATCTGTTTTAAATTTATGATGGATTGGGTTTGGTGTTTCAGCAGACCAAGAATTAGAGTGATTTAAAACCACCTTTTGATAATTCTCCAATCCATATCTTTCATCGATGAAGGCGATAAATTTTTGCTGTTTTATTTTTGATTCTGGAGGGTAAGATGAAGATGCCCACAAAATAACCCAGGTTGGTGGTGTTGTATCCAAGGGTGTAGCATACTTTAAATTTGTGTAATACATCAAAAAGCCATCAATGCCAGGAACTTCACTAATGATCGTATCAGTTGGTTTAGAGTTTTCTTGAAGATAATTTGCTATTACTTCACCGGCACTATCATAATCGTGTGTAATTTCGTACAAATAACTAGTCATTAAAGGTTTAACCTTAAATGCTTTCTCCATAAATAATTTACTGTTAAAATCAAATTCATCTCCCTCAAACAGGGCTTCCACTCCCAAATTAGGAAGAAAATTAAGGGGAAACACCGCCAACAAATTTGTAAATATCATTAAGAGAACAATTGTACTAACTATAATGTTACTTACTTTCTTTGATCGAATTGCTTTACCAATTTTGTAAATTATTGCTCCATTTATCAAACATATTAAAGGTAGAAAAGCAATCAAATATCTCATCTGGGGCGGTTCAAAATGTAGGGAAATAACTAAGATGAAAGTTATAATTGATAAAAAGATTAAAGCATAATTGTGAATGTGCTTCTTGTTTAACAGTTTTGGGAGAAATGGAATAAAAATAAACGGGAGTCCCAGAATAATGAAAAGATACAAAAATCCAATTCCCACATAAAAGAAATACAACCAACCAAAACTAACCTCTTGGGCGTAAAACCCAGCCACGTTTGCCCAAATGAACCATGGAGCGGTTAATAAAAAAGCCAAGAGATAAGAAATTATTATTGGCTTTAAATGTGTTTTGTAATGTTTAAATAAAAGAAAATGAAGCGATATGGTTATTAACATCCCTAGAAATATTCCGAAGTGAGAATGAAACAGGAAAGCTAAACTAAGTGTAAGAAACAATTGAGAGTGTTTTTTATTTTCTATTAAATTTAAGTAAGCATAAAGTACTGCTATAGTTAAAAACATAATTGAACTAAAGTATCTTGACTGTCTTGAATAAAGATAAAATACTGTTGATGTCGCCAGTATAAGTGTAGATATTTTGGCGACTGATTTGTTATCCGAAATTTTTAAAGAAAAAAAGTAAAACAAAAATACTGTAGCCAAACCAATGATAGCAAACAAAAATTTTGCCGAAAAATTACTAATTCCAAACAACTTAAAAGATAAAGCACAGACATAGAAATCAAGCCAGGGCTGTTCTATCCACAAGAAAGAAGCCGTAGATTCCGGATGAAAGCTAGTGTTGTACATTAAATTATTAACATGAGCATAAGTAATGGTTTGATCGTTGTGGACAACGTACGGTTTTCCGGTTTCTAGTACTCCTTTTGAAAATAATGCTGTATGAGTTTCATCCGGTTGTAAATATCTATTTCCCAAATTTGTGAACATTAAGAAAAAAGCCATTAACATAACAAATATCAAAAACTTATTTTCAACAACAAATTTCTTTACTTTATTACGTTCCATTATTTAAACCCGCTAAATCGTGTTGGCAATCAAAAATCATAGCCACAACTTACATGTTACAAGTGATATTTTTAACTAGCTACCTTTTTCTTCTTGAAGACCATTTTAAGAATGGTTAAACCACCCACAAATAAAGTTTTAATATCAGAAAATTTTCGAACTTGGATTAAATAAGAAAAAATGACTCTAGGTTGAGTATAAAACTGCCAAAAACCCTTCTTATTATAATGAATAATTTGTTCCTTAGTTAAACCATAAGGGATAAAAATGGGTTCTTTAAATACTGCCATTTTTTTCCAATCTCGATCAAAATCACCAAATTGTTCGGCAGTTTGATACAGTTCTGTCCCTGGAAAAGGCATTAAAAACTGTGTTTTAAAATCATCAACTTTAATCTTTTTGTTAAAGTCAATGGTTGCTTGCATTGTTTTAACAGTTTCTAGTGGATGACCAATCATGTTAAATCCAACCACTCGGATTTTAGCCTGTCTTGTTAACTTTACTGCCTTAGCCGTTTGCTCCAAAGTAACATTCTTCTTTTCCACATCATGAATCTTTTGACATCCTGTTTCTACTCCATAAGAAATTTGCCAACAACCTGCCTTCTTCATAAGTTTTAACATTTCAAGATCAACTCGATCTGCTCTTGCAAAACAGGACCAAGTGATTTTTAAATTTTCTTTAATAATCCGATTACAAACTTCCATTACTCTTTGCCTAACAAAAACAAAATTATCTTCATTAATTCTAAAATGTCTGATTTTATACTTGTAGTAAAGAAGATGTAACATTTTCATAACATAATCAGCACTGTGTAACCGAATATAATTGCCAAAAACTGCACGGTCACAGTAAGTACACTGACTCGGACAACCTCTTGAGGTAATAATAACGGCAGAGGAATCTCTGTGCATACTCCATCCAGGAGGAACATAATATTTGTTTAAATCTGGCAATAAATCCCATGCGGGTAAAGGGAGAGTGTCAAGATCTTTGATAAACTTTCGAGGTTCTGATCTAGTCGTCTGATCACTTTCTGTATTTCGATAAATAATCCCTGGAACTTTAGAAAGTTCTTCAAAAGTGGGATTACTCTCACTATTTTTTAAAAGTTCTAATAATTCAACAATTGTTAGTTCGCCCTCTCTCAAAACTCCAATGTCAAAAGAAGGAAATCTTTTCATTGTTTCTTCAGGTGCGGCAGTAACGTGCGGGCCACCAATAATAACTTTCATTTGAGGATTGCTTTTTTTTAATTTTTCTGCTAATTCTGCTGCTGTAAAAATGTTAATAGTATCAGAAGAGATTCCTAAATATTTGGGGTTTTTCTTCATAATTATTTCGGCCATCTTAGATACGCTTAACCTTAAGGCGTGGCCATCTAAAATTTCAGTCTTATATCCTTTTTCTCTAACGACCGCTGCAAGCCAACAAAGACCGTTAGACATTTCTGTACTTCCAACATCAGCAAAATCCCCATATTCTTCTTCTGGTGGTAAATGAACTCTCGTAAAAAGTATATCTAAATCTAAATGATCCACATTATTTTCTTGCATAGCCCGTTAAAGTTAAGAAGTGCTATTTAAATGTTATTAATCTTAAATTATTTGTTATTGTGTATGGTTATTAAAATATCTTATGTTGTTATTAGAAATTAGCAGCTATTTGTTTGAGTTTAATTTACCATTTAGTTTCCCGTTTAGTTTCAGTAATGCAAAAATACCTACAATTGCACCCAACCATAGAGTAAAAATCCGAGTAACTATTACACTCGCTGATGCCACCATCCCACTGATTCCTTGAGATTTTAATAAAGCAAAAAGACTACCTTCAGTAACACCTATACCTCCAGGTATTGTAGACAACAAACCAATAATTATTGAGGCAGGAAATGCAAAAAGAGCTTTTATCAAAGAAATATTTCCATTAAACCCAACAACGACTAAATAAAGGACAGTAGAAGCACAAAACCAATAACCAAAACTTAATAACAATGCTACAATCAGCCGTTTTGGTTTAACTAAATGATTTATAGCATAGAAAGTATCTTGCAATTGAAATTTTTTAAAAAAATTAATCTTGTTAACTGTTCTTAACAGAAAAATTAAAAATGACTTATTAGAGAAAAGAAATATTATTGATAAAATTAAAATTAAGATAACTATCAACCAAAAAAAAGCCATATTAAAGAAACCCAAGACCAATCCAAAACAAATGAAGAATATTACAACAATTAAGTCACATAATTGTTCCATAAGAATAATAGGAGTAGAGCTTCTATAAGGGATATCATAAATCTTTTTAAGAAGAAAACTTTTAATTAACTCTCCAGATTTTGCGGGTGCAAAAAACATCGCCCAACTTGAAAAATAAATTAAAACGTTATCTTTAAAAGAGGACTTTATTCTTAACGTCTTCAAATAATACAAAAATCTTAAGAACATAAAAACCTGAGAGATTAATACAGCAAGTAAAATTAATAAAAAGATATTTGAGCTATAGTCTTTAAGTAAATGAAAAACGCCCTGAATATCAAAATAAGTGATTCCAAAAATGTATATTAACAGAGTTAGCGCAACAATAAAAATGATTCTTTTTAAATTAAGATATTTCATTGATTTACTTTCCTCTTACAAAAATCTTTGTATATCTTAACAATTTGATAAACATTATCAACAACCCAAACATTTTTATCGTTAGCAAGGTAGACCATTAATTTACGATAAATTTCTAACATTTCCTTATTTGCACTAAAATGTGGTTCGGGATGAGTGATTATTGTTGCTACTCCTCCCAGTTTTTTAATCCATTCGATTTTTTGGATCCAAATATTTAAAATTTCTTTTGGTTGATAGCCAAGAAATATCAAAGAAGAATCCATTGGAACAGTTAAAGGCACTTCAATAAGACCATTATTTTTCACGAAAGGAAAAAGAGTACAGGCACCACTAGACTTGGCATCTGGGATAAATCGTTCTGTATCTGGAACAGAAGAACAATATTCAAAGAATTCTGGCAAAACTTCATTTAAGTTTTTTGACATTAAAAGAGAAGGAGACCTAAATCCCTTCACATCATATTTACTGAAAAAATATTTGGCTTGATTAAACCTTGCTTTTATTTTTTTTTTCGTAAGGTAAGCTAATTTATTATCATGATTATAACCATGAGAAGCAATTTCAAAACCTTTTGATTTTAAGTTTGTTAAAAGTTTATGATCTAATTTATAATAATTAGAAACAATGTTTATTGTGGAAGTGAAACCAAATTCTTCTTCAATTTTTGTAAAACGGGCAATGTTCTTAAGTCCATGCTTTGTATCAACATCGTGTGTTAAAACAACTGCACATTTTTTATTTTTCTTCCAAACCAAATTAGTGTTGTTGACTAAGTGTTTAAGAACTTCTACAGAACAGTCGTTTGGCCAAGAAGGATACTTTACTTCTTCTTTATTTCTCATTAACTTAGCCAAAATGGCTCGAAATGGAATTTTGTGGTAATGAAAAGGAAGATAAGAATATATTGGCCTTGTGCGTTTAACATACTTTTCATTTAGTAAAATATCCATTGTTTTATAAGGATCAAAATTAAAAATAGTTTGGTTCTTTAACTTAATAATTGCAGGATAATACTTTTCTCCATCAAAAAACTCTGCCAAAACTTTTCCCCTCTTTGTTTCTTTATTTTGATATAATTCTGGAACAAATAATAAAATAGAATCCTCTTCAAGCCAATTAGGTTTTATATCTGCCTTAAAACAAAGACGTAAAACTGAGTTTTTCTTAATGATTCTTGATTTGTTAATAGATTGAGACTTGTCAGGTTTGTTCTGTTTGTTTAATATCATTCTCAAGACTATTTTTTAAAATGAAACCTAAACCAAAAAAGAAATAATTCTTTAAGCTGCTTGACAACTACCTTTAAAGCATTACCCGACGCCTTACCCGAAGTTCTAGGATAATGAATCACAGGGATTTGTTTAATCCTATACCCTTTTTTCCGGGCCCTTACTAAAATCTCAGCATCAATAAAAGCACTCTCAGAATCAATTCTAACATTATCGATTACTTCTCTCCTATAAAGTTTAACCCAATCCACATCTTTAATTCTCAGATTAAAAAGCGTGTTCAAACCAAGATTATACATCTTAGAAGTTATTGTTCTGTTAACGGGATCCAAACGGTTTGTCCTACAACCAACAACAATGTCTGAAGAGTTTATGAAGAAAAAGTAAGTTTCTAAGTCTTTAGGGTCAAACTGATTATCAGTAGGAATTAAAGTTATTAGGTCGTTCTTTGCTACCCCTAACCCAATCTTCTGGGAACCACCAAACCCTTTATTTTTTCGATTGTGAATCACTCTGATTTTATGATTATCTTTAGCAAGCTGATCTGCAATTGCTCCAGTTTTATCTTTACTACAGTCATCTATGATTAAAATCTCATAATCTTGAACCAGTTCTGCCAAAGCATTAGATGTTCTTAATACCGCACTTTCTAAATTAGACTCTTCATTATATGCAGGCATTATCACTGAGATTGTTTGATTCATTTGTACCTTATTCTGTAGACCTTACGATGCCTTTTGCTTTCATTTGGTCAAAAGCTTTTGAGAAATATTCCTCAACATTACCTTGTTTTTTTATCCATTCAATATAATTCAATAATCCTTGCCTAACCGTTACAGTCGGTTTAAATCCTAGTTTAGCAAGTTTTGAGTTGTCACAAAAAATATGTCTTACTTCTCCCGGTCTAAACTCTCCATTAAGTTGTGGTTCAAAATCTTTACCGTACAACTCTATTAAAAGTTTAGCAAAGTCGATCATTTTTGTTTGGACACCAGTCCCAATATTATAAACATTATAATTGGCTTCTTCATTTTCTGCAACAAAAATGTTAGCTTTAGCAACATCTTTAACATAAACTAAATCTCTTGTTTGTTGCCCATCTTCATAAATAATGGGAGGAAGATCATTTAAAATCCTAGTAGAAAAGATAGAACAGACTCCAGTGTAAGGATTAACCAAAGATTGTCTGGGCCCATAAGTCATTGAGTATCGTAAAGCTACAGTAGGAATACCTAGTGCCTCACCAATCTTAATTGCCATCCTTTCTTGGCTGTATTTTGTAATCGAATAAATAAAGCCTGGATCAATTAATGTCTCTTCGTCTGTGGGCATTGGTTTCAGATCACATTCACAGATTGGACATTTGACTTCCCACTCTTTTTTAACAAATTGAGCTAATGGTCTCACTGGTGGACAAACTGCACCGTGAGTTGGACAATTATATTTGCCTTCCCCATATACTGCTTGAGAAGAAGCAATTACAATTTTCTTAATGGGTAATTTCTTTTGTTTTATTATATCAAATATGTAAGCAGTTCCCAAACTATTTGATTTAACGTACTTACTAATTTCTGGCGCAAAACCACCATACGCTGCTTGATGAAATACTAAATCAACACCTTCTAGCGCTCTTTCAACAGCATTTCTATCTTGCATATCTCCATTTAAGAATTCCACCCCTTCAGGTACCCATTCGGGTTTTTGAGAATGAGTTTCTGGTTCAAGATTATCAAAGATTCTCACTTTGTAGCCCTTCTCTAACAACAAATCAACAATGTGGCTCCCGATTAAGCCTGCTCCTCCCGTAACTAGTGCTTTCAATTTAATCTCCTTTTCTAAATTTTCTTGACTTTCTTTATATCCCATGTTTCTTATATCTTCTGTGTTCCCTATATTTTCTGTAGTATTATAATTTTGATTTTCTCTTTTAAACTCTTTAATCGCATCAGCAACATAATGAATTTCTTCATCAGTCATACTTGGAAACATTGGTAAGGATAAAATTTCTGTTGCTACTTTTTCTGCAACTGGGAAATCGCCTAAGTTATAACCCAAATGTTTGTAAGCTGGCTGTAAGTGAATTGGAACAGGATAATGAATTCCTGTAGAAATGCCTTTTTTATCCAGGAATTCTTTCAATCTATCTCTCTCTAAATCTTTAATAATATAAAGATGATAAACATGATGATTCAGTTCGCTAGGAGTGATTACGTGGCCATCTAAAAGTTTATGATACAAATTTGCAATTCTTCTTCGGTCATCATTCCATCCACTGAGAGATTTAAGTTTAACGGCCAATATTGCGCCCTGTATACCTGCCAACCGATAATTGTACCCTACAACTGAATGAGAATTCTTTGGGGACTCTCCATGTGCACGAAGAGATTTGATTTTTTCTGCAACTAAATAATTGTTTGTTACTACAGCCCCACCTTCTCCAAAACACCCCAAGTTTTTTGTGGGATAAAAACTAAAACATGCGGTTTCTCCAAATGGAACAATCCTATCTTTAAACTTTGCGCCATGTGCCTGACAAGCGTCCTCAATTACAGTTAAGTTGTATTTTTCTGCTAATTCTAATAATTTATCCATCTCAGCAGTTTGTCCGTATAAATGAACAGGCATAATTGCTTTAGTTCGTTCCGTTATTGCTGCCTCAACTTTAGTCCAATCAATATTAAAAGTAGTTTCATTAATATCAACAAAAACTGGTTTTGCTCCTACCAAAGAAATTGCCTCAGCTGTAGCAAAAAAAGAATTTGGCGCGGTTATTACTTCATCTCCCTCTTTAATCCCATAACTTAACAATGCCAAATGTAAAGCTGCCGTTCCTGAATTAACCCCAACAGCATATTTTGCGTTACAGAATTCTGCAAATTGATTCTCAAATTTTTCAACGTGTCTTCCTAAGATAAATTCTGTGTTTTCACAGACATCTACCATCGCATTATCTATTTCTGCTTTTAAGGAAAAATACTGGTCTTTTAGATTAACAAAAGGAACTTTCATTTTAAAATAAAGAATACTTCCCTTTAATAAAGTTTATGCACTTCTATCAGAAGCTGAGCATTCTCTAAATCGAATCAATTTAGCAGGATTTCCTGCAACAATTGCTCTGGGTGGAACACTTTTAGTTACAACGGATCCCGCCCCAACGATAGAATTTTCTCCAATGGTCAAACCACAAAGAATGGTAGAATTTGTTCCTAAGGAAGCTCCTTTCTTTATTAGGGTAGAGGTTACTATCCAATCTTCTTCTGTTTGTAACTTTCCTTCCTTTGCTGATTCCGGAAATTTATCATTGATAAATTTAACACCGTGTCCAACAAAAACCCCATCTTCAATTATTACGCCTTCACAAATAAAAGAATGAGATTGAATTTTACAATTGTTTCCAACAATTGCATTTTTCTGAATCTCTACAAACGTCCCAATTTTACAATTAGCACCAATTTTACATCCATACAGATTAACAAGAGGAGGATGAAAAACTTTTGTCCCTTCTCCAATCACCACATCATCAGTAATCATTTTATGCCATCATTTCCTGAATTAAAATTTATTTGATCTAACTTAATTTCTGTCCCGTTATTTTCTATTGAATGTTGAGCAGCTTCCAAAATCCTAACAACATTCAAACCAGAAAGACCATCACTTCTTGGCACTTTATTGTTAATAATACAATCAGCAAAATGAGTACACATTTCCTTTAAAGGCTCAACTTTTTCAATAAAAGGAATGTAAATGCTTCCATAACGATAATTAATTCTAAACTGCCTTTTGTCTTCAATATCTTTTGTAATGTCAACACCCTTATCAAAAATTTTAATTTGTTCTTCTTCATTCATTAAGTTATAAGCTAACATTTTCTTACTTCCAACAATAGTTAAACTTCTTGTTTTCTTTGGTTCTAACCAACTCACGGTTAAGTATGCAGTAATTCTTTTTGGAAATCTTAAAAAGAGATGGGCAATTTCTTCATTATCTTCTCGAATATACGCACCTGCCTGAGCACTTAAAGAAATGGGGTTTAAACCTGTCACATAACTAACAATTGAGGATATGTGTGTTGCCAAGTCCCAAACAACGTTCACATCAGGTTGTAATAAACCTAAATTTAACCATTCAGCCTTAATGTAATAAATATCTCCCAATTCGCCACTTTCAATGATAGATTTGATTTTATTAATCGCTTGAGCATATTCAAATGTGTGGTCAACCATTAGAACCTTTTTGTTTTTGTTAGCAATTCTAATTAAGTCTTCAGCTTCCTTAACACTAGCCACTAAAGGTTTTTCAACAAGAACGTGCTTGTTGTGAAGTAAAGCATCTCTAGCAATTTGATAGTGCCTTGCTACTGGGAGTGCTATAACAATCGCATCAACATTTGGATCTTCTAAAAGATCTAAATAATTAGAGGTAGTTTTAACAAAGGGATAATTTTTCTTAATGGCCTCCATCTTACTAACATCCAAGTCACAAACACTTACCACATTTGTTAACTTAATTTGATTGAAGTTTCTAATAAGATTTGGACCCCAATACCCGCAACCAATCACTGCAACATTAACCATTTTACATTACCTAATTTATTTTAATTCTACTAAGGTACAAAAATGCGAAAGCCATTTATAAAATTTATGTTATAAGGACTTATCAAAACACAGTTAAAAGTGTGATTAAAAGTTTAGTTGAATGAAACCAATTGAGATTTTGTGTTTATCTAAGCTTAAAAATGATTGCCCCATTATTCTGATAAACCATTTCAAACAAATTAGAGGTGGCAATTTCTTCTGTTATTTTAGGTAAAAGAGCTGTCGTCTTATTTTCTCCAACCTCTTTACTAAAATATTTGTATGACATGCCCCCAATTACTAAATACTCATATTCTTTACTCTTTAACCAGTTATACAACTCTTCTGTGTCTCTGTCAAGCAAAGTTAAGCGATAATTAACAACATCTTCACACCAACTACAACTAAACTTATCAAGCCCAATTATAGTAGCATCATCATCAGGAACATAAGCAAAGACGTTAGTATTGGCAGGAAGACCCTTTAACCACAAGTAAGCTTCTACTTCTTCCATAGATGTCCAACCTGCACCCGGTGGCCAAGAAGGGAGAGTATTATGATGATATTTCTGATAGCCTGCTGTACCAATAACTCCAACCACAACAATGATAATTATTAATATTTTTGCAACCTTAAATTTCTTACTGAACGATAATAAGAACCAAAACCCTACAGAAGACAATAAAGCTACGGGAATTGCTAAAAGTAGCCATGACCTAAATGAAAAGAAACCTACTGGAAGATTAAATGTTAAAGAATTAATGTTCAAAAACATTAAAACAAACCATAAAACGGAAATCAGTACCCAGGAATATCTTTTTTGTATTACTTGCTTATGTTTCACAAGGACGTAAATTAAAGCCAAAATTAATAGCAAACTAATTACTATCCCAAATCCAATTTGGACATTTATTCCTCCGAAAGGTTGAGATACAAAAAAATCTTTGAATGAATAAGCCCGAGTAGCCGTACCACTTGAAGGAGGAAAGGTTCGTTGAATATATTCAATAAAATTTAATGATTCCCCCGCAACAAGAGTGTTTTTCCCGCCACCGGCTCTTGCGCCTCTTAAAACCATACCCATCCCGTGTTTAAACCACCATAATAAAGAAACTAAAATTCCTAAGACGCAGGCATAAAGAGTTTGTTTTAAGTTTATTTTGTGAATTACGTTCTTAATTATAAAGTAAACCAATAAAAGAACTCCCGCCTTAAAAGCCATTGAAGGTTGAGTCAAAAGTAGTCCAGCAATGGCTAATCCTGCAACATATAATGATTTTGAATCGTACTTAATCCATTCTAAATAATACATTGAAACAAAAAACATTGGCGGAGCAAGGACAAGTGCCCAAACAAAATGAGTAAAGTAACAAGGTATAGCTGCTAGAATAAAAGTAGAAAATAATGCCATGTTCTTACTGTTCATAAACTCTTTAGCGAAAAAGTAAAAAAACAATAATCCTAATGCAATTATCAATGCGTTGAAAAACTTTAAGGTCCACATTAAAGAAGAGCTCGTTTGATGTAACGTTCCCATGATTAAACCATATCCTGGAGGGTAAGGGTCAAGATATTTAAAATCAAAATGTTGTGGTTCGTCTAAAGTTTTCTCAGTAGCAATATATTTTACTGAAAGAGAGTGGGTCCAAGGATCATCATCTTCAAAATAAGGATAAGCAAAAGAACCGCTAGCATACATATAAAAAGATAAAAAGAAAATAAGGAGTACGATAAGTATATTTAAGTTACTTTTTGTTAATTTAAATTGTGAAAAATTTAGTTTTGTGCTTAATTCTCCAGCCCGAATCTTTTGAAATAGTTTAAAACCAGGATAAATCAAACTTAAAACCAAAAAAATTCTCCAATCTATAGGAATTTCTAACAAATTTAAGATAACGCCAATGATAATAAAAATTCCTAAACCAACACCTAACCGCATGATGTTTCTCTCAAAGATGTTACTAGACTCTTTTAAAAAAGAAGTAAAAGTAAACCCAAAGCCCCATAAGTACAAAAAAAAGAACAATAAAGTTAATACTTGCATCTGTAAAAAAACATAATTTCAAAAGATATTTAAATAGTTTATGGTTCTAGACTTCAAGAATGAAAATAGTAATCACGATTCCAGCATATAATGAAGAAAAAACTCTCCCGCTTGTGTTAGATGAAATTAAAGGGGTCATGTCAGAAACAAGTTATGATTATATTCTACTTGTTTTAAATGATGGTTCAAAAGATAAAACAGTTAAGGTCGCTAAAGAAAAAGGAGCTATAGTAATATCAAATAACAGAAATTTGGGTTTAGCAGAAACATTCAAAAGAGAAATGAAAGAATGTTTAAAATTAAAAGCTGACATTATCGTCCATACTGACGCTGATGGACAATATCCTGCAAAATACATCCCTTTAATGATCAAAATGATTGAAGAAGGTCATGATATCGCAATGGGAAGTAGATTTGAGAAAGGTAATTATTCTGGATCTATTATGAAAAAAATAGGAAACGTGGCTTTTGCAAAAGTATTCTCAAAATTATTAAAATCAAAATTAACAGATACCACTTCTGGGTTTAGAGCATTTACACCAGAAGTGGCCCGACTTCCCCTAATTAACCAGTTTACTTATACACAAGAACAATTAATTAGAGCAGGAAAACAAAAAATGAGAATTGTAGAAATTCCTATTGTTACTAACAAAACTAGAGAAAGCCGACTATTTAAGAATTCTTTTGATTATGCAATTAAAGCATGGATTAACATATTGAGAATTTATCGAGATTTTGAACCGTTGAAGTTTTTTGGTAGAATTGGATTCTTTTTTATATTTCTTGGATTAATATTAGGGATTTGGATCTTTTTAACTTTGTTAGATACTGGAGACGTAGGTGGAATCCCAAGAGTAATACTATGCGCCTTGTGCTTTATGACTGGAATTCAGATCATCTCATTTGGGTTTTTAGCCGATATGGAAAGGAAATGAGAAAATGAAATTTAAGTCAAGTATGTCGTTTATAATTAAACTGATAGTAGGGGTCTCAATTTTCTTATTTGTACTGTACAAAATTGGACTTCCAAACATACTAAACACATTAGGAGACATGAACCTACTATTTTTACCAATTATAATTGTTGTCAATATCTTAATTTTCTTATTGGGTTCATTAAATTATTCAATTTTAATAATTCCTTTTAAAAAGAAAACGTCTGTATGGAGAATGTTTAAAGATTATTTAGTGAGTGTCGCTATAGCAAGCTTTATTCCAGGCAAAATTGGTGAATTATCTATGGTCTTCTTTCTTAAGAAAGAGGGGATAGATTTAGGGAAATCAACATCCTTAGTAATCCTAGATAAAATCATAACTATTAGTATTTTAACGATTTTTGGAGCATTGGGCTATTTTGTTTTCCTAAACTTAACGAATGCTTTTAGAATGTTAATTGTAATTATCACTATTATTTTAATCATTTACTTTGCTCTTTCAAAGATGGGTTTAAGTTTTATTAAGAAATTTATATTTCGAAAATATTCTGGAAGGTTTAAAGGGTTCTCTAAAACATTATCCTACTTTTTTAGAAGAGAGAAAAAGTTGATTGCAATAAATGTTTTTTTGACAACAATTAAATTCCTATTTTCTGCAATCTTATTTTATTTCTTATTCCTCTCTTTTAATGTTGAAGTCAACATATTTAATATTTTCATCATTAATATTTTAGCAACGATTGCATCATTCATCCCAATTACTATTAGCGGGCTTGGAATCCGTGAAGGGGCTTCGGTATATTTTTATAACTTAATTGGAATTCCAAGCCAGATTTCCTTAAGCGTTTTGCTAATCTTTTTAGTATTGAAATATTTACAAACGCTTTTGGTCTTTGCATTATTTTTAAATAAGAAAGACTTTGAAGAAATAAGGAGGGAGTTAAAAACAAATGACACCAACACTTAAAATTCCTCAACACCTATTAAAAACCACACCGAAATACTACATTCAATCATCCTCAGTTGATAGGCGATTAGTAAAAGGGAACCTTAAAGGAAAGAAGATTTTGAACATTGGATGTGGAAAAACAATGGTTTCTGATGTTTTCTTTACACTTCGGGGAGCCAAGGTTATTAGTTTAGATTTAGACATGGATCAACTTAAGCAAGCAAGATTAAAATTAAACCAGTGTGTTCAAGAAAAATCTTTGAAGAAATCTCAACTTCCACATTTAGTTTTAGGTAACGGAGAATCTTTAAACTATAAAGACTCAACATTTGACTATATCGTTACTTATTCAGCAATAGAACATACTTATGACAAAAGTTCTATTCCAAAAGCAATAGCAGAAGCAATAAGAGTATTAAAACCAGGAGGCAAATTTATAATCACGGGCCCGAATTTATTAAATCTACCTGTAACTATCTTATCTTGGTTATTCCATAAGAGAAGAAATGTACCAGAACATCGCTTCACACCAAGAAGTTTAAGAAGATTATTAACATCACAAGGTCTAATAATTGAAGAACAAGACGCCGAATCTGTTTATATTATTGATAAAGACTTAATTGAAACGCGCTTTCCATGGTTATGGTGGTTGCCAAAGGTAATTTTTAGAACGACTTCTAAAATTCTAGAAATAATGAATCTTTCGAAAGCTTATAACAAAACATTTGGAATGCGAATTGGTTTCAGAGCGAGAAAAACCAAATAGAGTAAAAGAAGCGTTAAACGTTAGAAAACAGTTAGGAATGTTCTTAAATGTAAACTGTGGAATCAAAAAGTTTATATTCAAACTATATTGTGATGAAATATTATGGCAAAAGTTTTAATAATAAATATTAATTGGAGAAACCTTACTAAAATAGGCAGATTAAGGAAGTATGACCCACTTTTACCACAAGAATTAATGTATATTGATGCAGATCTTAGAAGAAATAATGTAGAAAGCAAATTAATTGATTTGTGGGGAGAAGACAGAGAAATTTCCAATATTAAGGAAGACATTAAACATGCTGAAATCTTAATTTTTTGTAGTGCTCCATCATACCATTTTTGGCAAGATGGAACTATAGATGAAGATCTACCAAGAGTTAAAACAAATCAAATTAAAGAAATTAATCCAAATATAAAGATAATTCTGGTTGGTCCACATGGTTCAGTAAAACCAGAAACATTCTTCAATTCAAAAATTGATTATATTGTTCGTGGAGAGCCAGATTTAGAAACAACAAAATTGATCCAACAAATTGAAGAAGGGAAAAGAGTTGATTTAGACACTGTTTGTTGGCGTGAAAATGATAAATGGATAGTTGGAGAAAAAAGTGCCACAGTAGAAGACATGACCCAATTACCAATCTTACGTTATGATGAGTTAGATCCAAAACATTATTCTTGGCCTACTTCTCCAGAAGGATATCAATTTAAGAGAACTTCAGTATTTGAAGCAAGTCGAGGATGTCCATTTAATTGTGTGTTTTGCTTTAGGAAAGGATTTCGAGGGAAATTTAGAGAAAAAAGCTTAGATCAAGTTAGACAAGAATTAGATTTAATGAAAAAACAACAGTATGAATATTTTTTTATAATTGATGAAGTTTTTGGTATGAACAAAGAATGGACAAAAGAAGTTTGTAAAGAAATGGGCAAAAGAGGATTTAAGTGGGGTTGTGAAGTGCGGCCAGAACATTTAAATGAAGAAATTATTGAAGCTTTTGCTGAAAATGGATGCATTGAAGTTAGAACTGGTTTAGAATCTGCTGATAGAGAAGTGTTAAAAAAGATTGGTAAAGGAACTGTAGACTTAAGAAAATTAAAAGAAGATGTTGAAAATTTGGTTAGAAGAAAAGTCAATGTTAAATTCTTTTGTATTGCTGGACTACCAGGTTCTTCCAGAAAATCTATTAGAAAAACGTTAAGGTATGTTTTACAATTTAATCCACTAATAGTCAATGCTGCCACAAACATAATGTTCCCGTACCCTGGCACAGCAATTTGGCACATGGCAATTAAAGAAGGCAAGAAGCTAGAAGGATGGAGTGATCTGGAAACTTATGCGGGAATAATTGGTAATAATTTCAAAAGTCCAAAAGAAGTACTAAAAGAGGTAGCTAGGTTTAATGCTACTATTTTACAAAATAAGTCTAAAACAAAAATTCATCACGATCTTAAAAAAGGATTAAAAACTCCAATGTTTACATTAAAGTCCGTGCTGGCTTACGGTGGATGTGCAATAATTAAAGTTTTTCCTTCAACATATCCGTTTTTTGTTAAGTTTTATAGATTCTTAATAAAATAACACGTTTTCTTGGTTACCTTCTTTTAACTAGAATAAATCGAACAACTTGCTTGAAAACAAATATACTTTTTCCAAAAAGTTTTAGAGGAATAAGTAAGGCAATTTTTCTTGTTAGTTTTGTACCCATTCTTCTAATAAACAAGAAGTACAAATATGAAAAAACCTTCGTTTTAAAATTTAATTTAGGAGGAGAAACGTTTATTTTTGGAAAGTGTTTAGAGTTCTTAAACCGGTAAAAAATTCCTTTTTTCTTAAAAGAAAAGTTTCCAGGATGAGATGCCTTTAAAGTTTTAAGAGAAGATTTTTGAATGACAAATTCTTCTCTAATATTGTTAATTATTTCTTCTCCAAGTTTTGTTCTAACAATTATTTCTGACCATCCTGCTTTTGAAGGCAACTTAGACCATGCATCTCCAACAGAAATGTCTGCAAATTCATTCGTGAAGTCGTAACAAAGAAGGCATCTTGGTAAAATAAATAAATAGTTAGTAAAATCAACGGTGTCTTTATCAATTTTAATTAATTGGTTATTAGTTTTTATTAAGTGAAAACCACCTGGCCATCCCGGGCCACGATAGCCCAATTCCTTAATGTGTTCTTTCTTTACTTTGGTTTTTTTAACTAAAAAATTAGTAGCCTGAACACTTTGATTTAAACCACAAAAAATTCCTAAATTTAATGTGATTTTCTTAGCTAATGCATTTCCATTAGCTTGTAATGTTCGTACCGCTTCAATATGACAAGGCAAACCAATAAAAGCTAGATTCTTATCTTCCGGCTTAATCTCTTTCAATATTTGAACCATGGAAACAATTCGGTATAATGAACGCGTTCTATTATTTAGAAATTCTTCTTCACTCCGAGCAATCATTGGTTTATAACCAAAAGGATTATTGGGATCTTTAGCAACAAAAATAACGCTGTTGATTATTTTCTTTCTAAAAGCAGAAATGATAATTGTAGTAATTATTCCTCCTGAGCTACTTTTTTTGAGAACTTCTTGGTTTTTACTTTGCCCAATATAAATTTCTTGATAATTTCCAACTTCTTCATCAAATTTGCTTTCTTGAAAGAAATGTTTTTGCATTTTGGGAAAATCAAAAGATATCCCCTGACAATTCTTTACACACAAGCCGCAATCAATACATTCTTTAACATCAAATTTAATCTTCTCTGCCTGATTAATTGAAAGACATTTCTTTGGACAAACAAATACACAAGCACCACAATAATTACACAGTTTTGGAGGGATATCATTAAAATTCATTTTTGATAATATCTTTTTGTTGATTTATAATATTTAAGTAACAGGGAAAAGTCTTTTGATCGAAAAAGAAGTTTAAATAGTAAACTTAGTCCCAAATAAACTGTTTTGTTAAATTTATAAATTGCCCATTGAACAAAACTAATCTTCCGCGAGAATATATGAGACACAGAAGGGTTTTTTGACAATTGAAGGTTATATTTAAATGGGTCCCTTATTTTTATTTCCTTGCTTTCATAAATTCGAGCAACCCCATCAGGTGTATAAATTTCTCCTTTCTCAGTTAATTTCAAATTCAGATCCAAATTTGCATTAGTATTAACATTGGGTTTATTAAAACTAATTAAATGTAAAGGAACAATAGTGATTTCTTCTTTGGGAGAGATACAAACTTCTAATTTAACTCCCTGATTAAAGTCATAAAAATAAGTAAGATTAAATTTTTCTAAATTATAAATTAATTTTACGAAATTCTTTTTTACTATAGTCTTTCCTGCTTTCTGAAATATTGGGTTTTTTGATTTAAATAATGGACCCAAGTAATTTAATGAATAATCACGTTGTTCTTTGGATAAGAATGTTGGTGGGCCACCTTGTGTGGGGAAAACTTTTGGAAAAATGTTGGCGATCCCTCCAATTTCTGAAGAATCCTTGCCACCCGCAGCAATCGCAATATAGTTTTGAGTATGAAAGTGGTTATAATTCTGATTATTGTTCAATGTTTTTTCCTTAGTATTAACTTTTCTTTTCAATCCTGCTTTTTCTTTTAAGTTTTTAGAAGCTAGCAAAAGATACAAGGCATAAAAAGATAAATAATCTATTTTATTATTATATAAATACCAACCGGCCTTTTTATCCTCAGAATTATTAATCACAATTGGCCAATTAGTACTTACCTTGTTAGTTCCATTGTTATTCTTCTTATTATCCCTTTGGTTATATTTATTTGAATAAGAAAAAACTAATTTTGCCAACTGAGAATATTTTGGGTCTGTGGTTATTTTGTAAGCTCCACTTAATGAATGAATTAGTGCTCCATAACCAAAAATTTGTTCTTGACCACGCCCATAATAGGAAAAGTCTCCTTCTGGGTTAATAAAACTAATAATAAAATCCACTCCCTTCAGAAATGCCTGTTTAATTCTTTCATTTTTAGTTAAATCATAGTATTGATAAAGCAAAGAAAGAACATATGCGTGGTACTGGAATGAATTACTGTTAATATCATCTGGGAAAAAACCATTTTTTAATTGTCTTCTTAGTAAAATTTTAGCTTCAAAAGATGAACGCATTAAATCTTTTTTTTTACCAAAAGTTAAGTAACGTAAATGGTGATTCAACATTCGCATAGCCACCCAATTACTTTGAAAAGAACATGTATTTAACCAACTGGTAAGGACATTCACTATTCTTTTCCCTGTTTTTAACGGAAGTTCTTCCTTTAGGATTAAAAAAGAATTAATTAAAGCGTAATTCTTAAATTCCCATCTAAATACTCCAGAAAGTTTTGATCTGTTGTCAACAGATTTTAGTTCATTGTCAATGGCTTTAATTGCCCTCTTCAACCAAACCTTTTTTTTAGTATCTTGATATTTAGTATTCTGATAAATAGTCGCACATAATAAAGCGTAAAAGGCATTTCCATAACTGTTTCTAATAGGTTTATTTAGCAATGGATCAATTAGTCCATCCTTCTGCTGATACCTTGTTAAATGTTCAGCAATTTTTAGCGCTTTAGATTTCAACTAAATTTCCTCCTGGAGTAGAATTTACTTTAAAAATCTTTCATTAACTATATAAACTTAATGATTCTATTTAACAAAATTGAAGGATGGATTAAGATAAACTAAAATCAATTAAAATGGATTTAATAACTGGGCCTACAGGATTTATCGGTACTCACTTAGTTAAAGCTTTAATAGATAAAGATAGTGAAATTGCAATCTTAATTCGAAATAAAAGTTCTTTAGATCCATCCTTTAAAAATGCTGGAATTAAAATTATTGAGGGCGATTTAACAAACATAGAATCTCTTAAAAAAGCCACAGAAAATATAGACACGATTTATCACCTAGCAGGATATATTGGTGGTGCCCAACCAAAAGATGAACTGTTTGATCAAGTTAATGTTAAAGGAACAGAAAATCTTCTTAAAGCGGCCAAAATAAATAATGTTGATAAAATTGTTGTTGTTAGCAGTGTTGCTGCTCTTGGTGATGTTAAAGAAGGGCAAGAATCAACAAAATGTTTTCCCATAAACCAATATGGTAAATCAAAATTAAAAATGGAAAATATTTGCCAAAAGTATGCACAATCATCAAAACTAAAAATTATTATTCTTAGACCTAGCAGTATCTATGGCCCAAGAGAGAAAGGCAGTTTCTTTAATATAATTCAGGGACTTAGAAAAAATAAATTTATGATTGTAGGAAATGGGGAAAATCGGTTGAATTACCTTTATATTGACGATTTTGTGAACGTTTTAATAAAATCAGGAGAGATCATTAAATTAAAAAAAGTCAATTTTGAGACATTTATTATTAGTGGAAAAGCCATTAGCATGAACCAGTTTATTAATACATTAACAAAAGTGTTAGGGGTTAAAAAGCCAATCAAAATCCCCTATTTTGTAGGGCTTTTAATTGCCTTGTTTTTTGAGTTCATCCAATTGATTATTAAGAATAAAAAGATGCCAATTAATTTACACAGGCTTAAAACCATGACCTTAGATAGAAGTTTCGATATAAGTAAAGCTAAAAGAGTTCTCAATTTCACACAAAAAGTTTCTTTAGATGAAGGAACAAGAAAGTATATCCAATGGTTAGATAAATTAAATTCCGAGGAAAAGAAATGAAAATTATTATTGACATACTCCATCCAGCACATGTTCACTTTTTTAAGTATTTTATTGAAGAAATGAAAAAGAGAAAACACCAAATTCTAGTCACAACACGAAATAAAGATATCACCCTAGACCTATTGGATGAGTATAACATCCCATACAAGAAAATAAGTAATGTGCAAAAAGGATTTTTTGGACGTTTTATTGAATTATTCAAGCGTAACAGAGAATTTTATAAGTTGGCCAAAAAATTCAAACCAGATCTTCTCATCAGTGAACAAGGTCCAACCACTGCGATAATGGGGAAAATTTTACGTGTGCCTTCTCTTATTTTCTGGGACACAGAAGTTTCAAACTTGACAAATATGGTCTGTTATCCTCTTGCTAATGCAGTTTATACTCCAATATCATATACAGGTAAGGTTAATGGTCACCACATTACATATAATGGTTATCAAAAATTAGCTTATCTTCATCCAAACCAGTTTAAAGCCAATAAAGAAGTATTGAAAAAATATAATTTACCAGAGAATTATACAATTATTCGACTTGTATCTTGGACTGGCAACCATGATAAAAAAGACTATGGATTTAAGAATATTAAAGAATTTATTGAACAGATTAAGAAGCACACTAAAATTATAATCTCTTCAGAAGAAAAACTTCCCAAAAGTTTAAACCAATACAAACTTAATATTGAATACAAGGATATGCACGACCTCTTAGCTTTCGCATCTTTGTTTGTTGGTGAAAGTGCTACAATGGCCAATGAAGCAGCTTTACTTGGCACTCCTGCAATTTATCTTTCTACCTCTGAAAGAGGATATATCAACGAACTTCAAAATAAATACAAGGTAGTGCGCTGGTACAAAAGTCAAGATAAAGCATTGGCACAAACAATTGAGATTTTAGATGACCCAAATGCAAAAAAAATCTGGAATGAAAGAGCAAACAAAATGATTAAAGAAATGGTTGACTTAACAGAATTTATGATAGATGTTGTAGAGAATAAGAGATGGAAAAGATAATGTTTAATCTTTTATTAATATGAAGTTCCTTTTTAAACCAATATTTTGTAAATAATTTAGTTCATTGGCCAAATTTGCATTAGAAGTAAAAGTAAATGAAAAATAATTTTTGTTTTTTGTTTTAACCATCTTTTCACATTCTTCTTTAGAATTACGCATAGCAAACCCGTTATAATTAAAAGGAGCAAGTATAGAAGCTGCATTCAATCCCCATTTTTCTAATTTTTCTTCTAGTAATGATAAATTTTGTGTCATAAGGCCTAACTTAGCAGATCCCAGATTTAAAGACAAAAATTTGCTAATTAATTCTTTGTTATCATTTGCTAAAGCCAAATCTGTCATTTGATAATGCAAAAAAACATGATTGGGTTTTAATTTCTTCAATTCTAAATAGTCAACCTTCACCAGAATTGGAAGAAGAACCTTAAAATCCTGTTTTAAAATCTTTCTTATTTTTGTTATAGCTGAAAGCGAAATTCTTAATAAATTAAATAACCCCAAGGATTTAATTTTTCTTATCCCCATACCCACCATTCCATGTTTTGTCATATCTCGAACATAACTACTAACGTCAGGAACAATTGCATAACTTTCAATATTTTTGAAGGAGGACAATTTTTTAATAATATCAGAATCGTTATAAATTAGAAAATCCTTGGTTCCTTTCTCATAACTTAAATCAATATTGTCAAGCTTTTCTTTTTTTTCTTGACCTCCTATTAAGAGTCCTGGGACGTTCATTTTAAAGTAATCTCCTTCTTTTGCTCAAACGAGTCATATATACATTGAAGCAATTTTTGTACGTTATAGGCATCTTCTACATTTACTTTAACTGGGTTTTGTTTGAACAAACTTTTAATAAAATCTTGATCTTGAGTGAAATAACCCTCCCCCCCCAATTCAAACGAGGCAAAATGTAGTTCATCACGAGCAATTACTGTTTGACCGTCGTTATATGGGCCTTTTTTTGTATCAATATTAAGGATTAAATCTTCTTCATTAATAATTAAAGTTCCATTTTCGCCAATAATCTTTATTTTATTTGTTAACTTTGGAAAACCTTCTTCACTCCATGAAACTTTAATCTTGCCTTTAATTCCAGAACCATAAAGTAATTTAGCAAAAGCTTTGTCTTCCACTTCAGAATAGGGATAAAACAATCGGGATAATATTTTATTTGGTAAGCCAAAGAAAAAATATAACAAATATAGAAGATGTGTCCCGTGTAAACTCATACATCCACCACCCGCAGTACTTTTTTGATACCTCCACCCTTTCTTAGGCGACAATACCTGAGTGATGTAAGCTGTAGCCTCAAAAGCAATTACCTTTCCAAGGATGTTAGAATCAATAATTTCTTTTGCTTTTAGAATAATTTCTTTATAACTATACATATAACCCACACTAGTTATTAGATTTTTTTCATCTGTAACATCCACAATTTTTTGAGCATATTCCAAACTACTTGCCAAGGGCTTTTCCACAAAGAAGTTTATGTTACGCTTTGCACATTTCTCAATAATTGACCAAGTAAATGCTGGAGGCACAGAAATAAATACGGCATCCATTTCTGTACTTTCCAGAAATTTGTCAACATCATTAAAGAAAGGAGCTTTAATGTTCATACTGTAAATATAATTTTTCACTTTAGAGCTAACATCAAACAAAGCTACAATTTGGGTGTTTGGAAGATAATTAACAATTGATGCATGAAGTAACCCCATCTTTCCCAAACCAATGATTCCAATTCTTTTCTTATCTGGATAAAATGATAGATCCCACAACATTTGTTTTATTCCTTGTTGTAAACTAATCGGAGAATAATCAAAATCTGTTATTGCCGGATTTAAGTCAATCTCTGTTTCTTGAATTAAACCAAGAAGATTATCTATTGTTATGGGAGGATTTTTGGTTAATAAAGACAGAAACTTTACTCCTAAATAACACAACCAAAAAGGAACATGAACCAACTTCTTTTCCATTTGAAGCTCTTGATTAATTTGTTTTATTAATTCTTTAAACTGAACTTGATCCTTTCCAGCAAGATCGTATGTTTTTTCTATTGTTTTTTTATTATCTATAATTGAAACTAAAGCTACAGCTAAATCATTTACATATGTAGGTTGTAATTTATATTTTCCAGAACCAATTATGAAAATTACAGGAAGGCTTTTAATCAATTTTAATATTTTTGTGAATAACCCTTTAGAACCTGGACCATACACTAAGCTTGGTTTAAAGATTGTCCAGTCCAACCCTGAGTTCTTAAAAACTTCATCTGCCAATTTTTTAGTAAGCCCATAATTGCCTTGCCTTTTACGTTTAGTAGATTGAGAACTTACAACAATTAATCGATTAACTTTATTTTTTTGACAAGCCTTAACTAAATGTTTCGCACCCTGCACATTTACTTCATGGCTTTCAGATTTTGCCGAGGCTTTTTCAGAAGTTGATGCAGCTAAATGAATAACGACCGCTATATCCTTAGTTGCTTCAAACAAAGAACTTTCATTTTTCATGTCTCCATAGAATATTTCTACATTTTTGTATCCCGAGATCAAATCAATTTTACTACTTTTACGAACAAAACACCTAACAGAATATCCTTTTTCAGACAACAAACTAACAAGATTACTCCCAATAAATCCCGAAGCACCAGTAACAAGAATCTTCATCTTAAAAATTAGGAAATGCCCCTTTAAAATAATTATGGTTATTCAGCACTACTTTTGTTAAACCATTAACAAAATAGTTATAAAAGTCTTTATAAGAGATAATTTCTACCAACCCCGTAATAATTAAAACCATTTCTATTAGCTGCTTCTGGCAACCATCGGTTTCTGAAGTCAAATAAATTGTTCCCCACCATTAAATTCTTTAACTTAGCAAAGTCAGGTGCATCAAATTCTTTCCATTCAGTTAAAAGTACTAAAGCGTCTGCTTCGGTAACGGCTTCGTATTTATCATTAACAAAATCTACTTTATTTTCAAACATTTCTCGAGCTTTGTAATCTTTAGGATCATAAATTGTAACTTTAGCACCTGCAGAAACCAATGTTTCAACAATTTTGAGAGCAGGAGCATCACGAATATCATCAGTATTAGGTTTAAACGTTACCCCCCAAATAGCAACACTCTTTCCTTCAACACCAGATAACATAGTTTTAATTTTCTCACCAATATAATCTTTATGACACTCGTTAGAATTATGGATTTTATCTAACAAATGGGGGTGATACCCATCACTTTTAGCCTTATTTACTACTCCTTGAATATCTTTTGGGAAACAACTTCCCCCATAGCCAGGACTAGGAAACATAAAATTATAACCAATACGGAAATCGCTACAAACCATTCTTCTGATATTATCCATATCTGCTCCTTCTGTCACCTCAGCAATTCTAGCAAACTCATTAACAGTAGCTATTCTTGCCGCCAAGGCAGTATTAGAAAATAGTTTAGCTAACTCTGCGTCTGCAGGAGAACCGCGAATAATTCTATCTCTCTTAATTATAAATGGATAATATAATTCCTTTACTAAATTATATGCCAGCTCTGAATCTGTCCCAATAATAATTCTATCTGGTTTAGCAAAATCTCTTACAGCGCTACCTTCAGCCAGGGTTTCAGGATTTGACACATAAGCCCATCTTAAATTATGATTTCCTTTAACCTTTTCATCAATTATTGAGGACAACAGCTTATAAGTTCCTTGAGGAACAGTACTTTTACAAATAACAACCTTAAACCCAGAAACATTTTTGAGTGCTTCACCAACGTCACTTGCTGCTTTTTTCAGATAATCTAAATTAAAAGAACCATCCTCATTAGAAGGAGTTCCAACTGCTAAAAAAATTATCTCTGAATTTTTTACTGTATCATTAAGATTAGTGGTAAACGAAAGGTTATTATTTTTAACATTTCTGATAACAATCTCTTTAAGTCCAGACTCATAAATATGTAATTCTCCATTGTTTAGTTTATCAATAATTTTTGGATTAATATCAACACAAGTAATATGATTTCCTCGATCTGCAAATAGCGCACCAGTTACAAGTCCAACATAACCTGTGCCAACAATTGTTATGTTCATTTTTGAACCTCTGTAAAACCATTTAATCTTAAAACATCTTCAAGTCTTCCAACATCTGTCCTACTAGAAACCCTTGCTACTTTAAAAAAGGGCCACAATTGTGAAAACTGAAGAGGATTATTATAGTCTAACAACTGATCTAGATTTCCCAATATAATTCCCAAAACTTCAGGACTAAACAAATAAACAGAACTGTTTACAATTCCGGATTCAACACCATTTGGCTTTTCAGCAAAACTGATTAAACTATTTTCTTCATCCGTTTCCAAAATCCCATGATTGCAAGCGCCACTAGACTTGTAATAACCAGTAATCACTGACTTGCATTGTTCCCGATAAATTCTAGTAACTTTATCAAGACCATAAATCTGACCTTCCTGTTGATGAATTAATGTATCAGATGCTAGAACAAATAATGGTCTTTCAGTTCCAATTAATTTAATGGCATCAAGCATATCGCGAGTTTGTTCCTTTCGCTCATCATTACAAATCACGCCGTTCTCAAGAACATTATCCTCAGGGATGCCAACTGATCTGGCCCAGTCCAAAAATTGTTGTTGATATAACTTATTTGTATAGATATAAATCTTTTCCGGTTGAACCCCAGCCGATTGCAATTGTAAGAGTTGATAAGATATCAAAGGCTTTCTTTCTTCAGCACCGATTTTTATAGGAACTAAAGCTTTCGGTTTTCCTGCAACTTGGCTACGTAAAAATTCAGAACATAATCCCTGACTATCCAGATAATCATTAACGTCCCTTTCTAATCTAATTCCAAAACCAGCAGCCAAAATCAAAGCGTTCATTCTTTCTCACCAGAATAAATAATTCCACAATAAATCTTATCATCCTTAAAAGCAAGTTCCATTGCCTTTAATTTACTTGACCTTTCTAAACCTTCTTTAACGTAAACAATCTGTTCTTGAAAATATTTGAGATCGTGTTGAGGCATATAAGAAGGACAAGGTTGAATAACATCAACAAATGCAAATCCTTGATGTTGAATTGCTTTTTTCATAATTTCTACTGTTTCTTTAAGATTTCCAGCATATGCCCTAGCTACAAATGTTGCCCCAGAAGCTATTGCCAAAGCAAGAGGATTAACTGGTTGCTCAGTTGAACCCAGCAAGGAAGATTTACTTTTTCTTCCTTTTTCTGCTGTTGGAGAATATTGTCCTGTAGTTAAACCAAAAACAGAATTGTTATGTACAATATAAGTAATGTTAACATTCCTTCTGCAAGCATGAAGAAAGTGGTTTCCCCCTTCACCATAGCCGTCACCATCACCACCAAAAGCAATTACATTTAAGTTTGGATTAGCTAACTTTGCTCCTTGTGCTACTGGTAAAGATCTTCCGTGTAATCCCACAAAACCATTAACCCTAACCCAATAAGGCAGTTTAGCAAAACAACCAACTCCGGAAACTAAAACAGTATTTTCTGGTGTAAAGTTAAGTTCTGTAAGTGTGTTTTTCACAGCAACAATAATTCCAAAATTACCACATCCGGGACACCAGTTAGGTGATTCTTGCCTATTAAAATCTTTTAGTTCTACCATTTAACCCAACCACCTTTTAGCTTCTTGATAAATTTCATTAACATTAAACGTTTGGCCGTTATACTTTAAAAATTTGTTTTCAATTACAATGCCTGTATTTTCTGCAATTAACTGTCCAAGCTGACCAACAATGTTATTTTCGATCAATAACAATTTCTTTGCTTTTGATAATAATGATTTAATAGCCTCTTTTTGAAAGGGTAACACATACTTAATATTTAGAAAGTTAACTTTCTTTTCTTCTTTGTTTAATATATTAATTGCTTCACTAATTACTCCAAAATTGCTGCCCCAAGAAACAATTGTTAAATCTGCATCTTCAGGACCAATTAATTCTGGCAAGGGAAGTTCTTTTTCAATTAACTTTGTTTTTTCAAGTCTTCTATGAACCATTTCTATACGTATTTCTGGATCTTCAATAATTTGTCCTACAGCATTGTGTTCATCTCCAGCACAAGTATAAACCCCATCTTTTGTTCCTGGTAAGGTCCTACCAGTTTCTTTAGGATCATAACGTTTAAACAATCCAACTTCGTTTAACTGGGTGTCATTAATTTTGGTAATTATATTTATTCTTTTATTGTAATCGAAAGTAAACTCTTTTTCTTCTGTGCTTAAATCAGTAGATTTAAAACTTTCAGTTAAGTGTTTATCCACTAAAACTATTACTGGAAGTTGATATTTCTCTGCGAAATAAAATGCTCTTTTTGTTTCAGTATAACATTCTTCAATTGTACTTGGAGCGATTACTGCTAATGGAAAGTCTCCGGTGCCAGCATTTACAACAAACTTCAAATCACCTTGCTCTGTTTTTGTAGGTAGTCCCGTAGATGGTCCAGGTCTTTGACCCTCAATAATAACCAGAGGAACTTCTGCCATTCCAGCTAATCCCACAGATTCAATCATTAATGCAAATCCCCCACCAGAAGTAGCAGTCATTGCTCTTGCTCCAGAATAAGATGCTCCCAAAGCCATGTTAATTGCTGCAATTTCATCTTCCGGTTGAATAACTGTAATCTTTTTGTTTTTGGCTGATTCTTTTTCAAGATAATGTAAAATTCCCGTAACAGGAGTCATGGGATACTGAACATGAAAAGTCAATCCTGCTTTTAATGCTCCAAGAGAGATAGCATCATTACCACTAATTAAACTTAAATTTTCATCAGTATTTTGAGAAGAATATTCAAAGAAAACCTTTGCTTGATTATAACCAAGTAAAGAAGCTTCTCTAAATAATCTTAGTAATTCTTTTTTATGATTAAAATGATTATTAATAACTGTTTCACAAATTTCCCATTGAAATCCTAAGATCTTTACGGCGGCTCCAGAAAATATTGCATTATGAAGATTCTTTTGGTTTAATTTATTTTCAATCTCGAGAATGTTTATTTTAACAAAATTAATTTCATTTGTTTCTTCAAATTTGATGTTTTCATTAATTAAAACAATGCCTTTTTCTTTAACACTACCAATATGTTTATCTAAAGTAAGTTGGTCAAAAGCAATTAGAATATCAATTTCATTTGAATCTGCATCAACATTTTCTTTGGAGATACGGATAGTATGATAATTATGACCGCCCCTAATCTGAGAAGCATAATCTTTACTAGAAAATATTTGATAACCTGATTTTAAAGCAATAGTTGTCAGTATGTTAGTAGCCGTTACCAATCCAGTTCCAGCCTTTCCACCAATTCTTAATACAATATCATCCATTTTTATACATAAACTCCTCTGCTTCTTTTAATTGATCAATGCTACCTATGTCAAACCACCTACCATTTAAACTTTTACCAAAAACCTGACTTTTTTTGGATAAATGAGCAATAAAATCTCCTGCTCTATCTGCCTTACCCAATTCAATTGTTTCACGAATCGTAGGAAGATGTTCTTTTTTCAAAGCATAAATTAAAGTTGATGCTAACGTTGATTCTGGTTCTTCTGGTTTTTCAATGAAATTTGTGATTTGGCTGTTTTCATTTAATGAAACAATCCCATAAAGTTTAGCTAAATCATTACAATTAACATCATTAAGTAATATTGAACTTCCCTTTTCTTTGAAGAAATGAACAAAATCTGTTAATTCTTCTTCAAAAAGATTATCTCCACCAACTATTAATAAATCGCTTTGAATGTTTTGAGTTTTAATAACAAAATTAATGTCTCCAATCGCTCCAAGCCTATCTTCATTACAAGTTGTACGATCATTAACAATCTCAATATCTAAATGACTGTTAAATCCTTCTCTCCATTCTAAGAAAGTAGGATAGAACTTTTCGTTTGTAACAATAAACACTTGCCCAATAGTTTCGATTTTTTCAATTTTCTTAAGAATATGTTCAATTATTGGTTTATCTCCAACTTTCAATAATGGTTTAGGCTGATTTAAAGTTAATGGGTGTAATCTTGTAGCGTAGCCCGCCGCTAAAATAATCGCCTTCATAACATTAAATTAAAATAACTTGCTTTAAAAGTATTGTGGAATTGTAGTATTAAAGATAAACAGATTTAAACAAGAATGAAAATGAAAATGTTAGAAAAATAAGGTGGACAGCTTACTGGATTTCCCGCGTAATGCAGTACACTCCGATACGGAGACACGTTTAACTTCTGTGTTCGAAATGGGAACAGGTGAACCACGCCCCTATGGCCGTCCACTAGGCTCAGATTGAATCTGATTTATAAAGGTTTTGGTTAATTCTTGTTCTACTTTTCATAACACATTTAAATGATAATTTAATGCTGTTAATTAGGATGATAGATACTAAAAGAATTATTTTAAAAAATGTTGAATCTGTGTGTGGTGAAAAAATACAGTCCTTAAAAGTTCTGGAGGAAGTTTTATGATAGAAACAGCAATTATTCTTGCCGGTGGATTAGGTACAAGACTAAGGCCACTTACTAATGATACTCCAAAGCCACTATTACCAATGAAAGGCAAGCCAATTATCCAACATACCATTGAGCAATTAAGAAAACATGGAGTTAAGAATATTATACTTTCCATTGGATATCAAGCAGATAAGATTAAAGATTATTTTGGTGACGGATCAAAATTAGGAGTAAACATATCTTATGTTGTTGAAGATACTCCCCTAGGAACTGGCGGAGCAGTAAAGATGGCTGCTCAAGAACTAAATGGGCCTTTTATTTTAACATGGGGAGATGAATTAAAAGATATTGATTATACCGCACTACACAAATCATTTTTAAGAAATGCACCACAAGTTGCTATGGTTCTAACAGAGAGAGAAGATGTTGAAAACTTTGGTGTTGCAAAATTAGAAGAAGAAAAGATAGTAAGTTTTGTAGAAAAGCCAAAAAGAGAAGATGCCCCCTCAAACTTAATTAATGCCGGTGCGTTCATTATTGAACCTGATTGTCTGAAAATGCTACCAGAAGGAAAATCTTCTTTAGAAAAAGATTGTTTTGAAAATCTTGCTCCCCTAGGAGAAATTTCCGCATACCACCATATTGGACAATGGTATCCCACTGATACAATGGAGAAATATAAACATGCGAAAATAAATTTTAAAGCAAATATTGATCTGTCAAAAAAGAAAATTATCCTTGCTGATGTTGATGAAACTATATGTGAAACATGCCAACAAATTTCTGATAAAATGGCCGGAAAGATCAACTCCTTAATAGAGAAAGGTTATCAATTTGTGTTTATTAGTGGAACAAAAAAAGAGGACTTGTTAAAAATGATCTCCTCTAAGGTGGAACAACCCCACCATATCTTAGCAACAACAGGAACAAATTGTTCTTTTGTTAAAGAAGGAAATCATGAAGTGATTTATAATCAATCTTTAACTGGAGAAGAAAAAAGTGAAATTTTATCTGCAATGAATAAACTAATCGAACATTTTGAGATTGAATCAATGACAACTCGTGAAGATCAGCTTCAAGATAGGGAGTCACAAATAACTCTCTCTGCAATAGGACGTAATGCCCCAATAGAACTTAAAAAACAATATGACCCTGATGGAGAGAGAAGACAAGTATGGGCAGAGTTCTTACATCCTTGCTTAGGAGAAAAGTATGATATTAAAATTGGTGGTACTACTTCATTAGATATTACAAAAAAAGGCTTGGACAAAGAATGGGGCATAAAGCAGTTTGCTAATCATCACAATATAAATTTGTCCGAAATTGTGTTTTTTGGCGATAAAATTTATCCTGGAGGAAATGACTTTGCTGCATCTAAGATTGTAGATTGCATTTCTGTAAGAAACCCAGAAGACACATTAAAAGAATTGAATAAACTTCCTTGAATTGAAAATGAAAAAATGAAAGATTTCCACTTTGAAAACAGACCATGGGGCAACTTCGAACAGTTCACCCATAATGAAATTTCTACAGTTAAAATTATTGAAGTTAAACCCCACAGCAAACTATCATTACAGTCCCATCAGAAAAGGGAAGAACTTTGGATTGCTTTAACAAACAATGTTATAGTTCAAGTTGGAAACCAAGTAAAATCTTTAAATGAAGGAGAAAAAATTTTTATTCCAAAAGAAACCCAGCACCGTTTAGTTGCAAAAGAAGACAAAATTAAAGTTTTAGAAATTTCTTTTGGAGAATTTGATGAAAATGACAACACTCGCTTCGAAGATGATTATGGGAGAGTTTAAACGAAAGATTTTAAAAAAGAGTAAGTAAGATATTCTTATTATGCAACAAGAAACAATTGATAAACATATCAAAGCGGGCAAAATTGCTGCTGAAGCATTACAGTATGGAAAATCATTAATTCAAGTAGGAACTAAGGTAATTGAGGTTCTTGATAAGGTTGAAGATAAAATTTTAGCAGATGGCGGACAGATTGCTTTTCCAGCACAAATCTCATTAAATGAAGCTGCTGCTCACGCTTGTTCTGATTTAAATGATGAAACAGTTCTTTCTGAAGAACATATTGTTAAGTTAGATGTTGGAGTTCATATAGAAGGAATGATTGCTGATAATGCTTTAACGGTAGATTTAAGTGGCAAATATTCTGATTTAGTTAAAGCCAGTAGAGAAGCTTTGAATAATGCTTTGAAAATTGTTAAACCAGGAGTTACTTTAGGAGAAATTGGAAAGGTCATTCATGAAACAATTACTTCTTATGGGTTTTCTCCAGTTAAAAACTTATCAGGACATGGACTAGGTGAATATAATATTCATTCAAAACCTTCAATACCAAATTATGACAACGGAAATACCAATGTTCTTGAAGAAGGAATGGTTATTGCAATTGAACCGTTTGCTTCCACTGGAGCAGGAATAGTTCAAGAAAGTTCCCATGCTACGGTGTTTACTTTAACAAATGATTCTGGCGTTCGAGATCCAATTACACGTAAAGTATTGCAAGAAATTAAAACCTATAAAGGCTTACCATTTGCCAAAAGATGGTTAGAAAGAAAGTTCGGCACTCCAAAGACAAATTTTGCTTTAAGGATGTTAATTAAGGCTAATTGTGTACATGAACATCCACCATTAATTGATCAAGCTAGAGGGATAGTAAGTCAAGCAGAACATTCTGTAATTGTTTTAGAAAAACCAATTGTTTTTACTAGGTTAAATTAGTTCATTTTCTTTAATTTGGGTAATATCTTGTAGACAAATAATGCACCTAAAATAATAACTCCCCAGAAGAAAATCCAATTAACCAATTGGAATGCATAAAGGAACAAATTAGCAATTAAAACTGCAAGGACTACATAACCAATTAATTTTAATCTTTGTGGATTATCCATTGTAAAATATTATCAATTCTTTAACTTCTTTATTACTTGTTCAACAGTTAACAATTTTTGATCTCCTGTTTTCATATCTCTAAGAAGAATCTTGTTCTTACTTAATTCATCTTCCCCGATAATAATTACATAAGGAATATTTAAAGCATTAGCATATTGCAAATTTTTACTCATACCTTTCTTTCCCAATGAAAAATCTACAGAAATGCCAGTACCACGTAACTTTGAAGCAATTGAAAGAGACTCTTTAATCGTGCTCATAGGAATAACATAAACTTGAGCAGGAGTTTTCTTAATTTCTGTATTCATTTCTTTAAGAGTATCCATAATAGGAGCAATACCAAAAGAAATTCCAACCGCAGGAATGATTCTTCCTCCTCCTAAAAACTGACCAATCATTTCATCATATCTTCCGCCACCAGCGAGAGAAGAAGTTACCTTTCCTTTCTTTAAAAAGATTTCAAATACTGTTCCAGTATAGTAAGCTAGTCCCCTAGCTAAAGAAACGTCAAACACAGCAGTTTTAATTCCCATTTGTTTTAGATAATCAAAAACTTCTTCTAATTCCTGTAATCCTTCTTTGCCAGACTCTGTTGTAATTTTGCTCTTAAGATCTTTTAAGGTAATGCCTTCTTTAATCATTGAAAATAGTGAATCAATTGATTTTTCTAAAAATTCTTTTTCAAGAAGTTCCTTCTTCACTCCTTCATTTCCAATTTTATCTAATTTATCAATGGAAATTATTGCATCTTCTTTGTTCTTTTTTATTCCAGCTTGTTCTAAAATTCCATTAAGTAGCTTTCGGTTGTTAATTTTAATTTTAATATCTAACTTAAGGTCATTGAAACAAGATTCTGCCATAGCAATTATCTCTGCATCTGCCAACATAGACTTTGTTCCAACAGTATCAATATCCATTTGCCAGAACTCTCTGTACCTACCTAATTTAATTGGTCCGTCTCTAAATACTCTTCCTACCTGATACCTTTTGAAAGGCATTTTCATTGTAGGGTTCATTGCAATAAATCTAGAAAGAGGCACTGTTAAGTCAAATCTTAATGCTAACTTTCTTTTCCCTTGATCACTTAATTGAAATATTTCTGTAAGAGCATCAGAAGCATCACCGGCAGCAAATTTTGCCGCTAGGGTTTCATATCTTTCTACCAAAGGTGTTTCTAAAGGTGCAAAACCATAATTCTCAAACACTTTCTGAAGAGTATTAACTACTTCATTCTTGATTATCTTTTCTTCTGGTGATGTGTCCTTAACTCCCTTAGCTAATTGTATTTTCATTTTTTCTTATCCTAAGTCTGTTCTCTTTGTTTATATAATTTTTGTTGACATTCCCTAACCGCTGCTCGAGCCAAAACTTGAGTAGTATCAAACAGTTCTAAATCACAATCATCAGCATTAACAACCAGAGGCAATTCAGTACAACCCAAAATGATTGCTTCTGCTCCCCTAGTTTTCATCCTCTTGATTATTGTCTGAAGGATTTCTTTGCCCCCAACTAAGTTTCCAGACAAAGCACCCATGATTACGGCAGTAACTTGTTCTCTTTCTTCTTCTGTTGGTTTAATAATCTCCACTTCATCATCAGAATATAAATCGCTATCTAGAGTTAACGCCGTTCCCAACAAACCAACTTTACGATAATTTTTACTCTTAACTTCACTAAACACTTCATCAGGTATACTTAGTATGGGAACGCCCACCGCAGCACGCATTTGAGGAAGATATACCTGCACTGTGTTACAGGCAATAGCAATAAAATCTACTCTTGCTTGTTCTAACTTTCTTACCCCCCCAACCAACATAGCAACGACTTCATCTTCTTCTCCATTAGTTTCAACAACATCAGGGAGAGGTAAACTGAAAATAAAAAAAGGAGGGAAATCACTATCATACTTCGCCCCATATTCTTTCTGAAAGATTTGCACTATCTTCAGATACAAATCTGCCGTTGCTTCTGGCCCCATTCCTCCGAGGATCCCAATGGTTTTCATCTTAAATCTCCAAGAACCTTTCCAATCTGGTACATTCTTTTTTGAAGGCCATCTGCTTTCTTTTCAAAGGGTCTTCCAATTTGGCTTAGCCATCCAGCATATTTCGGATCAGATCTCAATTTATTCTCAATGTCTTCCATCGAGTCTCCAAATCTAGCACTTCTTTCATCATCTAGATATGAAGCTCTTCTTCCCGGAGGTAGCGTCATCCAAATAGACCCATAATCTGCTCCACGTTCTGTTCGTATAAAATCTCGAATCAGACTATCAAATCGTTGTTCAGTTACAGGACCCAGCTTGAATTCTATGCCTTCGTTGTCAAAAAGATAAATTGCTTCTGCAAGTTCAAAGGGAGTATAGAATTTTTGTGCTTGACTCATATCTGGACTGCCAACATAGCGATCAAAAACCAAATCTTCTGAACCTTTATCTCTACAGAAATCAATTGCTTCCATCACTGCATCTTGGAATCTATCATCTGTAATAAGGTTCCAAGCACTAAGAACTTTTCCTTTAACCCCAGTAACTTCAAAGAAATCTTCTAATTTATCATAACCCCTACCATTAATACGATTGGAATTCATTTCTTTATACATAGCAGTAAATATCTTAGAATAAGTTTTCTCATCAAATTTATTGGGAACATCATTGGGACCCATTGTGTTAAATGCTTGATATGAAGAAGCGTCCCAAAGGATTAACTCTGGCTCACCAATCTCATCTTGTGCTCTCTTAGCCCAACTAAATATGTCCAAAAAATCTAGCCGATCACCAAACCGCATTAAATCTTTATTGTATCCCATACCAAAGTATACTTTTGGGGGCACATTGCCAGACATTAATTTACTTAAAAAAAATGTATTTTGAGGAATAAAAACTTCGTAAGGAGCATTGGATTGGAAAAAAGCTTTTGCTTGACGCTCCACTCTTCTAACTCCCACATCATCTAGTTTAAACTCTTGATTATTTCTTCTTAAGATATAACTTGCTCCCGCTTTCTTTCCTTTTCCTAACTTTGGTTGAGTTACTCCCGAGATAGGATCTCGTTTTGGATTAAATACCTCAACCAAATCTTCAGCAGCATAGATGAATACGATCAGCACTTAACTGTGCCTTAGCCTCATCATTTGCAGTGGTGTACTGTCCTTCCCAATAATTAGCAATTCTTTCTAGTTCTGGTTTGAGACTATCTAGAACAGCGATTTTATCACAATACCTTTTCAAACTATCACTAAAGTCCAAACTAGTTCTGATTGGTCCCCTACCACCAAACTGATCCATTATTATCCCTAGTTCCGAAGGCAGTTCAGGGTTTCCTGCTCTCACTAACAAACTCTTCAAACGTTTGTACTTTTCACTTGCTTCATCCATTAACTGGAATTTTCCATCTTGTCCTGACATTTTATTCTTCTCCGTGTTTAAAGTCCACATGACTTATTCATAGTATCATCTAGAATTCTTTTAACGAAAATTTCAAAAGAGAACTCTAGTAAATGTAAATAATGTTAAGGGGCATAGGTAGCCCTAATTATGATGAAATGATCCTAAAAGTGAATTAGAAGGGCAATCACCGGGAGTTGAACCCGGCCCAAAGGTGCCACAGACCTTTATGCTACCGATACACCATGATCGCCATAACTTATTGAATAGAAATTCATACCTTTTAAAAAACTTTCCAGAGTTAAAACTAAAAGAATTATTGATGATGATGAATACAATCACTTCTGGTTTGTGTCATAAGGAAACAAAAGAACTAGCACCTATTTAAACCTTTCGACAAATCACTACTGGACAATAATGGTATAATGGAGGCAGTACATAAATAAAGAGATTATATAACAAGAACTTTTTGCTTTCTTCCAACTTTGATTTTAACCCAAGAGGTGTACCCCACAAACTCTCCCCCTATTTGAATTGCAAACGGAACTTCTCCTTTAATACTAATTTTCTTTCCCTTTAGACTAATAGCAGGGTGCTTATGTAAATTTATTGCAGTTAGTATTAAAGACCAAAGTCGCGCTAATTTGTTTAAATAAAAATTATGAGTATTCACAACAGTAAAACCATAAACATTTCCGTCATTTGGTTTTACATCTCCAAGTAAAGCCCTGATTCCAAATCCATAATAGGGAATCTTACCTGCATTAAAACTAGTACAATTCTCCAAATCATAATGCTGATTATCAACATCACATTTTAAATCATAATTAGCTCGAGAAGTCCACCACGCCTTCCACGCAGCTCGAAGATAGTCCATAAGCCCGTTCTTAGTTCTATCGTTAGCCAAGCGAATTAATTCAGCATCAATTCCTAATGCAAAAAAAGTAGTATAAAATGTGCCCATTTCAGATTTAATTTCTAACATGTCTAGATTCATCTCTCGAAAGTCAAACCTTGAACGCAAATATTCAAATCTATTTCCACGATAAAAATAAGAATAATAAGCGTTTCCCGCACCTAGTGGGAAAAAACCTAGAACCTTATTGTGTAATGGCTTATAATTAAAAGCACCTTCAAATGAACCATCGCCCCCAGCAATGATAACATGAGAATAATCCTCAATTTTCTTCTCTATTCCTTCAAACATGTTTTTTTGTCTTGAAGAAAGATAAATAATCTTAGCGTGCCTTCTTTTAGCAAATACTTTTAAAAGGTGTTTTCGATACTTGTTCCGATAACCTCTGGCTTTTTTATTAGCAAGAATTACAATCTTACCATTTTTTACTTCTTGACCCATTTTCTCTATATTTCTTTTTTTGTTAAGAAAATTGCCAAGATAATAAATTATTGAAATAAGTGCAAGTACAATAGCAACAATCGTTACTAGAACAACTAACAGCTCAGAAAGCACATAAAATGTATCTTCAGTTAACCCTTTGTAAATAAAAAAATCACTAATCAAAAGAAAAAGAACAACTCCTACTTGTGATGAAGTCATCAATGAACCATGCCATTGTTCATAAACACGAAAGTTATAATGTGAAGCAAACCACCGAATAATAAATACAAAAATATCCTGGAAAATAAAGAACGCCAGAATCCAAAGTGAAAAACTTCCCCGTAAAACAAACACCAAAAGTAATCCCGCAACAAGAATCTTATCTGCAAACGGATCTAAAAAAGAGCCAACAAGAGTTTTCTCATTTAACTTTCTTGCTAAGTGCCCATCTAAAAAATCACTAACTAAAGCTAAAATAAGTAAAACAATAGACCACATAAGAGCCACAGCAGTTTCTTGATAAATTAAAACAACAATTATAGGAAGAACTGCAATTCGGAACAAAGATAATAAATTGGTTATTTTCATTTAGAAAGGATATAAAATAAAAAGGGTTTAAAAGAGTTTGGGAAAGTTTAACCCATTCCGGGCATTCCCGGAGGCATCATCCTAGAATCTTGTTTTCCACCCATAATGACATCATCAATTCTAAGAATCATTTCAGCAACTTCTGTTGCGCTACTTAATGCTTGAGTTTTGATTTTTAAAGGTTCAATAACGCCAGCTTGCCAAGCATCCATTGTTTCCCCAGTAAAAACATTAACTCCAAACCATTTCTTTTGTTGTTCGTGGTCCAATTTTAATTTTGTTAAAATGTCAATTGGATCTAGACCCGCGTTTTCTGCTAATGTTTGAGGAATAATCTCCATAGCTTCAGCAAAAGCATGTACTGCTAATTGTTCTCTTCCGCTTAAAGTACTAGCATACCTCTTTAATGTTAAAGAAAGTTCGGTCTCAACAGCTCCTGCGCCAGCAACAACTTTTCCATCTGCCAATGCCGCAGCCAAATCACCTAATGCATCAGTAACTGCTCTTTTAATTTCTTCAGCAACATGATCTGTTCCACCATGTACAAGTAAAGTCATTGCCTTTGGGTTCTTACAATGTTCTACAAAAATCATTTCTTCATTAGCAATTGTTTCTTCTTTTACTATTCCAGCAAAACCCAAATCTTGAGAAACTAATTCTTTCCAATTTCCAACAATATTGGCAGCAGTAGCTTGTGATAACTTTTCCATATCGCTTTTCTTAACTCTTCTAGCGGCAAAAATTCCGGCTTTCGCTAAAAAATGTTGAGCAAGATCATCAATTCCCTTTTGACAAAATAAAACGGTAGCCCCACTTTGCTTAATTCTTTCGACCATTTCCCTTAATGAACGTTCTTCTTGTTCCAAAAATGCATTTAATTGTGAAGGGTCAGTAATTTGAATCTTTGCATCAATTTCTGTGTTCTTAACTTCTAGAGAGGAATCTAAAAGTGCAACCTTAGCATTTTCTATTAGTCTTGGCATTTGTGGGTGTACTCTTTCCTTATCCAAAACAATTCCTTCAATCAATTCACTATTACCAGAACTGTTACCAATTCTCTTTTCAATCTTAATGTTATCAATATTAACTGTTGTTTTTCCCTCAACAGATTGTGCAATTCCCTTGACGGCTTTAACCACTAAATCCGCTAAATATTCCTTATTTGCTTCTGCACCCTTTCCAGTCATTGCAGTAATAACAATTGATTTCATCAAATCTTCATTTTCTAAAGAGATATTCTCCGCAAGATTCTTAAGAACCTTTTGTGCTTCCACTTCGGCTAACCTATATCCTTTAGCAAGAACGGTTGGATGAATATTCTGATCAAGTAAATCTTCTGCTTTCTTTAATAACTCGCCAGCCAGAACAACTGCAGTAGTTGTACCGTCCCCGACAGCATCTTCTTGTGTTTTTGCAACTTCAACAATCATCTTTGCTACTGGATGTTCAATCTGCATTTCTTGCAGTATTGTAACCCCATCATTTGTTATGATTACGTCTCCAAGAGAATCAACAATCATTTTGTCCATTCCTTTTGGGCCGAGAGTTGTGCGAACAGTTTGCGCTACCGCTTTAGCAGCAGCAATGTTATTTCGTTGTGCATCTTTTCCAGAAGTTCTTTGAGTATCTTCAGGAAGAATGAAAATTGGTTGTACATTATTGTGATTCATTTTAATTCCACCCCCATGGAAACTGTATGATGATAACAATTTGGGCCAAGACATATTTATAATAATTATGGTGTTACTTTGAATAATAGATTTTTGAGCATAATAATATTTATTAAGCTAGTTTGTTATCAGATAGGTAAGAGGAAACAATAGTGGCAAACATCATATTTTTAGGCACTGCGGGGAGTTCAGCAGTTGTAAGTAAACAGTTAAGAGCTTCTGGAGGAATTATTCTTCAAGTTGAAGACTTACAGTTCCACTTAGATCCAGGCCCAGGAGCATTAACTAAAGCTAAGGAATATGGGATTAACTTACACCACAATACAGCAATCCTAGTATCACATAATCATTTGAACCACTGTAATGATTTAAATATAGTTATTGATGCAATGACTCATTCCGGAATAGAACAACGAGGCATCATTTTAGGGAGTAAATCTATTTTTCAAAGTGATGAAAATAGCCACCCAACAATAACTAAACACCACCAACACCAAGTTGAAAAGATTATTCCGTTAGAAAAGAATCACAAAGTGGGGATAGAATTAACTGAAATTAATGCTCTTTCTGCTGAACATACTGATGAGAGTGCAATTGGATTTAAATTCTTCTGTCCAAAATTTACGTTAAGTTATACTGGGGACACGAAAGTAAATGATCAATTATTAGAAGAGTTAACTGGTTCTGATATTTTAATTTTAAATGTACCCTATCCGGGGAATAAAGCCAAAGGGATGAATTTAGACACGGAAGCAGCAATTAAAGTAATTTCTCATGTTCGTCCTAAGCTAGCAATTATAACACATTTTGGATTAGAAATGTTAAGAGCAGATCCAATTCAAGAAGCAAGAGAAATACAAAGAATTACAGGAGTACAAACAATTTCTGCCAAAGATGGATTATTAGTAAGTCCACAAAATTATGGGAACCATCCTAAAAGTCCAGTTAAAGGATATTACTAAAATTGATAAGTTAAAAAATAAGAAAAAAATAATTAATCTAATTCTCTAAAATCATTTCAACTTCAACCAGATGTTTAATATTTTTCTTAAGAGCATTTAAAGATCTTTTTGCAGCTTTAATGTTCTTCAAAGCTCGTTCTTGGTTATTTCTTTCTAACTCGAATTCCACTCCTCTTTGAAAATCTAAAAAGTTTTCTATATTTACTCCAATATCATTCATAACTTCGCCCAACTTTCTCTTAGCAAACCTTCTTTTAAGTCGTGCTTTTAGTTCTTTTTGTGCTTCAGGTAATTCACCTAATTCAATCAGTTGTTGAATTTTATCTAATTCATTTTTATGAAACCAACCCATTTTTATTTTCCTCCTTTAATACATATTAACTAAATAAAGTCATTATTTATAATTTTCCGTTCTAAATTAAATAATTAATCAAATAGACAACACCTAGCCCAAATAAACATCCCGTAGAGATAAATGGCATTGCAGGGTAAAACTTTTTTTCTTTTCCTATTAATAATAAAATTACTAATCCAGCTAAGGCAAAGAAAGGAATAATCAAAGATTGCCAAAGTCCAAATTCTTTTAATATTACTCCAGCGAAAATTATTGGGAAAGCAATGTCTCCACCACCAAGCATGGCAATCCTTCCAGTTGATTTATGTTTTGATTTACTCTTTTCTTTGGAATTCAGTTTATTCTTTAAATGAGAGATTTTATGTGAAATTCGAGCTTTACTTTTCTTTAAATCATAAGGAATTAACAATCCAGCAAATATTTTAGCCTTAGTTTGAGATTTCGCTAAAGTGATCATATGTTTACTTTTCCAAACTGCATAAGCATCGTAAATCGCAATTAAAACCATCAAAATTGAAACTGAAAGAATATTAAACAAAGGAACAAAAATTACTGCCAACCCACCATAAATAAAAAGTTCAGTAATATTCTGTACCCAAAAGTTTGGTTTAAATATTTTCCAAAGTCCAAACACTAATGCTAAGAGGAGGGCAATCGAATAGGGGATAAATGATCCAAAAGCTACTGTTAACGACATCGTTACCGCTAATAAAAACCAGATTTTCCAAACCCAAGTTAGGTTATACTTCATTAAAAGTAACAAGAAAGCCGTGCCAATTAATACTGCAATAATAATTGGTAAAAAAGAATAATTCTCTTGTACAGGAGGACGTTCCAAAAAAGGAATTTCTTCAAATACTGTTTGTTCTACCGAACTTTTTTCAACATCTATATTGTTGTAGATTATAGCAATTCCTAAGAATTGTGCTGCTAAGAACATTAGAACCAATATTAATGAAATGTTAAACTTGTGTTTCATAGTTATTATTAAATTCTTTAGGTTTAAATAACTAACTTAAATTAATTCCAGAAAAACTTTGTAATGGTTGTTCTTTATACTCATATTTTGCTAATGTTTTGAATAAGGGAATTCTAATTGGAACTGCAAATCTTGTGAATGTACTTGTTACCAAAGCTTCACCCCTATCTAAAGAAGCAATGTTTCTATTATCTTGACTTAAATCTTGAGGAGAAGATTCTATTACTGCTTGTCTTTCCGAGTTCATCTCAATTCCTAAAATAATTTTAGTGTTCATGTTAGCAAGAATGTTCTTTGGGATTTCACTAGGAAGTTGGGTTATTGCAATAAGTCCAACTTTAAACTTTCTTCCTTCTCTGGCTAAAGTGTCGAAAATATTACCGCCTTGTTCCAATATCTTCTTTCCAAGTACCCTAGGTGCTTCTTCAAGAACGACAGAAATAACTGGCTTGTCATCAATTGTTCCTTTTTTTTTGTAATATTTATACTTGTTAAAAATTTCACTGGTAATTAAACTGCCAATTAAAATTTCTATTGCTCCAGAAAATAAACTGGTATCAATAATCACAATCTTAGCTTGTTCCAAATCTTGACAAATTTCTGTAATTGTGGTTTCACCAGCAACATGATCAAATACGCCTTGACAATAAACTTGATTATCATTAATTTCTATTCCTAATAAAGAAATTAATTTTCTTTTAACTACAGAAATAGTATCTTCATGAAAGGAAACTCCTTCAATTCTTCTTTCTTCTAAAATTGAAAGAATCCAATTATCTTTAAATTTTCTATAATATGCAGAAAGGCATTGCCTTTGTGGATCTGATAAAGCAATTGCTCCCTGAAAGTGTTCTGGCTTTAATTTACCAATATTAATTTTTAATGATTTTGCTCCAACGGGAGCATTGCTAGGAGTATAGTAACTAACTTTGTCCTTATTTTGATGATCCTTCAATCCTAATCCAGTTCTGCCATAATATTCATCATGAGGATCAAGAACTAACATTCCCGCATAGTTATGACTCAAAATGTCCCAGAGAATGCAACTCATTAAGTTTGATTTCCCCTTTCCGGTAGATGCTGGAATTAAAACGTGGTGTGAAAGTACATCTTTTCCCTGTAAAAATATCTTAAAATCCATCTCTTTGCTACCGCTTCTTAGATTTCCCAAAAACAAAGGATGATCTGGCTTTGTAATAAATGAAAGATCTTCTTTAGTGATTTCTCTTACTTTTGAAAAGAACGCTGGCAACTTTTTACAAGTTTTACTAGTATCTGCAATATTTAATACCGGTTTTAATAATGCTAACTGATAATTCCTTAGATTTTCATCCATAATTGAAAAAGAACTTTCTTCCAAATTCATCCCAGCAACCATTTCTAAGTTTTGTTGAGAAATTTGACTGCCGTAAAGAAGGTCATAGACTTGCAGAATAAACTTTTCAGGATGATTTTCAATAACCATTAATTCTCCTAATTCAATATCTTGGTCCGCCTTAACTCGCACAACTATCTTAGAGAAATCTCCCGCCACCACTTGTCCTTTAATCATAGATTTGTTTAATATTTAGTGTTTTTAAGGATTTGTATTATTAAGACATTAAAAAATAGAAGAGAAATAAAAAAAGATAAAAATTAAGCGGTTCCTCTGGCAATAGCCCCCATCATGTTTGGAAGAATTGATTTTACAAAAAGGTTCATGATTTTTTCTCTCTTGCTTTCAATGTAAGCTGCAGCTTCTGCTGATCCTTTATTAGCACTCCTTCGATCATAAGCACCAAGCCAGGCTATCACGGTTCTTTTATGATTCTTTATAACATTTTCATGTAAGAACCTTGAAACTTTATTACTGTTCAAGAAATCTCTTAAGAATTTAACTAATTCCTCTGGTGTAAGTTCAGATAATTTTCTTTTTCCAGAAATTACGTCATCAAAAGCAGGATCTCCAATCTTATCTTCTTTTTCTGCTATACTTCCAATAAAACCTAATCTATGAGGTAATGATTTCGCTAAGTGTGGAATTGCCCCAAGTAAAGCTTTATCTGTTGGCATCTCTAATGTTCTTTCAAAATAATCTCTATTACCAGAAGCAAGGCTGTTCCAAACTTCCTTCTCTTTTTTAAGTTCCTGAATCAATAATTTTATTTCTTCAGGTTTTAAACCCCTAAGTTCTTCCAAATGACGAGAAACTCGATCAATTAATTCATCTATAAAATTGTATGACATATATACAACACCTCTACACAATAGAAACTTCAAAGATATATAAATATTTCTGAAGGGCAGAATTCAAATAAAAATCCCAAAAGTATTTCCAAAACCTTTTTAAAGGGCTGTAAGTTTTAGACTAAAATATGGAAGCAACAGTAATGCATTTTAGACAAGGAAGACATCATCAAAATACTAAACAGATGATTATCAAAGTAGCTGATACAGCAGAAGAAGCTGAAAAAGTTATTGGTAAGACTGCTTCATGGACTTCTCCATCTGGAACTGTGATTAAAGGTAAAATTTCTGCTTTACATGGAAGAAATGGCAATGTTAGAGTTATTTTTGAAGACAAAGGTTTACCTGGCCAATCTTTAGGAACAAAAATCCAAGTAGAATAAGTTCTTATTTTCTTTATGTTCGAGGAGGTAAATCGGTAATTTTTTCTATTAGTTTATTTGTTCGAATTCCCTTCTCTGTAAGGCATTTTTTTATGAAATGAATCTTAATGTTCTTCGCAGTATCTTTTCTATTAACAAATTTAAATCCGTTTTTATGAACTTTATTGTTCATCCATTCTTTTACAGATTTTAAATTCTTAATTAAAAGATTAATCTCCGCATCAATATCAGGAGGGATCACGTTTTTATTACGCATATATCCAAAATAACTTTCAGCAAGGGCAATTGCCCGACCCATGCCCCGTTTAGAGTGGCCCCAAAATTTTCTAGCTTCTGCTAGAGATAAAGCTTCTTCACGAGCATTGGCTGCATCTTTTTCAAGATGAGAAAGTACATTTTTCTCAACATAATCAATTAATGACAATAAATAACTTTTCCATTCAGTCACTTCAGGATCTGGACCGGGACCAGTATCAACATGAATAAAGTTAACCTCTTTAGATTCTTTTAAAGCTAAAACCTCTACTTTTCTGATTAGAGTATATCTTTTATTTTTGGGTTTAGAAATTAACGCGTATTCTCCTGGTTCTAATTTATCAAATTCATAGTTTCCAACAACATATATTTCTTTTATTAAATTTCCATCCTTAATTAATGAAACATTACTTCCAATTTTGCTATTTTTATCGTTCTTAATGGTCCCATAAAACTTGCCCTTACCATCCTCTCCGACTTCATGCAAAAAATCAACCTCTTTAGACTCAGAACTTCCCAAAATAACTTCCATTGTAATCTTATTATACTTTGGATCTACTGGTTCAGAGACGAGTTTATAATTTCCTGGAACTAAATTCTCAATTTTATAATTGCTTGTATAATAATGATATCGTATAAATGTGCCATCCTTAATCAAAGAAATTTTGCTTTTAATTGGCACTCTTGTTTCTTTATCAATAATGATTCCATGTATCTTTCCTTTATCATCAGAAGATCCTTTTTTATGAAGAAAACTAGATTCTTTATTATCTTTATTGGCTAAAGTAATTGTGTTAGTTAATTGGTTGTATTCTGCTCGATGTGGTCTTGAAGTGATTTTATATTCTTCTGGTTTTAAAAACCCAAAATCATATTTACCATTGAAGTTTTTAGTTTTAATTGTTTTCCCATTTCGTTCTAAAGTAATTCTACTTTTTAATGGTGCTTTTGTATTATCATCTAAAATGTCACCATGAACTTTAGCAAATTTGAATGGATTTATGAACTCTCCATCGTCGCCGGAAAGATGGCCAGAAAGACAAATCAGCCATCTAATAAAATAATAAATTGCAAGAATAATAACAACAATCATAGCATAATCAATAAAATCTTGTACGGTAGAAATTACTGGGCTGGTTGTAGTTATCATTTTTCCAGTATGAAATTTCATTGCTGATAAAATCCAGAAAATCAGTAAACTCAAAAGAACTTTTAACATCAAATAAGGACAAGGCTCATTTGGCAGTTTCCAAAACAAAAAAGCAATTGCCACAATTGGCGATCCAATAAGGATTAATCCCATTAAAGTTCCCCACCCTGCACCAATTGCCAATAATACTTGTGCTGGTAAGAATATTGCAGTTATAGTAGCAATTATAACTGAGATTACTGCAGCATGATTTTTTTTAAGAAATGATAATGGGCCATCATACCCTCCCAAAGAAGTGGTTAAAGCAAAGAGTATTGCAAATATTAAAATCCAAATTAATATTCGCGTAAACGCTACTACCAAAGAACCGTCTGGAATTCCTAAAAAGCCCAAATTACCAATGTTAAGAATTTTAAACCAAACATTTTGAATTGTACTTCCAATATCTGCAGATGCAAAAGGAATACTTAAAATTAGTGTTAAATAAAATAAAAGTTCTTTTCTCATCTTTTCACTTCGCTAATTAAAGTCCTCCTAAAAATAATTATAAACAAAATCATTCATGATATTTCATCATTTCATTCCAAACTGCATGAACAGATCCCCTTAAGGAATTTAATTCATCTAATATAGGCTTGATTTTAGTTACCCAATCAGTATCAAATTCAGGAACTTTACCTCTTACTTTTGTAGTAACATGATTTTTCACTGCTTCAATACCTTCCATTATTTTATGGATATGATCTTTATCCTCGCTACTAGAAGCATCTCTTCTTAGCACTTTAAGGTACTTCCAAGATTTATGTAAATGATGTTCAAAGTCTTCTATACCTTCAACAATCTTCTTAACATCATCATTTTTTGTTGCTCTTCGAATCTTTTCCATAATATACTCAGAAGCTTCTTGAGCTTTAACAAGATGTGCTTTAGCAGGACTAATTTTATCTTTTTTCTTCCTTTTCTCTTGCTCATCTTGAGATTTCTTTCCTCGGTCTTTAACCCCTCCCCAAAACTTCTTTGCTTTTTCTTCTTCGTCTGCACGCCTAGCTGCCTTTTCTTCCTTAGTTGGAGGAGATACTAAAAAGAATTTAATACAATACCAAATAATCATTATAATGACGACTGCCATGGCACCATCTATAAATTGGTTAACAGAAGTTCCAACCATGTTACTAATAAATTCTGCCATTTTAGATGCCACCAACCATTTTTCCAACATGGAATTTCATTGCTGTTAAAATCCAGAATGTTAACAAACAAAGTAATAATTTTACAACTACTGTAAATTTAGTTTCGTTTCCTTCTCCAGGGATTTTCCATAAAGCCCAAGCAATGCCCACAATTGGGCCACCTATTAAAATTAAAGCAATTGCTGTTGCCCAACCTGTACCTGTAGCAAGTAACACTTGTGCTGGTAAAAATACTGCAGCAATTGTTGCAATTACGAAAGAAACTATTAAAGCATGATTTCTCTTAAGGAAAGATAATGATCCCCCTGCACCACCCAAAGAAGTGGTTAAAGCGAAGAATACAGTAAACATTAAAATCCAGATTAGAATTCGAGTAAATCCCACTACTAAAGAGCCATCTGGAATTCCTAAAAATCCTAGATTGCCAATGTTAAGAATTTTAAACCAAACGTTCTGTAATGTACTTCCAATATCAGCTAAAGCAGTAGGGATAATTAGGGTTGAAAGTAATCCAATTAACATCCACTTCTTTTTCATAAGCATAAGTAAAGATTAATGGTTTATAAGAATTTCGTTATGTCTTAATATAGGTAAAGATAGAACGTTAATAAAAAAACAAATAGAAAAAAAAGGTAAAAAAGAAAAAATTTACTCCACGTGTTCAGGAATCCACTTAAGCAATTCTTGCACTTCAACCAGGGCACCACTCATATCTTTCAATGCTTCTCTCTCTGCTTTTTCCGCAGCTTTGATTCCTTTATCTATTGCTCCATCATCTTTAAGATCAGCTGCCATATTAGTTACTGCTGATCCTAAAGAATCAGAAGCAGCAAACGTATGAGGCCAAGTAGCAAGTGCAGATACAATAGTTGAAAAATCACCCACGTTTTTAGACAAACTACCATTGTATGCACTTAAAGCGTTTTTAATCTCAGTAGCAACTTCTTTGTGCTTTCTTAGGACATTGTCCTCTAAAAGTTCTAACGTTTCGATATCTTTTTCTTTATCTTTAAGCTCTTTTCTTCTTTTCTTTAACTGATCCATAGCATTATGGAATCTTCTTTGTTGCCTTCTTGTTCGACTTCTAACTTTACGCAACTCTTTTTGTGCCTTATCTAAATCACCCTTAACTTTTTTAACTGCTTTTTCTACTTTAGTTCCTTCCTTAGCAGAGCTAATTTGTTTTGCTCCATCTACAGCTGCAACTAAAGTTTTTGCATCTTGTAAAGAATCTCCAGAAGTCTCAATCCGCTCCATTTCTTTACGATCTTCAAGATATTGATTCATGTCAGAAGTTTTTTGTCTTCTTTCTTTAGATTTAAGCTTGTTCCACCAGTGAGATGCAGTCCCTTTAACATCCATCTCTTCTGAAGGTCTTCCACTAAACAATGAAGATGCTCCTTGAAGTAAAGATAAAACCATGAAAGCAATTGCAGCATAAACTACCCAATCTAATAATCCTACAACAGAAGTGACAACAGTCCCATAATGTGCAGTTGTAATCCATGCAGTCATGTGTGCTTGCATTTCATTAGTTACGAACCATAATAATGCCGCTAATCCTGCCCGAATAAAATGATATTCTTTAAGCAAGAAATACGAACCAACAATTAATCCCAGAGGTATACCCAACATAATAACTGAAAATACTGTTCCGTAAGATGTTGCTGCTGCTAAAAGAATAGTACCAGGAATGAAAATAGTCGTTAGTAATGAAAACACTATAGTGATAGCAATACTAATTCCGTCACCCATACCAACAGCTTTTGCCCCTTTAAATAACAATAGGCACAATACTAAGAATAACAAGAATCTAGTAAATCCTTCAATAGGATCAACCGTAGCAGTAGTAATTCCTAAATCTGTTAGCCAACCAAATGTAACTATCTTTGTAAACACTGTTGCAGCCTGTGTACTAGTACCTGATGTGCCCGAAAGGGGTGCAGCTAAACCGCTACTACTTAACAACATGCTCATTAACAGGAGCAAACTAAGAATAATCATTCCTTTTTTCATCTTTAATAACACCTCGATTTTGATTAATAATTGTAATCACAAGTTAATAAAATATTAAGGTATTTAAAAGTTTCCCCCCTACAACATAAATATCTAGTTACAAAATAATTGAAATTACACAGAAACCATACAAAAAATCAACGATTTCCTTGTGTTTCAAAATTTGCCCTAAGAAATTTGGGAAACCATACAGAAAACAGAAGTTTTCTGGGGTTTAGAAATGTGCAAAGCAAATTTCCAAAACCTTTATAAATAACCCATTGTCTTAACGCACACATGAGTCAAATATTGATAGTAAATCCAAATGAACTAATAAACAAGGCTGCTGAAGAGCTAAAAAAGCAGAAATTAGTCGAACCAACTGAATGGAGTAAGTTTGTTAAAACTGGTCACAGTAAACAAAGATTACCAGACAACGATGATTGGTGGTACTACAGATCTGCGGCTATTTTAAGAAGCATTGCTAAATTAGGTCCTATTGGAACTCAAAAACTAAGAACTAAGTATGGAAGTAAGAAAAACAGAGGCCATAAGCCAGAGAAGTTCTTCGAAGCATCCGGATCAATTATAAGAAAAATTCTACAACAATTAGAAAAATCAGAATTAATTAAACAAGCAGAAAGGGGAGTTCACAAAGGTAGAGTTATAACACCTAAAGGAAATTCATTATTAAACAAAATTGCAGTGCAAATTGATAAGCATGCAAGAGCAGATAAGAAGGAATAAGAAGAATGGCAACAAATAAACACCCATCCAGGAAAAAAAGGTTAATCAAACTTAGCGGGCAAACCAAATGGGCACCATTCTGGACAGTATTCAAAATTTATGGTAAAGGTAAAAAAGTACATCCATCAAGACACACAGAAGTTAAGCGTTCTTGGAGAAGAGGAAATACTAAAGCATAAAAATGGCTAAAACAGAAACTGCTAAAACAATTGAACGAACTTATAATGTTCCTTTAAGAAAAGAGTACAGAAAAGTTCCTCGTTGGAGAAAAACTAAGAAAGCAGTAGACGCATTAAGATTATTTCTTGAAAAACATATGAAATCTGAAGATGTTAAGTTAAGTAAAGAACTTAATGAACATGTTTGGAAACATGGAATTAAGAACCCACCACATCATGTTAAGGTTAACGTAACTAAAGATGAAAAGGGAGTAGTTATGGCTGAATTATTTGGAGCTAAAAAGAAAACAGTAGCACCAAAAAAAGAAGTTAAGAAGAGTAAACTTGCAGAACTTAAGAAAAGTGTTGCTGCTAAAGTTTAAGGATGAATTCTTATTTTATATTTATCACCCAAAGTAATATTATCAGTTTTCTCAAAGTAATTTAACCAGGTATAACCCACTGGTCCACTGGTCAACCTTAGGAAAAACATATAAAGGATAATTTTCCTAAAATTTGTATGGCAAAAAGACTTGAATCACCATCATCAATTAATACGTTTAAGCAATGTAAACGAAAGTACTATTATCAATACGTTGAAAAATTACCAACTGGTTCTAGTATACACTTAGTTAGAGGAAACATTGCTCATTCAGTATTAGAAGATTTCTATGACATTGATTTAAGTGAAATTAATGGAGACAATTATGCAAATAAGTTTAAAGTTGTTGTCCAAAAATTATTACTTCACCATTGGAACAAAGAAAAAGCAAGGTTAGATGAATTAAAACTTAGTAAAGACCAAGAGAAATTTTATTTTGAAGAAACCATGTTAATGATAATAAACTGGACAAATCAGTTTATAGAAGAAATTACAAAAGAATCTAAAGACAAAAACATTTCTTTACAAGAAGCATTTGTTGCATTAACTCCAATTAGAGAACAAGAATATCGCTCTGACAATTATTCAGTAAGAGGATTTATTGATGCAATTCAACATGTAGAAGATCAAGTACACATTATAGATTATAAAACAAATGCGCGCTTTGACATAAAAGATAGCATTAAATTACAGTTGGCAATATATTCATTACTTTATTTTGAGAAGCATGGTAAAAATCCATCTCGGTTGGGAATTTACTTCTTGAGACATAAATTAAAGTTCATAGACTTTGATGAAGAATTGATTGATTTAGCCAAAAGAGAAATTGAATTAATTCATGCCCATACTTCGCTTACTGAAGAAAAAACAGATTATAAGAGAACCATAACTCCCTTGTGTAAATGGAGAACTGGCCAATGTGATTTCTATGAAACCTGCTGCCCTCATAAGTAAGGTAAGATCAAAATAAAAGAAAGCGGCCAGAGATTACAACCCTAATCCTGAAAAACTCATCCGGATTATTTCTTGATATGCTGAAACATTATCTAGCACAATCGTTTCCACAAAAGCTCCAAGTAGTAAAAATATCAAAGCAAATAGCAATAGATATAGATTAAAACTGAATACCTCGAAGAATCGGTCAGATGCAAACTTTTCTAAAATTACATCTTTAGATATAACAGAACCAGATATTGCTGCCAAGAAATAAGACATCGCCTCTATAATCATATGTGGAAAGACAATTAACATGATTAAGGCAAAGAAATATAATGGATGTTTTCCAGAAAACTGACCAGCATATTTAGCTGTTAAACCAAATATAGTTCCCCAAACCGAAGCATTCCAAGTGATTAAAAATATTGCTCCATCTCCCGTAAGGAGGGCCATAATAAAACAAGCAATAAGTACCAAAAAATTATTTCCTAACAACGATAAAAATAATCCGGAACTGAATTTAAGATCTGTCCCAACATCTCCTACATGAACAGCTTGTCCAGAAAAACCTTGACCAAACCTAATTTCTAATTGTTCTCTAAAAAGATTATTAGCTTGCATTTGTGGCATTATTATTGTACCCATAGAGTATACCAACAATATTCCCAAAAATAAAAAGATGTAAATTCTGACAACATCAATGTCATTTTTCCATAAAGATTTGATAGAAACTTTCTGTTGAACAGATTCTTGACGTTCTTCAATTGAAAAAATCTTATACAATTCAGGAAGAAGTAAAAGTGAAGTGAAAGCTACTGCAACCAACGCAGGATCTCCAGGGAACAAAATTGAAGCGACAAGGATTCCAATAATAGAATAAATCATACCTAATATGAACGCATAACGCCCTTTCTTTTCTAACCAGTCTTCAGGGAAAATATGTTCTAAAACCAAGTTACCACACCTCGGTTTTCATTTTCCAAAATTTTGTTTTTTTTGTTATCCATGTTAATTCAGTTTCCGTTAGCTAGTGAATGCCATCTCTTTCTTAAAGTTAAGAAAGCAACCCCACTTAAGGAATAGCCCACTAAGTAAATAAAATCATAAATCATAAATGTGCCCTCGCCAGTTGAAAATAAATTTCCGGAACTGAACAATACATCCGCTAAAAGGATAAATAAACTGGCAAGGAAAAATATCTTTAATGGGAAAGCTAAACTGCCAAGATGTTGATCAAAAAAGAATACACCTAAAGCGAAAGCAACTATTAAAGAGCTAATAATGGGGTAAAGGTTGCTGAAAGCAAAAGACCCTTGAATAGTGAAAAATGAGATGATTAAAGCTAAAACAACACCTATTGCCAGTATACCAATTAATTTTCCCCATTGTTGAGTTCTTTTGGCAAATGTAGCACTTAATGATATAAATGAAAGTAAGATGAGAGTTCCCCCACCTAACCAGTAGATATCATGAACTCCAAAATAACCCGCATCAGATAAAGTAAAGTTAGTTAAGAAATATAATGCTTCTCCAAGACCATACATAAAATACCCTGAAACTAAGAAGAAAAATATTAAGTAATTGGCATCATCAAATAATTCTTTCAATTTGTTGCGGAAAAAACCTTCTAAAACAACTAATCCAGAAATTGCTGAAAAAGTAGCCGCTAAAGCAACAAGTGCAGAAAGAACGAATCCAACATCTACCATTACAATAAATCATTTTTTTTAGATTTATAAAACTTGTGTTTACTCAAATGATTTAAAAAAATTAGAAAATAATTGGAATATACGCTTCACCATAACATTTTTAAACTACATTTGCATATTAGATAATATCACTAAAATTAAACGTTTAAAATACGTTTAATAAATATTATGAGGTATAAAAAATGGTTGCCACTTGGATTATTATTACTATTGCAGTTGTTGTAGTTTTAGCTTTAATTTACATCTACAATAGCCTGATTAAATTAAGAGTTAGAGTAAAAAACGCCTGGTCACAAATTGACGTTCAGCTAAAGAGAAGATATGATTTAATTCCAAACTTAGTTGATACTGTTAAAGGATATATGAAACATGAGAAAGGAGTTTTAGAGGCAGTTACTAAAGCAAGAACTTCTTTAACACAGGGTTCTATGAAAAGTAAAGCTAAGGCATCTAACCAAATTACTGACGCACTTAAATCTATTTTTGCAGTTGCAGAGAGTTATCCGGACTTGAAAGCAAGTGAGAATTTCAAACAATTACAAGAGGAACTTTCTGGAACAGAATCAAAGATTGCTTACGCTAGACAATTCTATAATGATAGCGTAATGGCCTTTAATGAAGCTATCCAAGTATTTCCAAAAAATATGTTTGCTAAAATGTTTGGCTTTCATCAAGAAGAATTTTTTGGTGCAGAAGAAAAAGAAAGGAAAAACGTTAAAGTACAGTTCTAGTCTTACTTAACTTTTTTATTTTTTTAAAAATGGGAATATACGAAGAAATTGCAAGTAACAAAAGAAAATCTTATTTATTAGTCTTTTTCTTTTTAGTATTTGTAATTTTTATTGGATATGTTGTCGGATTCTTTTATGGATCAGGATATTTTGGTGTTGGATTAGCATTGGTTGTTGGAACAATTTATTTCCTAATCAGTTATTATGGGGGAGCAAATGCCATCTTAGCCATGACAAAGTCTAAAGAGGCTACCAAACCAAAGTATACTCACTTAATTAATACTGTTGAAGGACTTTCTATTGCTGCAGGATTAGCAAAACCACCAAAAGTGTATGTTATTGAAGATTCAGCGTTAAATGCCTTCGCTACTGGAAGATCACCAGAACATTCTTCTGTTACTGTAACAACAGGACTATTAGAAAAATTAAATAGGTTAGAACTAGAAGGAGTTGTTGCTCACGAATTATCACATATTAAAAATTATGATATCAGAATTATGATGTTAGCAGCAGTTATGGTAGGCATAACAGTTTTGCTTTCTGATTTCTTGTTAAGAAGTTTCTTATGGGGACGCGGAGGAAGAAATAAAGAAGGAGGACAACTTACAATTGTTTTTGTTCTGGTAGGAATTGCCTTGGCAATATTGGCCCCCTTAGTTGGAGAAGTAATAAAATTAGCAATTTCTAGAAAGAGAGAATATTTGGCTGATGCTTCTGGAGCATTACTTACTAGATATCCAAAAGGATTAGCAGATGCCTTGATAAAAATTCGTAACGATCCCGACCCACTAGTTGATCATGCTAACAAAGCAACTGCCCACTTGTTCATATCAACCCCGTTTAGAAAAAGTAAGAGTTCTTTTATGAAAAACTTATTTTCTACGCATCCAGAAATTAATTCTAGAATTAAAAGATTAGAAAAGATGTAAATTTTCTAATCAAAGCTAACAAAAAATTAATAAACTAATTTAATTTAAGGTAATTCGTTAAAAGTGAAAAAGAGAGTTATAAAAGAGGTTGAACATCAAAGGACTAAAGAGGCATTAGAACGAATACTACAATCATACAAACAACAATCTCTTCTTTCAACAGCATTATCTTTATGGGTAGTTGCTTTAATAATTGAAGTTATCATTAGAACTTATGACCTTTACCGAATTGCGCCAGAGGTTGATGTATTAAGCCATTTCTGTGCAGGAGTTGCTATGGCTGCGAGTATGTTCTGGTTAAGCGATAAAATTAAATTCCCTTATTATAGACTTGCAGCAATTATTGGCACATTAATAATTAGTTTATTATGGGAATTAATAGAAGCCTTACAAGAATTAGTGGTTGTAAATCCCCCCTATTTGTTGGATTTCTTCTTTTGGGACGGATTTTTTGATGTAATCGTAGCTCTTGTAGGGGCAGGTGTATTTGTATTTGTTAGAAGAAATATTGAACATAAACAAGGAATTGTTTCTTAAGTTAAATTTTATAATCCCGGAATTTACCATACATTTTTAAAAAAACATTCTATTAAGCCATTATACCCAACGTTGCAAGACCCTTGGGATGAGCATGACCTTGGGAGTTAAACGTTGGGTTCACAATTCTATAATTTAAAAAATTCACAAATCCTTTAACTCTTCATTCATTTTAGAAAAATAATCTTTCTTTTCTTTAATTGCAATAGGTGATCCACCACCATGCCAAGTAAACCGTGGACGCATTTGTACTGGAAATAATCTTTCATTAGCATCATCAAAGAGTACAGCCGCACCCTTAAGTCGAGGTAACATATTAATCTCTTCATCTAATCCAGAACGCATATAACTCTGCATTAACATTCCAAGAGCTTCAGTATCCATCTTTGCTGTTAAACGATGAGCAATAACAGTATCAGATTGTGTCATTACGTCTGTATGAATTTTTGCTGGTTGTTGCGTAGCAAGAATTAAACTTATTCCTGGCTGACGACCTTCTCTAAGAATAGTAATCAAGGCATCAGAAGCGGCCGTTTTACCTTCTCTAGGTAACATCTCATGAGCTTCATCAATAGCAATCCAAACTAAAGGATCTTGCATTTTTTCTTCAACTTCTTTTGAGAAATAATGCATTGCAGCATCAACAGTCTTGAATTCTTCTGTTTTTCTTGCTAACATTCTTTGGTTAAATAAAGTTCGACTAATTAAGCCAACTACCAGTGCTTTAATTTCCCAACCAGAGGACATAGTAGCATAAGGAGAAACGTCTAGTACCGTAACTTGACCAGGGGCAACTATATCTTTTAAGGGTGTTCCTTCTTTAGAAAATATTTCCCAACCCTGTGCTTTCTTAAATTCATTAATTACCACACTTTTAACAACTTTCTCACTTTCAATATCAGTTCTTACTTTTTCAATAAGATCTTCAATAGAATAAGTAGTTCCAATTTTTGAAAGTTCTTGTACAACCTGAGTGATTAAAACACCTTCCGCCGAGTTTGGATTTAAATTAAAAGCGTTACACCAATCGTTTGAATCTACGTCTAATGGTCTTAATGAGAAAGGAAAGTCTGTAGGAATACCTTGTTCTTTATATTTATAGAAAAATCCTGAAGGTGTGTAAATTTTAACATCTAATCCTTTTGGATCAAAGCCCCATTTTTTAACTAAATCAGCGTCTTGATAATTTGGATACTTCATAGTCCAATAAATCCCCATAGTATCAAGTAAAACAATAGAAAGATTTTGTTTAATTTCTTTTGGAAGATCTGCTAGTCCTTCTGCTATACTGCCCATAGTGTAAGAGTTATGAACAATTACATCATTTGCAACAAAATTATGAGTTTCTGGAATTGTAAAATCATATACTTCAAAATTTCCTTCCATAATATTCAACGATACTATTTCATCCCAAAAAATATCAGAACTAGCAAATTTCATTAACAATTCCGATTCGTCTGCTTTAGCAATTTGTAATAATTTTTGTCTTGATGGAGAATATTTAATACTTTCTCTTAATGCCTTAGGATGAGCATAACCAATCTTTCTTCCAACTTCAGCCCAATTATTTGGACAATACAGACCCCAGATCTCTTTTGGAATTGTATCCACATTTGGATTTCTAATTATTTTTGTTGATTCTTTTATTGCAACTGCTGCCCTTTCTTCTTTTTTTCCATAAAAACCAATCTCTTGCAAGTATTTACTAACGTTTTCGCCATAAATTTCCAATTCGTTTGATTCAAATTTATTTTGAATAATCTTTTTTCTTATTTTAGAGGTTATACCAAATCTAAGCAATAAATGTTGAACTTGTAAAATCATTTCATTTGATGAAGAACAATAACTAACAAACCAATGATTTGCCTTTTTGTAAATTGTTCCATCACAAGAAAATAGACGATTGAGAAACAAACTTAATTGGTGTTTTGGTAATTTTAGGATATTTTCTGGAAAAAACTTTGTTAAAGAACTCTTGCCATATAAGTCTAATTTTTCTAACCATTCTCTAAGTGAAGATTTGTGGTTAAATTGACTTCTTGTTGTAAACTTCCCTTTGTCATCTCTTTTTGCTTTTATTGTGTCCCTTTTTTTGTTTTCTATTACCCTATAAGTATCTTGAGAATGTTCTTTAATTATCAAATCATCACTAAATTCTTTTATTGAAACATTAAAGTCATTGCAAATCTTTTGGTCCTGATTAGAAAACAACACAAATCCATTTCCCAAATGTCCTTCTGCAATTAAATATGCTAATAGCTTAACTTCACACTCTTTCATTAAATCTTCGCCAAATGCATCGAGTTTTCGAGGAGTGGCAATTCTTGCTCCAAGATTTAGCTTCTCTGCATTCACCCATCCCTTGACTGTTAGTAAAGGATGTTCAGGAGTAAGTTTGATTACCTTCCCACTCCTAAGTTTAAGTTCCAATAATTTATTTACTGGGCGCTTAAAGAAATTGCTTTTCTGGCCCGTCTTAATTTTAAAATTAGAATCTAAAGTAAACACATCTTTATCATCCCATTCTAAATCTTTGATTTTAGATTGAGTTCCATCATTTAATGTGATTAGAGAATCTCCATGAAGACATTTGCCACTTCCCCTTTTACCAACAATAAAAACAACGTGTGCACCTGCAACATCCAAATAAACAGGATTACTTAAAGAAGTGGTTTGGCCCATCTTAACATACTGTTTTCCAATAAAGACTGTGCCTTCCTTACCATACTTTGCAACATCTTTCTTAGACCTACCAATAATAACATCAAACACCATTAAAGTAGTTTAATTTAAAGTAGAATAAAAAGGTTGTGGTAATAAACAAGAGTAAGGAAAGTTAGAAAAGAGATTAATCCTTCAAATCATCTAAGGAAACAACATTTTGCGATTTTCTACATTCTTGAGCTGTTTGAACTAAAAGAGCTATTCCTTCATATATTGCCATAGCTTGTTCGGAAGTAATAGTATTATTAGGATCTTCGTCTGATTTTTTTTCAAAATATTCTCTTAATCTCTGTGTCCAGATATCAAAATAATTTTGACCCAATTGAGGATCAATATTTCTTATATTCAAATAATCCCTGGCAAAATCCGGAGTTTTATCTGCCTTAAAATAACCCAAAAGTTCTTTTCCAAGATTTTTAGATATCATTTTGAAATTAAAAGAAAAATAAGAAAAGAAAATTTAAAGTTGTTCGTCAGTTAAAACTTTAACTTTACTTGCTTCTTTAAACTTTGAACTTGTTCCAACAACATAGGCAACTCCTAACTTCTCAGATAACCGAACCAACTCAGCTTCAACTGCTCCATCTAAAACTAAAGCGTGCATTCCGCCGTTTAAACTTTTAATAGTAGAACTTAGCTCACTTAAAGGAACTTTTCCAAGAATGTTCAATTTAGGATCAAAGATACATGCGCCACGAGTTCCAAACAAATCATCCAAAGTACTTTTAAATTTAGCTTTTTCTTCTCCTGTTAACCGAGGACTTCTCGGTGCTGGAGCCTGTCTTGATTGTGGAGATTGACGATTGTTGTTAAAACGATTTTCTGGTTTTTGATTATTTCCTTGAGACCCAGTTCTCCTTTGTGATGCTGAAGAGTTTTGTGGTGATCTCTGTTGAAATGTTCTTGCCGGACGAGATTGTGAAGAAGGTTTTGCTTCAACTAATAAAGCACCATTATCATCAATTCCTAAATCCAATTTAGCTTGTTCAGCAGTAATTTTGCTTCTTAAAGCCTTATGAATTTCCTTTTTGGTAATCTCTTCAACTTCTTTTCCATCTGGAGCTTTACATACAGAATCAATGTCAGCTACGCTTAAAAGTTCCCTAATAATTAAATCTCCGCCTCGATCCCCATCAACAAAAACAGTAGTTGTTTTCTTTTTAGTTAATTCTTTAATCGTTTCAGGACAAGATGTTCCATTCATAGCGATTGCATTCTTAAATCCATGTTTAAGTAAGTTCAAAACGTCTGCTCTACCTTCAACAATTATGATATCTTCACTTTCATCAATTGCAGGACCAGCAGAAAGTTTCTCTTTTCCATAATTAGAAACTTCCATCATTCTAACTGATTGAGATACTTCATCAGCTAATTCTTGAGAATCTGGTAAAGTTTTGTCAGTTAATGTTCTTAACAACTCCTTAGCTCTATCAATCACAAACTGTCGCTTACTAGTTCTTACATCTTCAATACTTTGAACCAAAACCTTAGCGTTACAAGGACCGATTCTTTGAATAATTTCTAATGCAGCTGCAACAATAGCAGTTTCAGTTTTATCTAAGCTAGAAGGAATAATAATTTCTCCTTTAGTCTTACCAGAACTAGTAGTAACGTTAACTTCAATTCTACCAATTCTTCCACTTCTTTGTAATTCTCTTAATTCTAAATCGTTTCCAAGCAAACCTTCAGTTTGTCCGAAAATCGCTCCAATTACATCAGGACGATCAACAACTCCTTCAATTGTAATTACTGAATGTACTATGTATTTTGCCGCAACTGGGCTTATTTTTGCCATTTTTTAGCCTCCAAGCTTAACTTAGAAATAGTTGTCTAATTCAGCGAATTCTTTCTGATTCTTAACTGTGAATTTTTGTGAATTTATGAACATTATTAACAACCTTTCTGAAGTTATTTTCTAGAAAAATAGGAATTAATTTTATCTTCATTACTTATGATTACTGTGAATGAGGAATATTAAACCGTCTATTTTTCTAGGTTTTTGATGTTTTTAATATTAAATGTAGCCCGTTCCACTAACCCCCAGGTTCAAAGCTTGGCATTCGCCGTAAACTCCCCCAGGTACTCTCGTGACGGGCTTATAATTAAATTATAGTATCTGGTATATAAACTATTCGGTCCAAAATATATAAGTTAGAATTAAAAAGTAAAAACAAGCTTTAAATTAAGAATAGAGTTAGATTTAAGCCATTTTAAATTAGTTAAAAACCCCAGTAAACTGGACCTAAAGGACCAGTTCACAAGGGAAAAAGAGGTGGTTTTGAGGTGTTTATTACTATAAAGGGACAACCAATATATAAATGTTTTGGTACTATTGTCACCTCTGAGTGATACAGCAATACTGAATAAGAATAGCAAAAGATTAAAAACTACAAGATACCAATAATTCAACAATGGTTACAAGAACGTCACAAGAACGATTTAGGACAGAACACGGAGTATTTGATACATTTACAAAAAGAAACTTGTTTGAAATGCAAAGTAAAGGATTATATGATGAAATAATTGGTCCGTTAGAAGTAGGCAAGGAAAGTAACGTTTTTGTTGCCAAGAAAGGGAAAAAAAGGTTAATAATTAAGATTTATAGGGTTCAGAACGCAGATTTTAAAAGAATGTTTAGCTACATTAAACAAGATCCGCGCTATGATTTTCTTAAGAATAAAAGAAGAGACATCATCTTTGCTTGGACACAAAGAGAATATAAAAACTTATTAAGAGCACAGAAAGGCAAGGTTAAAGTTCCTAAAGCCCTTTATTGGAAGTATAATATCATTTTAGAAGAGTTTATTGGTGATGAAGAAGTTGCCCCACCATTAAAAGACACTCGTCCAGAGGATCCAAAACAATTCTTAAAAGAAGTAATAAAACAGATGAAATTGTTATATCGCTGTGGGTTAGTACATGGGGATCTGTCTGCGTTTAATATTTTAAATTATAATGGAAAACCTATATTAATTGACTTTTCTCAATCAACTTTAGTAAGAACACCAAATTCTTTAGAATTGCTAGAAAGAGATGTGAAGAATGTTTTACAATTCTTTAAAAAACTTGGAGTTAAAGCTGATTTTAAAGAAACTTTGGAAAAGATTAAAAAGGAATCAACCAAAAAGTGATAACAATGGAAGAAAACCAAGAACCTACTGAAAGAGAAGACGAATTCTCATATGAGATGAAAATCCCAGAAGAGAGAATTGCTGTACTGATAGGTAAGGATGGAGAAACCAAAAAACAGATAGAAGAGGAAACTGGTTGCCAATTGGATATTTCTAAAGAGGGAGAAGTTACAATTTCAGGTGATGATGGTATTAATCTTTACACTACAAAAGAGATTGTTAAAGCCATTGCACGAGGGTTTAATCCAAAAATTGCTTTACTATTATTAAAACCAGATTATGCGTTTGAATTAATTGAGTTAAAAGACATTGCAGGAAAGAATAAAAATACAATGTTAAGAGTAAAAGGTAGAATTATTGGAAAAGGTGGAAAGTCCAGAGAAGAAATTGAAAGGTTAACAAATACATATATTTCTGTTTATGGTAAAACTGTAGGAATTGTGGGAGAAGGAACTTACACCGCATTAGCTCGCCAGGCCATTGGGATGTTATTAGACGGATCAATGCACAGAACAGTCTACAGATTCTTAGAGAAGAAAAAGAAAGAAATCTTATTTGGATAAAATGTTAGAAGCTGTAATATTTGATTTAAATGGTGTTTTCTTGGAAAGCGAATATTTAAGTGATAGAATGCAACAAGATTATGGTGTTGATTCAAATGAGTTTATTGCTGCATTAAAAGATATAATGCCAAAAGTAAGAAAACCGGACGCCCAAAACAGTTTTGAATTATGGAAACCATACCTAGGTAAATGGGGTGTCCAATTAAATGAAAAAGAATTCTTTGATTATTGGTTCTCTGGAGAACAATTGGTTCCAGAACTTTTAGATTACGCTAAAGAACTACGAGAACAAGGCACACAGGTCTTTATTTTATCAAATAACTTTAGAGAAAGAACAACCTATTACAGAGAACATTTCCCAGAGATATTTGATTCTGTTGATGCTGTTTATTTCTCCTGGGAAACAGGACTTATCAAACCAGATGAACAAGCATACCAAAAAATTTTAAGAGATCAAAAACTAAAATCAGAAAATTGTGCTTATTTTGATGACTCAAAGACCAATGTTCAGGTCGCTAATTCCCTAGGAATTAAAGCGTTTAGTTATGAAGGAATATCAAAAACCAAACAAACAATTCAAGAATTACAAAAATAACTTTGCACCATAACGCTTATAAAACCCACCTTTATTTCTAAATAGCATGGTTCGGAAGAGTGCGGAAGATTTAGCAAAGAAACAAAAACAAATTTCTATTGCAGAATTTTTTGAGAAAAATAGGCATTTGCTTGGCTTCGATAGTCCAAGGAAGGCACTTCTAATAGCAGTTAAGGAAGCTGTTGATAACGCCTTAGATGCGTGTGAAGAAGCAAGAATTCTGCCAGAAATTAATGTTGAGATGATTCAATTAGATGATACTCGGTTTAGAATGATTGTTGAAGATAACGGGCCAGGTATTATTGAGAAACAAATTCCAAAGATATTCGCAAAACTATTATACGGTTCAAAATTCCATAAATTATCCTCTACAAGAGGACAGCAAGGTATTGGAATCTCTGCGACTTTACTTTATGGACAGCTAACTACTGGCAGACCAGCTTTAATTACTTCAAAAGTTGGTAAGGGCAAGGAAGCACATAGAATCAAACTTAAAATTAACACACAAACAAATAATCCTGATGTTGTTAATAGCGAAGTTGTTGAGTGGGAAGAAAAAGATCATGGAACAAGAATTGAAATTGACATGGAAGGAGCTTACATTAAGGGAAAGCAATCAGTTGATGAATATTTGAAAGAAACTGCCATTGTTAACCCGCACTTAACTTTAATTTATACTAATCCAAATGCAGAGCAAATTATTTTTGCTAGAGTTACAAATGAACTTCCTGCAGAAACAAGAGAAATTAAACCACATCCTTACGGAGTAGAGTTAGGAAGATTAATCAAAATGTTGGAAATGACTTCTGCAAAAACCTTGCAACAGTTTTTTACAACAGAATTCGTGAGAGTAGGACCGGGCACAGCAAAAGAGATTTGTGCAAATTCTGCTTTACTTCCAAATCTGAAGCCAAAGAAAGTTAACAGAGACATGGCCGAAAATATTCATAAAGGAATTAAGAAAACAAAAATTATTTCTCCTCCAACTGATTGTATTTCTCCGATTGGTGAAGAAGAGTTAGAAAAAGGGTTAAGAAAAGAAATTAATGCAGAGTTTTATTGTGCAACAACTCGGCCACCATCAGTTTATAGAGGAAATCCATTTATTATTGAAGCAGCAATGGCCTTTGGTGGAGAACAGGAAGTAGATAAAACTGTGAGAATCATGCGATTTGCAAATCGTGTTCCTTTACTGTACCAACAAGGTGCGTGCGCTATAACAAATTCAATACAAAACACTTCTTGGAGAAGTTATGGATTAAGCCAAAGTAAATCATCTTTACCTTCAGGCCCATGTACAATTGTTGTGCATATGACTTCTGTGTGGGTTCCATTCACATCAGAATCTAAAGAATCACTTGCACACTATAATGAAATTATTAAAGAGATTAAATTAGCACTACAAGAATGTGGAAGAAAGTTAGCTTCATTTGTTAACAAAAAGAAAAGGATTAAAGATGAAGGTAAAAAAAGAAGTTACATTGAGAAATATATTCCACATGTTGCAGACGCATTAAAAGAATTATTAGAATTAGATGAAATTCAGAAGAAAAAGATTGAAGATAATTTGGTAGAGATTTTAGAACATACTCGAGGAGAATTAGAAGAAATTAAAGTTGACAATCCAGATTATGATGAAGACTTAGCTAAGATTGGCAAGGAAGAGAAGCCCAAGAAAGAAAATTCCAAAGATAAAGAGAAAGTAGAAGAGTCTCCAGTAAAAGAAACAAAGGTTGAAGAAACTAAAGAAGAAAAGGAAGAGTCAACTAAAAAAGGACAACAAACATTATTTTAAAATTATAAAATGGCAAAAAAAGAAACAAAAGTAACAAAGAAAATAACTGAACTTGCTAAAGAGGTTTACAATAAAATTACTCTTGTTGAAAAACCACAATTAGAAATGCCAATCCGTTCCCTTACAAATGTAGAATATAATGAAAAAGAAGGTTACTTCAAATTACAGAATAAAGTTAAAGAAAGAACCTTAACAGCTTCTACCATCAAGACTTTTGCCCAAACTCTAAGAATGATGGGATTATCTAGAAGTTTAATTGAAAGTGAAGATATCGCCACAAAAAGAGAAGCTTATTATGTTTCCAAAAACTGGGGAGATGCTCGGTTTAAAGAACAGCCTGAATCTGATACAGTAATGGACGATGTTGAAGCAATGATGCGGGTTAACAGAGAACAGATTGGTTTTATTCCAGAAGAGAAAGGTGGAGACGTCGCAGGCCAATTAGTTGTTATTGATAAAGATCCAGATACTGGTAAAGAAATTAAAATTGATTGTACTAAATTTGGAAGCGGAGCCTATTCTGTTCCAAGTTCTGTTGAAGAATTAAAGTTTGAAACTAAAGCAAAATTTATCTTAGCAATTGAAACAGCAGGTATGTTTCAAAGGTTAGTAAAGCACAAATACTGGAAAAACGCTAATTGTATTTTAATTTCAATGGGAGGAGTTCCAACTAGAGCATGTAGAAGATTTATTAGAAAATTAAGTGATGAAAACAATATGCCTGTTTATGTATTTACTGATGGAGACCCATATGGATTTGGTTCTATTTACAGAACCTTAAAAGTAGGATCTGGGAATGCTGCACATATTAATGAATTCTTTTGTGTACCAAAAGCACAGTTTATTGGAATAACGCCACAAGACATTATTGATTATAAATTACCTTCACATCCATTAAAAGATGTAGATATTAAGAAAATTAAAGATCTGATTAAGAATGATCCTTTCATTAAACACCATAAGCCGTGGCAAAAAGCTTTGCAACAGATGGCGAAGATGAAGGTTCGTGCAGAACAGCAAGCTCTCGCTAAATGGGGATTAAACTACGTTATTGATAAATATCTTCCAGATAAGATTAAGAATCAGAAAACTTGGTTACCTTAAATAAGGTAAAATAAAAATAGTTCTAAGCTAAACACTTACAGAATTTGTATCCTTCATTTAAAGCTTTAACTTTTGAAGCAAATACAACTTTGTTCTTGGGTTTAATATTCTTAGCAAAAGGACAATGTGTGTCGTGTACTTTACTTCCGCCTTTAGTTGCTAAAAACTTCTTACTAGATACTTTTCTTGCAACTTTCTTTGCAGTTTTTACTACAACAGTTCTTTTCTTCTTAGAAACACTTTCTACTTTAGCCATTAAATAAGTATTTTCTTTCTTAAGTTGTTCAACTTGGCCAAGTAAATAGCCTACGTTTTGATATAACTTCACAATATCTTGTTTAGCTAATTTGAAAGATTCTACAACATTATTTTCAAGTTGGTTAACATTCATTTTATATCCCCCTATTCGAGTTAGGTATTCCTATATAGGATGGAAGCTACTTTATAAATGTTTCGTTGTTTTGACTACTTTAGAGTGATTACAAAAAGATATAAAACCTTTCTTCTGCAAAGGCAGTATGAAAAAAGCAATAATAACAAGTTTATTGATAGTTATGGCACTATTCTTAGTGTCTTGTGGGGGAAATACAATGAAAACAGCAGTTTTTGAGACAAATGTAGGAACAATAGAAATTGAATTATTTACTGAAAAAATGCCAATTACAACGCAAAATTTCATAGATTTAGCAGAAAAAGGATTTTATGAGGGTACTCGATTTCACAGAGTTATCTCTGGATTCATGATTCAAGGAGGAGATCCCTTGTCAAAAGACACATCAAAGCAGAATATGTGGGGAACAGGAGATCCAGGATATAAGATTAAAGATGAGTTTGATAAAACTTTAAGTAATGCACCTGGAACAATTGCTATGGCTAATGCTGGCCCTAATACTGGAGGCAGTCAGTTTTTTATTAATTTGGTTAATAATAACTTCTTAGACAGTAAACATCCAGTTTTTGGTAAGGTGGTTAAGGGTATGGATGTTGTAGAGAAAATTGGTTCTGTTAAAACTGGACAAGCAGATCGACCAGTAGAAGATGTAGTTATTGAGAAAATAACCATTAAATAATTTCTTTTTCTTTTATTTCTTTATTCCAAGAACCATCTCTTCATATGAACTGAGATTTTTAGGCACTTCAATATAACTTAAACTTTTGTTTAAAAAACCTGTGTCGCTGACTAAAATTCCACCTTCATTTAAGAGAGAAATTATTTTATCCTCGTATCCATAAATGTCGTCCCTCATTAATCGAAATGCTCTTTCGAAATAGACGTCAAATTTCTTCTCTTTTTTAAGATAAGTTTCTATTCTTTCAGAGAGAAATTTAAGTTCAATAAGTTGATTATTCCAATAAAATTTAATCTTATTCTTTCTAGCTTTAAAGCTCACTCCCACTTCATCTAAAACTGTTTTAATTAATCCCAAATTATCTTCAGAATCAACGAAAATGAATTTGGCTTTTTTTACATTAGGAAATAATTTGTTTAAGTAAATTAATGGAACAAAAACGTCCGCCCCACTGCCAGGATAAAGTAAAGAGATTTTTTCTTTACTATGATTCAATTTGATATTATCTAAAACTGAATGCTTTTCATAATCTCCTTCAAAAAAGTAGCTTAATAACTTATCTTGGTTTATTATATCAGATTTATTAAGACCCTTAGCTTTAACATTTCTACTTTCATAAATGATTATTGAGGACATTGAAGAAATATTATTTGGAAAGTATATATTGATTTCTATGTTAGAAATTAAATAAAGCGGGCCTGAAGGGATTCGAACCCTCGATTTTCAGCTCTCGTCGCGAGATGAGCTCAGAAGCTCTGTTTCTCGTGTAGAAGGCTGACACCTTATCCAGACTAGGTCACAGGCCCAATAAAGAATGTATCCAACACTTTACTTTTAAAGATTTCGTTAAAATTTAGTAAAAGCCACTACCCACTGGTCAACCTCGGACAAGATTTATTAATCAGTGAACTAATTTTTATTCACTCTTTATTCTTTCAATTGTGTAAAATAAAGAGGTGATTAAAAATGTATGAACAATTGTTAAACAATCCTGAACTTTCTCGAGTAGTTGCAGATCTTACAAGCGATGGCCACTTACAAGTTGATAATAAAAGATATGTTGCATCATTTTACTCCAAAGATTTGCAAGAAATTCAAGTTGTCAAAAATAGATTCTACAACTTATTTGGCATTAAAGGAAAAATCCATACAGATAAAAGACCAGTAAGCAATAATTTATTTCCAACCATCCGATACCAATTGTATGTTCCTTCCAAAAAAATGTGTTTATTTTTAAAAGATATAGGCACCCCCATCGGAAACAAAACAAATAATCCTTTTAGAGTACCAAATTGGGTGTTTAAAGGTAGTTCAGAACTAAAAAGTTCTTATTTGAGGAGTATGTACGATGCCGAAGGAAGTATATTTTGTGGAAAAGACAAGAGATGGCAGATCACTTTTAAAATGGCAAAAAACCAGATTCTTCTTAAAGAAGGCATTGCTTTCTTCGAACAAATCCGTACAATGTTGCAGATTTTTGATATTAAAACATCCCCTGTGAATTATAGTAAACTAAATATCAGGAAAGATGGAAGTACAAGTGTATATCTTAGAATTACTATTGAACATTCCTCGTTCGGAAACTTTTTAAAGCATGTTGGTTTTGACAACAAAAGTAAGCAAGATAAACTGTTTATATCTTTGGGTTAGTGGCAAAGCGGCTAATGCAGTCCCCTGCAGAGGGACGGATCGAGGGTTCGAGTCCCTCCTAGCCCTTCATTTCTTTTCCAAAAGTATATACGAAACGAAAAGCCTTACTTGAAACTTTTCGTAAGTATATACTAACGCCTGATTTTAAGAATTTATACTTCCTATTTGGCGTTAAGTATATAAAACAAAACTACAATTCTAGACCTATGACTAAAAATTCAATAACTTCATTAGAATTAGCAGCGATTGTTAATGAACTACAATTCTTGACCCGCGGAAAGGTTTCCCAGGTTTACCACCAAGATAAAAAAGAATTGATGTTTCAACTTCATGCCCAAGGACAAGGTAAACAATTGTTAAAGATTATTCCAGGGAAGTATCTTTGTCTAACTAAAAAGAAAGAAGCTCCATTAAGGCCGTCATCCTACTGTATGCAATTACGTAAATATATTAGCAATTCTACAATTAATAAGATATATCAATATAATGCAGACAGAGTAATTGTGTTTGAATTAATGAAAGCAGAGAAATTCAAGTTGATAATTGAACTGTATTCTAAAGGAAATTTAATTCTAATTGGTAAAGATGATAAAATAATTGCAGCACTACACAGACAGAAATTTCGAGATAGAGAAGTTAAAGTAGGAGAGATTTACAAATTTCCAGAATCTGAGTTAAATTGGGAAAATGTTAATGAAAAAGATTTGTTCTCAACATTAAAGAAAAGTGAGAAAAAGAATCTTGCTACAGCCTTAGCAATAGAATTTGGGTTAGGTGGACTTTATGCTGAAGAAGCTTGCAAATTAAGTAATGTTGAAAAAGGGAAGTTACCAGGAGAAATTACTAAAGAAGAAGCTAAAGAGATTGTTAAAACAATTAAAATGTTCTTAGAACAAATTAAATTGCCGAAAGGATATGTTTATGATGAACAGATTACTCCATTCTCACTTTCAGAACAAAATGAGAAAGAAAAATTAGATACTTATAGTGCTGCATTAGACACACTTAATCCATTTAAGACCGTTTCTCCTTATGAGAGTAAAATAAACACTATTAAAAGAATGATTGCAGCACAAGAAAAAGCAATTAAGAAGCAAGATAAATCTATTGATTCAAATACTAAAAAAGGAGAATTAGTTTATGAAAAATATGATTCATTACAGAAATTAAAAAATATTGTTAACTCTTTATTAAAAGAAGGAAAGGAATGGACAGAAATTAAGTCTGAGTTAAAAAATGTTAAGAAAATTAAGACAGTTGATTTGAAGAATAAAAAAATAGTTATTGATCTTTAGGTTGAAAAAATAAAAAAATAAAGTTTTACTTTTTTCCAAACCGCTCGAAAGCTTTTAAGATTTCTACAGGCATTGCAAAGACAATTGTATTACTTTGGTCTGAAGAGATATCGTTAATACTCTGTAGCGTCCTCAGATGTAAAGCTCCTGGTGCCTTGGCTAATGTAGTAGCTGCTTTAGCCATGTTATTGGCTGCCATAACTTCTCCTTCTGCCTTAATGATTACCGCTCGCTTCTCACGCTCAGACTCTGCTTCCTTAGCCATGGTTCTTTTCATGTTATCTGGAAGTTCTACATGCTTAAGGTCAACAGACTCAACTTTAATCCCCCATGGATCTGAAGCTTTATCAACAATTGTTTGAATCTTCTTTGAAATTTCATCCCTTTCTCTTAGAAGTTCATCCAACGTTACCTCTCCCACAATATCTCTCATTGTTGTTTGTGAAAGTTGAGAAGTTGCATAGAAATAATTCTCAACACCAATAATTGCTTTTTCTGCTTCTGAAACCTTAAAGTAAAGTACAGCATTAACTCTTACAGAAACATTATCTTTAGTAATACAATCTTGATCTGGAACATCTACAGCCTTAACTCTTAGATCAACTCTTTCCCACGATTGAATTACAGGGAAAACCATTCTTAAACCTGGCTTCATCATTCCAGCATATTTTCCTAAAGTGAACTTAACTCCACGTTCATATTCTTTAACAACTTTCAAACTTGACAGAATAAAAAGCACTATTAAAATTACAACTGGATTTAAAAATCCAAACATTAACAAATTTACCATTATAAATACCCCCAAGTGATGTGATATTAGGTGAGAAAGAAGTATATAAAACTTGTTAAATTAATGAGAATTTCTTTTATTTTTCTTTTTGATAACTTTTTTTATTCCTTTTATCTCCTTCTTATGTTTCTTAATATCTTCCTTTTCTTTTTCTGCTTTCTCTTTAACAACTTTAACTTTTCGTTCTTTTTGTTTGATTCTCTTTTCTTTCTTTTTCAATTGTTTAGTTTCTTTCTTAACTCCCCATAAATGTTTTTCTTTGTCCAATTGTTGTTTCTTGAGATTCTTTTCTAATTTACGATGAAAGAATTTTATAAGGAAAGGACTGATTAAGGTAGTTATTATTGATAAAACAATTATAGAAGTAAGAAGGACACCATCAAACAATCCGACTTGTTCAGCCACTAAAGCAACAACTAAAGTAGTTGATAATTGCGGAATGGTTGCAGAGGCAACAATTAAACTTTCATGTTTTGAATTACCAGCAACCAAACTGCCAAGAAAACCACTAATAAATTTTGCGATGATTAAACCAAAAACAATTGTTCCAGTAATAATTATGTTTTCAATTGTTAAAAAGGATAAAATGTTTGTTTTCATTCCTATAACGAGGAAGAAAATAGGGATAAAGATACCATAACTGATGGTGTAAATCTTTTCTGAGACTAATCTATGTTTAATCGCATCTGAAAGGAACAGACCTACAAAAAACCCAGCAATAATTGCATGGATCCCCAATAATTCAAACAATAAAGCAGTAATAATCAAAACAATGATAATAAACCTAAGTTCGCCTTCAAAAACATCTTCTTTTTGAGTTTCCTTTTTTTGTTTAATAAAAAATTTCTGTAATCTGGGAAGTAAGAAAAATAGTAATATTAACGAAACAAGGACAAGAGGGATATAATAAACGAAAGGCAATATTGGATCTAAGCTAATGTGCTGTAAAAGGAAGGCTAAAATCAAAAGAGAAGTTACATCTTCAAAAACTGTAGAACTTATAATAATTTTTCCTAAATCGGTATCTGCAAGTTTAGTTTCTTTTAATGAAGGAATGATTATCGCTACTGATGATGATACAAAGATTGCTCCCAAAATTAAAGAAGTAATCGAATTATAACCAAAAAAATTAGCAATATAATAACCAGTAATGAATGGAATGATTCCGTTAAACAAAGCGATGATAATTGATTTCTTACCTATCTTTCTTAATGATGACAATTTCACGTCCAATCCTGCCGTAAACATCAAGAAGATTGCACCTAGGAAAGCCAAAAAAGAAGCAATTTCACCCAGATCTAGAAGTTTAAATCCATATGGACCAATAAGTATTCCGGCGAGAATGATAGAGGTAACATATGGGATGTGGATCTTTTTAGCTAGTTCAGGAAGCAAAAAAGCGGCTCCAATAATAATTAGGAAAAATAATAAGTAGTCCATTTTCTTATTAAAGTAAATATTTTAGGTTAATAAAAGTATCTACAGAGTATATAAAAAAAAGAAATTTCACTGAACGCATCCGAAGCATCTCAACACAAGCATCACAAAGATCCGAAGATCAAAGATTAACAAGCGAGGATCAATTCTCCTGCGAACAGTAAATTAGTAAGATTACATTTAACTTAATAAATTTTTCTTTTGTCTAGAGGGTAGTAAATTTAAGATATTAGTTACATTTAATGGCACGGGTTTTTTATAGTGGATTAGGTTATAATTTAAGTGAAATTAAACACAATATTTAAATAACAAATTGCTTTCTTTTAAATAGTATAACTAATAAGCTTGAAAAGAGGCCAAAATGGATTTAATCTTACAATTGAAACAAGAACATGTACAAATTGTTTATTTACTTGAAGAAATTCTTGCTGAAACAAAGAAAACTGAAGAAAATTCTAAACTAATTCCAAAATTAAGGGAACTAAAAGTAGTTTTAGTAAATCATCTTAAATTAGAAGATAATTTATTATATCCTGTATTTGAGAAAGCAAAAGACGTAAAAATGAATGAGTTAGGAAAAGGTTTTTCTGAAGAGATGTTAGCAATCTCTAAAGTGGCTTTGAAATTTTTTGCTGATTTTGAGAATGAAGAAGTTTCTAAATTGGTTAAAGATGAAGAGTTCAAAAAACAATTGCAAGGAATAATTAAAGTAGTAAAGAAAAGAGTAAGCATTGAAGAAAAAATACTTTTCCCTGCTTATCAAAACAATTTAGTGGTGAGCGCTTAGAATATTAAATGAGGTAGGAAAAATGGCAAAAAAAATAATTTTAGTGGTTGATGATGAGGCTGATATTAGATCATCAGTGAAAACAATTCTTGAAAAAGAGGGTTATGAAGTAATTACAGCAGTAAATGGTGATGATTGTTTAAAGAAACTTGAAAAAGGAAAACCAGACTTAATTCTTTTAGATATTATGATGCCAGGAACACCAGTAAGGGAAGTTGTTAAAAAAATAAAAAATGTTAAAATTTCATATTTAAGCGTTGTACGAACTTCAGAAGCGGAAAAGGAAAAATTATTGGGACAAAATAATATTGTTGACTTTATCCAAAAACCTTTTGACATTAAAGATTTAGTTAAAAGAGTGAAAAAGATTGTGGGGAACTGAAAATGGATATAGCCAAAGAATTGGGAGAAAATAAAATTGTTTTAGTAATAATCCCCAGTAAAAAATATGGTGGTGCTTCATTAAAAATTGCTAAAAAGTTATCTCAAAAGAAAATATGTTACGTCACTACCAATAAAACGTCTGGTTCTTTAAATGAAAGTTTTAGTAAAAAGAAAGTGAAAATGGAAAATGTTATTTTTGTTGATGCCATTTCAAAATCTTTAGGTACAAGTAGTAAAGATGAACAATCTATTCATGTTAGTTCACCGGGAGCTTTAACAGAATTATCTTTAGTAATCAAAAAAGTTCTAAAACACAATTTAGATTATTTAGTTTTTGATTCATTAACAAACTTGTTAACATATAATAAAGCAGAAACAGTTTCAAGGTTTATCTCTAGTTTAGCAAGCACGATTAAAAAGAGTGAAACAAAAGGTATTTTTTATGCTCTAGATGTAGCAGAACACGAAAGTATGATTCAGAAATGTGGAATGTATGTTGATAAAGTGATTACGATTAAATGAAAAAAAAGAAGTAGAAAATAAAAAAATAACTATTAATCAGATTAATTTATTTAAAAAAGAGGGGATAGAAAAATGAAGAAGAATTTGATTCTGCTAATATTATTATTAATTAGTATGTTTATAATTGGTGGTTGTGGCGAGCAAATTGAAGATAAATATACTCCACTTGAAAAACTAACAATCACGGAAGGTCAAGCTGCAGTGGGCGGATTAATTTATGTTGCTTCTGAAAAAGGTTATTTTCTTGAGGAAGGGTTAAATGTAACCTTACAACATTATTCCTCTGGAAAGGATGGTCTTAATGCCGTTTTAGAAGGAGAAGTTGATTTGGGTCAAGCTGCAAACACCCCCATAGCTTTTGGAATTCTTAATGGGAAGGACATAACTGTAATATCTACAATTGGAACATCAACAAAAGCAATCGCCATTATCGCACTTAAAGACAAAGGCATTAATTCTCCGAGTGATTTGAAAGATAAAAAAGTAGGAGTAACTTCTGGCACTAATGGAGAATTTTTCTTAAATCTGTTTTTAGTGGTAAATGGTTTAACAAAAAATGATCTTGAAATAATTAATGTTGCCCCTTCAGACATGTATGATGCCATCACGGAAGGTCGAGTTGATGCAGTATCTACCTGGGAACCTCACCTGAAAAATATACAATCTGAATTTGGGACAAGAGCAATAACATTTTATGATGGAGAAATATATGCCTTGACTTGGAATCTGATTGGGCATTCAGATTTTGTTAATAATAATCCAGATAAAATAATAAAAGTAAACAAAGCATTAGTTAAAGCTGAAGCATTTGTTAATAATAATCCTTCTGAGACAATAAGTATTATTGCTAAATCTATAGAAATGAATGAAGAAGAATTTAAAACACAAAGAGACTCATTTAACTTTGAAATAGCATTGAAACAAACTCTCCTCCTTAATCTTGAAGATCAATCAAGATGGGCAATTAATAATGGACTTACAGAAGCGACAAAAGTCCCGAACTATCTTAACTACATTTACATCAACGCTTTAGAAGAAGTTAAACCAGAAGCAGTTATGATAATAAGATAGAAATGTAAACTATGAAACTTAAAACAAAATCTTTCCTTGGAATATTAATTTCTTTTTTAGTGGTTATTATAGTCCTTGGCTCATTTTCTGTTTTAATTTATCAAGATGTTAACAAAGAACTTTTACAAAATAAGATTAGTGTTGAAATACTTCAAGGGGTTTTTGATTTAAATATTCTTGCTAACGATTATTTACGTCATCCTGAAGAACGAGCCTATGCACAATGGGAGACTAAATTTGATTCTACTTCAAAGCTCTTTAAATTAGAGGGGATTGAAGAAATTGAAGCAGTTGAATTGATGGATTCTCTTACAAGGGAATATAATGCCCTTGATGATTTTTTTATTGAAATTGTTAAATTACATGAACCTGATGCATTAACCGAGGAAAGTTCTTCCTCAGAATTAAGAGATATATTAATATCACAGATGTCAACAAAGTCAGAAGTAGTAGTTTTTTTAGCATCTCGATTATCTGAAGATATTAATGATCATTTAACTTCGACTCTACCCAGAAAGGCATGTTAAAACGTAAAATCAATCATTTGAAATTAGAAACTAAAAAGACTAAAGAGTTAATTAAGAGACTACAGAAAGAATGTTTCATTGATAAAAAGATTTCTACTAGTTCATATAAAGAACAAGCAGCTAAGTATGAAGAACGAATCAATGAAATTAAGCAAACACTGCCGGTTCTAGAAGCAGAATTAAAAGGAGAACAGATTAAAAACAAAAAATGAACTTTTTTAAGAGAACTCAGCTTAAAGAGTACATTTTTTCCATTCTTTTAGTGGTTCCTTTTGCTTTAATCTTGATTTTTAGTTCTTTTTTTCTTAGTCCAATGATATTATTAATTGTTTCCTTAACATTGTTCTGTTTTGGAATTAATTTTTTAGTTAGGAATGTTAGTAAAATTGGAGTTTACTTGTTATTCTTTTTTACTTATGCAATATTAACAATTAATATTTCTGAACTGGGCATAATTGGAATTAAAAAAATATTAGCTTTTATAATTGGAGGAGTTATTTTTGAACTTATTGTATTGTCCTTAAGAAAAAAAGTTAAGTTAAAGTCAGTTTTAGGAACAGTTCTCTCTGTTACGATTCTTCCTTTTGTTGCTGCTTTGTTAATATCTCCAGGATTAGCTATTACTTTCCCAATTGAGCTGATAAGTCTAATATTATTGTTATTACTTGTTTCCTTAGTTTCATCATTAGTTTATATTATATTGTGGCACTATATTAGGGTAAGGAAACCACTAATAAAGCTAAAATCTTATTTAGGGAGTTTAAATAAACATTAAGATAACAAAACATATTTAAAGCAAATAATTAATACAAATGGTAATGAAAGCGAAAGTAACACCTTGGGAAGTTAAAGGAGAAATTGATTACAACAAATTAATCAAGGATTTTGGATTAAAGCCATTAAAACACTTACCAGAAGTTTTCAATAAAAACTTATTATTTAGAAGAGGAATTATCTTTGCACATAGAGATTTTAAAAGAGTTGTAGAAGCGATTGAACAAAAAAAGCCAATTGTGATGATGACTGGATTAATGCCCAGTGGAAAGTTTCATTTTGGTCATAAATTAGTCGCAGATCAAATAATCTTCTATCAATCTTTAGGAGCAAAAATATATTTAGCAGTTGCAGACATTGAAGCATACAATTCTCGTAATCCAGATATGAAAGAATTAAGAGAAACTGCCATTAAGGAATATTTAACAAATTATATTGCATTGGGACTAAAACCAAAGAATTGCGATTTTTACTTCCAGTCCGCAAGATCAAAAGATGGAGACAAATCAAACAAGTATTATAGTTTAGCAGAAATGTTAGCTAGACATGCAACATTTAACGAGTTTAAAGCAATTTATGGTGATATTACTCCTGGAAAAATGTCTTCTTCATTATTACAAGCCGCAGATATGTTACATCCTCAATTAATTGAAGGTAAAGTTCCAGTAATAGTTCCAGTAGGAGCAGATCAAGATCCACACTTAAGATTAGCTCGAGATGTTAGTCAAAGAATCAAACAATTTGATTTTTTACAATTAAGTTCAACTTATCATAAATTTTTACCAGGATTAAAAGGTGGAAAAATGTCGTCCTCAGATCCTCTTTCGTATATTGCCTTAACAGATAATCCAAAAGAAGCTGGAAAGAAAGTTAAGAGATACGCTTTCTCTGGAGGACAGGCAACTTTAGAGGAACATCGTAAAAAAGGTGGAAACCCTGATATTGATGTTGCATTTCAGATGTTAAATTATGGATTGGAAGAAGATGATGAAAAATTACAGAAAATTTATGATAATTATCAGTCTGGGAAATTATTAAGTGGCGAATTAAAACAAATTGTTGTAGATAAATTAACTAAATTCTTAGAGAAACATCAAAAAAATAGAAAGAAAGCAGAGAAGTTAGTAGATAAGTTTTTAAATTAATAAATACTTCTTATTAATATCAAAAAGAGGTGATAGCAAATGGCTAAAAGAAAGGCTATTAAAAAAAAATCTACTACTGTTCATAAAACAGTTCAAAAAAACAAATCAAACTCAAAAAAAGCATCTAAAGGATTGTCTCATTGGCACGCAGTTCCATTAAAAGGAAGTTTTATGGCAACTGCAATGTTAGGGTTCTTAATTTCTGCATTTTGGGTTTATCCACAAAGCTTGAATTATGGCATTACATTTATGATAATATTTATATTAATGTTTATTGCTTCATTTGTAAGTTTAACAAAAGCACCAGTATTAAGGAGGGAATATTAAAATGGCAGTAGCAAAAAGATTCTCTTGGATTTTCCCAATGAAAGAGTTTATGTTTCTAAAGATTGAAACTTTAACAGTTGCAGTTATTACCGTACTTGTTTTCCTAACAATATTTGCGCAATCAGAACAAAGTTGGTTAAGTGCCGCTCTTTTTACCGCTGCGTTTCTTGGATTTTACTATTTAACTTCATATATTATCCAAAAAGTAAGAATGGTTGAAGAAAAGTATCACTTAACACCAACACATTTAGAAGTTACAAGAAAAAGTAGAAACAAACTGAATAAAAGTAAAATACCATTAAAAGAAATTGCTCGCCATAAACTAACTAAATTCTTTATGGGAGGATATTTAATAACAAAAAAGGGCAAGAAACATCTCCTTTTCTTCAATACTAAAGAAGAAGTAGAAAAGTTTGAATCTTTCTTGAAAAAACATTGGAAGAAGAAGAAGAAATAAGTTTTTATTTGTTTTTATTGTCAAACTTCTCCTTTGCTTTGTTTTCCTTCCAGAATATTATATGAGACGCTTTCTTTTCAAATAAAGCTATAGCAATACTTGAAACTATGATTTCTTCATTCATCTGATTTTTTATTGCTAAAGTCTTTGCTTCCTGGATAGATTCTTGCATAAACAAGAAGTTTTCCCTTTTACATTGCTCTTCTACAGCTCTTTCTTCTTCTTCTGTTAAGTAAACTTCTTCCCACACTGGATAATTTGTACCTGGAACAGTCTTGGGAAATGTTTTGCTAAATGCCATAATTTGTTCAGATATAAAGGAATATTTATAAGTTTCCGTTCTAAAGTAGAGAATATGCCATCATTTTGGAAACACGTAAACAGAGTACTTAAGGAAGCAGAATTAATCATCGAAGTACTTGATGCCAGAATGATTAAAGATACTAGAAACTTTGAATTAGAAGAGAAAATTGAAAAACTAAATAAAATGATTCTTTTTGTAGTTAATAAATCAGATCTAGTTGATAATCGGGCAATTGAGAAAATTAAGAAAGGGTTAAACCCATGTGTATTCATATCTAGTAAAGAAAAGTTAGGTACAACCATATTAAAGAAAAAAATACTTGAAATTTCTCATGGAAAAGAGATTATTGTAGGGGTTGTAGGTTATCCTAACGTTGGAAAAAGTTCTTTAATCAACGCATTATCTGGAAAAGGGGCAGCAAAAACTTCTTCTGAATCTGGTTACACTAAAGGATTTCAAAAAATTCGAGTAGATAATAAAATTATGATACTAGATACTCCTGGAGTTTTGCCTCGTAAAGAAAAAGATGAGGATAAACATGGGAAAACTGGAAGTTTAAGTTATGGAAAGATTAAAGATGCAGAAACTGTTGCTTTAAGATTTATTACCGAATTTTCTGATAAGGTTAAAAAACATTATTCTGTTGAAGGTAAGACTGAAGAAGAAATTCTTTCTGCCATTGCGATTAAATTTAATAAGTTAAAACCAGGCGGAGAACCAAACATGGACGTTGCTGCCAGATTATTATTAAAAGACTGGCAGACAGGTAAGATTAAGTAAAGTTAACTTTTCTTAACATATTCTAATTCAAATATTTCTAATAATGACTTGGCTGTTTTATCGCCAATACCTTTGATCTCAAGAAGCTTTTTTTCAGAAGTGTTTACTAGTGATTTAATTGATTTAAAGTTCTCAAGCAACAATCTAGCTGTTTGTACACCCATTCCAGGAAGAGAGGAAACAATAAATTCTTGCTGCTCTTTAATGGATTTTGGCTTAGCTGCATGATAACTAAAATCACTGGCCTTACCTTGTTCCCTTTTAGCCATAACGGCTAACAATGCAGCCGTATCTTTAGGGTCCTTTGTGTAAAGTACAGGAATTCCAAAATCAAGAACTAATGAAGCCAACATTCCTCGAATAGCATTAGCATGAACTTTTCTGACTGCGTAAATATCTTCCTCTCCTTCAATAATCAAAACTGCTTTCTCAAAACTTTGTTTTAACTCTCTAGCTTGTGTTAATAATCTTCCATCAATCATTGAAGATACGAAATCAGGTACTTTCTTTAGTTCTACACCTACTCTTCCTGAAACCAAATAATCTGCAGAAGTTAATTGTTCTGTCTTAACTGAAATTCCTAAATCAATTAATTCTTTAACAATACGGTTGTTCTTCTCCCTATGATCAGCAAGAATTGCAATTGGTTTATCTTGAGGAATAAACTTATCTAAAGTTTGAGTTTCTTCTTTTTCTAACTTTAATCCTTTTTTTAATTTCTCAAGATTAGTATACATCTTTCTTTCTTTATGAAAAGATGCCCAACGATATGCTTCATCTCTTGTTCCTTCTGTAAGCAAGATAGAAACTGCCCCTTCTTCTAATCTGCCTGTTCTTCCTCTTCGTTGGATAGATCTTATTGCACTAGGCACGGGTTCATAAAAAATAACTTTATCCACCTTAGGAATATCTAATCCTTCTTCTGCCACACTTGTTGCAATAAGAACATTGAACTCATTATTTCTAAACTGGTCTAAGATTTCTTTCTGTTGTTTTTGAGAAAACCCTTTACCATTTTTTTTAGCTTGGCCGAAAAAGATATGGTTCTTAATCTTAAGTTCATCTAATTTAGAAACAATAGTTTCTGCTGAATCTCTAAATTGCGTGAAGATAATAACTTTAGCTTCTGGATCGTTCTTAACTTGTTCATGAACCATCTCTTGTAATTTAACTAATTTAGGATGATGAAAATTTGAGTTAGAAAGTTCTTCCGTAAGGAACATGGCAGATTTGAAATTCTCATCTATCATTAAATTCTTTACGGCCTTAACATTTGATGTTCTTGATTCTGATCTTAGTTTGTTTAAATATGTCTGTAATGGCTCAACCCCCTGAGATTCTAATAATTCTGCAGCATGATCAACCTTTAATGCTTCTGCAATTAAAGAAATGCTTCTCATAACCTCAAAGTCTCTTTCTCCTGAAGAAATCTTTCTTTGTAGCTCTCCTTGTAATCTTAACAAGTCCCCCTTATTTAAACTTGGAGATTTACAATAACCCAGATGTTGTGCTTCCATTAATTTAGATTTTCTTGATAGTGTTAGTAGTTGATGTATTTTCTTTAGTTCATCTGGAAATTTAACTTTAATCCAATTTACTTTAACATCTTGAACATAAGGCTTTACGTCTGGATCTTCTTCAGTTCTAACTTCAACCTTTTCAATTTTAAGGTTGGTGCAAACTTCTCTGATTTTATCTAAATCAGATCCAGGAGAAGCTGTTAAAGCTAGAATTCTTGCTTTATTTGACATTTTGTCATACTGTTGAGCTAACCAGACGTAAGAATATTCTCCGGTTGCATGGTGGGCCTCATCAAAGATAAGTAAAGAGATATCTTCCAATTTAACTCTTCTGTTAATTGTGTCATTTTCTAATCCTTGTGGTGTAGAAATTATAATTTGTGCTTCTTTCCACATTTCTGCTCGCTTATCTGGTTTCACACTTCCTGTAAAAAGAACTATTTTATCTTCATTGATGTCCATATGTTTCTTGAAAGTCTCTATATGTTGCTCACATAATGGTTTTGTGGGAGCTAACATCAGAATTTTTGAATTTGGATATAATCTGAATCTTTGCGCTGCTAATAAGAAGGCTAGAGCTGTTTTACCTAATCCTGTTGGTAAAACTACTAAAGAATTGAAGTTTGCAATAGTGCCTAAGATAGTCTGTTGATACAATCTTGGCTGGAAGTCTTTAATCATAATACTTCATAGAGTTGATACTTTAAATACGTTTTGTGAGGTTGACCAGTGGTCCAGTGGCTTTATTCAGAACAACAACTCTTTAACAACCAATATAACCAGCCCAAATAAAACAACCCATTCTCCAATTCCACCAACTTTAATTGGACCGCGTAACTTAAATGAAGAAAAAGGGTAAAGAAACTGTATTCCCATTGGTGTTAAGGCATCAGAAAGTAAATGGGATAAGTAACCAATTGTTAGACCGATTGCATAATAACTATTCCAAAACGACATTACAATAAATAAAACAATTACCATAATTAAAGAATGGAATATTCCTCTATGTTTAAACATAAAACTAACTATAGAACCTAAAACACCAGATGCTTTCTTTATTTTACTGTTACCATCATCAATGTCTGGGAGAACTGAACCAAGTAACACAAACACTAAGAAGAGTATTTCATTGCCGCCAGAGAATACTGGTGATAATAAAATGAAAGTAGTAATGCCAAACATTAAATGAGTGTGAAATAACATGAGAATATAATTATTCAATGTCTTTATTTAATTTACCTTTAGATGATTTTGAAAACCTATTCAAAATCTTCTTTGGAGTTTTTTAAAACTCCTTTAAATCCCATCAAAGGATTAGAATGTACTCCTTTAGATTTGTCTAATGGGTACTTCAAAGAATTCTTTTCTAGTTTGTCTTCAATAACCTTAACTAAATCAATGTCTGTTTTGTAAGCAAACATTAACATGTACATCAGAATGTCTGCAACTTCTTCCTCAACTTTTTTCTTTTTATCAGAATCTAAATGAACTTGAGAAACTTCTTCTGGGTTTAACCAACGATAACATTCAGCTAACTCACCAACTTCAGAAAATAGTGCAATAACCAAATCTTTAGGATTATGAAATTGATCCCAATCCCTGTCTAAATTAAATTGCTTAACTTTCTCTTTAAGCTCATCTAAAGAACTCATTTTTATAATTTAGAGATTTCTTCTTGAAGACTATCCTTATCCTCTGGTGTAGCCGGTTCAACAGAAGCAACCGATTCTGTAGGAGTTTCTGGTTCTACAGAAGCAGCTTGGGCCACTGGTTCAACAGACTCAACAGGCTCTACTGAAGCTACGGGTTCAGTAGGTACACCGGCCTCTACTTTCTCAACTGCTTCTACCTTTTCAATCTCATCTTGAGGGTTAGCTTTCTCAACTACTTGAACATTAAACTCTAAACGTTCAAACATGTCATTTCTTTTAACTCGACCCATTAACTTAAACTGTTCACCAAGTAAATCGTTCTTAACATCTTCAAATGGCCCCATATCATCTTTAAAATTAGCCATTTTTTCTTCATCAGCATTTAAAAGATGGTTGATTTGGTTTTTCCAGAATACTCCCCGAATAGTTCCGGTACCATCATCCAATACCAAATTAAGAACATAAGATAATGAAGGAGTAACAGCTCCATGTTCTGCACAGTTTCCATCCATAGCTCTTTTACTACAAGTAGGACAGACTTCAAAGAACCGAGGATCAAATACTTGAACAACAGTTCCCATTAGCTCAACGCCATCAGTACCATCAACTAGTTCATTAATAGCTTTCCTTTCAAAAGAGGAACCTTGACGAACTTTATCAATAACAATCCCCTCAGGATTAACTTCAAGTTCTCCCTGATCTCCAAGATGGACTTCTTTGTTATTTCTATTCTCTCTAACATAAGAATTCTTAACTAACAAGATATCGTCAGCATTAACATTTTTTAGTAAATCAACCTGATCATTCCAAAATACAACCCTAATAGAACCAGTTTCATCTCCAACTATTAAAGAACATACTTTCCCAGTAGAATCGCCCTTAGCAAACTCATGAACATCAAACTTCCTTACAACTTTGCCAACAACATTTACGTTCTTCATCCCGGCATAGATCTCTTTAATCTTTAATTTGTCATTATTTTCTTTAACCAACTCTATTCCTAGCTCGTTAGCAATAATATGGGCCGCTCCTTCCTCGCTAATTAGCCCAGAAAGTTCATTGATCTTAATTTTAATCCGTTCTTCTAGTTTTTCAGCATCTAATTTACCGCTAGAAATAATTTTCTCTTTAATCTCATTTATTGGAATCTTGTACATTAAAAACACCACCCTTTAAGTGATAAAGAGAGGAGGATTTTTCTTTATAAGAATTTATATAGTGAAGGATATAGTTATTTAGGATATCATTACCATTTCTCTAATTTCAGACTCTGTGCCTTCTCTTAAAGAAGTTATAGCAAATAAATAACCTCCACTTTTTGTAACTAAATCTACCTTATTGAACTTATAGGTTATTACGCTATTACAAATGTATGCTTGATTAGGTGATGTAAAGGAACAAGAGTCTTGCCAATTAGCAATCCAAAAGGTTTGGGTATTATACCCCAAGAAATCTGGAACTAAACCAAACATTTCTTGAGCATTTCCAGTTTGCCCTTCTAAATTAAGATAATCAGTGTAATAAATAGTATAAGATTCTGCAGTTTCGTCATGATTAAAAATAACAATTATTTCATTATCATCTGCTTGAATTTCTGATGAATCTACAGAAATAGCTTCAGTCGGAGTAAAGTCAAGAGCAAAATTGTACTTGACTAATTCTTTTTCACCTGATTCCTTGTTTGACAGATATGTACGATAAGGACCGATTGCACAAAAACCCACTTTTCTGTCTTGTTCATTGTAATTAGAAGTTTGACAATCACCATAACTCCAACTAGTTAGTTTTTCTGTTTCAAGGCAACCTTTTAATAAATCCGAAGAAGACGCATTGTTGCATTTATTCAATAATTTTACTGCTGTTTCAAATAAAGCGTCATAGTCATCAATCCGATAAAATAATTGGGTTGCAAATCCATCATTAAAACTATATTCATTATCACCATCAACAATGGAATTCATGTCACCCTTACCAGAGATAAAATTATCATTAAACCCCACATTCCAAAATGCTTTGTTTGATTTAAGTTGCAAGTTCTTAGCCATAGCTAATGAAAAAGTATCCCCAACATTAGGAAAGCAAAATTTATTCTTTTCATTCCACAAGTTCGTCCCACTATACTTCCCACATTCAGAATCTGTGCCTTTAGAAAAACCACCATTTTTGGCTAATTCCAAAAAAGTTGCCGTTGCCGTTTCCTTTGCAAGGATATTGTTTTCAAGAAGGATCTTTTTTGCGGGTAAGTAGTTGTTAGTTAAGAAATCTGTTGACCATTCTCCCTTTACACCAACGTCAAGTACATTTTTATTATTGTACATAAAAAAAACTGCTAAAGCTATCAAGACTATAAAGAAAATCCAATGAAATATTGCTCCTTTTTTATTCATTTTATTTTTACTATCCCAACATCATTCCAGGAGTTGCATAATAACAGTAATCACCAGTCCAGGTGCAAAGTCCTATCCCCTTGCCCATTGGATCTTGTTCACAATCTGGTTCTATAATATAATCATAACAGGAAGTGATTATTTTACCATTCCAAGCATTACTACCGAGGATGTATGAATCTATTTTACTAGAGTCTACCTCACCAATATAGGCTTGTCTTTGTAAATTATTAATCGCGGTGTCAGTTATTTTAAAGTCTGCGATATTGCTCGTGCTTGTTTCATGAGAGTTACTAATGTTGCCAGAAAAAAATAATGCTACAAAGAACAATAAAAAGAAAAGGGACGTAATAGTAAATATAAAATCAAACAAGTCATCCATCATTCCTTTTTTATTCATTACCATTTTATGATTTCTCGCCAATTCTTTCTTGAACATATATTGCTAATTGATCTTTTTCTAGATTATCTCCATCTTTAACAAGAACCTCTTTATAAATTGTTAAATCTGCTTGATCTAAGTTGTAATATTTGTCTGTTAGTATTTCCGTTCCTTGCTGTTGTAGTTTTAATCTAAAATTAAATACTTTTATCCCCCCAATTCCGGCAGTAGAATAACATTCTTTTAGGACATTTTCATTAAATTTTTTCAGATCAATAATCCCTGGAAAAACAACTTTACTAACGTTGTCTTGAAACGCAAAACATTCAGGAGTGTTAACAAATCTTAATGAAATTAGTTCTGATTTAAGATTTGCTGGCACGTTTGTTAGACTTCCTTTATAACTTCCAATAATCATAGCAAACGCAAACACAACTATAGTAATCATTACTCCTGCTAACATCCAGTAAATAGTCTTTCTGGCAACATCAAACTGGGCTTTTTTGTTTAACATGGTATTAACTTGATTTTAACCTCTTTTTGTAATCGTTCTTTTTCCAAACAAAAATAATCGCTATTTTCTAACGCTCCTTCAGTATTATGATTTTTAGGTAAGAAAAAACGTCTTGTAACCCACTTCCCACTACTCTTTTTGTCCCCTTCTTTGAAGATATTTATTGCCCCTGGTTCTAAAATTAAAATATAACCTGAAACATTATGAGGAAATTTGATTTTTGCATCTCCTGGTACTCCTGCTAAAGTATCCACCATCATTCTAACTTCTTCAGCTGTGTTAATTCTAAAAACAGTATCTGAGCTGCCATAAACCTGTCCAACAGTTATTGTAATGTAAGCTATTGCTAAAACCGCTAATACCTCAAACAACATCATTAGTGTTCCAACAGCTTTTTTGTTCATCTTCATCCTTTGTAAATGTGTGTTTCAGGATTATCTGGAATTTGACAAGGAGGATCTTTACAAACAAAAACTTTATTTCCTTGTTTAACCATGCCCATCGTAACTCTTCGGGAATCATCTCCAAATCTGCACCAATTTTGCCACTTTAATCCATAAATATAATAACTTTCTGGTACAGAAATACACCCAACATCAGTAGGCATAACTTCCTTCACTTTACGTTCTTGTCCACAATTGGAACTTTTTACATCTGTTTCAGTTACAATAAAATCTCTAATTAAACATACACAATCTTCGTTATTACAAGCTGTTCCAACATCGTTCCAAGTTTCTTCCACATTACTTCCTACTGGACAACGAACATAACTCTCAGCATAATTAGACCACAAATTGGCAATACAAGTATTTTCGTCCATTATTAGAATAAATGTTCTTTCTTCGCCTTCTTGGCCGTATTTTCCTAATTGATCGATCTTTTCAAAGAATTCTGCAAAATTATTTTCTGCTTGGCCACTCAATCTAAGAAATTTAGAAGAGAATACACAAGCAGGAGCAAAGATAACTATCGCTAGTAAAACCGTAACTAAAAACTTTAACATAATCCCTTTTTTGTTTTTGTTCATTTTAAAATAAAATTAAAAAAATAAATCTATTTACGCTTGACCCACTGTAAGTTTTTACAAAGGAAGTAATCATTTTCAATAACAATCAAACTATCTTCATTATTTTGACTGCACCAATACCAAGCATTGTTATAACAAATCATTGCTCCGTCTGGCTGTGATTTCCAAGTGTTAGTTTCAAAACCAGAGATTGCGTCTGGAGCACCTTTTGTATTTGTCAAAGATATTTCTTCTGCTTTTGAAGAAAGAATTATTGTTCCAATTGGAACTTCTCCAGAGCCAAGATCTTCATAAGAACCATCATCTTCATATGCAAAAATAACACAATTCGTTCCTGAAACTGTATCTGGATATTCACCATGATGTCGCCCCCAATGGCCATAGAATTTATTTCTTCCACCTTCAACGTTACACTTTTCACAGTATGTGTCATAAGGGCCGCCCTCTGACCCATCATAAGTTCCAAATTCTAGTTGATACCATTTTAATCCCAATGTATTTTTAATCCCACCTTCGTAATGGAAAACAAAACTAATTTTGTTATCAGTTTTATCAATATCATTAATTCCTTTAAGAGATAACTTAACAACACATTCGTGTTTTCCTTCACCATCGCAATAATCTCCTCGAGAACCAACAAAGATATATTTCTCTTTTAGTTCACCAGTGTGATTAATCTTCAATCCGTTAAATTCGTAAACTTGTGTTTTACTTCCAGTTGGATTTCCAGCACTATCGGTACTATACGAATTATACATGTCTTTACGTTGACACTTATTTCCCGCAGAGTTACAAACAGACACTTCAATGTTAAATGTGTTTACAACATCAACTGTTCCCGTGTTGTTAATTGTACCACTTATTTTTATTGGGGCGAATATCCCCCCAGTATGTTCCCAACTTTTAGTTTCACCGCGTTTAAATTCTAATTCGGGGTTTGGTTCTCCTGCTTGGTAAACTTTTAAATCAACAAAACCAATATTAGATATTACTGTTGCTGCGTTAGGATCAACTCCTTCTTCAGTGACTTCAGAATATTCTATTGCACTTTCTTTAACTACACCACATCTTGTTTTAGGGTTCTCTTCAACATCAAGAACGCATCCGTTAATGTTATCTTTACCGCAACTTTCTACTGGTTGATCTGGGTCCGCAGTAATAAACCAGTTACAAGTCTGTCTATCACTTACAGATTTGTTTAAACTCGTTCCTTTTGGACACCCTCTCAAATCTTCTGCTTCAGAACCAAATGCAGCAATACAAGGACATTTATCAAAATAATTTTGAACTTTATCTTTATCACAATCATCAAAATCTGCTAACTTTGAAACTCCAGCAATAGCCGGAGAAAATTTAGGGAATAACAAAACTCCAATTAATATTAAAACCAGTAATGGAATAATTATGATAACTAATTGTTTCATCACAAATCCGTTTTTGTTGTTTCTGAACATTTTCTAAACACCTCGTTTCTTAATAAAATAAATAATATTGATTTAGCCTCCGGCTAAATCAGTAACCATACAACCACCAGCCTCAATTCCTTTTAGATGATCAAGAGTAACTACGCTTATGTCTCTATCGCCACCGTAATACTCTGCTTTGAATTGATGCCATGCAGCATATGTGGCTGCTGCCGTTGTACCTGTGGCAACAGCAATTGCAGAAACTGATGCAATACCAACCCCCACACCACAGGCCACTGATGCAACACATGCAATCGCTCCAGCAGTTACTAAAACACCAAATACTGCGGTGCCAGTCCAGGCTAACCACCCGTCTCCTTCCATTTTCTTATTCTTGGACATAAACACGACACCGTAAGATTCTCTCCCACCGATCCCATCAAGAACAGCAGGTAAACCAGGACCACCATAACTCTGGATGTAATCCATATAACTTAATCCCTTGATTTGTCGGTGGTCTTTCTCAATTAAATAATCAAACATTTCTTTTACTGGAATTACACCACCATCAATATTCTTTTGATCGATTACTGCAGTATAACAAAGAAAACAATCATTATCGACTTTATCTACTGCAAGAACTTTTGTCAAGCCATCAAAATCATTTTCAAACAATTCTTCATAGCGACCTTCACCAAACATCCACCAACAACGAGCCATTAAATAAGCAAGTTGGTCTTTTATTTCTTCTCTATTGCCGGTTATTTCTACTTCAATTGTTTTACACATTGGGGGAACTAAACGAACATCTGCACTACCAATATTAACTGTACTCATCGCTCGCATATTAATACTATTTTGACAAAGAATTTCCGCTTCTTTTGGTTGCGCTTTAGCAATAAAGCGACCAACGCTGGCAGCAATTAAAACAAAGGCAACTAAGACAAGTATAATAATAACTAGCTGTCCTGCCGCCAAACCCCTTTTATTTTTGTTCATTTTTAACTACATTGTTTTTTATTCTTAAAAGACCAAACAAAATTATTGTCAATTCCATGTTTATCAGCATTCTTAACTGCATTTGTCGGGAAAAAACAGATGTGTAAGTTGTCTGGAGTAAAGATTACTCCTTGGTCTTCAAAATTGTTACAATACTTATTTGGACCGCCGGTACCAAATTCTGGAACGGTTATTCTGTTACCATTAGAACATGTTGCCCCTGTTCCTGTTCCCTCATCATAACGTATGGTAATAGAATTTGCATAAGCATAATAATTTCCGTTGTTTTTTCCATTTACAAAATTCTCAAAAAAATTCTGGACTAAAACAGCATTACTTGCAATCACACAGGGCCGCATTTTAGGGACAAAGAAATTTAATGGACGGATAATCTGTTTGCCGCCCTTACCCCCATTCACTGCAAATTGAGTGCCACCTTTCTCAGAATCATAACTCATTGTAATTGTAACAGCGCCATCTCCTTTTCCCAAAGAAGTGAATCCCCCATAATTGCCAAAACAATCATTATCAGAACTGCTTAACATTTTGTTAATTGTTGTGTTTAAGGTTAATATTTCTTTAGAATGTAAAGAAGAAATTTCTGGAGTACCTCCAACTAAACCACTATCTCCGATAGAAACATTGGGGACCAGTTCTTTAACACCTTCAACTGCACTTTTACCTTTTTCAAATGCCCCAGAAGGAGAATAAAGTACCGCCGTGAAAATAATTGCAAACATTATCACTAGTACATAAGCCACTAGTTTCTTTGTTGCTACCATTTTATCAGAAGTTTAATAACCGATCTAACAAAGATCCTAAGCCCCCTTCTCCTTCAGCTAAAAAACCATACCAAATTAATAAAAAAATTAATAAAACTGCAACTAAAATAAGCCCAATTAATTTGCCCATTTCCATTGCTGCTTTTTTGTTCATACTGCTAACCTCGTTTTTAAAGTCCAAATGTAATAAATCAACCAAGTACCTAAGATTACTCCCAGTATAATCATTACTAATATACCTGGGCTTAACCAATCAGCGCCTTTTTTGTTCATTGTTTATTCACAAGTTTTTTCTGTTAAAGGAGCCTTAATGGAACAAAGATTTGAACTACACTCACTATTAGTAGTACACTCTTGTCCTGAATTTTTCTTGCTAGTGAAACAGCATACATTCTCCCCATCTTTACAATCAAAAGCCCAAGAAACAGTGCCTCCTTTTTGATTACAAGCTGCTACATCGCCAGAACAGTCTCCACCTTTACTTTCACAATCTAATAATCCGCCTTCTAACTTACTTGTTTTACCAGTAAACATAACCATTAAGATGATCATTACTACTAGAGCAATAACTGCCCCAATAATAATCCACCACATGTTTGCGCTAGCTTTCTTAGCCATCTTTAGCTCCATTTACAACCATTAGATTCACAAACTGCTTTGTCTCCACTGTAACCACGACAAGTGTCAATTTCTGCAAAGAAATCTGATTTTGCGGTTGTTTCAGCTTCAGTGTTTTCAGCTGCACTTAATGCTTGATCAAATACTAATTCTGAAGATGGTGTTGGTGCACAATCCCCATATTGAATTCTCATCTTAACCAATTCAGTTTTTCCTTCTTGACTTAACCCTTTCTCAAAACTACCAATTCTTCCAGTAAATACCATTACAAGAACTACCAAAACAATTAAAGCTAAAGCAGCTACGATAATTGTAGTTAAGGACAGTCCTTGACCTTTATTAGAAACCATTTTTTCTTAACACCTCTTTGTAAATATTATTTATATAAGAATTAAAGGAATTTGATATATAAATGTTGCGAAGATTTTAATCCGAGTAACGCCTAAAAATGGTAGATTTTTAAGGATGTTACGGAGGTTTTCACCTTCTAAACAACAAAAAACCACTTTTTCCATATTCAAAAGGTTTAATCACATAAAAACAGCTCTGCTTGAACTAATCCAGCAGATGTATGAATTGGAAATAAGCCAGAACTGTCTCGTTCTTTTTTATAACATCCCCCGCCAGCTGTAATTGGTGGATCAAATAATTTTGTTGGCTCATTTTCAGCTGCTTGAATTAATACAGCATTAAACTCATAATGTTTATTCCAAGATCCTAGAGTATCATTTAACAATCCAGTAATGAACTCTTCTAAGAAAACACAACTGTGTACTTCGCGACAACGATATAAAGAATAGCCAGTTGGAGAATAATCAAGATTTCTAGCACAATCTTCAAGTAAATCTTTTCCGATTTGTGGATTAACTTTAATTTTAAAATCACCTTTACAATTATCTTCATATACAGTAGTTTTCATAATTGTACTCATAGTACTATAAGATAACCCTTTCCGAGTAAATATTTTCTTTTGTGGACTTTCTTTCAAGGCAAATTGAGCAGCAAATAACATTCCAAGAGTAATTAAAATTACAATAACAACTAACCCAATCATTTCTGTTTGTGCCTTGCGTGAACGGGGGATTTTAAACATTGAAATCATGAATACACCTCCACAACAACATAACCTAAACCATATTCTGAAACTGCTGTTCCGTTCAAATCATCTTTTAAAGCAACGACAAAGTATGTCGGTTCGCGATGCGTCCAACCCCTTGTTTCATTATCTTTAGAGGGAGTTTCTTTGTCATACAAAATAAACGTAGAATTTCCAGGATAAACTTCTGTAACAGAAATTCTAGAGTAAGAAAACAAATTGAAATAATATCGAGTGAGGTATTCTTTAAATGTTTTATTCACATTCCTTAACTTCATCATATCAAAACAGTTGTCTTCTGGTTCAGCTTCTCCTTTAGTACAAATTAATTCTGGAAGGAAAAGTACTTTTAATGTAGTATCCATTGCTCTTGCTGCAACCAGTTCCTGCTGCTTTTCAACTAAAGAAACTTTCTGATATTGGTAATAAAAGATAATCCCAAACAAAATTAAAACAAAGAAGATAAAAAGTACTGCGATTGTTTCAGTCATCTTTATTTGTGCTTTTTTCATTTTAATACAATGTAAGGCAATCTCCTTTTTCTCCAAGGTTTTTATTTGCTTCTTTTAGTTTATTAGCATCTTTTAATAAGTCCAAACAAAAGTTGTAAGTTTCAGGATAATTGACCAAACAGGATGGAACTCTGCTTTTTTTTAATGTATCTAAAGAAGATCTGGCATTTGGATCGGCTCCAGTTTCCTTAATATAATTGTAACAATCTCCAACTGCTAATGCTGGATCTGCTTCATAAAAAATTTCCATTTCTTTTAATTTTGAATCATAAACGTCTAAAACATATTTTAAACGAGTAAATGCTTTTTGCATATTACATTTGTAAGTTTCATCATTTCCTGAAAAGATTACTGCATATTTAGCCGCATCTCTTTCTCCAGGAATTGAAATTATTTTAACTGGTTCTTTATTTAGTTTATCCCAAGTGTTGCCTAATTTTTGATAATAGTCTACTTGATGGGTTCCAGTAAATACTATGGCAGTTAACTTACTATCTTCAAGAGAACCTAATTTGCTGGGAATACCTTGTTGAAGAAACTCTCCACCAGAAAAATCAACAATCCTAAACTGGTAATTTCTTTGTGGGTCTATTTCTAAGATATCATCAATCTTTTCAATATTTCCAAAACCTTCTGTAGAATTAATAAATTCATCAACAAAATCATCATTACCCAAAAAATAATATTTTGTTTTTGATGCTGTTACGAAAGTAAAGTCGATTACTTTAAAGGGTAACTTATAGGGCAAACTCCAAAGTACTAATTCTGTGTCTTGTATTTCTAATGGTGCAAAGATAGGATCAATTGAATTCTGTGATGGCTTCCCCCTATCTTTTATTCCAAAATCTGTCGTACCTTCTTCACAATTAAAATATAGAGTATAGTCTGCCAACCCACTAATATCAACAAAATTCTTAGTTTTTTCAGAAACTCCAGCGCCAGTAAATATTGATTCCATTACTCTTACTACGTCAGTTGCTAAATTCTCTTCAGAAATAGATTTTTGTTTGACTACGATTCCAATGAAAAAAAGTAATATCACTGCTCCCGCAATCAAAATGTAAACCCAACTAAAAGTAACTTGTATTTGTGCTTTTTTCCCTGCTGGCCCACTAAAATAACTTTGGTTAGAGTGAGGCGAAATGTTTTTATTAACCATCTTATTGTGCTGGTTTTGCTAATAATGTGTGGTCTCCCCGGCCTTCCAAGTAAAGACTAAAACCACCGTTTGCAATTGGTAGACAAAGATAATCTTTTTCATCATTATCAATTTCAAGATCATAAACTTTTATTTTGTGAGGAGCAACAGGACGTAAAAATACATTTTCATCTACGGAATTATAACCATCTTCTGGATCAGCTCCTTCCCAGATTGAACAAGCAGCAGGATCTTCCTTACACAACTCAGGGTCAGATTTTGCATCCAAGTCTATAAAACAAATTTGTTCATATTCAATTGGAAGATTATACTCACTAATTCTTACAGAACCAAATTCGGTATAAATTTTCTTAATGTCATTCTCTAAACCTGTTTTGAATTGGACAAAGGCAACATCCTCACCACTTTGAATAAACTGAGATATTGATTGATAACCAAAAATCATAATTAACGCAAAAGTTATTGCTGATATGATAAAAATAAATACTTGACCTATACCCATTCCTTTTTTCCCTGTAGGGAAAAAGGTCGAAAAAAATCTTAGATTTTTTTGTTTACCTTGATTATTCATTTTTCTTTCCTCTTTTTACTAATATTTTTTAATTTAGAGAAAATATCTTTTGCTTCACCTTTACTAACAACATCTGAAATCTTCTTATCTTTAGTTTGATTAGAAATGTTTTCTAAACGGTTAAATATTCCCTTCTCACCATGTCTTAATCCTGGCTTAATTTCTTCTTTATGGTCTACATAATGTTTAGATAGTTCCTTTAATTTGTTTAGGTGTGGAGATTTCTTACTTAATATTTCGTCAACTTTTGGAATTGATTCTGATTTCTTACCAAATTCTCCAAATATATTAGCTCGGGCTCGAGACTTTAATTTTTTCTCTCTTCCCCGTCTTAACTGTACAATTTTTTCCTTCCAATTGTCAATTAAATTTGGTCTTCCTACCCGCGTTGGTTGTGTTCCAGGAGATACTCTTTGTCCCGGCATCCCACGTAACTGAGAACCCCTACCTTGTTGCGGTCTTGATTTTGATGTAAGTGCAGCAGGAGAATATTTGTAATAGTAAATCAAATAACCAGTTCCTCCCAAAACCATTAAAATTCCCATTAATAAGAAAATTAAAGGGATGATGCTGGTCCCACCACCTATTGGGGTAATTGGTTCGGGATCATATGTATCAACAACAACTGTGTCATCATCTTCTTCTTCATAAACGTCTGCTAAACAAGGATTATAGCCCATATTGTACTCTTCATAATTACTATAACCATCTCCATCATAATCTTCTAAATTGTCTGAAACTCCGTTGTCGTTAGAATCAGCACTGACAAAACTAAACTCACAACCTACAGCATCAAACATTTTTTCCCAATTATCTGGCAGACTATCACCGTCGGAATCTTCACTTTTATCAGCATCTGGAATTTGTTCATCTGAACAACCAATAGCACTTACAGACTTTCCAGCAGGCGTAGCTAAACAATCATCGCAATGATCTGCTACTCCGTCTCCATCACTATCTGAGAAATCGATCTTCTTAACATCGCTATGGTTTTCTCCAGTATAATCTTCAACATAATAACATAACCATTCGCTTTCAGTAAAACTAAGTTTACTTCCACTATAAGGAGTGGTTGCATTACATTTTGTTGAAATTCCGTGAGTACCATAAAGAATTTCTTTACATCCAACAACATCATTACAGACTAGTTCTACCTTAACAGCAGAACAAGAAGATTTGTTTTGGACAAAGCTAAGAGTTGGAGCATCATCATCTAATGTACAAACCGAATAATCTTCCTTTGTAATTGCAATGCCATCACTTTCTAAAAACTGCCCTTCATTTCCAACAGAATCTACTGCCTTAACCTTAAATTTATATTTTCTTCCAAAGGTTAAGTCTTCAGTAGGAATTTTTACTGGCAACGATCCAGAATAATTTCCAGAATATATTAGTTGTCCTGTTGTTGGATTTGTAGTTGTAGAGCCGGTAGAGTTAGTGGCATTTTCTTTGTAAGGGTTATTAAACATTTCCCCAGCATCATAAACTTCGTAAATGTATTGAGCAATGTCACCAAGTTCATCAGTATAAACCATCAGACCAATTTCATCACTACCGCAACTGAAATTCCCGTCAGCAATACTTGTTATACTTGGCGGTGTTTGATCTAAGATAAAATCAATTTTTTCATGGTCAATGTAGTCTGCCATTACACACTTAAGTTGTACAGAGTACTCTCCTTCTCCTGAAATTGTAACAGGGGAAGAATGAACATTGGTATTAAGCCCTTCTGAAAAAGGAACATATGATGATTCGTTTCCAGTTAAGCGATAACTACATACTGCTTTCCGAGAAGTTTCTGCGTAAAGTACAATTTCTTGATAATTAATTATTCCAGTTGGTAAAAGTGATTCTGGAAGAATATAACCTTGATCAGAATAGTCTACTAAAAATTCAATGTTTTCTGGTTCTGATAAATCTCCAGCACCATTTGCACATTGGGCAGAAACAACATAATTTTTACTTGGTCCAGAAAAATCTAGATAAAAAGTATCAGTGTGTAATAATTGAAGAATCCTTTCTTCACTGGTTGATCCGGGGAAGAAATACGCCATATCTTCATATTCTTTCTCTCCACCATCTGAGATGTCGTCATATTTACAAAGAGTTTTATCATCTGTTTCAACAAACAAATCAGTACTTACTCCTTCATAAACCTTATCTGGTTCAGCATATGCATTAATTATTTCTGGATCACTGTTATCGTATTCAATATATATTTTTTGTTCAGGACCAATTACATAGTCTAAGTTAACACATTTAACATATATCTCTTTAACACATTGTTCTGCGACGCAACCTTCCTCATAGACTTTGAAAACATCTTCTGGAAATGTTTCAAAAGTATAATATCCGTCGTTATTAGACCTAACTTGATGTTGTGGAGTAACAGAGTAATCAAACTGCGGATAGAAGTCAATCTTACATTCTGTGGTTGGTACTTTAGTAAAGAATCTAAATTCAAAATTAAGTTGATTACTAATTCCCCATTGTTCATCTTCATAGTAATGTACTTTTGGTTTATCTAAGATAATACCATAACCTTCTATTTTAATTTCTCCACATAATGGTTGGTACACTGGACTTTCACCTAAATCCATAGAGTAATAACAAATTTGTGTTGATTCTGTTAATTCCACTGGTTCAGTAAATTCTTGAAATTTATCATCAGCAATAAAATCGCATCCATATCCTAAACAATAATAAGTTTTATCACATTCAAATCCATCTGCACTGCAATCGAAATCTACAGAAACAGATTCAATGAAAAACTCTTCCCAATAATTTCCACCAGGTAACACTTCCCTTGTACCTTCAGTCAATTTTATTTGTGTTGTTGGTGGAGTGAAGTCAACAGTAAAATGGAAATAATCTTCATATTCTTTAGCAGGGTCTAAAATCTCTTGACAAACAATTTTGTAAACTGAAGCGTAAACTCCTTCTGACAATCCACTTACTTCTGTGGCTTCATGCACTTTTCCTTTTTCATCACTAATAAAGTCTGCAATTTTTTCACTGGTAGCAACCAGATATAACCCGCATGTAGCTCCTGCCGCAGTTTCTGCCTTAAATTTAATTTTTGTTTCTGCAACATTGCTGTCCATTTCAGGATAAATTATGTCAATCCTTTCTTCTAAATCAAAAGTTAATTCTTTAGTTTTTGTGTTTGTGTTGCCTGAATCATCTGTGCACATAACTGTTAAATTTCCTTTAATTATTTCTAAACCTTCAAACTCTGCCGCTTTATTTGGTTCTTCTCTGGCAACATTAACAACATTATCATCTCCCGCAGGAAGAATTGATTTAAGTGTAAAGGAACAACCCATAATTTCATTAGCGTTTTTTAACCAAACAGATAGTTTTGAAACATCCCCAATAGTTTCTATGGACGTGTTGATATCAAATTTTGGGGCAACGTTATCAACAAATAAGTAAGTCTCTTGAAGTTCTTCTTGATTATAAAATTTATCTTCTGAGTAAAATAATAGTTTGTAAGTTTTCCCGTTGATTATATCACCTTTAAGAAAATCTGTTTCTAGTAAATTAACAGAAACTAGTTCATCTTGGCTAGTTCCGGGATAATTGAATTTTGCAAAATCTCCTTTCGCGCAAAGACTTTGGGCATTAGCATCACTTTCAGTTAAACATAGTCCAACTATTCCCATACTATTACTTTGGTGGGGTTGTTTGTTATGTGTATCGTCTCCATAAAATGTAATATTTGGACTTACTAAGGAAACAATATTAATTCCTTCAGGCACTAATTTTGTTCTGGGAGCAGAATTGTCTGCCTTACAAGATCCAATTTCTCCAGCAATAAATTCAGCACAATCTTCTATACCGTCAGCATTTCCATCTTTAACGCAACCATTCTTACTATGTTCTACGTTAGAATCTTTCCATAAGCATCTTTCCCAACCACACCGGTCTTCAGAAAAAGTTATTTGATTAAATTCGTCCATGTATATATCTTGACCACCAGTACATTCGTGTTCAGTTGCGTAATTGTAACAATTTCTATCAGGAATTGGAGATTCTTGACATTCACTACATTCATCCAATTCAAATTCTGAATAACATCTTCCTAGGCCAGAACAAACGTCTGCCGTACAAAAGAAATTTTCAAATAAGTTCGTTTCTTTACTACATAAAGAACAATATGCATCGCCAGTTTTATCTTCATCTGTGCCAGTATAATCTTTTTCTACACAATATCCTGCTCCTGTTTCTTCTGTAACTAAAGTAGGAAGGTTAATTGCACTATAATCAATAATTTGGGTGTTGTCTGCCCCGCTCATCCATTGACATTTTTCCCCCCCATATAAACAGTTATCAATTTCACAAGCATCTTTACTTTGATATTCGTAACAAGACTCAATTTCCTTACACTGATTACATTCATCTACAACAGTTTCAGTATAATCAAAGTAACAATAAGTTGCTGCTCCTTCTTCTGGTGTAGATGTTCCATAACAACTAGATCTTGAATAATATAATCCGAACGGATCGGAAGATTGTCCTTTTAATCCACAAGCTCCTTGATCTTTACATGACGCTTCGTTAGAAGTTAATGGCGCACAATAATAATCTTTTTGAATAGTTGGATCATCTAGTGGATTACAATCATCGTTTTGATCTAACTTGTTCTTAACGTTACAAGTCCAGACTAATTTTCTAAGTTCTTTGTTTTCAATTAAACAAAAGCTGTCCCATTTTCCCAAATTTTGATCGTAACGACCGGCGCATGCTTTGTCTCCAACATCAACAAGTATTGTTTCTTCATTAACTGCATGTCTTCCCTTATCATAATCAGCAATTATTTGATAAGTGTAAGATTCTCCCCAAGTTAAATCGGCGTCTATGATGGATGTTTGAGCAGGAGAAGCAGTGAATGTTCTACTTATTTCTTCTCCATCCATGACATTAATGGTATAACCCCACACTTCCGGACAAGGTTTTGTCCATTCTAATTTGATTGCATTTTCTCCTTGCACCGGCTGTCCAGTAAAGTTTCCCGCAACCCTTTCTGTATCGTACTCAGTACATAATCCCACATAAGTTGTAAGTAAAATGTCTTGAGGAATGGATTCTCCTGGCTTAAAAGAAATTTCTATTGGTTCAGATTCAAAATTCAAGAAAGTTGCTGAAATTGTTAGTATTTGTTCTTCTTCAACTTCAACATCAATGGAATAAGTTCCATCAGGATATTGAGAATTTCCTTTAAACACACCATTTAAGTAAATTTTAGCATCGATTTTAATATCGTCTGCGTTTTTGTTCAAAACTTTATCATTATCAGTATCAACGTAAACCGTTCCGGAAATTCCTTGCATACTTTTTTCTTCTAACTCAAAAGGAATTAGGAAGGTCTGGTCTGAGTCTATTTTCTGGAGAGTGGTATTTGCTTTATATCCAATCTTGCTAGCAGTAAAAGAATAATCTCCAAGTGGGAGGTTTTCTACAAGATAAGATCCCGTAGAGGTTGTTTTTGTATTGCCACTTACTGGTCCAGTCCAAGAAATAGTTGCATCTTCAATTATAGTTCCATCAATTTTGGTTACTGATCCCGAGACTTTAGCAATTCCGGTTAATTTTGTTAATGTGATTGTTTGTTCTAATGTTTCTCCAGAAGAAAGGGTTAAAACAACAGATTCTGTAGAATGCTTGACTTTACTTACTTCAATTGAATATGTTCCAGGAGTCATTGAAGGAAAAGTTAGTTTTCCCAAAACCAAGTCTGTAAATCCTTCATTACCAGTTCCTTTTAAAATAATTTTTGCTTCTGTTACTGGTTCTCCTAACTCATCAACAACAGTTAAAACTAAACTTCCTTTTTCAAGAACGATATCGCAAACTTCTTTGTTACAAGACTCAGGAGTCATAAACAAATCATTATTAAAAGAAATTTCACTTTGATCAAAAACCTTTAAAACTTCCGCTTTTTGTTCACAATCAAACTTTTTTACATTGTAACTACAAAATTTAGTAGTTGGACCATCGGTAATCTTACAACATCCAACATCACACCAGGTATTATATTCTATCCCAGAATCGGCAATAGCAATTCCACCTGATTCTTCACAAACTCCTAAAGAATGAAATTCACAATCAACATTACACATAACTTCATCACAAACTTCAAACTCTGAACAATCAGAATTAGGAATAAAATCTTCGGCCATGTTACAGTTTGGATAAGTATCGCAATCAGCTTGAGCTTCAGTATCTAAGATGTCTGGGACACAATAAAGGTCTTCGCTTTGAGAATAAAGATAACATCCAGAAATGTCCGCGCTAGCTAAATAAGAAAATAGAACTAACAAAGTAAGTACTATTACAAGTATACCTCTTTTTTTAATATTCATTATACTTAAAAAGAATAAATATTATAGGTTTATAAATGTTCCGAAGAGCTTAATTGTTACCTTTAGAAATTTCTTTTAAATCTTTCATTAAGTTATCTAACTCGTGCTTTTTGATAATTTTAGGGTCAACTTGGTCATACGTTTGTATAATCGCTTGTTCTTTTTCTTTTATTTCTTTAGTCAGTTGTTCTAATTTTGCAAAATGTTCTTCAGGATTTGATTTATGGATTTGTTTCTTTCGGCGTTTATATGTTCTTACTAATCCCTTTAGTTTACGAAATTCTCTAGTCACTGATTGTTTAGGTTTAGGACCGAATTCTTGTAACATCTCATTTCTGTGGAATTCTTTGATTTTGTGATTGTGTTTCTTTTTCCAACGACTTTTCTGTTTTTCTAGTCGAGAATTGTCTTTAATGACCAACCATTTTGGTATTTCTTTGATTGCATTTAACTGGGTTTTTTTACGTTGTTTTTTTGGAAATAATAATGTTTGGAGATAATTAGGGTTCTTTTTGTAGATGGAGTAAATTACAAAAATGGCAATGAAGAGAATAATAATTCCAATGCCTAAAGCGTAGTTTGTTCCTTCATCTTCAGGAATTGTTTCTTCTACTTCTTGAATTAATTCTGGAACTACTGGAAGTTCTTCAGGAACATCTACGATTGTCGAAAGTTCACATTTTTTTAATATTTCTGGTTCAGAACAACTTCTTTCTGAATAAAAAGTTTGTCCTATATTACACCCATACAATTGACATTCATTTATTGCTTGCTCTCTTGGAATGTCTGAGCAGAAGAACGGTGAATCTTTGTAAGTAAAGCAACCAATTTCTGCTAAAGCTAAAGGTGAGAATAAAGTGAAAACTAAAAGAATTGAAATAGTACAAAATATAATCTTATTTTTATTCACACTTACCCTCATTGCAAACTTTATTTGATGCAGTGCTTGAAGTAGCACAATCCTCATTAGCATTGGTACTTGGATCCAAATCAGTTCCTCCTTCATTGCATCTTAATCTGAATTCAGGGTTCTGGGGTTTCAAGGTATCAATCAGAAAGTCGATATTTTGTGAACCCTCATAAACATCAAGATTAAAATCATCTAAAGTTAAATCTTTAAGACAATATTTTTTACCTGCGATACAGAATGTTGCCGGAGGTTCTACAACATCAACTGTTCCCCCAACTACACAAACTCCGTCTTCACAAGCCCCTTCAAAATAACCATCAAAGTCTGCATCACAAGGCTTATCGTCATCATTACTTTTACACTTGCAATGCATATTAAAATTTTGGTTTTCTGTTGCATCTTCTTCAAATATTTTCTTTAATCGATAATTATAATAATCACTCATTTCATAATCTGAAACTACTTCCGTTTCACAGAAATTTGAACAGCCCATTTTTCCATTACACCAGCCATCATTAGCATAATCGTCATCAGTATCCACAAACCACCAAGACTCATTACCTTGACATGGAGTTTTGATTCCAGAACATCCCCCTTTCCCATTATACCCACAATACATTTTATTCTCTTCTTTTAAAGGAAATAGTTCATGTTTTGGAGCCCCATCACAAATGTTTCCCCTTTCTCCGGAACAAGTATTCATTTCCACCTCTAAAACATAATGACCATTATCTCCTAATGCAGTACTTCCGCCTTGCCCACCATAACACCCAGGTTCTGGATTAATAAAACAAATTTCTTCAGGTTGTTTTAATCTCCAGCTTGCAGGCTGATTAATATTTCCTTTGCAACAGGAGTGAGTAGCTAAGAAAGGATTAATGTCTGAATCTCCCGTATAGTCTCCTTTATCATTAGCAAAATCGTAACTATCAAATTCAAATTTTTCGTAAGGAAAAGAAAAAGGATGGTTTTCATTTCTTAAAGGCACACATTCCTTAACGACTATGTTTGCACTTACAGATTCTTCTTTAGTTAAATCACTACAATAATCAGCTGCAAAAGTTAAGTTCAAAAGTCCTTTTTCTGTTAAGTTCTTAAAATAACTAAATGGACGATCAAAATAAGTTTCCCAATTTTTTAAATCAGGGATATAATCATCAATGTTACATGTTCTAAAACCTAACCAAGGAAAATTAAAACAACTACCTACTTGAATCGTTGCTAAACTAGAAATTACTTCACTGAAATCCTCAGCTCCTTCAAGTGAAGTGTAAGTTAAATTTACTCTGGTGTCATCTACACCAACTGTTAAAGATTCAATTGGCCAGACAATATTAACATAAATTGGATCTTCTCTAGAAACATAATAATAATCTAAGTGCTGAGAAGAAACATTAGTATAAGGTAAGTCTAAACTGATGTTTAAAGTAATTGGTCTATCTATTAAAATTCTGGTTTCTTGCCAATCTGGTTCGCCATGTTCATCTGCTGCAATAGAAGTTAAAGTGCATTTTAATGGTGGAGAACCGGAAAGATCTTCTTTACTAAGTTTAAATTGGTTTTCCTCTTCAAATTCAGAGATTGGGGATTCTGAAGATTCATAGCCATCTATAACCAGAGAATTTACAGTAGAAGCAGAATTACCACATTCAAAATTATATCCTAATGTAACGTTATCTTCATCTGGGTCTAAGGCAAACAATGTTATGTTTATATCTCCAAATTCTTCATCGTCTGGAATAACCAAATAGTCATATTTGGCAGATAAGCATTGAGATCTGTTAATGTAATCCAAAGCAGGTGGACGATTCTGTCTAGCTACTTTAAATTCATAAGGTTCTGGGCGATTAATTACTTCCGGAGAAGAGAAAATAAAGATATCGTCACCATTTTCATTCTCTTCTTTTTGCATAGTTATACCCAAGGAAGAGTATTTATCATAAAATAAGTTTCCAGTACAGATTCCATTTACACACTCTGGAGAATTAGAAGCATAATTGAAAGTTTGTTGTTGTAATGTTTCTTCAGTATAATTAAAGTCTAAGTACCTCCAATCGTAGAATAGTGGTCGAACAACTGCCACCTCCAATAACCATTTAAATTGTGTAGGATAAAAAAAATCAAATTGCGATAAATGGAAAAATTCTTCCTTGCCTAAAGAAAATTTTAAAGGAAAATCTGCATTGATGTTAATTCCGTCATTTTCAACATGTAATCCTAACTTAAGTTCTTTGACTTCAACATCAGCCTTATTTGAAATGTTAGTTTTTGTATAATTTATGATACAATCCATTGTTCTGTTAATCAAATAACGACGCAGATCATTCTCGATAGTGCTTGATTTCAAATTACGTTCTCCAAATCCCTCGCTATTTTCAGGGAATTTATATTGACAAAATTCTGGAAAAGATTTTATTTTATTATGACAAGGATAAGAATTTTCAAATTGTAAGTTTTGAGTTTTTGCTAATCCATAAGAAAGTCTATTGCCCGAACCGGGTGGATATTCAACGCCATTAATCCCTTCAGAAAATTGTTTTACTCCCCCTGGTTGATCTAACCAAACTCGTCCTTGTTGGCCAAGGATGATTAATGCTTCCTCTAATTCGTCACTTAAACAATCTTCAACGTAAATTCTCATCGCTTCTTTCTTAAAAGCTTTAGTAAATACTTTCTCCTGTTCAGAAATTAGTTTTTCTTTTTGAGCAGAGTTAACTACTTGAAATAGAAATATGAAAGTAAAAAGGATAACTATACCAACAATCATAAAAATAGTGATTTGTGCTGAGCGTGAACGAGGCACGACTAGAAATCTTCTATTTCTGATTTGTGCCTTCTTACAACTAGTGGACCTCTTTTTCCCCATAATAAGAATAGAATAAAATCAACCTTATAAAATTAATCCTTAATCAAAGCTGCCAACTCTCAATTTCCCAGTAATTTGTGGCCAGAAAAAGTCTAATCCTTCACTATCATCTTCATTAACAATTAGTTGTAATTTTTGTTTACCTTCTTCTGAAGTGCAGTTATATTTGTCATATTCTTCTAGTAACTCTGTTTTTAGTTCAAGAGGAACTTCTAATTTGTTAACATACTCACAGAGAGGAGTTGTAAACCCTTCATATTCAGCTAAAATTGATTGTTGAGGAATGTCAGAACCGTTAACTGCTTCCCTAACAACTTTAACTTTCTTACCATCTTTATCTAAAAGATAAATTTCATTAAAGTTTTTGGATTCAAAAATAAACTGCTCATATTCTGGTAAATCTGTTCCAATTCCTGCTAAATCTTTAAACCAATCAATAAATCCATTTATGGCATTGCCAAAGATTCCACCACTTAATTGGATAACTTGCCTACCATAAACAATTGCATTTAAATCTTTAGAATACCACATATCAGCAGCATCAAAATTACACTTGACAAAATCACCTTCTCCTGCACAAATCGTATTTAAATCTTCTGAACCAACATCAAATTCTAACAAGAATGAAGATTCTGTATTGTTAATGTTTTTATTTAAAGTTGTAGCAAATGCAGTTTTAAACTGGCCGCCTTCAGTATATCTTAAAACACACATATTATTAATACATGTGTTCTCATCTTGTGGAACAAGATCCTTACCATCTTCTGCTAACCAAATGTCTTCAAAACAAGTGTAACTTAATTCGTCATTTTGAGGATTTTCAGTAAATCCGCCCAAACCAGGAACTTCCTCTTTCTTATCTTGAGATTTCCCACCTAGATAAATCTCATTTCCAGGATGTAATAATGATTTTTTATAATTAGTACAGTAAAGTATGAATTCGTCGTTTCCAGCAACTTCAACTAATTTTGAAGCTAAGAATTTTGTTCGAGAAGTCCATTGACCAGTCTCACAATAATGGTCTAAAATAGATTCATTAGAGTTAATACAAATTGGCGCTTTACCTTCATCTAAGAAAGAAATTATTGTGTTGTCTGCTTCTCCGTTCTTAGTTACAAAACATTGTTCTTCTTGACTACAGAAACCCCATTTCTGATTGTTCCAGTCCCACTTTACTGGTAAATGTGTCCATTGCCCATCAATACAACGATAATCTTTACCAGTACCAAAATGTTCAGTCATAATGGCCATATTCTCCATTGGTTCAACGCAAGTGTAGCCGTTCCAACATTGGTCTGGCTTGCAACAAGATAGTCCAGAACGGAAGTCAAAATTTTCCATCTCTTCTTGATGTGCATAATTATATTCTCCAATTCCCAAATCATCAACTAATTGTAAGAATGGTTGATAAACAGTTCCTTTAGAAAACTCAATAATTATAAACTGTGAATTTGGTTCAAAGGTTCCGTCAGAGTTAACTGTTACTAGATTACCTTTGTCATTATAAATGTCAAAGTCTGCAGTTCCATTAAGCCAAACATAATAAATTCCAGATTGATTCATAGCAATTTTCTCTGATTTTAAAGTTTCAGACCCAATTAGTTTTCTAATCATTTTGTCATTTTCTTCATCAGTATAATCAACTTCACTACTAACCACTTTGTTATTCTCTAAAATTTCCCAGTGAGGAATTTCTCCTCCGCTGTTTCTAAATTCTGCATTTGGAATAATGTTCCTAAACGGAACTACACTAGTAGTATAGTTTCTGTCTGTGGGTTCAATAAGGGTATCTGGTGTTTTTAACTGTAAAACCAAACTATCGAAGTAAGTTTTGAAATCTTCAAAATTTTCTGTATTGCTATCATCCGCATAACCAACTTTACTTAATGATTCATCGCTCCATGAATTAACTAAAGTATATTGGTCTTGATTACCAATTGCAGGAACATTAACCGAAGGAGCACAGAAAAAACCGTCCCCTTGAAGTGAGCAATGTTGTTGATCTTCTAAAAAGATACTAGCGTTCTCGTTGTTTAAAATATAATCTGCAGCTTGACAACCATAAAATTTAGAATCTAATCCTTCATCTTCATCAGCAACAAATATTATTTGTTGAGAAACTTTCTTAGCAATGACATTTCCAGACTTATAGAATTTATTTTCTCCATTAATTAGGTCTTCTTCGATATCTTCTGTTTCTGTATTATACGAAACAAAATAAAGGTCGTAAAGCTCAGGATAAAGATTTTTGATTGTTCTCTCTTTTAATGGATCTCCAGGCAAAGGATAAAGGCATTCTTTGTCTGAACAAGAGTAGGAGTAAGATTTAAGTTTAGGTAGAGATGGCGATTTAGGAGTGATTTCTAAAGTTTGAGTTTCTGGTTTTAGTTCAATGATTACATAAATTTTAGAATACCATAAATCTTCTACTTCATTTTCTGTTAGTGTGAGCTCTCCCTCTTCTGTTTCAGTTCCAACTTCTTCCCAGTTTTGTCCATCATAGAGTTTGAGATTAAATTTGTCATCATACTCATAGTTAAACTTTATTTGTGATTTCCCATACCCTCCACCAGATAAAATTTCTTGAGGTATAATAAAACCCACTATTTCTTGTTTATTGCTTATACTTAGTTCGAGAGGACTAGATGTACCTCCAAAGGTATTAGAACCACTGCCGCATAAAATCTCAGTAATTATTTTTGGATCGTAGTATTTTGTAGACACATATGGGTTGTTAGGATAGTAATCATACCATTGTCCGCCATAGTCGTAGCTATATTCAGCAACTGTCCCATCTTCATTATAGTCAGTACTAGAAAAGTTAATAACATCGTCAAATCCATTCAATGTGCAAAATTCTTTTGGACTAAGAGTAGTAACTAAGATAGGATATACTCCAGGGGTTGTTGGATGCACGCCCCAACTGCCGGGAGTATCATACCAGTCCCAACTAGGTTTTGAAACAATGCTTTCAGAAGAAAGTTTCATTATTGCTTCCCATGATAAAGAATCTCTCACAGAAGAAGTGTATTTTATCTCTTCAACATCATATTCTTCTTCTTTATACTCAATTTCGAATTCAACATTAGTTGAAGTTTCTTTATCTTTAATTGTTTGAGAGTTCCAACAGGCAAATTTATCTTCCTCACCCACACTTGGACCAGCATAATATTCATTAGGATCATCACCACAACAATTTGCATATAAAAAGGAATTGTCAATTTGACCATCCTTGCCTAACCAAGCAGTGCCACCATAAAGAGCTTTACATAAATCTTCTCCAGTAATGTCTTCTTTAGAAGAACCCTGGTCCATGTCCAGAATCCAAGAACTCTCATCTTGTGCGTCTTTACCAGAACAAAGTTCTGCGTCATCATCTCTACTCAAATAAACATTTCTCATTCTCATTCTTGATGGTACCGCCGGATCAATTGAAATTGTTCTAACTCCTTTAAGACCATCAGGAATTTCCGTTTTAATATGTAACCACACTTCTGGATCAAACTGTGGAGAGTTTGTTATATCTCCTAAAACAGATTTTTTAAGCAAGACCGCATCATCTGCATCCAATAAAGATAATTCAATGTTTAAAGGGATGTAGTCTTGCAATTTTAATTCTTCTAAACTAAGAACATCTTCTTTGTTACAATCTCCATCGCAAAACTGAACCATAAAATTAAGATATTTATAATCAGTAAAATCTAATAAATGTTCATCATCATAGAAAGAATCGTAATTGTTGGGTGCAATTATATCAACTTTGTGTACTCCCGAAGAAGAAACTTTAATTCCACCAACCAATCCATCTTTACTTAATGGTAAACTGTAAAGTCCATCTCCAGGATATCTTCCTTTAACTCCTTTATTTTTTCTATCTTCAAATTCATTTGCACATTCTGCCCAGGAATAATGATCTCCTTCATCATAACAATAAAAGCGATTTACAATTGATTGAACCACAGCGGAATCATATTCCTCATCTATACCAGTTAATGGATAATCTTGAAGCCAGCCGACAGAAGTTTCATTACAAGTTAACCAAGATTCTCCATTAGAAACTATATCATAAGGATTTTCCCCTAAAGGTTTTACTGTGAAAATTGTAAATTTTCCTCCTGCAGTAGGACCTCCAACTGCATTTGATAAACACCACTTTCCTTTACAATATCCCCCTTCTTCTTCTCCACCAGGAATAGTTACTTCTGCACCAGTTAATTCAGTGTTCAAACAAACAAACTCACCATTGTCTCCACCATTTTCATCACTAATTCCTGTTACAATTTTTCCTAAATCATCTGTTCCATTAAAACCACAACAAAAACCTTCGTTTGGTCCAGTTTTCACCCAAGGGAAAGAAATACCATGAATATTATAATGAACATCTACCCAATCACCATCTTCAAGATTATCTTCAATTATAGCTTCTTGTATACACCCTTCTCTAAAATTATTACAGGTGTCATCTTCAATACCATTACAATTGTTATCTATACCATCACCGCAAGTTTCTGGAGCTCCAGGATTAATACAAATTGCACATTTTGAATGATCAGGATAAACACAGGTTTCATCTTCTAAGTCTGTTGGACAATTAGTGGGGTCTTTACCTATATTGTCTTCACAATCTCCTGGAGAAGTATATCCATCGTGATCTGGATCTCCCCCTATTTTATTCCAAAAAGGCAAATCTGTTTCTTCTGACATTGTGCAATTATACGCAATATTATTAGCCCACATTAAAGTTCCTAATGTTCCTTCTGTATCTTCATAAATACAGGTGTGCCAATATCCATCATAACCACAAAGGTATGTGTTTTCTTGATCAGATTTGAATTTTGCATATTTAAATCCTGCTTTGGGGTCCCCACCACCCCCACAAATCTGTGCACTATTACTATATTTATCAGTTAGTCGTTGCCAATCATTATCAAAAATAAATCCTTCGTCCATAATAGCACGAGCACCATCGTTAGGATCAGCACCACCATCTTGGTCTGTTATTATAATCCAACATCCAGGGAGTTGAACTATGTTTTGTGGGGATCGAATATGATAATCGTCAGCATTGGAACACCCTCCTGGATTTTCTACAACTGTAACTCCAACTCGTTCAGCACCATAAGTGCCACCTTCATAAATTAATTCATACCCTTGACCGTATTTCCATAATCCATTATTATCGTACCAACAATCTTTACAGACTCCTCCATTACAAACCGCAACACAGCCTGCAGGATCAAGATATTTTCCTAAAGAAGCTACTTTATCATCATTAATTCGAATACTTTCAACACCAACAACACTAACTACCATTAAAGCCATAACTAGAACTAATAACAACAAGCCTCTTTTTTTACCTATCATAGTAATATAGAAATATATAAAATTCTATTGTTTATAAATTTAACGAGAACATCCAAGTAAAAATAATATATTTAGGAGTAATGAGAAAGTGATTTAAACATTGTAGATAAATCCTTAGCACTTCTTAATTCTTCTTTACTTCTAGCAAATGTACTAAACAACATAGAAACGTTGTATTTCTTACATAATTTAGCGTTAAATGAAATCCTTCTCATTAGTTTTTCACGACTTTTATTTTTTAAAATAGAACTAAATGAAAATCCAATCTTTTTTTCACGTTCATGAGCAATTTTACAAGTGATTTGATCTAATCCACCACGAACAAAATGTAGAGATTCTTTTGGATTAATTTCTTCTGCACCAAGAACAACATTTACTTTGGTTTTTTCTAATGCAAAACGTAACATTTCTTCAGATTTAGCATTAAAAACTGTTAATAATTTTGTTTTTCCAATTAAATCCAACAGTTCCTTCTTTTTGTCAGTTTCAATAAAAATAAAATCGCGATCCAGAAATAAAGTCCGTTCCCAACCTAACGATTTGCTTAACTTCTCCACTTTTGAAGAATACTTCATTAATATGTAATTATCCATAAAGTAACTAAATCTTTCAAGTATTTAAATATTTAATGAGGAAATGGTTACCACCAAAAAGGGAAAATTTCTCAAAATCTTTATAAAGAGCCGATAAAATTACATTAATACCAACGGCTTATTAGGAGACGAAGGAATATGGGATGTAACGATAAAAATAAAACTTGTACCACAGATAGTAATAATATAGTTCTACAGCATGGAAAGTTATCAAAAACAGAATTCTTACACTATTTTGAGAATAAAGTTTTCAAAACTATTAGAAAATATAAATTATTTCCTAGAAATGAAAAGATTTGTGTTGCTGCTTCTGGAGGCAAAGATTCTACTGCCGCCTTGTACTTAACAAAAAAGTACTTTGTAAAATACAAAATTCCATTAAATAACCTCTTCGCAATTGTAATTGATGAGGGCATTGAAAGACATAGAAATGAATCGTTAAAAAACTTAAAGAAATTTTGTAAAGAAGAGAATATTGAATTAATAAAAATAAACGTAAAAGAAAACTTCAAAACTAATATTGATGAATCTGCTGAAAAAATAAGAGAAGTAGGAAGAAAACCGTGTATGGTTTGTGGAATTTGGAGAAGATATCTACTTAATAAGTATGCTAGAGAAAATGGAGCAAATAAACTTGTTACTGGCCATAATTTAGATGATGAAGCCCAAGCAATACTAATGAATCAATTTAAAGCAAACATTTCTTTAACTGCTAGCCTAGGACCTATATCTGGAAAGAAAGAACATAAATTGTTTGTAAGAAGAATTAAGCCCTTATATTTCTGCAGCAACGATGAAGTTGAATTATATACTAAGATTAAAGGATGGGAATTGGATTATTGTGATTGTATTTATTCACAAGAGGGCTATAGGTCGCAAATTAAAAAAATGTTAAATGATTTCGAGAATAATTATCCAGGAACTAAACACGGAATTGTTAAATCATTTTTACAATTACTTCCATTAATTAAAGAACAGGCTAATGATACAGATGAAAAAATTCAACTTTGTCAGGAATGTGGAGAACCAGCAAATAATGAAGTTTGTAATGCCTGTAAATTACAACAAGAACTTCTTAACTAAACTTTTCCAACTGTTCTTCAATTTCTTCTTCAGAATAAGCGATCAAAGGTCTAAAGATCAGTAATTCTGTGTCATATTCTTTAAGATTATCAAAATTATCCCTCACTACTAAACATCCGTCCGAATATTTGTTCAAATTGTTTACAATTTCTAAATTAAGTGGAATTGGAGAATACTTTTGTAATAAACTAATATCTTTTTTAACATAAGCCATCGGTAAAATTCCAGTTCCCCGTTTCATAAACAATAATCCTGCTAATAAAGAAGCACTGTCTTCAATTAAAACATTAACTTTTCCTTCTACGCCGGTTGGTAATCCACCAAAACAATAAATGGTTTCTAAAAATAAAAAAGTTCCTTCTTGGTTTATTTCTATATTTAAAATTAATTCAGAATGAAAGTTAAATCTTAAAGAAGAGTTTTTTTCAATATGTTGGCCAATTAAAACGTCTAAATCGGGAGATTTGGTTGGAAATCTTTTGTCTGAACGTTTTGTTTTAACTTTAAAACTGCCAGTTTCATCTTTTAGAAGCTCTAAAGATTTTTTCTTAATCTCTTCAATTTCCGTTTTAATTTTTAACGCAGGAGAATATGATACCAATCCAAATACCTTCTTTAATGCAATATGATTCGCGAAATAGTCTGTAATTAAACGACTTCTTAATTTCTTAACTTTAATCTTAGCAATTTGTTCAATATTGGAGATTAACTTTCTTTCAAACATAGGCTTATTTTTGCCTTTAAGAAATATTTCTCCGTACCGTAATAAAATTGAGTTGTAATCCATCTTTTAGACTGTATTGTTAGCTGTTTTAAAAAAGTTGTTCCTTTTTAAACCACCTTTGGTGCATATGCAAAGTAATGGTTTAATACCTATTCGTCGGGAAACTCCATAAGAAACAAAGGTTAACGTCGAGAAGCAAATGTATATACATTAAATACATGCTCAAAATGAAGCAGTTTATAAAGGGAACATTTAAAAACCCCGAAGGTGGTTTATAAACCCAAGAGTGATATGGGGGTTATAAAAATGGCTAAAAAAATTGTTAAAAGAGGAGTTAAACACGCTAAGAAAGAAATTGCTATTGTAAATATTGTTGTTTCTACTGCATTGGAAAAAGAAGTGCCTTTAGAAAAAATGGCAGCGACACTTCCTAATACAGAATATAATCCGGAACAGTTTCCAGGATTAGTATTAAGAATTAAAGACCCAAAAACATCTGCTTTAATATTTTCCAGTGGAAAAGTTGTTTGTACTGGGGCAAGAACTATGGGGGATGTTGATAAAAGCATCTTAAGCATTATTAAAAGTTTGAAAAAGTTGAACATTAACGTTACTATTAAACCAGAAATTACTGTTCAAAACATTGTAGCAAGTGGAAGTATTGGAATGGATCTTAATTTAAATGTGCTAGGTATTCAATTACCAAACACTGAATATGAACCAGAACAATTTCCTGGATTAGTTCATAAGTTAAAAGGAACTAACGCTACGTTCTTGTTGTTTAGTAATGGAAAAATTGTTTGTACAGGAACTAAGACAGAAGAAGCAGTTCATGAAGCTACAGATAAACTGATTGAAAATCTCGTAAAACTGTTGAGTGCAAAGTAAATTTTCAAGAACATAAAAATCTTTATTTTTTTATTATTATTTTAAAATAAAAAGACAAATCTTGTAATCTCCCCTAAAAGATTTGTAAGAACTTCCAATTTGAACGAAACCAAACTTTCTGATAAATGATTGTGCAGGAACATTATCTTCTCGAACTGTAGTGAATAAATCTTTCTTTCCGTGTGTTAGTAAGAGTTTTTTTATAACTAGTATACTATATCCTTTACGACGATAATTTGCATGCGTGAATAGCCAACCCATTTCATAATTATATTTTCTGGCCATTTTGGGAACTCCAGCTTTTTTAAATAATCCGTTTCGATAAGAAGGAGCGTATCCTTTTATTCCTCCAACTGCGATTAATTTGCCGTTTTCGTAATGCAGTCCGAGAAGGGTCGCATTGTTGATTCTATCCTTTAATCCGATTGGAGTTACTTCATTACCTACTAAAATCTTTCCCTGAAAACCAAGGATGGTATTTAGACTTGTTCCGTCCGGTTTAGTAATCAAATCATATGAAGAATACAACTCTTTCAGATGTTGTTCTTCAATTGATAAATCCATCAACAATTTTTCTAGATATAAAATTCCTGGATTTGGGGTTGTGCCCAAACATTCATTTATTTTATCTACAACTGCGTCCCAGTTCTGGGCCTTAATCAATTTATTAAGTTCTCCTCCTTTAAGAAGGTTTGATTTGATGTTCCTTCTACATTCTTGTAAATAACATTTGAACGCTTCTAGATGTTGAATTTCTTTTGGAGTTAGGGGTATCCTACGCCGTTTCAAAGTCCCATTTAAGTAAACTTTACCTCCTTTCTCACGATCAAGGCGTCTACGGAGTCTTTTAATCAATCTAAAAAGGTTTTTTGAAATTTTAGAAACATGATCTTGAGTAATCAGAATTTCTTCTTTATAATGTTTTAATAGAGTTTGGTAGTTTTTTCCAGGATTTTGCAATAGTTCTTTTAAATGGATTACAGAACTTTTTAGTTGTTTTAAGGCATCTTGGTCCTTAAATGCTTGACTTAAATCAAATGAAATGATTTTAAGCAGTTTATCAAACCTGATTGGCATGGTAGCAACAACCAATTTGTCTTAATAAATCTTTGTGTATACTCCCAAATCATTTATATTCTCTAACAACACATTTTTTATAAACAAATGATTCTCTAATATTATTATACTGGGGAGGGTGGGTTTTTATCTTATGTATGAAACAAGTTATAGGTCTCATGTTTTGGATAATAACCTTTTTTAAATTATGGAAGTAGACGAACAAATAAAGGTATTTAGGGAATTTATTGAACAAAACTATTATCCTCAACTTCTTGAAGCAGTAAGGAAAGGTGAACAGTTTTTAGTTTTAGATTTTTCTAGCTTGATTAAATACAATACTGAAATTTGTGAGGAGTTATTAGAAAGTCCTGAAGAAGTTTTAAAGGCTGCTGAGTTAGCAGTTAAGGAATTTGATTTGCCTAAAAAGGTTACAAAATTTAATGTTAGATTAAGAAATATTCCGGAATCACAAAAAGTCATTATTTCTGAAATAAGAAGTAAACATTTAGATAAGTTTGTTAGTATAGAAGGAATTGTTAGACAAAAGTCAGATGTGCGTCCGCATGTTACAGCCGCTAAGTTTGAATGTCCTTCTTGTGGCAATATACTAAATGTTTTACAATTAGATAAAAAGTATAAAGAACCTACTCGATGTGGGTGTGGAAGGAAGGGAAAGTTCAAAGAAATTTCTAAAGAATTGGTAGATGGTCAAGGATTGGTATTAGAAGAATCTCCTGATGATTTAGATGGAGCGCAACCAAAGAGGATGAATGTTTTCCTCAAAGATGATTTAGTTTCTCCATTACCTGAAAGAAAAACAAGCCCAGGAGCTAGAGTTAGGTTATGTGGTTGGGTTATGGAAGTTCCAATTACATTAAGAAGTGGTGGACAAGCAACCAAATATGATTTAATCGTTGATTGTAATTATATTGAGCCATTACAAGATGAATCAGTCGATATGAAAATTTCTAAAGAAGAGATGGAACAAATCCAAGAAATATCTAAAAATCCTAATGTAATTAATATGTTGGCAGGTAGTTTAGCTCCTTCTATTTATGGACATGATAAAGTTAAAGAAGCTTTGATTTTACAACTTGCAGGTGGATGTAGAAAAGTTCGACCAGACGGAGTAATTACTAGGGGCGATATGCATATGCTTTTAATTGGTGACCCTGGTTCTGGAAAATCTCAATTGTTAAAACGATTATCAAAGGTTGCTCCAAAGTCTAGATTCGTAAGTGGTAAGGGGGCAACAGGTGCAGGATTAACTGCGTCTGTAGTTAAGGACGAATTTTTGGGCGGATGGAGTTTAGAAGCAGGAACTTTGGTTTTAGCAAATAAAGGATTTGCAATTATTGACGAGTTGGATAAGATGACTAAAGAAGATCGTTCTGCTTTGCACGAAGCCTTAGAACAACAAACTATTAGTATTGCTAAAGCTAATATCCAAGCTACGTTACATTGTGAAACTACAGTTCTGGCAGCAGCAAATCCAAAGTTTGGACGTTTTGATCCTTATGATTTAATTGCTAATCAAATTAACCTTCCCCCTACATTAATTAACAGATTTGATTTAATATTTCCTATTAAAGATATGCCTAATAGAGAAAAGGATGAAAAGACAGCTGCCTTTATTTTAAGTTTGCATAAAGATCCCCAAAAAGCCATTTCTGATATACCTACTTTATTATTAAAAAAATATTTTAGTTATGTAAGAAATAAGATTGATCCTAAAATGACTGATGCTGCAATTGAGGAATTAAAAGAGTATTATATTAGTATGCGTAATTCAGGCATTTCTGATGAAGCAGGTATTAAAAGTATTCCTATTACAGCTAGACAATTAGAAGCGTTAGTAAGATTGTCAGAAGCGGCAGCAAAAATTCGGTTAGGTAGAAGTGTTTTGAAAAAAGATGCACAAAAAGCCATTGAACTTGTTGATTACTGTTTAAACCAAATTGCTAAAGATAAAGATACAGGACAAATAGATATTGATAGAATTGGAAGTAGAATAACTGCTACTCAAAGAGGAGGTATAAGTGTTATTAAAGATATCATTCATCATTTAGAAGAGGAAATGCAGGTTAAAGTTATTCCCGTAGAAAATATTATTGAATCAGCACAAGAAAAAAATATTTCTTCAGAAAATGTTGAAGAAATATTGGAAAAATTAAGACGGTCAGGAGATGTTTTTGAACCAAAAAGAGGTTTTATTCAAAGACTATAAAGATGGAAGATAAAAAAGATTTTTCTCGTCAAACCGCAATAAAAGTAACTATCGGAACATTATTATTTTGTAATTATGTAGAACAGAATGATGCAGATCCCAATTATTTAGAATTAAGTTCTGGAGAACGGCTTTATCGATTAAATTTGGTGGCAGTTATTTTAAATAAAGAAAATGTTGGAGCAATAACAAATTTATTAGTTGATGATGGAACAGGGAAAATTGTGTTAAGGTCCTTCGAAGAAAATAAAAATATTGAAAACTTGTCAGTTGGAGATTCTGTTTTAGTAATAGGAAAATTAAGAAAATATAATCAAGAAAAATATGTATCTCCAGAAATAATTAAAAAGATTAATCCTGAATGGTTAAAATTAAGATCTTTAGAATTAATGAACAAAGAAAAAATAATCTCTCAAAATATTAGTAATAATACAACTGGTTCTATTAACAATAAAGAAAAAGAAGTTATTAATGTTTCTAAGATTATTGATGTTGAAAAAAATCAAGATTTTTCTGAAGAATTGGTTAAGAATAAAGAAAAAATTGAAGAAATCCCAAAATTGGTTGAAGATTTTCCTGATGCTAACGAAGAAGAGATGGTAGAATCTCCTTTACTTCCCGTAGAAAAATTAATTCAAATGATTAAAGAAATGGATTCTGGCGAAGGTGTTATGATTGAAGAAATAATTTCTAATTCCCAAATTAAAGATACCGAAGAGTTGTTAGGAAAAATGTTAGAGAAAGGAGATATTTTTCAAAATTCTCCAGGGAAAGTTAAGGTACTTTAGTTAATTTAGAAAAGTAAAGGAGTAATGTAAACTTCTACTACTCCAGCGATTATTATTAAACCTACACTAATAAAAATAAGATCAATAACGTCTATAAACACACGATCATTTTTGAAATTGTGTTTGATTAATGCAATTGAAATTATTCCACCCGCTAATCCTGCAACAAAATAAGCAGCCATTTCTAATAATCCATGAGTCATATATCTAAAAAAACCAAAAGATGCTGCACTAAAGTAATTGGCAACCCCTGGTAATCCTACCAACGAGGCGCCTTTAGCTAGTTCTGTTTTGAACGCTGAGCCCATTGCAGTTGCTACGACTGAAGAATTCCAAGTTAAAATAAAAATTGCTCCTGCGCCGTATAAAAACGCAAATACAATACAAAAGAAAAGAACTTTTATGTTATTCATTAAAATTTTTGTAAAAAAATCAAAAGAAGTGAAATTTCCTTGAACATTACTATTTGTATTAATTATTGCTTGTTGTTGTAAACTAAATGTAGTATTTACAACACTTTCAGGTAAAACGACATAAGCTAAAGAAAGAGCAGTAGTAATACCTAAAAATAAAAACATTAAAAATACTAAGACTTTTGTATGTTCCTTTAGTAATTTCCATTCTTTATCATATTTTAAATCTAATTCTTCTTCATTTTTTATGGTATTATAAAGAATAGGGATGGTAGCCATTACAATTAAGAATACTGTTAATAGCCCAGAGATTTCTCTAAAAACTAAATATGATAAAGATAATCCAACAACTGAATAAATAAATCCCGCAATAAACATTTCCCACGGTCTTTTCTTAACAACAAACGGATTAAATAAAGATTCTAAAACCATATTTAAAAGAATATATAATTTATTATTTAAACGTTTCTAAATAATAAAGAATTATAATAACTATTTAATCTATTATAATTAATGTTTATCCTCTACCCCTTAATTTCCGATGGAACTATTAAAAATTAATTTTGTTTGGTTTGACGTGTGTTGTTTGTTGTGACCAATAAGAAAGTAAGTAATTGTCAAAAGAAAACTTAACAAAAAATAATTAAGATTAATTATAATAATGTAAATTAAAATATTAATATGGCTCGTTTCTGATGGAACTTTATTATTTTTGAATTATTGTTGAATGTAATCTTTTTGTTTTGAAAACTAGTTTGTTATTATTATTATTATTAATAAATATTTATAATAATAAATAAGAATGGGAAAAAAAGAAAAAAGAAAATGAACATTTGTTATTATTTATTTACTATATTGAAAATATATATATATATATAAAAATAGGTTTATAATAATAATAATAATAAATAAAAAAAATAACGCTTTCACTTTCACTTGTTTTCTTTTTCCTTCTTTAAACAACAATCAAAATTTTTCTTTCTTTCTTTCTTTCAATTTATCGAATTCATCACTATAAAGTTCTTGGATAACTATTTATATTAGTTCCACCAGTAATATAGGCATAACAAAACATAGTTGTTGGTTTATATTTCATATGTTGAAATTACTTATATATCAAATGAAACTTAAGATATTTGTTATAACAATAATTGATCACAAACATCACCAAAAAACAAAAAAGAATGTTTCCATCGGAAATTAAGGGGTAAGATACTATGCAAGTTGACAATTTTTTTGAAAATTTCATTAAGAAAGAATCTATATTTACTAACAAATCTGTTTTATTATCTTCACACATTCCTGAAAGCATATTATTTAGGGAAGAACAAATTCAAGAAGTTGCTAATATTCTTGCTCCAGCTTTAAGAGTAGAAAGACCATCTAACTTGTTTATTTATGGTAAAACAGGAACTGGAAAGACATTATCAGTAAGACATATTCTGAATTCAATGATGGAAATAGCCCAAAAAAACAATTTACCATTAAAACCAATATATATAAATTGCAAATTGAAAAGGGTAGCAGATACAGAATATCGATTGATTTCACAATTAATTAAAGAGTTTGGAAAAGAAGTTCCTTCTACAGGATTACCTACTGATGAAGTTTATAATATATTTTATAAACTTTTAGATGAAAAAAAAGGAGTGATTTTACTAGTTTTAGATGAAATTGATCAACTAACTAAAAAAATAGGTGATGAAATTCTTTATAACTTAACCAGAATTAATGCCGAACTTAAAAATGCGCAAATATGTTTAATAGGAATATCTAATAATTTAGTTTTTTCAGAAAATTTAGATCCTAGAGTAAGAAGTAGCCTATCTGAAGAAGAATTAATTTTTCCACCTTATAATGCTCTTCAAATCCAAGACATATTAAAAAGCAGAGCAAAAGACGCATTTAAAGTTGAATCAATAGAACCAGGAGTTATTGAAAAATGTTCAGCATATTCTGCTAGGGACCATGGAGATATTAGAAGAGCAATTGATCTTTTAAGAGTAGCAGGAGAAATTTCTGAAAGGTCTGGATGTACTTCAGTTAAAATTGAACATTTGGACGATGCGGAAAGAAAAGTTGAATCCGACAAAATAATTAATGCCATTATTAATCAACCAAAGCAATTTCAAAGTGTTTTATATTCAATCTTGTTAATATCGCCTCAAAAAAGACAGTTTTATACAGGAGAAATATACGAAGTTTACAAAAACATTTGCAAACAAACAAAATTTAACATTTTAACACAAAGAAGAGTTTCAGATATCTTGGCTGAATTAGACATGTTAGGAATAATAAATGCCAAAATCATTTCTAAAGGAAGATATGGGAGAACAAGAGAAGTTGCACTATCAATTGAAGAAAATATAATCATCAAATCGAAAGAGATCATCGAAAAATCTTTACAAATTCACTAATTAAATGTATTTTTTTAAGGAAGCAATTTAAAAATAAAAAATTAATTATTAACATGAAAGAAAAATCAAAATTAATTGAAGAAATGTTCGAAAAAGGAATCTTAATCAGTAAAGAGTTTCTTGAAAGCGAACAAACTGAAGAAATAACCAAAACAATCGAGGCAGAAGAGGATTTATTAGTAATTAATTCTGATTATGCGGACGTGATGAAACAACAATCTACTTTAGTTGATTGGTATGAACTAGATAAACATCGTGTTGATTCAGAAAAAGAAAGAAACGACGAGTTATATCAAACAGAATTACAAAGTATTAAAAAAACTAGTTTATCAATTAAACCAAATGAAAAGGAACAGGAAGTTTCTAGTATTGAAACAGAATTAAACAAAGACACAATTGAAAGTAATTTTTCTTCTGAAGATACAGTACCAAACAAAGAAGATGATGGTTTGGAATTAACAACATTAATGGAAAATAAAAAAATAACTAAAGTAATTCATGAATCTATTGAAATTTTAGTCAATTATCAAAATAAACCATTTAAATATAAAGTTAAGGACTTTGCCAATATTTTTGTATCTAGATATAAATTTTTAGAAAGAATACTAAGAACCAGACAAGAACTAAATGGAACTACGTCAATTAATCGAGTTTTAGATAAAAAGGAAAAAGAATCAGTTTCTATTATTGGAATTGTTGAGGAAGTTGGAATCACTAAGAACGGACATTTAATATTAACGTTAGAAGATTTAACTGGGAAGATTAAAGTTTTAGTATCTAAGAATAATAAAGACTTATTTGAAGAGGCCAAAGATATAATACCTGACGAAATAATAGGTATTGTGGGAAAAAGCGCAGACAAAATAATTTTTGCAGAAAAGTTAGCTTGGCCAGATGTACCAGGAAATAGGGAAATGAAAACATCTCCTGTAGAAGAATATGCCATTTTTCTTTCTGATTTACATGTGGGGTCAAAGTTATTTTTAGTGGAAGAATTTCAAAAGTTTCTTTCTTGGATTAAAGGGGAATCTGGGACAGAAATTCAAAGAAACATCGCAAAAAAGGCAAAATATATTGTCATTGCAGGAGATTTAATTGATGGTATTGGAATTTATCCTTCACAAGAATCAGAATTATCAATAACTTCTGTGGAAGGCCAATATGAAGAATTTTGTAAATTAATTCAACAAATTCCAAAGGATAAACAAATAATCATCTGTCCCGGAAATCACGATATGGTTCATTTAGCAGAACCACAACCCATATTTTACAAAGATTTTTCTAATGAACTACATGAAATGGAAAACGTTACCTTAATAACTAATCCCGGTGTAATTAAAATTGGTAAAAATAAAGATTTTTCTGGGTTTGAAGTATTGATGTACCATGGTTATAGTTTTGATTATTATGTTGCAAATGTTGAATCAATTAGAAACAACGGAGGATATCACCGAGCAGATCTAATCATGAAATTTTTATTAAAACGAAGACATCTCGCTCCCTCATTTAAATCAACTCCTTATTTTCCCGGGCACAAGGACGACCCTTTATTAATTCGTACCATTCCTGATTTTTTCATTACTGGACATATCCATTATTCTAAGGTTGCAAATTATAAAGGAGTAACTATGATCAGTGGAAGCTGTTGGCAAGCAAAAACATCATTTCAAGAAAAGCTTGGTCATGAACCAGAACCAGCCAGAGTGCCGGTTGTAAATTTAAAGACTAGAGCAGTAAAAATTTTGAAATTTATTTAAAATAGAAAAAAATGGAAAAAATAACCACTCCCCAAATGTTAAACTACTTTAAGTCTATTAATGCTACTGTTAAAAAATGTTATGTTGTTGCAAATAAGGCAAGAAAGTTAGGGTTAGATCCAGAAGATGAAGTTTGTATTCCAGTAGCAAAAAATATGGCGGAACGTGTAGTTGGCTTAATTTCTGTAGTTGCTCCACAAATTAGTGGGACAAAAATCCCAGAAAGAATATTGGAATTAGAAAAACAATATGGTCAATTAGATTGGAGGGTAGCGTTTACCATTGCAGAAGAAGTTGCTAAAGAAAAATATTGTAAGTTTGAAGATAAAAAAGAAGCAATGGAAATTGGAATCAGAATTGGTTTTTCTTATATTACTTTAGGAGTTGTTTCTGCTCCTTTGGAAGGATTTATTGAATTAAACATTAAAAAAAGAAAAGATGGCAAAGAATATTTTTCCGTACAGTTTGCAGGACCAATTAGGGCGGCAGGAGGAACAGGGGCATCAGTTTCTGTACTTTTAGCGGATTATATTCGTATTAAAATGGGATACTTTCCTTATGATCCTGAAGAAGCTGAAATTAATCGTTATACTTCAGAAGTTCATGATTATCATGATCGTGTAACCAATTTACAATATCATCCTTCTGATAAAGAATTAAAATTTTTAATTTCACATCTTCCAGTAGAAGTTGGAGGTGAACCAACAGAAAGGATCGAAGTATCTAATTATAAAGACCTACCTAGAATTGAAACAAATTTGATTAGGGGAGGAGTAGCATTAGTTCTTGCTGAAGGATTATCTCAAAAAGCACCAAAACTTTGGAAAAAATTAGTGAAATGGGGAAAGGACTTTGGAATGGAACATTGGGGTTTTCTAGAGGAATTTATTAAGATTAAAGAAGAAATTCATGCAGGCGGAGATAAGAAAAAAAGCAACACGGGAGAAAAAGAAGAAAAGAGGATAAAACCAAATAATACATTTATCATGGATTTAGTTGCAGGAAGACCAATCTTAACACACCCAATGGCAACGGGAGGATTTAGACTTAGATATGGCCGGGGAAGAACATGCGGGATGTATGCCGTTGGAATGAATCCAGCCACCATGGTGGTTACGAACGATTTCTTAGCTGTTGGCACACAAATGAAAGTAGAACGACCAAGAAAAGGTGCTTCAGTAACAGTTTGTGACACAGTAGAAGGCCCAATAGTTAGATTAAAAGATGGATCTGTAGTATATCTAAATTCTGAAGATGCAGCAAAGGAAATCAACAAAGAAATTGACGAAGTGTTATTTTTAGGAGACATAATGTTTGCTTATGGAGATTTTAGTGAAAGTGGACATGATCTTTGTCCTGCAGGTTATTGTCCAGAATGGTGGGGACAAGAAGTAGAAAAAGCGATTAATGACTTATTTCCTGAAGATTCATTAAAGAAAGCATCCCAAGAAATAAAAATAAAAGAGAAGGAATTAAAAAAATTTATACGACATCCACTAGAACATCAACCTACATGGAAAGAAATAATAACTTTAAGCAAAGAACTAAAGATTCCTTTACATCCAGATTATACATTTTATTGGAAATTAGTTTCTGATAATGATGTATTAACCTTAAGAGAATGGATACAAGAAGGTAAAATAAAAACTGATGAAAAAGGAATTAAAAAAATAATCTTACCTCTCTATAAAGATCAGGAGAAGCATCAACGTAGCAAGAAGATTTTAGAAAAATTAGGTGTGCCTCACAAAGTAATTAGCAAAGAAAATGTTGTCTTAGAAAGAAAAGAAGCAAATATTCTTGCTCTATGTTTTAATTTTTCAAATCAAAAAGAGTTACAAGAAAATTCATTAGAATCTAAAGATGAGGAGAAGAAAGATGGATTAAACACAATTAATGGAATATGTAAAGTCTTACAAAGGGATAAAGCAGGAACATTTATCGGAGCAAGGATGGGTCGGCCAGAGAAAGGAAAAACTCGTGCACTTAAAGGCAGTCCACAAGTAATGTTTCCGGTCGGAGAAGAAGGAGATAGGTTAAGATGCTTTCAATCTGCTTTAAAGGCAGGAAAAGTTAACAGTACATTTCCTACATTTTATTGTTTAAAGTGTGAATCAAATACAATCTATCGTTCTTGTGAAAACTGTGGAGAAAAGACTGAACAAAGATATTATTGCCGGTTTTGTGGAGATTTAGACAAAGAAGAATGTCGACACGGTAAAGCTAACACTTACAAAACCCAAGATATAAATATAAAACATTATTTTAACAAAGCAAAAGAAATCATTGGTGAAAGATTACATCCAGATTTAATTAAGGGAGTTAGAGGAACATCTAATAAGGATCATTTAGTTGAACATCTTAGCAAAGGCATTCTTAGAGCAAAACATGGAATTTATGTTAACAAAGATGGAACCACTAGGTACGACGCAACGGAATTACCTCTTACACATTTTAAACCAAAAGAGATTAGGACTAGTATTGAAAAGTTAAAAACAATAGGCTATGAAAAAGATATTCATGGGAAGGAGTTAGTTGATGTTAACCAAATTATAGAATTAAAACCACAAGATGTTGTTCTTCCCGGATTTGATTCATTAGAAGCTTCAGCAGCAAAGGTTCTTTCTGGTGTTGCTAATTTTGTTGATGAACTGTTGGTTAAGCTGTATAAACTTAAACCATACTTTAACGTAAAAAAACCAGAAGATTTAGTTGGGCAATTGGTAATTGGACTTGCTCCACATATTTCTGCAGGAATCATTGGAAGAATTATTGGATTTTCAGAAACTCAAACATTATTAGCGCATCCAATGTACCATGCAGCTATGAGGCGGGATTGTGATGGAGATGAGGCCTGTGTAATGTTGTTAATGGATGCGTTGTTGAACTTCTCTAGACAGTACTTACCAGAACGAAGAGGGGCAAAAACTATGGACGCACCATTAGTATTAACTTCAACAATTTATCCTTCTGAAGTTGATGATCAGGTTTTAGATATGGATACTGCTTGGAAATATCCTTTGGAATTTTATGAAGCAACCTTAAAAATGAAAAAACCATGGGATGTTAAAGTGGAACAACTATCTAAGAGATTGGGAACTCCGCAACAATATGAAGGGATGGGCTTCACTCACGACACAAAAAACTTTAACAAAGGACCATTATGTTCAGCTTACAAAACACTTCCAACAATGGCAGACAAATTAATTGGACAAATGGAACTTGCTCGGAAAATAAGAGCAGTAGACATGGATGACGTAGCAAAATTAGTAATCCAAAAACATTTCTTGAAAGACATTAAAGGAAATTTACGTAAATTTTCTATGCAAACATTTAGGTGTGTTAAATGTAACACCAAATATCGTCGTCCACCATTATCTGGAAAATGTACGGCGTGCCCAAACGGAAAACTTATTTTTACTATCTCAGAAGGTTCTGTAGTTAAGTACTTGGGCCATTCATTGCGTTTGTCAGAAGAGTATGACTTTTCCCCTTACTTAAAACAAACAATTCAGATATTACAAATGGATGTAAATAATGTTTTTGGCAAAGAGAAAGAAAAACAGGCAGGACTAGGAGATTTCATGGGTTAGGTGAAGTTAGTCTTAAACATAAGCCATCGTCTTCTGAAACAAATTCTTCTAATGCCTTTAACAAATAAGGGCTGGTAGTTTGTTCTTCATTTTGTTCGTAAGAATGTATAGATACCTTTCTTCCTTTTTCTAAAATGTCTTGAACAAATCCTAAAAGTAAATTCATATAATCTTGTGGTCCACGAAGACCTTGTAGGGGATCTCTTTGAACAACTGCGCCTTCTGCAGCGACAGTTGTTACTATATCTCCAAATGCTGATTGTAATACTTTAAATCTCCTTTGAGAAGAAGTCTGTGCTAAAACTACATAAGCTAAATTAAGGTGTCCATTAGAAAAATACTTTGGTCCAAAACGTCCGGATAAAAAACCAAAAGGTGCATCTGTAATGGCCGTTTGATGCTCTGATAATAATGCCGCATGGACTTCAACAGTTACACTGGGAGTATCTAAAGATTTTTCTAAATTTCCACTTGCAAAACCCCTAGAAACATCATAAAAACAAGGAAGGGTATGTAACGAGTCTGGCCCGTGGTCTTTATAATCTATTTCTGTATGCATTTTTGATTTAGAACCTTTTTTTATTCTTTTCTTGCAATTAAAACTTCTGCATGAGGCACATTATCAACCCAAACAATTCTTTGTGAATCTACTAAGTTTAATTCAACACCTAAAGCTACTGCCTTTTCTCCAGTTAAGTGTAGGATATAAACTTCAGGAACCAACGCTTTAATAGCTTCAGCATCGCGTTCATCACCAGAATAGAATTTCTTACTTAAATCAAGTTGTTTTTTACCTTCTTCAAAAACTTTACCAATAATATCTTTATCAGTTACTATTAAAATAAATCCTTCGGGAGAATATTTCTTATTAACTATAAAACTCATAATATCTTCGCCGGTTTTTTGGAACCGCACGCTAAACATTTCAAGTAAAGAATTCCACCTTTTTCTTCAACTAATTTTGTATCTGGCTTATTACACTCAGAACAAAAAACAAACTCAGAAGCATACTTTTTAATCTTTTTATTTATTTTGGCAGCAGAAACTTTAGTACCTAAAACAATTCTTCCACGAATGATTTTTCCAGGAGTAGCTAATTCTCTTAATAAGTATTTTAACAAATGTTCTATGTTTCTTCCAAGATCTTTAGCTATCTTTACTAAATTTATCAAAACAGTCTTATTTCCTTCTAAATGTCCTTTAACCTTTTCTATAACGAACCGTTCTCCGCCAGAAACATTTTCTGGTAATTCTTCTTCTGCTTTTTTCAAAAGATCTTCGTAGTTTTGCATCTTGGAGTTAATTTGTGGTTGGTTTTATAAATATTTGGCTTTATTCTTCATTTATTCTACCCAAAACGTTTAAATACTTTAATATAAGTACTTCTGATATCATTATTAAAAAAGAGGTGTAAAATAAAATGGCAGGTTTAGAGTTAGCAGAAGTAATTCTTGCAGTGATTATTGGTACATTGGCAGCAATCGTCTATTCACTAAGAGTGTTAATTATGTTGGAAAGAAGAGTGGCTTCAATGGAATCAAATATTCAGAAAATGACAGGTAGAGTTCTGAAGGAAGAAGTTAGAATTGAAAAAGCATTTTCCAAAAGAAAAACTTCAGTAAGAAAAACAAAACCTAAAAAGAGGAGATAAATTATTTTTTTCTTTTCTTTAATGGTTTTTTAATTATTTTTTTCTTTGTTACTTTTTTTTCTTTAACTATTTTTTTAACAGCTTTTTTCTTAACTGCAGGAGATTTCTTAATAACTTTCTTAACAGCTTTTTTCTTAGTCACTACTTTTTTCTTAACTATTTTTTTGGCTTTAACTTTCTTTTTAACAACTTTTTTAATTTCTAAAGGTTCAACTTTTTTAATTTTTTTCTTAACAACATATTCTAATAATTCTTTTTCAATTTTAACCATTTCTTTTTCAATTTTAGAAATCGGATCTTTGTTGTCATCTTGGTTTAATAAATCTCCACATTCTGAACAATGGAATTCAAATGCCATCGCGTCATCAAAATTAATTCTTACACATCCTTTTGGACAAACAAAGAAAAGCTCCTTATGTTCTTGTTCTAATCTGTATTTTAATGTTGCAAGATTTTCCTTTCTTCTTTTGTAATATGCAAATCGTACATTGTCTGGAATTAAAGTCCAATAATATATGTACCATCCTTTTTCTTTATCTTTTTTACGATTAAAACCAACTAAATTGTGATTGTATAACAAATAAAGCATCTTTCTAACAACCTTTATATCTAACTTGGTTCTTTTAGCAAGATCAAACTCAGAAACATTTTCTTTACTATAGAGATATTTTATTAAAATCAAACCTTCTTCTCCCAAAATGGGTAGAACTATATCTTCAATTTTTTTTTGGGTTAGGCGCATTTTATCTCAGATTAGTAAATGTTGTTATTCTTATTGGTATATTGCGCTTTTAAACCTTTCGGTTTTCATTACTCAATTGAAGTAATTCTGTTTGGTTTGATTTTCTTAATCGTGTAACCATATTTATTAGGTTATTTTTGTTGCATTTTTACCCACATAATCTTGACTTTTTTGTCCCACAACCCACTGGTCAGGTGCGGACAAAAGTTATAAACAAAAGTCCCTTGTATAGTTTTATAGACTTATTATCTTAACAATTGATATATTACTGAAAATGAATTGCAAAGCTAAGGGAACAAAAGGTGAAAGAGAATTAGTTAAAGTTTTTAACGATGCTGGTTGGGCCTGTCTTAGGGCCCCGGGGTCCGGAAGTTCACGTTATCCATCTCCAGACCTCTTAGCAGGGAATGCTATCCGAAGACTTGCTATTGAGTGCAAAGTAACTAAAGACAAGAAAAAGTACTTCCAGAATGCCGAAATTGAGCAACTGAAGACATTTTCTAGATTATTTGGGGCAGAAAGTTGGGTTGGGGTAAAATTTCCTGGAGAGCAATGGTATTTCTTAATGCTTGAAGATTTAACTGATACTAAAAAGTCTTGGTTGGTGTCACTTGAATTAGCAAAATTTAGAGGATTAACGGTTTCAGAATTAATGGATTCAGGATAAGCCTATTGATTATATCAAATCTTAATTCGCATAAAATCTTCAGCAATAATAGTATTTTCAAAATGATCTCTTGCTTCAGAAGAAATTTCAGAAATACTTTTGTATCTAGGACTTATATGAGTAATTACTAATTTTTGAGCATTATTTGAAGAAGCAATTAAAGCAGCGTCTTTCACAGTTAAATGAAGATATTTTTCAGTTTTTTCTTTAATTTCATCCAGGTGAGTTCCTTCTGAAATTAACAGATCTGCATTTCTAGCTAAATTATCTGCCCCATCACAAGGCCCAGTGTCAGCAATGTAACTTATTTTTTTACCTTTAACTAAATATGTTATGTCTTTGGACTTAATTTTCTTTCCTTTATGAACTACATTTTTGCCATTCTGCAATTCTCCCAAAATGGGTCCACTTAATTTTAATTTTTCAGCAATCGCAACCTTAATTCTAAGACGGTCTTTTTCAATGAAACTAAAACCAATACAATCTACTGAATGATGAAGTTTTTCAGCATGTAATTCAAAATCATCATTTTCAAAGAACTTTCCATTAGAAACTTCTTTAATTTCAAATTCAATAATACTTTTGGCAGCAAAAGATTTTAACATATGTCCCAAATATTTTTTACTTCCTTTTGGTCCATAAATATAAAGCTTCTTAGCATATTGATCTGCCCCCATACTACTAAGTAATCCAGGAATACCAAAAACATGGTCTCCGTGCCAATGGCTTATTAATAATCGTGTGATTTTTGCTGGTTTGACTCCAGCTAAACGCATTTGCCTTTGAATTCCTTCTCCACAATCTAAAAGAATACTTTCGGTTTTATACTTTAATAGTATCCCCGAATGGTTCCGTTCCTTAGTTGGCTGCATACAAGAAGTGCCAAGAAATATTATTTCTGCCATATTATATCTCTAAAACTGGTTCTAACTCCATTAATGTTTTTATCTTTGGGTGATAATCTCGTGAATTTCTTCTATCAATAAGTATTGCCTTTATTCCGCCTTTCTTAGCTGCTACAACATCACTCTGAACACTATCCCCAACAACTACACAATCTTCAGCATTTAAATTCATTTCAGATAAAACTTGTTTAAAGAAATTTTCATCAGTTTTTATAATTCCTAAATTATAAGAAAAAAACATTTGGTCAAACAACTCTTCCATATTAAATTTGCCGATTACTTGTTCAATGGAAAAATTATCTGTATTTGCAACCAAAATCACCTTATATTTCTCTTTTAATTTTTTTAGGGTCTCGATGGTTTCGTCATAAGGGTGAGCTAACATCCATGACTTATTCCAAATCCCCACCAATTGTCCAAGTTTTTCTTCATTAACTTCTAACTTAAACTCTTTACAAACAGCAACAAATGCAGACTTTAAGTCTTTAACCTTTGAAGTCATCATTGCTTTTTCCATTCGTACAACATATTCGGGAAATGGCAGTTTAATATTTAGAATATTTTTTACTTGTTTGATTGGACTCCACACTCCATTTTCTACTAAAGTTCCCCAAAAATCAAAAATAATAGCTTTTACCATACTTTCTCCTATTTAAAATAAAATAGTTTCTGTCTATTTATATTTTGCTAAAAATATTGCTAAATGTACCGCTAAATATTTATACTTCTTATCTATCCTTAATGGTTATGGATACAAAAGAAAAATTCACAATAATTACAAAAGACTTGCAAGAAATTGTAGGTGAAGATGATATTAAAGAGATTTTGAAAAAGAGAGATCTGAAAATTTACATTGGGGCAGCTACAACAGGAAAGCCCCATTTGGGATATTTTGCTTGGGTACTAAAGATTGCAGATTTTCTTAAAGCAGGATGTGAAGTAACAATCTTGTTTGCAGACTTACACGCATATTTAGACAATATGAAAAGTACTTGGGATTTATTAGAAAAAAGAACAAAGTACTATCAATTTATTCTTAAGGAGATGTTAAAATCTGCAAATGTTCCTATCAGTAAATTAAAATTTATTCGAGGAACAGAATATCAATTATCTGAAAAATACACTTTAGATATGTACAAATTATCAGCATTAACAAGTATAAGAGATACACAAAGAGCCGGAGCAGAAGTTGTTAAACAAACAGACAACCCAAAAATGAGCGGATTACTTTATCCAATTCTTCAAGCATTAGATGAAGAACATTTGAATGTGGATGCTCAATTTGGTGGAGTGGATCAAAGAAAAATTTTCATGTTTGCAAGAGAATTTTTGCCAAAGATTGGGTACAAAAAACGAATTCATTTAATGAATCCTTTGATTCCTGGGTTGGGAGAATCCGGAAAGATGTCTTCTTCAGAACCAAACTCAAAAATTGACTTTGATGATACAGATAAACAAATTAAAAAGAAAATCAACAAAGCATTTAGTGTAGATGGAAAAGTTGAAAGTAATGGATTATTGGCACTCCTGAAATATGTTATTTTTAGAAGAGCAGATAAAAAAGAAAAAGAGTTTATAATTGATCGACCAGAACAATATGGTGGAAAAATTTCTTTTTCTAATTATTTGGATGTTGAAAAAGCATTTGCAAGTAAGAAGTTAGCTTCAGTGGATTTAAAGCAAGGTGTAGCAGAAGAAATCATTACGCTTATCACTCCGCTAAGAGAAGCTATTGAGAAGAACAGCAAGATATACCAAGAAGCATATCCCAATAAATAATAATATTTTTAAATTTATTTACCTTCAATAATAACTAATGCATGATGTTTGAAGTACTTGTTAATTACTCTTTTAACATCTTTAGAAGTAACAGTCCTAATTTTCTTTAAATACGAGTTCATCAGCCGATAATCTCCAACTTGCTCCCAAAATAACATTTGGTCTGCAACTTTTTGAGAGTCTTCTAGATCCAACAAATAACTACCTTCAACATAATTTTTGGCTTCACGTAAATCTTTGTCTTTTAGATCTTTTAGTTTTTCAATTTCCCTTAAAATTAACGATTTAACTTTCTTAATATTAACTTTATCAATAGTAGCGTAAACCGAAAAATATCCATACGTTGATTCATTAATGTTTTGTGTGCCAACATCATAAGCTAATCCTTTCTTTGCTCTTATTTCTGTAAACATTCTTCCGCTTTGTCCTCTACCAAGTACACCATTAATCACTTCTAGGATGTATGCATCGGGATGTTGGGTAATACAAGTTTTAAATCCACAGACCATATAAGTATTGACAATTTTTTTCTTTTCTTTCTTAATTATGTTAGATTTCAATACTGGTTCTTTAATATTAATTTTTTTAGGGATCTTTTTACCCATAACTTTAAAATTTTCTTTCACTAATTTTTTCCAATTTTTAACATCCCCAACAATTGAAACCACTAAGTTATTTACGCAATAATGTTTGTTAAAATAATCTACTAACTTTTCTCTTGTCAAGTTTCTAATTACTTTTTTATCTCCATAAACTGGATTCTTAGAGGGATGCTTAGAAAATAAACTTCTTTGTAACAAATCCCATTGATAATACCTAGGTTCATCATTGATCAAATCAATTTCTTTAATAACAACATTTTTCTCTCTTTTGATATCTTCTAATTTAAATAAAGAGTTTTTTATAATGTCTGCAATGACTTCTAAAGAAAGAGCAAAATGTTTTTTTGCCACTTTTGCATAAAAGCAAGTCCTTTCATTTGTGGTATAGGCATTAAATTCTCCTCCCACTTTTTCAATTTCGTTTGATATCAACCAATTATTTGGGCGTTTTTCAGTTCCCTCGAATAACATATGTTCAATAAAGTGAGAAATTCCTGCTTCTTCTTTTAATTCATTATTGCTTCCTACTTTAGCCATAACTTCAACAACTACAGAATTGCCTTTTTTCTCTTCAAACAGCACAGTTAAGCCGTTAGCTAACACCTCTTTTTTCATGTTAAAAAGCATTATTTTAAGCTTTATAATGTTTGTGGTTATGTTTATTAGGAAACCTTTTTAACTTTCAATATATTGCTGTATTTTATGAGATTAAGAGAGTTTAAACAAATTCTTAAGAAAAAAGAAATTGATATGGCGATTTTGTTACATCCAGATGTTAACATTACTTATTTTACTCAGGTAGTGCCTTCATATGCTATATTTCTTGTTTCTCAAAGATCAGCAGAAATTTATATGACTTCATTGGATGACAAACCAGAATTGAAGGGAATCGCAGTAAAAACGCTAAAGAAAGGCTGGGAAAATAAAATTAAGAGCAAAGAGTATAGAAAAATTGGATTAAATTATAGCACAATCACTATGAGTGCTTTCAAAAAACTTAAGAAATTGTTTCCAAAAGCCAAATTTGTTGATATAGCTGAAGATTTAACTAAATTAAGATCGGTTAAGACAGAAGAAGAGTTAAAGTTAATTAAAAAAGCATGTAAGATTACTGATAATGCATTTGAAACTGTTATAGATAAGCTAGGCAGAGGTAAGTTTAGAACAGAATTAGAAGTTTCTAACTTTATTGAGAGGGAATTTAAAGATTCTGGTGCAGAGTTAGCATTTCCTTCAATTGTTGCAATGGGAAAAAATGCCGCCATTCCTCATTATTGCACTGGAAAACAGAAACTGAAGAAAGGATTCTTGTTGTTTGATATTGGTGCTAAGTATAAAAATTACTGCGCAGACATGTCTCGTACAATTTTCTTAGGCACTATTTCTAATAAGGAAAAGGACGTTTATAATCAACTAATTGAAGCTCAAAAAGGAGCAATTAGGAATGCCAACATTGGCATGAAATTATCCGAATTGGACAAATTAACTAGGAAATCACTCGGAAAATATTCTTCATACTTTATCCATTCTCTGGGACATGGATTAGGAATAGAGATTCACGAGAAACCGTCATTTTCTGAAGAAAGTAATGACAAAATTATAGAAAATCAAGTATTTACAATTGAACCAGGAGTTTACTTTCCAGGAAAATTTGGATTAAGAATAGAAGATACCAATGTTTTTTCTAATAGGCTGAAACAATTGACAAAATCTAATAAAGAATTGATTACTATTAAGATTTAACAATTGAAACCACAAACCTTTTAAAATAACTACCTTTTCAGCATAACACTTATAAACAAATTGGGGCCGTAGTGTAGCTTGGTCTAGCATTGGGCGTTTGGGACGCTTAGACCCCAGTTCGAATCTGGGCGGCCCCAGTTCATATTTACGGAGGAAAGTTAAATGCCAACAAAGAGATTTGGAGCAAGGTACGGTAGAAAGCCAAGAAAAAAGCTTGCTAAAATAGAATCACAATTAAAAGCTATAAAGAAATGTCCTTATTGTAATAAGGATGGAATTAAGCGAGTTGCAGTAGGAATCTGGAACTGTGAGAAATGCAACGTAAAATTTGCCGGTAAGGCATATAGCATTTAGGGAGAAAAAAATGTATTATATCTGTTTTGACTGTGGAAAAAAAGTAGAAGATGAATATCTTTCTACTAAAGTAAGATGCCCTTACTGTGGGGGAAAAGTTCTTTATAAAGATAGAAGGACTGTTGTTAAAATTAAAGCTCAATAATTTTTAAAATGGGGAATTCAACTAAAATCGACCAACTTCAATTATTACAACAGAATCTACAAAATTTAGTTCTACAAAAACAACAAGTTCAAAATCAATTGTTAGAAACTGATTCCGCAATATCTGAATTGAAAACTACAGATAAAGCCTATAAAATAGTTGGAAAAATAATGTTGGCTTCTTCTAAAGAAAATCTTATTAAAGATCTTGAAGAAAAAAAAGAAATTTCTGAAGTTAGAATTAAGAACTTTAAAGAGCAAGAATCTTCCTTACAAAAAAATATCGAAGAAGTACAAAAAGAAGTAATGGGAGAACTTAAAGGAGAAGAAAAAGAAAATTCAGAGTAAACTTAATCATTTTTTCTTAATTTAAACTTTGATTTTAAAAACAATGAATTTGGTACATACAAAATGTCATGGTTATCAGTCTTAATTTCTGTTTCTAAATAACCAATTTTTTCAATAATTCCGGCAATTTCTTTCACTTCTATTTTATGGCCTTCTTTAATTTTATCTTTTCTTTGAATATAAATCCATCCAATAAAATTTGGAATTACGTCTTTCAATCCCACTAAGAAAGTTAAAATTATTAACATTAAAACTGCCCCTAAGAATACATAAAGGACTATTGATCCAATATTAAAATGGTCTAAGAAAATAACAATTGTCATTAAGTAAATTAAATACATTAAAATCGAACTGACCCACATTTCTAAATCATAAGTAATTCCTACCCTAGCCATAATTTTGTTTAATTCAAATTCTTTTAATAATTTGTAAACAAGTTTTTTTATTAAAATTCCAATTCCAAAGCCAGCAAGAAGAATTACTATACCTACGGCAATATGGGTGAAGTAAGATGAAGCTACTTCAACTGCTCCTTTAACTGTTGTCTGATTGACCATAATTCTAAAATGAAGGAGTTTATTTATAAAAATTGCGAAAAAGTATATAAACGAAGTAAAATAAAGACTATAATGTTAAATCATGGTTGATTACAATAAAAAAATAAAAGAGCTTGAGGACGAGCTAAAAAAGACTAAGTACAATAAGGCCACACAAGGCCATATTGGAATAGTGAAAGCTAAGATTGCTCAACTTAAAGGCAAGCAAGAGTTACGTTCATCAAAGAAAACTGGAAGATCAGATCATGGATACACTGTAAGAAAAGCAGGAGACGGAACAGTTTTACTTTTGGGATTTCCTTCTGCAGGGAAATCTACTTTATTAAATGAGTTAACTGGGGCCCAATCAGAAGTTGGAGCCTATGCTTTTACAACCTTATCTGTCGTTCCCGGAACAATGGAATACAAACAAGCGAAGATTCAAATTTTAGACGTTCCAGGAATTGTTTCTGGCGCTGCTTCTGGTAAGGGTAGAGGAAAAGAAGTTTTAGCGGTAATTAGAAATGCTGATTTGGTTTTAGTAGTTGTGGATGTTAACCATCCCGAACATTATCCTGCAATACTAAGAGAAGTGTGGGAATCGAGAATTAGATTAAATAAAAGAAAACCTCAAGTTTGGATCAAGAAGAAAAGTAAGGGTGGTATCCAAGTTGGAAAAACTGTTCCTCTATCAGTTGATGATGAAACCATAAAGAAAGTTTTAAGAGAATTTAAGGTGGCGAATGCCGAAATTTTGATTCGTTCTCCTATAGACGTTGACGATTTGATTGATTGTGTAGAAGGAAATAAAAAATATGTGCCGGCAATCACTTGTATTACAAAAGCTGATTTGGCAACAGCATCTGATGTAAGCAAAGCTAAAAAGGAACTTAATGCAGATTTGGTAATCTCTGCAGAAGAGGGATTGAACATAGCCCAATTAAGAGAACTTATTTTTCAAAAATTAGACTTTATCAGAGTTTATATGAAAGAGCCGCGAAAAGAAGCAGACATGAAAGAACCAATGATTATTTTTCATGGTGCAACAATTAGGGACGTTTGTTCAAAAACTCATAAGGATTTTGTAAAGAAGTTTAAGTTTGCTAGGATCTGGGGAAAGTCGGCAAAACATCCAGCGCAGAAAGTTATGTTAAAACATGTTTTACAAGATGAAGATATATTAGAAATGCATTTGAGGTAAATCACAAGAACTACATTCCAAAGATAATTATATAAACCATAAAACAACTTCTTAACTGATGTATTTTAAAAAGAGGCATAGAACGCACCACACTCATGAGATGGGAAAGCTCTTTGCATGGCTAGCGCTTACAACCGGATTGGCCAATGCTGCATTCTGGACAGTTTTTCCTCTAGTAGTGGAGAATGTTGTAAAATCAGAAGTGTGGGTAGGGATTTTTTTTTCACTTATTTCAATTTTAGCTTTTGTTGGTTCTTTACTTTCGACAGTAATACTGAGAAAATTCTCCCGAGTAAAAATAATGGAGTGGAGTTATATTGGATGCACAATCTTTATTTTACTATTTACACTAATAATAACAAAAACTCACCTCTACTTCTTTGAAATACCACGGGCACTATTCACTCTTATTGCTGGAATCATTCTTTCGCTTTATATTAGGGATACTGCCAAAGTACATAAGTTAGGTCTCGCTGAAGGAAGGTATTATCTTTATGCTAACATTGGTTGGTTAATTGGTCCAATTGTTGGAGGATATTTGGGGCAATTAGTTTCGAGAAATGCAGTATTTGTATTTAGTGCTTTGCTTTATTTGTTAAGTTTTATTATTTTTCAAAATCAACATTTAAAAAAACACCCGCTTCTAAAACATCAGAGAGAAGAACAAACTATGGCTGAACTTCTTTCTAATATCCAATACTTCTTTAAAATAAAGGAATTAAGGAAAGTGTACGCTATTTCCTTAGGTTTAAACTACTGGTGGGCAGTTAGCTGTATTTATATTCCTCTTTATGTAATTAATAATGGGTTTGGCGATAGTGTTGTGGGTTGGGTTATCGCAGGGGGAATTTTGCCTTTAGTTCTCTTTGAAAAACTAATCGGAAGATTAGCGGACAAAAACGGATTAAGAATATATCTGGCAGTTGGTTTTTTGATTATTGCAATTGTAACCATATTTTTTAACTTAATTCCCATAGTTCCAATAGTATTAATCCTTATGGCGGTCGTTAATATTGGTGCTGCACTTATCGAACCACTTCAGGAGACATATTTATTTAAAATAATCAAAAAGAAAGATGAGGAAAGATTTTATGGAGTTTACAACACTGCAGACCCCTTAGCTAATATTTTTGGGCCACTGGTTGCTTCTGTTTTTGTTTTACTTTTTGGTTTACCTGGAGTGTGGTATGGGTCAGCAGCCATTCTTTTAATTTTTATGTTCATAGCTCTTAGAGCAAAAAAGTAAAAGTAAGCAACAAATGGTGCTATTTTCTTTAATTCATTTTTAAATATTATCCTAAACTTTTATAAAATAGATTCTGTAGCAGATAAAACATGTGTGGAATAATTGGTATTTTTGGAAAAGAAGATTCACTTAATAAGATCAAAGAAGCGTTAGCTATAATGAAGAATCGGGGAAAAGATGGCTTCGGAGTTAGTGATGGGAGCAAAATTTCTTCAGGAAAGAATTTAGAAAACTTAAACATTACAGGAAACAACCTAATCGCACATAATTTACATGCAATTGTGGGACATGTTTCCCAACCCATAAAAGGTAAAGGAATTCTGACAGCAAATTGTGAGATTTACAATTGGAAGGAACTTAATAAGAAATATTCTCTAAATGCTAAGAATGATTCTGATTTATTGTTAAAACTGTTAGATAAATATTCTTTAGATAAACTAGATGAACTAGATGGGGTGTATGCATTTGCTTACTGGAACAATGATCAAGTAATATTGGCCCGGGATTTAATTGGAGTAAAACCAGTATGGTATTCTAATGAAGGAAAAAGTTTTGCCTTTGCTTCTGAAAAGAAAGCTTTGAAGAAGATAGGATATAATTTTGTTAGAGAACTATCTCCAAGATTAATTCTTAATTATGATGTTAAGGAAGAAACGATTAAGTTTACTAAAAGAAAGTTCTTTTCACATCTGCCTGAACACAAGGAAAGTTTTGAAGTTATTAAAGATAAAACGGAGAAATTACTTAGCAAAGCTATTGAAAAAAGGATTCCTAACAAAAAGTTTGGATTACTGTTCTCTGGAGGAATTGACTCTACTTACCTTGCACATTATTTTAAACAGAATAATCATGACTTTACTTGTTACACAGCCGCATTAGAAGGAGAAACCAAATCTCGTGATTTAATTGCTGCTGAGAAGATTGCTAAGGAATTGGGATTTAAGATAAAAGTTAAGAAGATTAAGATTGAAGAAGTAGAAAAGTATCTTAAAAAGATTGTTCCTTTAATTGAAGATTCTAAAGTTGTTAAGGTTGGCGTTGCATTAACATTTTATCTTGCTTGTGAGTTAGCAAAGAAGGATGGTTGTAAAGTAATTTTCTCTGGATTGGGTTCAGAAGAAATATTTGCAGGATATGAACGGCATAAAAGTTCTAATAGTATTAACCAAGAATGTGTTTCTGGATTAATCAAAATGTATGAACGTGATCTGTATAGGGATGATGTTGTTACTATGGACAATAATTTAGAATTAAGAATTCCTTTCTTAGATAAACCTCTTATTGAGTATGCTTTAAAGATTCCAGAGAAATATAAGATTACTGAAGAGGAAAGCAAGTTAATATTACGTAAGATTTCTGAAGAACAAGGCTTACCTCACGAATATGCATTTAGAAAGAAAATGGCGGCGCAATATGGTTCTAGATTTGACAATGCTTTAAAACGGTTAGCTAAAAGAAACGGATTTAAGTTAAAGGCAGATTACTTAAGACAATTCTATTCAGAACCAAATTTAAAACTGGGAGTATTATTTTCTTCTGGGAAAGATTCTACCTATTCTGCATACATCATGAAACGGCAGAATTATGAATTAACTTGTTTAATTACAATTAAATCAAAAAACGAAGCATCATATATGTTTCACACTCCCGCAATTGATTTAGCTAAGTTACAATCAGAAGCAATGGAAATTCCAATTATTATGCAGGAAACTGCTGGCGAGAAAGAAAAAGAATTAGTAGATCTGAAAAAAGCTCTTCAGAAGGCTAAAGATAAGTATCACATTGATGGTGTTATTACTGGCGCAGTATTTTCCACATATCAAAGAGATAGAGTAGAGAACATTTGTGATTCTCTTGGTTTAAAGATATTTTCTCCATTATGGCATAAGCCACAAGAACAATTAATGCAAGAATTATTAGATACTAACTTTGAAATTATATTTACAGGGATTGCGGCCGAAGGATTAAATAAAACGTGGTTGAATAAAGTAATTACTTCTGGGCATTTACTTAAGTTGAAGAAGCTTAAGGAGAAAATAGGCATGCACGAAGCCGGAGAAGGAGGAGAGTTTGAGAGTTTGGTATTAGATTGTCCCTTATTTAAGAAAAAAGTTGTAGTTAAAAAATCTAAGGTTATTGAAGAAAAAGAGAACGTTGCTAGGTTAGAGATAATTGAAGCAGAGTTGGTGGACAAATGACCAAAGTAATGTGCTTTGGAACATTTGATATATTGCATTTAGGACACGTCGACTTCTTCAAGCAAGCTAAGAGTTTAGGAACTGAACTTGTTGTTGTTATTGCTAGAGATGTTAACATTAAAAAGAAAATGGTGCATAATGAAAAAGAAAGAAAGGGCATAGTAGAAAATATCAAACCTGTTGATAAAGCTATTCTTGGAGATAAAAAAGATTTTCTAACTCCAATTATTAAAGAAAAACCAGAAATTGTTTGTTTGGGCTATGATCAACCTATTAAAGTTCTTGAATTAAAACAAATGTTAAAGAATAAAGGAATCAAAGTAAAAATAAAACGGTTAGAATCTTATTTGAAAAATAAACACAAAAGTTCTATAATTAAAAAGAAAATCAACGCTTCTTTTTAGTCTTTGATTTAGTTCCTTTTTTTGCAGCTAAATAACTCTTAAAGATAAATATGTGTTCCCATATCGAAACAGAAATTTCTATTGTAATGATTATTGCTACTAACAAGAATCCCATTAAAGCAATTTGTTGATGTAACATACTTTGAACATCAATCAAATTTTTTCTAAAAATAGAAACAAATATTGATACACTCATAACCATTAACCAAGTAATAAATGTATGGTGTAAATGGGTTTTAACAAAATGAAAATCTTCTTTAATTGAATTATAGGCTCCTTTTTTCTCAAAAGCCATCACTGGATAGATGAAAATCAACCTAACTCCAATATACAAAAAGTAAATTATGGCTAATGGAATAAATATGGAGGCCGCTACTAAGCTGCTAAATGGCAATAGTAAGAATAACAAAACTGCTAGAATTAATAGTGGAATAAATATTATTAAAGAACTTATAACATGAACTCCTAATGTAGTAATGTAATACTTTTTGGCGAAATTTAATCCATCTAAAAAGTTGGCTTTTCCTTTTAGTAAAACTTGTTTAATTAACCCATATTTTGCAGTTGTAAAGTAATTATCTATTAACAAAGTTAAGATAAAATAAAGGATTATTGCGGTAATTGAATAACCAGAGAATAAAGAATCTTTTAATGCTTCATAATTGTTATTTAATACTGCAGAACCAATACCTGTAACTTTAATCAAACAAAGAAACAAGATAAGGTTAGAAATTAACATTAAAACATTGGGTAAGAACAACACTGGATTTTGTTTAAGAATAACCCAACTAAGTTGAAATAAGTTCATCTTTGGCTTTTTCGTTCTTCTTACCATTAATTTAATAATATAATTTAGCTATAAATATGTTTGCTTTACCTTTTAAGTGGTATTCTTATTGTTTTGGATGTTCACAAATTAATCTTCAAAACGCTTTAGCGCATAATATTTAAATACTCTAATTAACTATTGTTAATCAAAAGGGGAATTCTTAAAATGGAAAAACAAAAATTAGAAATTAATCAAAAGGCACCGAACTTCAATGCAGAAGTATTTAAAAATGGAGAAATCAAAATGGAAATAAAAGACCCTTGTAAATTATGTGAAGAAACTTTGGAAGATCAGAACATTGAAGCAATAACTTATTGTGATCTTTGTAATGAGAAGAAAAAAGAAGAAAAAGAGTTTAGTAAAAAGTTGGGAATAAATATTAACAAAATCGGAGGAAAATAAAATGGTTTTTGGAACAATTGGTGGAGTAATTGGATTAGTAGCAATGATTTGGGTAATTTATGATGTTTTTGCTAACCAAAAGAAATTAAGTACTGGAATGAAAGTTCTTTGGACAGTACTTGCAGTATTATTCAGTATAATCACAGCAATAGTGTATTACTTTGTGGTTTACAAAAAGAGGTAAAGTAAAATGACTGAAAAGAATGAGATTTACAAATGTAATATTTGTGGCAATGTTGTTGAAGTTTTAACTGTTGGTGGAGGAGAATTAGTTTGTTGTGGAAAGCCAATGGAATTAATGAAGGAGAAAGCTCATGAAGAAGGCGAGGAAAAACATTTGCCTGTTGTTGAGAAAGAAGGAAATAAAATAACTGTTAAAGTTGGTTCTGTTCCTCACCCCATGACAGAAGAGCATCACATTGAATGGATTGAAATATTGGGAGCGGGAAAAGTAATTGCTAGTGCTCGTTTATCTCCTGGAGAAAAACCAGAAGCAGAATTTTATCTAAGTAGTCTGGAACGCGTGACAGTCAGGGCTTACTGTAATCTTCACGGATTGTGGGAAAGTAAGTAAAAATTAGAATAATTAATTGGAGGTAAATAAAAATGAAAAAAGACGTTACAGAAAAGGTATCTGCGTTAATGATTGCTGCTTTTGGTTTAGTCGCAGCTTTAGCGTGGAATGATGCAATTAAAGCATTGTTTGTTGGTCCGTGTGGTTCAGAAGGAGCAGGATTATTGTGTGCATTGTCTTCTGGTGGCCCATGGGTTTATGCAATATTTGTAACCATTTTAGCAGTTATAGCCGCTATTTGGATAGGGAGAGTTGCAGCTAAGGATTAATTTTTCTTTTATTTTTTCTTTTACAACTTTTTTCTCTTTAACAACAAGCTATTAGTTATTACACTTACAGAACTTGCAGCCATTGCTCCACCTGCAATCATTGGACTCAGCAACCAGCCTGTCCAAGGATATAATATTCCTGCGGCAATTGGAATCCCCAATACATTGTAAAATAAAGCCCAGAACATATTTTGCCTGATTTTAGCCATAGTTAGTTGACTTAACTTAATTGCTTTTGGAATATCTAACAATGAATCCCGCATTAAAACAATGCTTCCAGTTTCCATTGCTACATCTGTTCCTGAACCCATCGCTATACCAATATCTGCTTGTGCTAACATCGGGGCATCGTTAATTCCATCACCAACAGCAGCAATTTTGCCTTTACGCTGTAATTTTTTAACATGGTTAGCTTTTTCTCCAGGAAGAACTTCAGCAAAGTAATTCTTTATGCCTGCTTTTTTAGCGATAGCTTTTGCTGTTCGTTCATTATCTCCAGTAATCATGTAAACTTTGATCCCTAATTTTTGTAATGCTCGAATTGCCTTAGGAGAATCTTTTTTAATTTCATCAGCAACAGCGATAACGCCTAACAATTTTTTTCCTTCAGCAAGAATCATTGCTGTCTTACCTTCAGTTTCTAAATTTTCAATTTTCTTTTTGAAAGTAGACAAACTAACTTTTCTTTCATTCATTAATCTTAGGTTTCCTAAATAGTATTCTTTTTTGTTAAATTTTGCTTTTACGCCTTTACCAGTAATTGCTTTAAAGGCACTAATTTTTTTCATTTTAATTTTTTTGGCTTTGGCTTTATTAACAATTGCTTCTGCTAAAGGATGTTCAGAACTATTTTCAATACTGCCAGCAATCTCTAACAGTTTGTTTTCAGTCAATTCTTTACTGACAACTAAGTTTGTAACTTCCGGTTGTCCTTTAGTTATGGTTCCAGTTTTATCAAAAACCACATATTTTAATTTATGAGCAGTTTCTAAGGCATCTCCACCCTTAATTAAAATTCCTTGTTTCGCTCCCTTGCCCGTTCCTACCATAATTGCTGTTGGTGTAGCTAATCCTAACGCACAGGGACAAGCTATAACCAAAACAGCAACAGCGGCAATAATTGCAAAACCAACTTCTGCTTTAATGATAGAAAACCAAATTGTAAAAGTTAAAAGAGCAATAAAAATTACAATTGGTACGAAGTAAGCAGAAACTGCATCAGCAAACCTTTGAATTGGCGCCTTTTTAGTTTGTGCTTCTTCAATTAACTTAACTATCCTAGATAAAGTAGTTTCTGATCCAACTTTTGTTGCTTTAAATCTAAAACTTCCTACTTTGTTAATTGTTGAACCAATAACTTCATCTCCTTTCTTTTTTTCAACAGGGATACTTTCTCCCGTAACGAGAGATTCATCAATTGTAGAATGACCTTCTGTAATAACTCCATCAACGGGAACTTTTTCTCCTGGTTTAACAATAACAATGTCTCCTTTAACAACATCGTCAATTGGTATCTTAATTTCTTTTCTGTTTCTAATTACTGTAGCAGTTTTTGCTCCGATCTTCATTAATTTTGAGATTGCTTCTGAAGTTTTACCCTTTGCTTTTGCTTCTAGATATTTTCCAAATATTACTAATGTAATTAGAACAGCCGAAGCTTCAAAGTATTGATGGCCAGTTCCAGAAAGAACAACATAAACTGAATAAAAGTAAGCGGCACTTGTTCCGAGCGCTATTAAAGAATCCATATTAGCAGATCTGTTCTTTAAAGCGGACCAACTGCCTTGATAAAATTGCCAGCCAATATAAAACTGAATTGGAGTAGCTAAGATCCACATAGCATAATCTTGAAGTGCGAACAAAGGAGTTTTCATAAAGAACATTCCTAAAATGAATGTGGGAATTGCAAAAATAGCACTTAAGATAACTTTATTTCTTAACCTTTTTAATTCATCTTTAGTTTTTCGTTGTTCTTTCTTGAAATCTTTCCCTTCAGAAACATAACCCGAGTATCCTTTCTTTTTAATTATCTGAATTAACTTTTTTTCATCAGTTATTTTTGGATTAAACTCTATCGCTGCTTTTTCTGTTGAAAAGTTTACGTTCGCTGTTTTAACTCCTTTTTCTTTGTTAAGTGCCTTATCAATGATCTTTGCACAACTAGCGCAAGTCATACCTGATATTTTTATATTGGTCTTTTCCATTTTTAAGATAACTCACAACCAGATAAAGAAGCAAGATTATTTAATTGTTGCTCTCCTGGATAATTCTGTCCTTCAATTTTCCAAGTAGGATATCCTTGAACTCCGGCCAGAGAACATTCATTCTTGTTTTTATCACAATCAATATAATCTACGTATTGGAAAGAGTTTCCAAAAGCTGCTTTTTGATTTTTACAGTGCGAACACCATTCTGTTCCGTACATCTTTGCTCCTTTTTCCGTAAGACATTTTGCAAGTGAATCATATTCTCCCGGCCCATCATTATTTCCTGAACAGCCAACAACTACTAAAAAAACAGTTAACATTAAAATTGAAATTATTTTTGTTCTCATTTTATTTATCCTCCGCAACCACAGCCGCCACCACCAGAACCACAAGATCCGCCAGCAGGGACAACAACACTATTAAGATCATCTTGAACATTATTTGTATCAATATTATCTTTAACAATAAACACTCCTGGGATCATACCCATCCAACAGCTCCAAGAGATTGTACCAGACTCAGTTGGTGTAAATTCTATTATTTGTTCTCCTTTTTTGATGTCAAAATTCAACCCTAATTTAGGAACTTGGATTGCATTGTTACATCCATTAAGTTCTTTTCCCGTAATGATCCATTTAACGGGAACTCCTTTCTGAAGCACAAACTTATCTGGACTCCAACCATAACGGTTAACTTCCATCCTTATCTCTTGATATCCATTTTTAAGAATCGCAACACCATCTGTATTTTCAATACCATTAGAATTGCTGTTAGCAAAAGGATTTACTTGAGCAGTCAAGGAGTTATAATCATATCCTGTTCCAGTAAGAGCTAATCCCCGATTAACCATTACCAATCCTAAAATAATAACGATAATTCCCGAAGCTTTGAGAATCTTATGCGTAGCTTTCTTGCTAATAATGCTTGTTAGATAACCAAAACCTAGCATTACAGGTAGAGTTCCTAAAGCAAAAATAAATAATAACTTAGCGCCTTCAATCATACTACCAGTTCCAGCAGCCATAATATAAATGGCTTGTAATGGACCGCAAGCAATCATTAATCCGTTAAGTAATCCAATTACTAGCGGGTTGTTAGAATGTTCTTTATTCCCCTTTTTTACAAATCTGTTTAAGAATTGGGGCATTTTAATCTGAAATTTTCTTAAACTAGGAAAAATATTTAACATTTTTAAACCATAAATTACTAAGAATAATCCAGCAATTATTCCAGCAGCTCCTCTCAAAGTAGGGGTAAAAGCGACTATACTTCCTAATAATCCAAACAATGCACCAATGATTGTATAAGATAAAAGTTTACCAATAGCATAATTTAAGTGCAACTTTGCTGGACTCTTACCTTCTTTAACTCCTTTTGTAGTATAAGAAACAACAAAACCACCACACATCCCTACGCAATGAAATCCCGTTAATAGGCCCACAACAAATAACAATCCGTAACCCATATTTTGACTAATTTGTGGGAGATCTATTCTTCCATATAATTGCCAAGCAAAATACATTACTAGGATAAAACCAATGGCAGCAAAGAACCAAGCAAATAAACTATTTTTATTTTTTCCATTAGTGTCATCAAAGTTTTCACAAAGATATCCTTTTTCTTCAATCACTTCCTTTATTTCGCTTTTATTGGTACTCTCATTATCATAATTGATTTCTATTTTCTCTGTAGAATAATCTACATCTACACTTTTTACTCCGGGAAGACTTAATACTTCTTTAGCTATGATTTTTTCACAACTATCACAAGTCATTCCTTTTGCTCTAAACTGATATTTGATTAATGTCATTAAAATTTCCTCCTTTTTTGTTTAAACTATTATTTTTATAACTAATAATTGCAATTGCCAAAATTATGGTTTGTGATATTAAGCAGAATACGCATAATGCTTTTATTAGAAAAAATTCTGCGTATGTAAGGTATCCAGAAAATGCTAATGCAATAATTGAGAAAAACAACAGTGTTCGAGATGAAATAATTTTATTAAAAAACAAGTTACCTTTTAATTTTTTAAGCCCAAATCTATTAGAATCTAATCCAAAACTAATAAGGCCCAATGAAAGATATCCCAATATTCCAAAAACTGCTACAGGGATACCCAATAAGTTTGAATATTCACTCTCGCTGACTGAAGAACATTGAAATGTTTGATTTAAGTCACAAACGCTATTTATGGTTGAATAATAATCATATATTAGGTATCCAGAAACAATTATTCCTAAAATAGAAAGGAAAATAATCATTTTCAAAAATTTGTGTTGTTTTACTTGACTCATTCTACTTTATAGCCTTCTCCTTTTATTGTTGCTTTAATTTTTTCTTCACTTATTTTGTTTTCATCAAACTCTACAACTGCAGAATCTTTCTCACTATCCACTTTAGCTTTAACACCTATATCTTCTAAAGCATCTTCTATTAACATACTACAACTTTTACAATGCATTCCTTTAACTTTTAATGTTACTTTTTTCATTTTTTTACCTCTAATTAGTTAAGTTGTTTTTAATATTATTTAAACAAATCTAAAAGCTCCAGCTTCTAATTCTGAAGTTTTGATAATTAATTGTCCATCTTTAATTGTATGACTTAAGAAACTTGGCCAACAACCATATCCTTTGTTTTGTGTTCCTAATCCATCAATCTTAAACACCTTACCACATTTAGTACAAGCAATGTCCGTTCCTTGTTGTTCATATCCTTGCTTTCCACCGCAAACATCACAGGCATCGAAAGCAGTTCTTATTTCTCCATCAGATCCTTTAACAGCAAAGTAAGTTACTGTTATTCCATTAGCATTATAGTTAAACTTTTGTACTTCTTTAGTAATGCTACCAGCATCAATATTAACAACACCTTCAGATAAAGAAGGTTCTGCTTTTACACTAGAGCTACTTGTTTCGCTTGAACAACCTATAATCAATAAGGCAATTAACACGATTAATCCTAAAATTATAATTTTTTGTTTCATCTTAGGATAGTTATATCTGTAACAACTTATAAAAGAAACAGTGAAACTAGTTTCGGAGAACGTAAATAAAGCAATTTTAGTCTTATTTCAACAGAACCACATTACTCATTCCTCTGCGTTTACGCTCAATTAGTTTCTTGCCTTCTAGGCGATCAAGAATTCTAGTAATTTTTACTTTACTTAATTTAGTTTCAGTTACTAAAGAACTTTGAAATATTGAACCTTCTTCTCTTAAAATAATGTTCATTACATTTCTTTCATCTTCATCAAGATTTTCTAATTTTTTATTTTTATCTTCTTCAGAAATGTCTTTCTTCATTTCTTGTACAACTGTTTCATCTTTCATAAAAAAGATTATAAATAAACTAACCAGAACTAATAAACCCATTAAACTATAACTCAATACTTCTTGTGTAAATGTAGTTGCGTGCATTGGACAAGCTGTTCCATGGGTACAAGTAGTATCGACAATTTTCTGTAATGCATAATTAAAAGACATAACTACAAAGAAGAAAAGTGCAGTTACACTTAAAATCAAGTATCCAACATGTTTATTTTTCATTAGAAGCTAGATTTACTGTTTTCATTATATATTTTGTGGTATATTGCAGAATTATCCTAAATAAAATCCTAACAAAGTCATTCTATATAATGCGTAACCTAACCAAAGGACAAGAATTAAGTAGAATAGTCCGAAATATTTGTTTAAAGGAAAGTATCCCGATAACCAATGGGTAAGTTTCTTATGCCACTTACCTTTACTCCAGCACATTACATTATAAACAATACAATCAAGAAAAAACAAATAAAAAACAATCCCTTCTGTAAATAACATTTTACCTATTGCCTTTATATCTTTTATGGGGCTGGTGGTTGTTTTTGATTTCTTTAAGTTTTTGCGATCTTATTTTATCTAATGTACGCATTGAATCAATATATCCTTCGGTATGCCAAAGTAAATCTTTACCGGAGGCATCACACATTTCTGGATCATAATGTTTTGAATTCTCCTTACAAACTACACTCATTATCCCCATATCTGTGTGCATTTGACCATACCACGCCCAAACTGCTTCTTGAGGAGTGTATCGTTCATTTATTGGAATTTCTTCTGCCGAGGTTTTATGAGAAACTGCTAACGAAGCCAACATTAAGGGCACTATTGCCATTCTACCAATTCTTGTTTCAATTCCGTCCGTCATTTTTAATCATTATCTACTCTAGGAGCAAGAATAAAGCTTAATGATAATCTGTCTACGATTCTATATTCCATCTTTAAGGGGTAATCTGTATTAAAATTTAAGTGTACTTTATCACTTAATTTGCTTCCAGCAATCATTTTTTTAAGATATTCTAAAGAGAATTTAGCTTTAAATTTATCTTCAGAGTCTGTCTTAATAACTGTGTGATCATCTGGCTTAATTTCAATAAGTGCTTTTGACAAATCCCCTTCGGCTTTAACTAATAATTGAGTTTTTTCTCCTAAAAATGTAACCGACTCAGCTACAACAGAAACATCTTCAATTGATTCTGTAAGTTGTCCAGAGTCCATTTCTACAGAAAGTGGGAAAGTTAACTCTGGAACTTTTTGATCTTTATCTTCAATTTCTAATGTTGGAATAGAAAACGATCTTGTCGTGTTACTTCTCATCTCAATTTTAAGTTTATTATCTTCAGTTGTTTCTAAAGTTAAAACATCGTCTGCCTTTGCCCTTTTCAAAATTTGTCTAAGGTTGTTTAAATTAATAGATAATTCTGTTTCTTCACTGACTTCATATTTTGTGAAGCAACTACTTAACATTTTGAAAATGACCATAGCAACGTTGGCTGGATCCATTGCAATTAGCTCTAATCCATTAGAATTAACCTTAAATTTGGCTTCTGTAACTAGTTCTGATATAATTGTGATACTATCTTTAAAATACTTAGGTTCAGCTAAAATAAGTTTCATTTTCTTGTACCCTCCCACTAAACGATTTGGGGGCAGAGGGCTTTATAAAATTTATTGTTGTCAAGTAGTGGTTTACTTAATCAACAGAATCTTCCCATTTTCCATCAAATGTACACTCTTGCCTTCTTTATAACCCATTTCTTCTGCTAATTCTTCTAAATGGATTGACATATCTTTGCCAGCATGAGATGGAATTAAATGTTTTGGTTTAAGTAAATTGATCAAATCTCGATGATCTTCCCTGGCAGCATGGCCAGAAACATGTACGTCTGTGAAAATCCGTACATTTTTATTTTTAAGACCTTTTTCTAGCTTATCTCTGTTCTGTTGATTCAGTTCAACTGGAATCACAGAACAGCTAAACACAACTACATCTCCAGTTTCAAATTTGAATGGGAGTTCTCCTCTTATCATCCTGGACAATATTGCTTTAGGTTCACCTTGATGCCCGGTACAAACAATTAGATATTTTTCCTTGCCTTCTTTGTTAATTTGTTTAAGTTTTTTCTCAACTTTATCTCTGTAACGAATTAAATTAATATCTGGCTTGAAGTTAACCAAATTTATTTCTTCGGCTGCAAGAACGTATTTCGTTAAGGATCTTCCTAAAAAGACAATTTTACGATTTAGCTTCTTTCCCATTTCTATAATACTTTTTAGTCTAGCAATGTGAGAAGAGAATGTTGTTACAATCATAGCTTTACTTTCTGCATTGACTCCCAACATTACGTCCTTGAGCATTTCTCTTGCAACAGACTCAGAAGGCATTTTTTTATGTTCATTCGCGTAAAGAGATTCTGCAATTAAAAGAGAAACACCTTCATCACCAATTTCTTTTAATCTTTTAATGTCAGATTTCTTTCCAAGAGTTGGTTGTCTATCAAATTTATAATCATTAGCATAAACAATTCTTCCATAAGGAGTGTGAATAACGATTATAGCAGCTTGAGGGACAGAATGGGTAGCGGTAACAAACTCGATTGAAATTTTATCTGAAAGTTTGTATGTAGAACTTAAGTTTATTTGAATAATTTGGTTTGGAATTTTGATTTTGTCATCATGGAGTATACTGTTTAATACGCTTGCAGTATAAGGGGTACAAATAATTGGTGCATCTGGAAAAATACCAGATGCAAAAGGAATCGCTCCGATATGATCTAAATGCGCATGGCTGGGAATTATTGCTTTAACTTGATTTCTCCATTTTTTAATATATTTATAGTTCGGTACGGCATCAACTTTTAGAAGTTGAGGATATGTTTTAGAACTAATATCTTCTCTATCTTCAGTATAACGGATATAATTATCCATTTGTAATCCCATATCCAAAACGATAACTTCATCATCAATTTTAATTGCAGTAGAATTCTTACCTACTTCTGAAAACCCACCTATTGTGCAAACTTCTATTGTCATGGTAGTTAGAAAAGAGTTTGTGGTTTAAAAATCCTACTATTTTATTGTAATAATTTTGCCAAACCATAAAAAGTTCCAATTATTCCAATTGCAATAGAACTTGATTGGTAAGTTTGGTAAAACCATTTACGATAAACTGCTTCTTTTTTTGTATTCATCTGGGTAACTAAAGGTTTTTCAGCTTTACTATCTAAATGGAACTGATATAACCCACAAATAGGCAACCATTGTTTCCAATCTGGTTTTTCTAATTTCTTTTCTAAAGAATCCATCTTATAATCATAAAAATAAAATGTGTGGATGGCAGGGCTCGAACCTGCGTAAGCACTAAGCTACTGGATAACTCCGAATTGTACGGGAAATGGTTTTAGCATTTGAGTCCAGCCCGTTTGACCGCTCCGGCACATCCACATTAGAATTGAAATTATAATTACGTTTTATAAAACTTTCTTAAGTATAAAAGAAAATAAAAGAAATTAACTAATTTTTCTTAACTGTCCTTCAATGTCCCTTAACTGAGATTCTAGTTCATCTAACTCTGTAATGGGGTGTGGTTCTGGGACATAAGCTTTTTTCCTTGCAGGAGCAGTCTCAGATTCTTCTTGCTCATCTTCCACATTACTAGGAATTGCCATTTTTGGAATATCTCTCCTAACTGTGGAAATGCTTAGTTTACCCTTTGGAAAATGGCGTTTTAGTTTACGATCTAAAAGAGTTGTTAATTGTTTAATATTTTCTTTTAACTCATTAAATATATTGACCTTTTCCTCTTGAATTTGTCTAAACTTTTCATAACTCTGCATAAAGATAATTATTTCTCTTAAAGACTCCAACACATTTTTTCTTAAATTTGTGGGCTCATGAACTTGAACCATATATTCTGGTTCTTTATCTTGTTTGATAATTTTAGTTCTAGTCTTGGCTATTTTCTTAGCAGTAGAGCCAACTTTTTTCTTACTTTTCTTTGTTGTCTTTTTCTTCGCCATCTTATATCTAAAACTTTTCTGGCTCACTTAAGGAATGATCAATAAAATCAACTTTCTTTTCAAATTCAGAGATTGCATTTTGCCACATCTCAAGTTGATGATCTTCCTCATTCTTAAGATCATTTATTTTTAGCAAAGTATCCTTTGCTTCTTCAATTTTTTTACGAATTAATCTTATTGTGCCGAGCACGTCTTCATACTCGTCAATCCTAACAAATACTGGCATTTGATCCATTTTACTCACCTTTGAATATTGTTTTATCAATTTTTAATAGTTGGTCGTGAACAGATTTTGTTGCTCGACGCATTTTTATAAAGTCTGTTTCTTCGTTATACTCTGAAATATCTAAACCTTTACTTGCCTCTTTTAAAGCATGAACATTTTTGTTCATTTCATCTATCTGACTTAATATTTTTCTATAAACTTCTACTTTAACAAAAGAATTTCCTACAACTTGTTCTGCCGGAAACTGTTTTGGTTGTTTAAATGCCTGGGGTTCGGGCATTTCTTCTGTTGGTGCTTTAATCCCTTGATCTTCCTCAACAGGTTCTTTAAATGCACTTACTCCAACTGCTGCTTGAACTTGAGAAGGATTAATCACTTTTTCTGAACTTAAAGACGTGGGGAACTGTAATGATTTTTCATCAAAAGGCTTTCCTTCCGGAAAAGGAACCTTAGGTACAATTTTCTTTTTACCAAATAACCATCCCATTTTATTGTTTTTAGGTAGTGAACGTTTAAAAACTTTGTTTAGTATTGTATAATAGTAAATAGAAAATCTTTTATTGTTCTTTGTTATTTTAACTTCAAATGAAAGGTTTGGTTCTTTTTGGTATAATCTTCGTATTATTATTTTTTTCAGCAACTGCAAATTTATCAATTACTGAAATAATGTACAACCCTTCTTCGGAAATGGGCTCTGATACTGACTTGGAATGGGTTGAAATTTATAATTCGGGCGAATCTGCATTTAACTTAACTTTTTTTCAGATTAATGGGAAGGATGTTGATTCTGCTATGATTGAACCAGAAAGTTATTTAGTAATTGCTAGAGAATTATTTGATGGTTCTGATAAAGACAATGATAGTTTCTCAACCTTTTATTCAAATGTTGTGGCAATTGATGCAGGGGCATTCACCTTGGGAAATACTGAAAGTGAGCTTATTATTAGTAATCAGACTACTAACTTCAGTGCACATTATTTGGATGATTTTGGCGGGGATGGTAATGGTCATTCACTAGAATTAATTAACGAAACTTGGTTAGAAAGTAAAGCGTTATATGGTACACCAGGAAGAAAAAATACTGCAGAGTTTAAAGAGGAGATTATTGAGAAAGGATTAAAATTAGAACCTTACTTAGATAATGAGATATATACTCATTACAATTACAATCGGCTGTTTAAAATAAAGTTTCTTAATAAAGATATTTGTAGTGATAAAGAAGAGATTGCCGTACAATATTCATTATTTAAACAACAAGAACTTGTTTTTGAAAATACATTCTCTAAGAAGATCGGTTGTTCTACTTATTCTAATACTGGTAATTTAATGGTTGAGGATGAAGGAGAATATATTTTGTGTGGACATTCTACAAGTCATGAAAGTAATCAAGTTTGTCAAAACATTACTGTGATTGATGTTTCTAAAATTCCTTGCGATTTAGCAATAAATGTATTAACTGAAAAGATGGTTTATGACAATAAGGAAAAGATTGGTTATTACAATATCCTAAATGAAGAAAAATTTCCTTACTATATAGAATATTGGGTGGAAGATTTTCTGGGAGAAATTTTCAAGAAAAAAACTCAAACCTCAAACACCAATAAAAAGTCTTATACTCCTAAGATTAAAGAAGTTGATCGGGCACTTCTTATTAAGGCCAAGGTTTATCCTTTTTGTGCCGACTTAAATGTTAGTAATAATGAAGCTGAACAACTAGTGGTTATTGTTAATTCTGTAGTTGAGGAATCAGAAAGTATTTCAGGGGAAGAAGATTCTACTATTGAAATTATTAAGATCTCTCCTGAAGAACAGAAATTCGCAGGATTAGTGAAAGCAGAAATAGAGATCTATAAAGGAAACACTGGAAAATATTCTTTAACTGCATATGCTGAAAAGGACGGCAAGAAAATAAGTCAAAATATTAAGGTTAACTTGAAGGACAAATATACCAACTATAAGCTTACTTTGCCAATACAATTAAAATTGAATTGTGATGAGAAAATATCTTCTGGGAAATCTAAAATTATTGTTGAAGGTCTTGACACAGAAGACAATAAAGAATTTAAGGTTATGGGAATTGATGAGAAAATTTGTAAAATTAACACAAAGTATGAAGAAAAAGAATGTAAAGAAAAAAAGTGTGAAGTAGTTAAAGAGAAAACTGTTAATTCAGTTACTTCTTCATCCTCAAATAACTTTGAAGTGCCCGAAGTATTTAGTAGTAATCACAATTATGAAGGTAAAGGGATAGTAGTATATGAATCAAGTTCTTTTAAAGCAAAAAAACTATTACCTTATTTTTTAGTTATTGCTTTTTTATTAATTATATTTATTTTACTCAGAAACAAGTGAACCTAATCTCTTTAACATTACCATAACTTATCATTAACATCTTTTTGTACAATGAACATCTGGTCATCAAAGTACCAAAAAACTAATGTTTTGTCGCTAGGTTTAAGTTTTGTTAATAATTGATAATTATTCAAGTTTGATCCATGTAGCATGATATAGTCTGCACCTAGTTTGTCCATATCTTCATAAAAACCATTAACAACAAATTCAAATGGCAAATATGTCATCTTATTAATCCAATAAATCTTTCCTTTTTCTAATTTTGGATAATTTTCTGTAATGTACCTAACTACATCTGAAGAGATAGAACTAAGTAATACTTGATCTAAGACTTTTCTTTTTTTGAGATCTTCAATAACTTCATCTACTAATTCTTTATCATCAGAAAAGTTTCCTTGAGATTTGATTTCAATGTTAACTTTTTTCTTTAAGCATATCAGATCCATCACTTCTTCATATAAGGGAATTTTATAATTACTAACATCTAATAGTTCTTCATATGTTAAATCTGCAATTTGATTATTTTTATTTTGTATACGTAAAAGAGAATTATCATGGTGTACAACAATCTTCTTGTCTTTAGTGTACTGTACATCAATTTCGACAAACTGATATTTTGGGTCATTTATTGCACTTTCAAATGCAGGCATAGTATTTTCAATATATTCTACAGAACTTCCTCTATGTGCGCCTAAAATAGTGGGAAAATCACTAAATGCCAGAATGTCTGGCGTTTCTGAGATTGAGAAAGCTAAGAAGAGCATTACTGATAGTAAAATTAGTTTTTTCTTCTTTCCCAGTAATTTATTGACCATATTATTTCATGGTTTTTGCCATTTATAAACCTTTCGTCTTTTAATCATTTAAAAGGGACAACAAAAAAGAGTGAGGTTGAGAAACACTTAAAAAGACAGACCAATTAATTGTGTGTATGGCAATAGAGATCACTTTTAGGGCTTTAATGGAAGTATTAGGCAAGCCTAAAGAACACGTTAAAGAATCGTTGGAAAAGTATGTTTCTCAACTAAAATCTAGCGATAAATACACTATTCTTAATGAGGATTATGCGGAAGTTGAAAAACGAGAAGATTCTGATCTGTGGGCTACTTTTGTAGAATTGGAACTTAAAACAAATTCTATGGAAGACTTAATTATGTTTTGTTTTGAATATATGCCTTCTTCAATTGAAATTTTACAACCTTCCGAATTTAAATTAGCAGATCAAGACGTTTCACATCTACTTAGCAATTTGCAAGGAAGACTTCACCAGATTGACATGGTGGCTAAACAACTTAAGATTGAAAATGATGCCTTGAAAAAGAATGCTACTCTTCTGGTTAAAAACAATTTATTAATTCTTCTTGCAAAGGGTTCGATGAATTCCGAGAACTTAAGTAAATATACTGGTGTTGCTAAAGATAAATTAGAAGATTTTTTAGATAAATTAATTGATGATGAAAAAATTGAATTAAAAGATGGACTTTATTCGCTAAAGAAACAAAATGGAAGATAATACCAAAAAAGTCGAAGCAATCATATTTGCAGTTGGTAAAGAAATCACTACTGAAAGAATTTCTAGTTTGTGTGCATTAGAAACAAAAGAAGTTGATAAAATCATGAATCAGCTTATGAAACAATATTCTGATTCTAATAATGCTTTGAAAGTTGTACAAAAAGAAAATGGTTGGAAATTAACTGTTAAGGATGAATATCTTCCTTTAGTTAGTAGTATTGTTTCTTCTACTGAATTAGATCGTCCATTAATGGACACCTTAGCAGTAATTGCTTGGAGATATCCGATTATTCAATCTGAAATTATTAAGTTAAGGGGCAGTGGCGCATATGAACATATGCGTGCTTTGGAAGAACAAGGTTTTGTAGCAAAGGAAAGGTTTGGCCGAACGTACAAAGTTAAGTTAACTCAAAAATTTTTTGAATACTTTGATTTGCCCTCAGAAGAAGCAAAGGAAGCATTTTTGAAGAATGTTCCAGCAGAAGTGTTAAAAAATGCGGAAGATATTGATAAAGAATCAGATGAAGTTGATCGATTAATAGAACTAGATAAAAAAGAAAAAGTCGGCAAATCTGAGATCGGCTCTGCAATGAAAGAAATGCAGGAATCTGATGAGTAAAGAACCACAACCTTTATAAAGACACCAAGACTATATTTTCTTATAATTTATCGTCTTTAAAGGGATAATCTTTAAGATTAATTTTTGCTTAGGAAAATGGAAGAAAATAATGAAAATAATGCTCCAAAAGAAGAAACAACAGATGTTACAATAAAAGAAGCTAATGAAGCAGAGACTTCTGATAAAATAGTTCCTCGAGTTATAGAAGAGGAAATGAAAAATGCCTACATTAATTATGCTATGTCTGTTATTGTTGGTAGAGCATTACCTGATGTCCGGGATGGGTTAAAACCAGTACACAGAAGAATATTGTATTCTATGTACGAAATGGGTTTATCTCATAATAAGTCATTTAAGAAATGTGCCCGTATTGTGGGAGATGTTTTAGGTAAATTTCACCCTCATGGTGATGCTTCAGTCTATGCCGCATTAGTAAGAATGGCGCAGGATTTTTCTTTAAGATACCCTTTAGTTAAGGGCCAAGGAAATTTTGGTAGTATTGATGGTGATTCCGCAGCAGCATACAGATATACTGAGGCTAAATTACAAAAATTTTCTTCTGATATTATAAAAGATATTGAAAAAGAAACAGTCGCTTTTAAAGATAACTTTGATGGGTCTATGAAAGAGCCCTCAATTCTCCCTACAAAAATTCCTAATTTATTAGTAAATGGATCTTCTGGAATTGCTGTAGGAATGGCTACAAATATTCCTCCGCACAATTTGGTGGAGGTGTCTAAAGCAATTATTGCAACAATTGATAACCCTGAAATTAATGTTGAAGAACTAATGGAAATTGTTCCTGGTCCAGATTTCCCTACTGGTGGAGAAGTTATTTGTGGCCCTGGATTATTGCATGCTTATATTAAAGGAAGGGGAAAAGTTACGATTAAAGCGGTTGCAGAACTCGAAGAATCTAAAATCATTCTTAAAGAAATTCCTTACCAAGTAAATAAAGCAGAACTAATTGAACAAATTGCTAATTTAGTTAGGGATAAACGGGTTCCTGGAATTAGAAACATTAATGACGAATCTGATCGGGAAGGAATTAGGGTTGTAATTGACATTAAAAGAGATGTTGATCCAAACGTTGTTCTTAACCAACTTTACAAATATAGCCGAATGAAAATTACTTTTGGCCTTAATTTATTGGCTTTAGTAGATTATCAACCAAAGTTATTGGGATTAAAAGAATTGATTGAACATCATATTGAGCATCGAAAGATTGTAATTACAAAAAGAACACAATATGATTTATCTCAAGCTGAAAAGAGAATTCATATATTGGAAGGATTACTGATCGCATTAAATAATCTTGATGAAGTTATTCCTGGAATTAGAAGAAGTCAAACTGTTGAAGAAGCGAAGACATTCTTAACAAGTAATTATCAATTAACAGAAATTCAAGCTAAAGCAATCTTAGAAATGCGTTTACAAAAACTTGCTTCTTTAGAACAAGAAAAGATTCGTTCTGAACATAAAGATATTTTGGGACAGATTGAATATTATAATAGTATTTTAGAATCAAAAGAAAAAATTCTACAACTAATCCATGAGGAGCAAGTCCAAACTATTAATGATTATGGCGATGATAGACGTTCTAAAATTATTCATGGTGATGAAGAAGATTATGATTTGGAAGAACTCATTGAAGAAACTACTGTTGTTGTAACAACAACCAATTCCGGATATATTAAGAGGTTGCCATTAGATACTTATAAAACTCAAAAGCGGGGTGGAAGGGGAGTAATTGCTACAGGTATGAAGGAAGAAGATTTTGTTAACAGATTATATGTTACTTCTACTCACACATATCTATTATTCTTTACAGACAGGGGTCAAATATATTGGTTAAAAGTTTACAACCTTCCTGAAGGAAGTAGGCAAGCCAAAGGTAAACACATTTCCAATTTATTAGAATTAAGTCCTGGAGAAAACATAAGCGCGATTATTCCTGTTAGAGATTTTAAAGAAGGATATTTATTCATGGCAACTAAGCAAGGTGTTGTTAAAAAAACAGATTTAATTTTATTTTCAAATCCTCGTAAGGGAGGGATAAGAGCAATTAACCTTGATGAAGGAGATAAACTAATTGGCGTGAAGTACACTTCTGGGGACAATGAAATGATCCTAGCAACCAGAAAAGGGCGAGCTAACAGATTTAATGAAGGTGCTGTTAGAGCAATGGGAAGAACTGCTCGCGGTGTTAGGGGAATCAGATTAGCTTCTGAAGATTATGTTATTGGGATGTTGGCAGCAGAAGAAGATAAAGAAATTTTAACTCTAACTGAAAAAGGGTATGGAAAAAGAACTCCCGTTAAAGAATATAGATTATGTAATCGTGGTGGAAAAGGGGTTACAAACATAAAAATCACTGATAAGAATGGTTCAGTTAAAACTGTAATGCTTGTTGAAGGTGGAGAAGAACTAATGGTGATGTCTAAGAATGGTATTGCTATTAGAATGAAATGTTCTGATATCTCTTCAATTGGCCGAGCAACTCAAGGAGTAAGAATAATCCGGTTAGGTGAAGGTGATCAATTAGCTGCTGCTGCGAAAATCATTCCTGAAGATGAAGAAGATGCTGCAGTTGATGATCAAGATTCTATTGTTAAAGATAATTTAGAAGAAAGTAATGAAGATAATTCCAACGAGGAATCTGGTGATGAATTGAATGAAGATTCTGAGGAAAATACCGAAGGAGATTCTAAAGAATTAGATGCTGAGGCTAAGGACGATATTAAAGAAGATGATGAAAGCAATCTTAATAGTTAATCCTGGTCTAGAGCAAATTTCTAAAGAGGAAATTAAAGAGAAAATTGGTGTAGATTCTAATGTTTTTGAAGGAGTAGTAGAGTTTTCTACTAGTGCTGAGAATATCTTGAAATTTACTAAGCAATGTCAATCTGGGAGAAGATTATTAATTGCTTTAGATCAAAATAAAGACTTTAATTATTTAGTGATTTCTAATAATCTTGCTGATTTATTTTGGAATGAAGTTAAATTTAAAGTTGTAGTGGAAGGTATTAAAGGACAAGAAAACCGAACTTCAATTGCAAAGGTAATTGCTGGAAAGATTTTTGGGAAATTAGAAGATGAAAATATTAAAGCAAACTTGGAATTAAAAAATCCAGAGCTATTGGTTGTTGTTTATTTTAATGGGGTCGATTACTTTTTGGGAATAGACATTGTTGGAAAAGAATTAGATTCTCGTGAATATCGTGTATTTACTAGTTCTGCGTCATTTAAGGGAGACTTAGGTTATGCCTTAATGAAGAAATCTAGGTTTGATGTTAATGAAAAATCGTTGTTTGGTTTTGTTAAGGATGGGACATTAGCAATTGAAGCAGCATTATGGGCAAATAAACTCATTTTATTGAAGAAGGCAAAGTATTCATTTAATCAAATGCCTTCCTTTAAAGATTTAAATGAAGAAAAGGTTGTTGGAAAGGAAGTAAAGGTGTTTTCTACAGATTCTAGTATTGGAAACACTAATGCTTGTAGAAGAAACTCTTCTTTAGCTGGAGTAAAAGATCTTATAATTGTACAAAAATTTTCTTTAGAAGATTGGGATGTTAAGTTTGATGAAAATGAGTTTGATTTAGTTGTTGTTCAAATAACTACTAAAGATGAAGATAAAATAAACGAAATTTATTATCAAACCAGTTATTTATTAAAAACTGGCGGACGAGTAATGATTATTGGTCGACCAAATTGGGACTTAAGTATTTCTGATAAATTTAAACTGATTGAATCTAGCGAATTAATCAAAGGTGGGAGTAGGCATAAGTACTGGTTGTTAGAAAGAGTGTAAATGTTTATATATTAAGAGATTTTATTATTTATTATAAAAAAGATGGCGAGCTTTCCAGAAACTGTAGAAAGAGTAAAGGAATTTTATAATTTTGATAAACAAGAAGTCTTCGGACTATTAGTTGTAACCCTAATTCTGGGCTTTGTTTTCTCTTTTAGAAATTGGGGAGAAGATCAATTCAATTTAATTTTTGGACTTAAGAACTTGTTCTTGGCAATAATTGTGGCGGGAATCTCTCTTTGGTTTAAGATCTCTTGCCAAAAAGTATATGGTCTTAGTTCTGGTCAAAGTGGCACCTTTAAAGTTTGGTGGAATGGACTGGTGATAATGTTGGTAATTGCATTCATAACAAGAGGATGGGTGCCATTAGCTTTAGTTGGTGGGATGATCTCTTCATTTATGGTTAAACAAAGACTTGGAGAATTTCGTTATGGTTTTTCTACTTGGGTAATGGGGATTTCTGCAGCATGGTCAATCTGGGGTAGTTTAATTATGGCTATTTTATTTGCCATAGGATTATATTTCTTTCCTCAAAGTTTCTTTTTTGATGTTGGCTTGAAGATGAATTTAATTATTGCTTTATGTTCCTGGTTACCCTTGCCACAACAGGATGGATTATCATTATTTTTTGGATCAAAAGGATTATGGATGTTAGCAATATTGGCAATACTTGCTGCATTTGTATTATTATTAACAAAAACAACGATTGGATTAATTATAGCTATTGTGGTGGGTACCATAATTGGGATGACTGCAATACTAACTGGATCAGAAAAATAGGTGGGATAAATGTCATTATTAGATAAAATAGCGTGGGACGAGCAATGGGCAGAAGCTTTAACAGTATTCTTTTTAGCAATAGGTTTTATTCTTGCTATATTATTAAGGAGCGCAATCTTTACTTATCTTGCGGTAATTGTTTGTGGGGCACTAGCAGGTAGATTGTATTACATGCGTCGCTATTCTGAACCAGTATTTCCATTTATACTTATGATTGTGGGTTTTTTAGTTGGCTATTTTTTAGGAACGTTTTGGGCCAGTAGGTTTTGGGTATTAGTATTCTTTTTAATTTCATTTGGTGTCTCCTATTATTTGCATTTGAAGGAAATTTTAGTAATATTTAAAAAAGAGGACTTCATTAAGTGATATTATGGATACCTACAAAATTAAGAGTTTAACCATCAGTAGAAAACCTGGAAAGGATAAAGATGGGTTCTGGACTGCTTTTATGGGATTATTTGATTCTAACAATCCTCACTTAGAAGCTAAAACTCCAATTAAAGTTCTTGAAATAAAAAATGTTGAGAAAGTACGTATTCATGATTTGAGAAATGTTTCTTATTATTTAATGGGAAATGACATGGTTATCAACGATTTAACCGAACTTAGTGTTGATTACAAAGATAACATTCTTACATTAACTGGTAAACAAGATTTAAAAGAGTAATTGTTCTTTTTAAATTTAATTAATAGATGATAAGTGCACACTATCTAATATTCTAACTTATGGTTTTTTCCTTAAGAATTCTAACATTCACAAAAGCCACTGGTCACTGGTCAACCTCGGACAAACTATATAAATGACCTAAGCTATTAAGATAACTGTAGCCAAGAACGGTTACGCCCTCGCTGAGTTCATAATTGGGCTTGGTTTGAAATAAAAAGCGAAAGCAAAAGAGGTATAAAAATGAATACAAAAAGTAATAACAATGCTCCAAAAATTGGAGATTCTAGCAGTTCTCAAGGGAATATGCCAGAAAAAAAGTTTAGAGCAGGAGCAGTTTCTGCAACGATTTGGAAAAATAAAGCTGAAAATAAAGAAGGTTCTGAAGTAGAGTATAAGACTATTAGTATAGAAAGAAATTATACTGATAAAGAAGGTAAATGGCAGTCCACGAACTCTTTTAGAACTAATGATTTGCCAAAAGCAAAAGTTGTATTAGACAAAGCATACGAATATTTAGTGTTAAAGGAAGAGGTAAATTAAGATGACAGATGAAATTATTCCAGAGTTATTATTAGAAACAGAAAATCTATCTAACAAAGAAACAACGAAAATGATTAAAAAGAAAGAAGAACCCAAGGAGTTAAAGATGGAAAAACTAACTATTCAAGATTTGCCTGGAGTTGGAGCAGCAACTGCAGAGAAATTAGAATCTGCTGGTTACAGAGATCTAATGTCCATTGCAGTGGCAACTTTAGGAGAACTGGCAGAATCTGCTGGTGTTTCAGAAGCAGTTGGTAGAAAGATGATTAACGCTGCTCGTGAAAGTATGAAAATGGGCTTTGAAACCGGCATGGATGTTCTTAAGAAAAGAGAAACTGTTTGTAGACTTAGTACTGGTTCTGAGAACTTTGACAATTTGATGGGTGGTGGTTTTGAAACCAATGCCATCACTGAATGCTTCGGAGAATTTGGTTCTGGAAAAACTCAAGTGGGACATATTCTTGCAGTTAATGTTATTAAAGAAGATCCAGAAGCCTATGCAGTTTATTTGGATACTGAAAATACGTTCAGACCAGAAAGAATTATTCAATTGGCAGAGGGAGCGGGAGTTGATCCAGACGATGCCCTAAACAGAATTATGGTTGCTCGCGCTTATAACTCAGATCATCAAATGTTGTTAACAGAACAAGTTGATAGTTTAGTAACTGAGAAAGGCAAGAAAGTTAAGTTGGTTGTTGTTGATTCTTTAACCTCTCACTTTCGGGCAGAATATGTTGGTCGTGGTACTTTGGCAGAGCGACAGCAGAAATTAAATCGACATATGCATGCTCTTGCTAAGATTGCTTCTTCGCATAACATTTGTGTTTACGTAACCAATCAAGTAATGGCCAAGCCAGATCAGTTTTTTGGCGACCCCACTGCTAGTATTGGTGGACACATTGTTGCACACGCATCTACTTTTAGAATTTATTTGAGAAAAGGTAGAAAAGGTTCACGTGTTGCTAAGTTAATTGATGCGCCCAACTTAGCAGATGGCGAAGCTTGCTTCATGGTTGAAGAAGGTGGTCTTAAAGATATAACTTGATTTTATTTTTTCTTTTATTTTTTTGCTATTGCCCATAATGTATCAAAATAATTTTTAAAGTTTTCCTTTAATTTTTCAGATTCTATTTCAAAACATCTTAATTCATCCCATAGGAAGAAGAGGACTTTGTCTTTGTATAAGTTAATCTGAAATGGCGCAGTAAATTCATCTGCTAATACTTTGGCAGTGGAAATATTCATTTTTGGATCACCAGCCATAACAAAGTTTTCTTTCACTCTTTTAAAGGCCTCATTAGTACAAAGTAAACTAGCTTTAACTCCTTTTTTTACTCTTCTGGTATGATAATCAATTAACCAATCGTTTAATTTTTTATTACCTTCTTGTATTGAGGCACCTAAAACAAAATATTCTTCTCCGGGTTTAAGTTCTTCTAGCATTTGTTCAAATCTTGCCGTGGTTTCTTCAAAACCTTTGAATGAGTTAGTATCTTGATTCCAAAGACTATCAAAATATTTTTTGAAGTTAGAGTATAGTTCTTTTGACTTTATTTCAAAACATCTGAATTCTTTGTCCCACGTGAAGATTCCAACTGTGTCTTTTCCATAAAGATTGATCTGAATTGGGCTAGATAATTCTGGGGAAAGACCTTTTAGTTCTGTTAACTTTCTTTTTTCATCTCTTGCGTAATCTGTTCTTTTCTTCATTTCTGAAAGGTAGTTTTGGTCACATAACATTAAAGCTTTTACTCCTTTTTCTACTCTCCTTTTGTGAAAATCATAAAACCAATTTTTTTTGTATCCTTCTTCAGAACTGGTCATTGACAAACCTAGGACATAATATTCTTCTCCTTCTTTTAGGCTTTCTAACATTGTTTCAAATCTTTCTGTTGAATTTTTGAACCCTGTGTACACTTTAACATCTTGGTTCCAAAGATTATCAAACTGTTTCTGAAATGATTTGGCAATTGTTGCGTTGTTTATTGTAATAATGGTTGGTTCTTTTTCTTGAATTGTTATATGGGCTTTCTCTTTTTCAATAAATATTTCTACTGGAGATTCTTCATGGTATGGTAAGAATTTTACTTGCGCATAATCTTGATAATTCTCTTTGTATTTTTCTACTGCATGTTTGCTATTTTGTTCAAATAAAAGCCTTGCTGGAACTTTTCTTTTGATTCTGTCTTTGCTAATGGAATCAAAGAATTTTTCATATTTCTTAGAATAATTGTTTTGTGCTATTCCTGCACCCAACACCGAATAACTGTCTCCTTTTTCTAGTCTTGAGTATATTCCTTCAAACATTTCTTTGAAACTATTAAATCCTTTCATAACTGAAGTGTCTTGGTTCCAAAGTTCATCAAACTGTTTTTGTAATGATTCACTTACTCTTTTATTATTAATCGTGATTAAAGTTGGAACTTCTTCTTGGATAAATAGGATTATTTTTTCAGGGGTGATAAAATATGGCACTGGAAACTCTTCGCTGTATGGTAGCTCTTTAATTTCTGTATTTTTGTAATACTTTTTTAAATAATCTTTTGGGATGTGGGCGACGTGCCCTTTTTGAAACAAAAATTTAATGCTCACCTTATTCTTTATTCTATGTTGGTGATAGCGTTTAAAGAATTCCACATACTTTTTTTCTAATCCTTTGGCTCCAAAAGCACCGCCAATAACATTATAGGATTTACCCTTGATCTCTTCTAAAAATCTGTACAATGAATGTTCTACTTCTGGGAATCCTCGTACTACTGTTGTATCTTGGTCCCATAATGTCTCAAATTGTTTATGGAATGCTTGGGTTACGTTTTTATTATTAATAGTAATTATTGTGGGTTCGTTTTCTTCAATGATCATAATTGTTTTGTCTTGCTGGGGTAAGATTGCTACTGGCGTTTCACTTTTGTATGGCATGTCTTTAGATTCATCTTGGGGGTTAATTCCTTTGGAGTATTCTTCTGTTCCTGGTTCAAATAGTAACCTTGCTTTAACATTATGCTCCTTCCTAATCTTCCTAATTTCTTTAAAAAAGTCAAAATATTCTTTTTCCACTCCTTTCTTGCCGTATCCTGCACCAATAACATCATAAGTTTGGTTGGGTTTGATTGATTTGATAAGTCTGGTTAAAACATTTTTCATTGCATCCATGCCTTTAACCACTGAAGTGTCTTGATTCCATAATAGTTCGAAGTATGTTCTTTGTGTATCTGCAGATTCTTTATCTTCAATTAAATATCCACTAACTGGTTTTGAGAAATTAATCACTAATACTTTGTCTTCAAAAATCAATGTTATTCCTGGATTCTCGTACCCTGGGATGAATTTCCATTCTGGTGTGGACTTGGTTGCAGTAGTTTCTTCTTTATAGCGGTCCCCCATTATTCCCCTTGATTTAATGCCTCTTTTTCTTTTTTCTTCTTGCCACCATAAGAAGAACTTTTCACCCAAGATATTGACTATTTTCATTCCTTCAGCAAAGACATCATAATTTCCAAATTCTAATGATTTTTTAATTATTCTTTTGATTGCATCTGTTCCTTCATATGCCCTTATTTTCTGGGCCCACATTTCTTCGAAATTATTTCTAAATGAATCTGCTAAATTCTTATTCTTTATTTGGATCCATAATTTGTCTGTAGCTAAAGAAAATAACGTTTTGTCTTTGTAGACTAAGATTGCAATCGGATTGCCTCCTTGCGGAAGAAACTTTAATTGTGAATAGGGGACCTCTGCAATTTTTTCTCCCATTGGGCGCAGACTTTCACCAAAAATTGCTCGTAGTTTAATCTTGGCGTTGGCTCGTTTCCTATGGAATCTTAATAAAAAATTTTGAAATTCTTCATCTATATTTGAAAACCCTATAATAATCAATTCTTCTTTATTTGTTAGTGTGTTAATGATATCTTGAAATGCCGTTTCTGCTCCTTTAATTCCCTTGAAAACAAGGGTTTCAGATTTCTCTTTGCTTAACTTCTTTTTTAATTCTAATTCTGGGATCAATTGTTTAAGATTTTCTTCTTGTTGTTTGAGCTTGTCTTTTTTTTCTTTTAAGTAATCTAATATTCTACTCGGGTCTGCAGCTTCAAAGTATTTTGTTCCTGATTTAATGACATATGAAACTAAGCCTTTTTGCATTAATCTGTCGAGAATTTCGTAAATTTTTGATGATGTTGCTTTAGATTTATCTACTATTGGTCCAGTTGTTGAAGACCCCAACTCTAAAAGTGCTAAATAAACTTTGATTTCGGACTTTGTTAATCCTATTTCTTCTAATAATTCTGTTTTTATTGTCATCTATTGTGGTTATGACTTTATTTAATATAAACTTACCTATTACTCCTCCCTTCGGGGGAGGTAATATTTATAAGTATGCCTCACCGTAGGAGTACTATCAAGTGGTTACAGGCTACTTGTGGATAAGGCTAGTTTTACGACTAAATAATCTAGCTTTAGCTCTCTTGGAGGTGAGCGAAAATGAATATCAGAGAAAAATTAAACGATTATGTTAGTAGAATTCCGGTGGTTGGAGATGTTTTAACAACTGAAGTAAGTGCTAAAGGCTTGGGTATGATAGCTTTAGGTGCAACATTGGCTTTTGGTGCGCCAAGCTATGCTGCAGCAGAAATGCCTACTAAACCAGCTCATGGTGCGGTAGAAGTGATGGCGGGGCAAGAAACTGGAACTTTAGATGCTAAATTTGCAATTCCTGTGGCACCAAAATTAAATGCATTTACAAGACACCGAGTAACTAGTGACTATGATGGAAATGTTGGTAGTTTTCACGTGGCTAACTTATCTTACAATGTGGTAGATGGGCTTAGTGTAGTTGCAGAAGTGGATGCTATTCCAGGAGTTGGCTTAGATCCAAGATTAGGGGCGCAGTACTTTAAGAAAGTAGGAGACGTTAGTATGTTTGGGTTGGTATCTCAGTCTGCAAAGCCAGATGGTTTGAACCTAACTTCTCTTACTAATGTTTGTTACACTCCAACCTTAAAGGGAGATCTGAGTTTAGTACTTGGTGTGGAGAACGTATCTAACTTCAATGATGAAGGTCATAACTTTAGTACTCAGAGATTGCGTGCAGGAGTTGGATACAAAGGATTACAAGGTGGAATAGCTGCAGATTTAACTGAAGTGGGTAAAGATCCTAAGTTTGGTTACAATGCTGGCGGATTTGTAAGAAAAACATTTTAATTTTTCTTTTTATTTTTTTTAAATAAAAATAGAAAGGAAAGGGGTATGGAAAATGAATCAAGAACAAGAAGAACAAATAAGAAAACAGTTAGTGGCTCATGAGCATGATGATTATACTACTGATTTAGAATTAACTGAAGGTGTTGTTTTAGAAGACTTTAAAGTAGACAAAAATGTTTTTAGAGCAGACATTACCTTTCCAAGATATTTTGCTAGATGGTTATTCTTTAATCAAGATTTATATGAAGGAAAGAAAGTTCTCGATGTTGGTTGCGGAACTGGAATCTTGGGTATTGTTATGGCACTTTATGGTGCAAGTAAAGTTGATTTTACAGATCTTTCTCCTTTAGCTGTAAACAACACTCAAACAAACTTAGCTCAGTTTAATTTGGAATCAAAAGTAATGCAAGGGGATTTATTTGAGAATATTTCTGAGAAGTATGATATTGTTGTTTTTAATCATCCATTCTTTCCTGGGGATCCACTTGATGGAAAGATTGTTTCAAACTCAATGTTAGGAGGAAAAGAACTTTTTCCTAGGTTTTTAGAAGAAGCAAAAGATTATTTGTTGAGCTCTGGAACCCTTCTTACTACTTATTGGGATTTTGCAGGGCTGGAAAATAATCCAAAAGTTCAAGGACCTAAACGAGGTTATAAAGTAAATGAAAAATTTACTTTGGGGGTTGGCTCAGGATTACAACAGGGGGTTGTTTCTATTTATGAATTGAGAAAATGACAAAATTATAAATAATGCCCCAAAACCTTTAAATATACCTTCTCTCTCTAAGCAGTATAAGTGAATACCAATAAAATAAATGAAACAATCTGATTCTAATTATAATAAAATGAACTACTTGGAGGTATGTTTGAATGGAAAATAATAAAGATGCTCCTGTTAACGAAGGAGAAAAATATGATGTGTTTATCAATTCTGTTGGTGGCAAAGGCGATGGAATTGCTAAGATTAAAGGATTTGTGTTGTTCGTACCAAATACCAAAGAAGGAGATTATGTACAAGTTCTTGTTAAAAAAGTTCTTAAGAATGCTGGATTTGCAGAAGTGGTTAAGAAGTTAGAAAAACCTGCTGGAAAACCACCAAGACAAAGAAGAAGATTCGAAACCATTTCACAGGATGATTTACAAAGTATGCCTGTACCTGAAATCGATGACAAATATGATGATACTGAAGATTTCGGTGATGATCTAGAAGATGAAGATTAAACTCATTTAATTTTTTTAAAATATCAAATAATCGAAGAATTTAAATTAAAGTAATTATTTGTTTATAGAATGGACCAAGAAGAACTAATTGCAAAGTTAGAAGGATTAAATTTAGCACATATTGGTGTAATTAAGAGATTCATTAAATATCCTAAAAAGTATTTTCTTCAAAAAGATATTCTGTTTTTCTCTCCCAATGCTATAATGGGATACTTAAAGGAAGCCTTACGGGAATTGTCCACTTATATTGAAAGGAATAAATCATTAGCAAAAAAAGATTCCAAACTCAGATGGGAATGGGAAATGGCCGTTGTATCACACCAAAAGTTAAATGAAGCTTGGAAAGAACTTAAGATTAAACATAAGTATGGCGGTTTTTTAAATCGTTTTTCTGGTAAAGGCGGTGAATTCAGTTAATATATTTAATAATACATTTGATAAGTTTTAAATAATACTAGTTCTATATAATCTTATTATCAAAAGAGGTTGATGAAAATGTCATATGTTGTTTGGTTTAAAGATTTAAATAAAGATTCAATTGCGGTAGCTGGTGGTAAAGGCGCCAATTTAGGAGAAATGATTAATGTTGGTCTTCCAGTGCCAAACGGATTTTGTGTTTCTGCACAAACTTATAAGAAATTTATTGAAGTTACTGGATTAAAAGAAAATATTGAAGTGCTTCTTAAAACAATTAATGTGGATGATACAGAGCAGTTACAACTAATTGCTAAACAGATTCAAGATTTAATAAATAATACTGACATTCCTGAAGATATTGCTGAAGAAATTATGGATAATTATGAATTGCTTGGGGCAGGAAAAGATGCTCATGATTTAGTTGATGCCAAAGAAGTTTTTGTTGCCATTAGATCTTCAGCAACTGCCGAGGATCTTCCATCTGCTTCTTTTGCTGGACAGCAGGCAACTTATCTGAATGTTAAAGGAAAAGAAAAAGTTGTTGCAGCAGTAAGGGCATGTTGGGCTTCTTTGTTTACAGCAAGAGCTGTGTATTATAGAGAGAAAAATAAATTTGAACATTCTAAAGTTTTGATTTCTGCAATTGTCCAAAAAATGGTTAATTCAGATAAAGCTGGAATTATGTTTACAGTTAATCCTTCTACAAATAACGAAAAAGAAATTGTTATTGAAGGAGTTTATGGATTGGGGGAATCAATAGTTTCTGGTCAAGTTAATCCTGATACTTATATCGTTGATAAACAAACTAAACAAATTAAAGAAACACGTGTTAAGAAGCAAGAATGGGGATTATTTAGAGATGAGAACGGTGAGAATGCCCAACTAGTTATTCCAAAAGACGAACAAGAAAGGCAAGTGGTTCCGGATTCTGCAGTTCAGGAGTTAGCTCGTTTAGGAAAGAAAATTGATGAACATTATCAGAAACCAATGGATATTGAATGGGCAATGGAAAAAGGAGAAGTTTTTATTGTACAAGCAAGGCCAGTTACAACTTTGAATAAAGGTGGAAAGGCTGAAGATAACGTTGAAACAGAAAAGGAAAGAGAAGCTGAAGAAGAGTCTACTGGAAAAATTATAATTAAAGGAGAAACTGCTTCTCGGGGAATGTATTTCGGTAAGGTTAGATCAATTAAAGATGCTTCTGAATTAAACAAAATTCAAAAGGGTGATATTTTAGTAACTAAAATGACAACTCCTGATATGGTTCCAGCCATGCAAAAGGCCGGTGCAATTGTAACAGATGAGGGTGGAATGACTTGTCATGCTGCTATCGTTTCCAGAGAAATGGGAATTCCTTGTATAGTCGGAACGGAACACGCTACTGAAATTCTTAAAGAAGGACAGGAAATAACTGTCAATGCCACTCATGGAATTGTTTATGGTGGAAAAGTGGAAATTAAAGTTGAACAGAAGCCAATATCTAGTGGAGAAAATGGTGAAACGATTATTACAGCAACTGAAGTTAAAGTAATTATGGATCTTCCAGATGTTGCGGCAAGAGCAGCACAAACTGGAGCTGATGGGGTTGGATTAGTTCGACTTGAGATTATGATTGCTAATTCTGGAATACATCCTGCAGAGTATATTCGACAAGATAAGGATGAAGATTATAAGAATATGCTTAAAGAAGGGATTGGTAAGATTGCCAAAGCATTTTTACATAAGCCTGTCTGGGTAAGATGTTCTGATATTAGAACAGATGAATATAGAAATTTGCAAGGTGGAGATAAAGAACCAAAGGAAACGGACCCAATGATTGGTTGGCACGCAATTCGTCGTTTGTTAGATGAACCAAGAATTCTAAAAGCAGAATTTCAAGCAATTAAAGAGTTGCATGATGAAGGATTAAGTAACGTTGGAATTATGTTGCCATTTGTAATTAGAACTAAAGAAGTTAAAGCTGCAAAGAAAATCATGCGTGAATTGGGTTTAGAGCCTTGTAAAGATATTGATTTTGGTGTTATGATTGAAACTCCAGCGGCATGTTGGATTATTGAAGATCTTTGTAAAGAAGGAATTTCATTTGTTTCATTTGGTACAAATGATTTAACTCAACTTACTTTAGGAATTGATAGAAACAATTCTCGGATTGCTAAACTATTTGATGAAATGCATCCTGCTGTTCTTGGAGAACTTGCTAAAGTAATTAAAGTTTGTAGAAATTATGAAGTTAAAACTTCTATCTGTGGTCAAGCTGGTTCTAGGCCAGAAATGGCAGATTTCCTAGTGCACCAAGGGGTAGATTCCATATCTGCTAACGTAGATGCAGTTGATGAGATTCGTCGTGTTGTTGCTAGAACAGAGAAGAAGTTATTGTTGGATAAGGAGCGATAGTTATTTTTTCTTACTTTTTCTTTTTAATAAGTATTCTCATAAACTTCTTACATTCAAAGCAAGAATTCAGTTTATCATTTTGTGAGCTTTTTCAATCTCACTATCTTTGTATCCATATTTGATTAACTCCATTTTAATTTTTGGGTAAGAATATCCTTGGTTCAAATATTTTTGGATATATTCACTTGTTTGTTTTAATCTTTCTTTTTCATGTTTTTTTCTGTCTTTGTAAATTAGAAATATAATTATCCCTATAAATATTGATGCTAGTATCAATAATATTATCCACCAAGGAAATTGTTCTTCTTTTTCTTCCGTCTTAGTTTTAACAATTGTTTTTTCTTCCGTTTCTTCGGGATCTTCAGGTGAACTTTCTTTGTTTTCCTTTTCTTCTTTTTCTCTTTCTTTTTCCTCTTCTTCAATTTTACAATCAACGTCTTCTTCGATTGTACAATCAGGATCACAAATAGAATCTATCTCTTTGTCACAATAACTATCTTCCATTCCAGAAAAACAATCTTCTTTACAACTTTTGAAGTTTTCATGTTCTTCACAAACACCATTGTCACAAGTGTCAGAAAAATGAGATACGCCAATCGAAAGAGGACTTTCTCCTTCACTAATAATTTTTATTTCCTTACCATTTTTGTAGTATGGGATGAAAACCTGGAATGGTTGAAATAATGGCGGGGATATTTTATTCTCATATAATAATTCTCCTGAGAAGTCAATTACTTCTATAGTTATAGTACCTTGATCTACTGTTGGTGGGATTTCTCCCTCCGAAATTTCTGTACTTGAATAAGATAAACCTTGGTCTGTATTAACTAAAGACACAGAATATAACTGTTCAGCTAGAGAAATATGGACTAACAACAACACGATCATCATTATTATCCAGACTCTTTTATTTTTTTTAATCAATTTCCTTCGTACCATTCGACACCAGCTTCATACAGGGCCGGTTCTTCATCAGTTCCTACAATAATATAATAAGGTGGGGACTTAGCTGTATTGCCACTTTGATCTGTGGCTCTAACATAAATTACATGATCTCCCGGGGGAAGAGATGTTGAAACATTGTTCTCCGTGAGGGGGATAGTTTCTTCAGTGAGGATTATACTTTCATTAACATAAACATTATACTCAATAATTTGATTTTTCTCTTTGTGTAATATTAAGAATCTAACCTCTGGGGAATCAATGTACGAGATTTTATCAAGTGAACTGATTAAAACCTCAAAACCATTGACATTTTTATTTAAGTTAATTGCTTTTGAGATGTCATAATTACCATCTCCATCCTTAGCTTCAATCCACAAGATGTGGTTGCCATCAGGGATAGTTAAATTAAGGTTTATTTTAGTCCCATTAATCGTTTGATCTTGTTTTAAATGCATTAATGGATGGTCTAAATCCAGATAAATAGTATAATTAATGGACTCATTTTTATTATCGTATATTGTGAATTCTAAACTGATATTTGAGTTGTCTGGTTCATTAAGTATTAAGCTATCAATTTCAACTTGTGGGGGAATTGTTTTTGCCATATATTTCTCTTGCAACTCTATTTTTGTAATCACATATTTACAAAAGTGATCCACAAAATAATCTTGGGGGACATTATTTTCAGTGACAGATTCCTCAAATATAAATTCAGGGCTGATGCGGATAAAATCCTTGTTTTGTTCACAATAAGGATAATCTTCATCTAAGAATAAAATCACATTTTTTGTTTCTGTTATATTCTCAGTGGAACTGTTTTTATTAAAAAGGAAATAGCATTGATCTTGAATATAGTCTGTAATTGTTTCTTTAACTGGTTGATTTATTGTCTTTGACAATAAGTAATAATTATACTGGTTTCTGGAAAAATATTCTTCTACTGAATTAATATTCTGAAGATTATCTTTGGCGGCAAGGCTACTAATCATTCCAAATAATCCGTTCGCTTTGTCTTTGAAAAAGCTTAATCCTTTATTGCTCTCGTAACCAGCAAAAATAATGTTCTTGTTGTTATCTTTGTTAAACACAGATGGATTAAGTAATAAACAATCGCTTGCGGACAAGATCAATTGGTTTTGATTTTCGTTTAAGTTAAGATTAATTGTTTCTAAACCCTTAAAACTTGGATGCTCTTTACTTTGCCACACACCAGCAAAAGCACCATCGCCTTCATTACCATCACCGTGGTTACCATCATCAAAGAGAGTAATATTTTCTGAATAGTTTGTGCTGGTTATTTGTACATCAACGTTGCTTATGTTTTCAGGTTCGAATAAGAATGCTTTTATTAAAAATGGTAAACCTAATTTTCCTGTTGTTGGTTCAGAGTAGATTAAGTTATCTTTGTTATACATTGTGGAATAACCAGTTGATTGGGCCATGTTTTCCTTATCTTTTTCCGTAACACATTGGGGAACATTTGTACAGCTCTTTGCAATAAATGTATCTTTGCCTTGACAGTTTGATCGAAGATAATTATCTAAACAATAATCTTCTTGGTCTATACAACACCCAACATTGCATTGGATGAGATCATTACATTCTCTTCCTGCACGAAAACTTCCAGGACATTCTGCTAAGGAAGTTTCTTGACAAATTAAATCACAACAGCCGAAGTTTGCATAAGAAACTAATCCTACCATATTATCTCTGTTAGATACTAAAATAAAAGCTAAAGCTATAATTACTAAAATGCTTGAGAATACAAGAATCTGTATTTTAGTTTCTGCTTTCATTTGTATTTAGCTTTACAGTTAACCGAACATTCTACGCAAAACATCCCGCGTGCGAAATTACATTTCTTCATTTGTGAGTTGAGTGATACAGCAATTCCCCCCTTAACAGTTTCTTCTCCACTTGGACTACAAATACCATCTCCTCCGTTTTCGGACATTTTAATTTCGATTATTTGTTCACATGTTGGGGTGAATGTTATGGAATCCTGACCTGCTCCAAAAGCAAGAGCTCCATTAAGAAGCATTCCTCCTACTAATCCTCCAGCAATGGCTGTAATAATTCCTGCCCAACCAATTGCGGTAAACATAGCACTTAAAGTACCAACGAACCCAGTAGCAACTGTTCCTGCCGCCGTTATGAATGCACTAGTTGTGCCCATTATAGTGGCACTAGCAACGGCAGTGCCAGCAGCTGCTGCAGCGGCAGTTGTGGCAGCAGTAGCTCCAGCAGTAATTGTTGTTCCTGCAGTCATTGCAACCGTACTTCCTGCAACAACAGGTATACTAGTGCCAGCTGCTAAAGTAGTAGTAGTAACAACGCCGGTGGCAGTAGTTACAGTTACAGTTGTAGCAGCAGTAGCTCCAGCAGCAACTGTAACCCCACCAGCTCCAACTGCGGCAGTGGCACCACCGGCCGGTACTATTGCTCCAACACCAGCCATCAAAGGGCTGGCCCCACCAAAAGTTACGATTGTTAGAACAATTATAATAATAATTATAATTATAATTATCAATAACTTAGCAATACATCCTGCTCCAGGAGTAATCTTGGCAGAAGTACTCGCGGTTTTATAACTTTGTTTGCCACAATCTACTGCGGTAATCTTTGGTGTGTCTTCATCCATTGGGGGGTCTGCTATGGCTAAATCGCTAATTGCTGAACCCACTAAACTAGTTTTTGACTTTGCATTTTTTGGTGAACCCCAACCAGGAAGATCTGTGTAAATATAATTTTCTTCATAATTTGCTTTAGAAGGTAGAGGTCGCCAATCAGTTTCATCAAAGTATAATATGCCCATTTCTCCGGTGCGCGGTAAATTATTTTCATCCCAATGAATAATTAATCTTTGGGGATTATTGAATCTTATTCCACTGGGTTCAAATTGATAAAGTGGATAAGTTAAATTCCAAGTAATATTAGTATATTCTGCAGAGTCATCTAAGTTTTCAATATAAGCAACATTTTCTCTAGTAACACTTTTGGGATAAGATTGTTGAACAGTAATCTCTTTTACGGCTGCACCATTTAGGTTCATAGTTGTTCCTGGCGCAATAATCAGTTTTGCCATCCTATCAATAGAATTAAGAATTAAAGGTAGCACAGTTGAAACAACATTGTTATTTTCTTGCAAAGAAATCTTTTTCTTTAAGTAAGATGGTCCGAATTTGCTGGCAAAGACGAGAGTATATTCTTCATTCTCTCTACTTTCTTTTTCCTTAATAGTGTATGTCAAAATATTTTCTTCTGCTTTAAAATAGCTTATTTCAATAACGCTTGTGTTTAATTGTTCTAAGGGATGAAATATCTTGAAATCAGTATCCATTTGCAAATTAATCATTTGTGAAGCAGTTTCGAACATTTGTCGGAATGGAACTTGGAGTTCTATAGAAAACTGACTGAATTCTTTTTCATACGCACCCTTACTTACTTTTACAGAATAATCAATGAAAGAATTAGTATTAGTACGTTCAAAAGTAACTAGGCTATTTAATATGCTAGCTTTAATAATAAATCCCTGTTCTCCAAAAGTGGAATAATTTAAACATTGGTCCATGTCTTTTTCAATAAACTTCTCTAATCTGCCTCTAACTTCCTTTAATGTTGGTTGGACATTAATCTGATCTATGAACCAATAACTTTCTCCTTTATAATCTATTACAGGGGGAATGTCAAAATATCCTCCCTTTAATCCAATTTCTTTTAATCCCTTTTTTGTACTTTTTTCTAAGCAACTTTCAATAAATAGTTTAATTTGTCCTGCCTCAACAAGTTCTTGTTGGACTTTCTCTTTTTCAACTTCAATCTGTCCAACTTGTGTTGAAACTAATATAGTAATTACAGAACCAATTAATACTAGAATGAAAATTCCCAATATAATGTAAACTGTAACTTGTCCTTTTGTTTGAGATGGTTTTATTTTACTCATTTTCCACCTTTTAATAATGATTTCAATTCTGGAATTTTATTCTCATTTATCACATAAATTTTGAATTTAGAAACTTTAATGGTTTTAATCAAATTTAATTTAACTAATTTATTCACTATTCTAAATGTAGAAGATAACGGCACTTTTGCTTGAGAAGATAATTTTTGGATGTGAAAATGCTCTTGCGGGTTACTAATTAATGTTTTAAGAATTTTAATTACTTTTTGGTCTACTAACTGTAAAAACAAAGTCATCGCTGTATTTAAGAGCTCTTTCTTTATATTTGTTTCTATTATTGGAATATTGTTTCCAAAAATGGAAAAATATATTCAAATAAAAAGAATTATTTTTTAATAGGTATTCTCATAAACTTCTTACATTCAAAGCAGGAAATGATTACTTTCCCATCTCGAGTACGAACTCTAGAATTAACTCCGGGCATTAAGAATTTATAACAGTGTTTACAGAACTTTCTTTTTAACTCTAAAGGAATTCTAATTTTAACTTTCATTGCTATTTTTCTAGCTAGAGTAATGTAACGATTAGCTAAAGATTTATTTTTAAAGAAACTATCTTCTGCTTGCTTGAACAGAATTTGAACTCTTTCTTTAGCAATTTCCTTTTGCTTTGCTTTTGGTATTACTGGCTTGGCCATAAACATAATAATCAAATTAAGTTATATAAATCCTTTGATGGGTTATAGATGAAAACAAATATAAACAATTACAAATTCTAATGAGTTATGGTAAGGGGAAGACCAGTTAGAAGTGAGATTAGGCAGAACATTATTGAAATTCTACACTATTTAGGAAAAGGTTATGGTTACCAAATATGTAAGATATATCATGAAATTTTCCCTGCAGTAACTCAAAGAAGCATTTATTATCATTTAAAGAAGGGAACGCAAACCAGAGAAATTGCTGTTAATCAAATTAAAGAAGAGAAAGGAGACTTTTCTTGGGGCAATGTTGTTGAAAAGATTTATTATGAGCTTGGAGAGGCAGCCGAACCTAAGGGAGAGAAAAGGGTAAAGGAATTCTTGAAAAAAAGATATAAATAAGAAATTAAAATTCTAAAGGAAATTTCAAACATAATTCCTTAACTTCTACTGCAATTTTATGAATGTCTTCATTCTTAGCAACTTCCGCTTCAAAGTCAGAGAATTCTAGCCCTTGCCACACTGCACAAATCCCCATAACTTTATTCATCCAATTAGCAATTAATTCCATCTCTGGTTCTTTCATCCCTCGAGTAGTTAACCAAGGTGTACCAATACGTAAAGCAGAAGGATTTGCTGGCGATTTAGTTTCTTGAGGCATAGTATTCATATTTGCAACAATACCTGCATAATCTAAAGCACGAGCGAATTTTTTACCAAGTAATGATTTGTTACTTAAATTAATCAAAACTAAATGTTTGTCAGTTCCGCCAGAAACAATATCAAAATCATATTTTTGTAGTTCAGCTGCAATTTTTTTTGCATTTTTAACCACTTGTTGTGCATATTCCTTAAACTTTAGAGAATTAACTTCTCCAAGACCAACACAAATTCCTGCAATGCAATGGTTAAATGGTCCCCCTTGTAATCCCGGGAGTACAGCACGATCTATTTTTTTGATCATGTCTTGATGTGCTAGAATTAATGATCCTCTTCCAGATCTAAGAGTTTTATGTGTGGTCATAGTAACAACATCAGCAATTCCTATTGGAGAATTGTTTACTTCTGCAGCAATTAATCCAGCCTCATGGGCAATATCTGCTAAATAATAAGCACCAACACTATCTGCAATCTTTTTCATTCGTTTATAATCAATTTCTCGCGGATATGCAGTTCCACCCGTAATTATTAACTTTGGTTTATGTTCATTAGCAATTTGCTGAATTTTATCATAATCTAACTGTTGTGTTTTTGGATCGGTTTTGTATTGTATAGTTTTAAAAATTCTAGAAGTGATATTTACTTTTCTACTTCCACCAGAGTAAACTAAGTTATTTGGATCTTGAACTTGTTTTGGTTCATAACTCCATCCATGAGAAAGATGTCCACCATCTGGAAGATACATTCCCATTATTGTATCTCCAATTTCTAATAATGCTAAATAAACAGATAAGTTAGCGCTACTTCCCGATAAAGCTTGAACATTTACTCCCCACTCGCTTGGAAGGGAAAAAGCGGTCTTTGCTCTTGCATGTGCTAACAATTCTAATTGGTCAATAAATTGGTTACCTTCATAATATCTTTTTCCAACATTCCCTTCTGCATACTTGTGCATGAAAACTGAGCCGACGGCTTCTCTTACTGAACTAGAAAAGAAATTCTCTGAAGGAATCATAGACAATTTCTCATTTTGTCTTTTCTTTTCTTCTTTAATTAAACTAGCTACTTGGGGGTCATTATCTTTTAATGTCATTTTTAATCCACCTTTTCTAAGTTAGCACCAATATTCTTTAATTTCTCAACTGTACGTTCTTCTTGTTTTTTCCGCCCTTCTTCTCCAGAGGAAAGATCAACATTAATATAATCACATAGTGTTGGCATGTGTTCTTGTACAATTTTAAACATCTTCTGACAAATATGTCGATAAGAATAATGTCCTGCTGGTGTTGTTCTCAATTCAGCAATGTAGGCTAATTGTCTTGGATCCATTTGCCAAAGCATTTGTTGTTTGTTAGCAAACATAACTACATAACCAGCTAAATGTGGGAACTTATTTTTAATCTTCAAATGCAGTTCTTTTGTAATTTCAGCACAATAATCAAATTTTTCTTTAACTTTTATTAGCTCTTCATTATTCTCAACAAATTCAGGATACTCATAACCTAATTCTGCAGTAATTGATGAACAAAGAAACAAATTTCTTCTGTGCCTCATTAGATCTCTATATGCACCAAAGTCCATAGTGATGTCAAACATCATTGAACCAATTTCAGTAGCTAAGGGAAACTCATCAAACCCACTTCTTGATTCTAAATAATTCTTTAATGTAATTTTTATTAAGTTTTTATCTTTTAAGCAAAGATTGAGATAATGAAGATATCCATTAGCATTATTATTGTGTTCAAATAAAATTCCAGCAGCAATTCTTGCTTCCATGTCTGTAGTGATGTTAATCAATTTAACAGAACTATCTTTTCTACCAATCTCATATTTGGCTTTTGTTAATTCAATTTTTGATTGTAATTGGTCCATTGCAGTTCTTCTTTTAACATAATACTCATTAACTGCAACGTGGCTTAATAATCCTGGAGATATTTTCTTACCTTCTTCCAATAACGCTCTTCCAACGGATCTCATTTCTTTTCTTGCATCACTTAATAATCGAGAAATATGTCTTTCCGCCTCTCTTGTTGGTAAAACCACCCCTAGAGAAGTTAACATAGTATTTGGAATAAAATATCGAACAATATCAAACGCTTTGGCATTAACAGTTCTATTAAAAGCTGCTTCTGTTTTGAATTCATCTTTATTTAGTTTATTAGCAATAAATTCTTTTACTATTGGCATAGATTCTTCATAACTACTAATTAACAAATTATTCCAAGAACGAATATCTTGTTCAAAATCTTTTAAATCAGTTGGAACAACTAAATGTTCTCTAGTAAATTCAACATATCTTGTCGACTTTTCTTGAAATGCGCCTAATTTGGTTTCTTCAATTGGATTAACAATGAACTGTGAAACATTTTCAATTGCAAAACGAACAACATCGGAATCTTTTAATGAACTATGTCCATATTGTACTGCCCACTTACGCATAAATTTTTCTGCTTTGCTTAGCAATGAGGACATATTTAACTGTCCTCCCGATTTTATTTGTTCTGCAAAATTTGATATTGTAATTAACTCTTCTTTAGAAAGTTTTCCTTCTTCATATTCTTCTTGCATCTCTGAGAATATTCTTAGAAATCGTTCTCTCATAGACAGTTTACTTCTACTATACCCGCCTTCCAATAGTGCCCAAAGTGAACTAGGCATGTTGTCGGTTGCAGCATAGATATTTTTATCTATGTTCGTAAAGAAGTGAGTTAAAACTATTTTTTCTTCTTCACTAAACTCTTTTTCCTCCAGCGTTTTACCAAACGTGTTGGTCTTAATTAGAAACTCTTCTTCAATCAAAATTCCACCCCATGTGATCAAGAATTAAGAATCTTGTAAGTTTAAATATATTATGGTGTTGAAAGGATACTATTTAGTTAGGAAATGCTTAAATATACATTTTATAACTGCTAATTAATGCAAGAAGTTCTTGATTACCTGTACAACCTAGAAAGATTTGGCATTAAGCTAGGGTTGGATGTAGTTAAAGAATTACTTCATAAGTTGGACAATCCCCAGAATAAGTTTAAGTCTGTGCATATTGCTGGCACTAACGGCAAAGGGAGTACTGCTTGTTTTTTATCAAGTATTTTAAGAGCTTCTGGAAAGAAAGTTGGGTTGTATACTAGTCCGCATTTGATTAAATTTAATGAACGTATTAAGATTAATGGGGAAGATATTTCTGATACTGATTTGGTACGTTTGACTTTAAGAATTAAAGATATTTGTGAGCAAAATAAGATAGAAGCAACATTTTTTGAGTTTACTACTGCTATAGCATTCTTTTACTTTGCTGAGAACAATGTAGATTATTCAGTAATTGAAACTGGGTTGGGTGGAAGATTAGATGCAACCAACGTACTTACTCCAGAGATTTCTTTTATAACCAATATTGATATTGACCATACTAAACATTTAGGTGAAACAAAAGAAAAGATTGCAATAGAGAAGGCAGGGATCATTAAAGAAAATTCTTTAGTACTTACTGCGGAACAAGATCAAGATATTTTAGACATCTTTCAAAATGTTTGTAAAGAAAAGAAGTCTAAATTATGTGTCTTAGATGATAAGTTTGAAATTAAACTGATTAATTCTGATTTACATGGACAAGAATTTTCTGTAACTGGCAAGATGGAAGGGGGCTTTACCATTAAAATGTTGGGCCAACATCAAATTAGAAATGCAGTCTTAGCAATAATGGGAGCAAGGAAATTAGGAATCTCTCAGGAAGAAATCAGTGAGGGACTTAAGAACGCGTACTGGCCAGCTCGTTTAGATATTATTAAACAGGATCCTTTAGTGATGGTTGACTGTGCTCATAACTTAGCCGGGATAACTGAATTAGTTAGCTTTCTAAAAAAAAATGACAAAAAGAAGACTTTACTTTTAGGCACTTCTGAAGATAAGCAGATTTCTGAGATATTAAAGCTATTAGTCCCTTTATTTGATAAAGTTGTTTTAACCCAAGGTAATTTTAAACCTGCTTCTTTAGAATTGCTCGAAAAAGAGGTTAGAAAATATTGTTCTGAAGTTTATGCTTATTCTGATTTAAAAGAAGCTATATCTAAAGCAATTGAATTAACTAATAAAGATGAAATGTTAGTTATTACTGGTTCTATCTATTTAGTGGGAGATGTTTTAGGGCATAGAAATTTATTTAAATGATTTGTGTTTGGATAAGGATATGAATTTTAAACAGTTTTTTACTAAGAAGAGAATTATATTTGTTGCATTATTCTTTGTTTTAGTTTTAATTGGTAAGAACATTAATTTTTCTCCGGTAATTGGAGCAGAAAATCATTTCTTTACTTTATACCAATTCTTTGGACCAACTGCAGGAGCATTTTTGGGTCCAATTTTTGGGGGAATTGCTGTATTCTCTGCACAAATTGCTGATTTCTTAATTTTGGGTAAAGAATTTAGTTTGATTGCTTTACTAAGGATGTTACCAATGATCTTTGCAGTAATTTATTTTGCTAACCGAAAGAAGTTTGTTGGTGCAATTGTTCCTTTATTGTGTATGGTTCTTTTTATTGTACATCCTATTGGTAAGCAAGTGTGGATCTTTTCTTTGTATTGGTTAATTCCAATCTTAGGAAGTTTATTTCCTAAAAAATTCTTATTGTTAAAATCTTTAGGTGCTACCTTTACAGCACATGCTGTTGGCAGTGTGTTGTGGCTTTACACAGTTCCAATGGAAGCAGGGCAATGGTTAGCGTTAATTCCTGTTGTAGCTTATGAACGGATTCTGTTTGCTTGTGGTATAGCTGTAAGTTATGTAGTGATTAATACCGTATTAGATTACGCGGTTGAGAAGTTTAAAATTGATCTTCCATTTAAAGAAGTCATTCTAAGTAAGAAGTATAGTTTACTTAGGATTTTGAATTAAAGTTGAACCTGAAGAATCTACTTTCTTCCATTCTTTGAAATTATCAATATCATTAACAAATTCTATTTGGCAATGAGTTTTAATGTTTTTCAGTTTAATGAATTCTTCTTCTGTTATTGAGTATTTCTGATTACCATTATTTTGATTATCTTTAAATTTAAAAATTCTCCATAAAGTAATATTTGAATATTCTTGAATAATATTTGGAATTTGTTTAATCTCTTCTAGGTTAATTTTTGTAGCAATGGTAGTTATTCTTGTTTCAACATCATTTTGTTTCAACTTCTCTAACGCTTCCATTACAAATCTATAATGACCTTTGCCCCGTAATTTATTATGGGCCTCTTCTCTTCCATCTAAAGGGATGTTAACAAAGTCTACTAATTCAAGGTTTAACCTGTTAATAAGAATACCGTTAGTATTGATTCCGACTTTAAGGTTTCTTTCTTTAGCATATTTACACAGTTCATTAATATCATCTCTCAATAAAGGTTCTCCTCCTGTAAAAATAACTGTGTCTTCACATGAATCTAGTTTGTTTTTAACATCTTCTGTGGTTAGCTCTTTTTCATCTCTGCAAATACAGAACTCACAGTTAAGGTTACACCTCTTATCAAGAACAAATACAGTAATCATAGTTGTTAAAACTGTTAGTTGTTTAAAAGAATTGTTGAGATTAAGAAGTTTAATTAATTAATCTTAACAAGAAAAGCGTTACCATTGATTTAGATTTCTGAAATAATAACATTCGGAGTTATATGGTTATAAAACGCAGCTTTAATCTTTTCTTTTGTTTGTTTGTGTTTATAGGTATTCCCATATTTTTCTTTGCTTGCTTCTATTAAAGCTACCATTGCTACACTTGGTGAGGGAGCATGATAATTATCAAATTTATGTAAATATTTCCATGAACTAATGACCAATTCTGCAGATAATTTTTTGTCACCTATTTTTTCACTGAAATCCCATAAAGCCCCCCCAATAGAGGAGATATCGTGATTACTTTTACAACCTTGAATCAGTCCTTGAACTCTTTCATTCGTGCAAGGTTGGCCTTCTTCTGCTTGACACTTTAAGGATATTACTTGATAACTACATTCATAATATTCTTTACCATACTTATAATTATTATCAAGATCGCCATATTCACTTACTGAACCAGAAGAAAAATACATTCTTGGAATAAAGCTAGCATATGCTTCATTAAGATACCACCACTCTCCTGAATCTTTATATCCAACACCATTTTTTTTAATTATTGGGACATACCTGCCATGAGTATATTCGTGAATAAAAAGACTTAAACTTAAAAAACCATCACCAGGAGGAAATTTGTCGGAATACTTTCCAATGCTAGCACAAGTGTCTTTATCATAACAAGCCAAAGCTAAAGTTTGACTATCACCGTAAAAAGTTCCACCCTTCCACTCTTCACCATCAGGACCTAATTCAGAATCACATAGTTTAATTGTTAATATAGGCACTTCTAATTTAATCACTCCATTATTTAATTCTTCTTCCCATCCTAAAAAATCTGCAAATTGTTTATAAAACTCTATTGTTTCATAACCATAATAATAAGCATTTACTTGATCAAATTCAATTCTTTCACTAATAGGATCATAAATAAATATTTTATTTTGAGATTTAACATTTTCTTTTGTGAGACAATGATTTATTACTCTAATTCCATCAGTTGTTAAAGTGCCATCATTAGTTAGTCCGTGTAACTCGACTATATCTAAAACTTTGTTTTCTTTATAGACACTACCTTGAAATTTATTAGCCCAATCTTGAGAGTTTGATATATCTCTACACCTACCGTTAACATTAACACACACGCCCTTACAACAATCAGGATCTTCACAATCAATTAACTTATCTTTATCATTATCTTTTCCGTCAGTACAGATTTCCTTTAATCTTGAATTACTAATTCTTACTCTATATGCAGTTGTTAAAAACTTATTTTTTGAAACTCTTTTTCTCCCATAAGCTTGTCCAGCCAACGCACTTCCATTTTCTGTTTCCATAGCTTCAATGGCAGCGTTTAATTCTTCTTCAGACAGTTGTTCCAATTCTTGTTGTAATTCTTCATCAGAAATTTGTTCTTGACAGCTTGTTAATGGTAATAGAACTAAAATTAAACATATGGCTAGAACAACTTTTCTTACATCAATCATTTAAGTAATAATAATATTATATTATAAAAAGGTTTACTTAAATCCCTAACAATCCTCTAATCCAAGGGTAAACTAGATTCAATACAAGAACGAATAAAAAGAATATTGTAATCTGTCTGTAACGTTTTTCTCCTTTCTCTTTGCCTTTAAGCTTATGTAAGCTAACTTGTAACATTCTACCACCATCAACAATTGGTAAAGGAAGAAGATTAAACAGACCAATACCTAAGCTTAATAGGAACAACCATTTTAAAAATCCCGTTGTCCATTTTAGCATTGCATAAATTGATGGCCAAATCCCTAAAGTATATTTCTCTTTAATTTGATCTTGATTACTAATTTCTTGAATTCCTAAGAAACTTTTACCTTCCACATCTGGGCTTGGAGCCAAGGTAATGGGATAATCTTTATTTTCTGCATTTACAACAACTTTATCTCCAGGAGAAGTACAGAACAAGTCTGCAGCAAACTCTTCAAACATTGGAGTTTTTGTGCCATCAAGACCGGTAATTAAAGTTCCAGGAATAATACCTGCTTTTTCAAATGGCCAGGATTCATCAACATAAGAATCAAAAGTAAAACCTGTTGGTTCTACCATGCCCATTTGTAATGGCATGAATACTAAAGATAATAATCCTACTGCTACAACTGCTAATAATATATTTGCAAATGGTCCCGCTGCCAGAACAGAATACTGTGCAATATCACTTTGTTTTCTAAGTTTCTTTTCATCTGGTTCTACAAATGCACCAATAATTGGACCAAATAAAACCATACCTGTATTCTTAACTGGAATGTTATGCGCTCTTGCAAGTATTCCATGTCCGAACTCATGGATTAAAGCAACGAAGAAAATTACTAAAACAAAATAGTCAAATGATAAGGTTCCAATACCAGCAATTTTCATTCCAGGATATATTATTGATGCAGAGGAAGCAGCGGCAGGAGTATAAATTAAGTCCCACAATCCTTTAATTAACATGTAAGAAATGAATAACATTCCCGTATAACCAGCGCCAACACCAACATAACCTAAAAGAATGAACCACTCTCTGAATTTATTATTACACTTATCAATAAACTTTAAACCAAACTTCATCCTGTAAAGAATAATAAACTTTGCTTGGATTTCTAACTTTTTTCTTTTCCATACTAACAGAGCAACAATTAGGATATAAAATAGAAATACATATTTGTAGTTGATTACAAAATTAATTATCGTTTCAAACATTAATCCTCCTCTTTTTTGGTACTTAAATAAGTTTGGAAAAAATTAAACTCTACTTCTTCCTTTTTGGTCTTAGAGCTTTAGCACTACACTTTCTACAACTAATTTTCTTCTGAGCAACTTTTAAGCTAGGAGCTCTGATTTTAGCTTTACAACTTCGGCAAACAAAAATATTTTTTTGTTTTCTGGTTATTGCTTCTTCAAACTTTGCCATTTTTATGTCCTCTACTTAACTTGTTTAATTACTTTCATACCCATTAAGATCCAATAAAGTACTTCTGAACCTTCATGAATTTCTGATTTTAATTCTTCTGGAATTTCCAGTTCGAATGTTTCATAGCTTTCAGTGTCCATTACACTTGCTTTATTTCCAGCAATGGATAATACTTGAGCATTTTTTTTCTCAACAACTGGTGCTTCAACTTTATCATGACCTGGCATAACTAAATTTCTTTTTTTGCCGTCAAGCATACCAACAGCCATCATATTAACTTTTGCGTGTCCGTGCTTTCCTGGGCGAGATGTTGATGTTTCGGTAATTTTGCAAGCCGCACCATCAATAATAATTGTATCGCCTTTCTTCAATGTTCCTACACTAACAAGTTTGCTTTCATACATAATGATCCACCTTCCTAATTATTAATTTGTTACAGCAAGAAGAATGTCTTTCTTCGTTACCGTTTTTCTTCCAGCGTGTTCTGCAAGTTTTTTTGCTTCTTTGGCAATTTCTGTGCCTTTTTCTTGCAACACATTTGCTAATGCTTCCTTAGCATCATCTGACACCCGTTTTGCATTGGAATCTCGAATGATTTTATCCATTGCATTAAGTGAGAGAAAACTCTTCTTACTCATAGACTAAAAGAATATAGGAGCCCTTTTTAAAGATTTCTAGAATTTAAAGAAAATCAGCGTACTTTCACCTTAAAAATCTTAAAAAGCCAGATTTTTGTTTCTTTGGCTTTGAATAGCGAATTATTCGATTAATTTCCTGATCAATTTCATTTTTTTTAGGATAAAGGTTCTCATCACTTCTAAATTTTGGAGTGTGGAAATGAGATCGACCATTTTTGTGGTTAAATTTATGGAATTTGTGTAAAAGTTCGTGATACATTAAATAATCCAAAATTTCTTCTCTCGATTCTTTAAATATTGTTGAAACACTAACAGTATCATCATGGAAATTATAAGATGCTAATTTTCTTCTTGAAGCAGTTCCCCAAGTTAAATTTGGTTGCTCAATAGTATTTTGAAAGAAATTCTGGTTAACTCTGTTAAAAGAAGTTTCTAATTTTGGATCAGATTTAGTTTTTGGAGTTAATATAGGGATATTTTTAACAAAATTGTTGTAAAGATTAATATTTGGTGTGCTTGTTTTTTTCTTGAAGAGTTTTAGAAGTAGTGATTGAATTAACCCAATTTTAATCTCATCTTCAATATCTTTCCATTGTAAGTTTAGGTTTACAGAAATACTATTTCTTACCATCTTAATATTAGCATTAAATGAAGATAATCTACGATTATATTCTGTTTTTGTTATATAATTGAAATCCTTCTCTGGAAACAGTCTTTTGAAAGATTCTTGAATAAGGTCCATTTTGATTCTAGGGAAGAGATGATTTAAAAGTTTTTACATAACGCGAGCTTATTCAATCTCAAATCTTAATATCGCAGCAATCTGACCAAGGTCTTTTAATTGGACGCCTTCTCTAGTTTCTGTAGAAATAATTTTAACTGTTGCTCCTCCTTGTTGAGCTAATTCTTCTAATTCAAAAATACGTTCTTCTTGTAAGGTTTCTGAAAGTAATAAGATGTCAACTGCATTCATTTCTAATGCTTTAAGAGTTTCTTTTTCTCCATAAGTTACTTTTTTGATGTTATCTCTCATTTCGTTAAAGAATCCTTGCATAGTTTTCTTTTCCTGAGCAACTTCTTCTTCAGAAAGTAAATCTTCGGAGCGATCTAATAATTCTTGTAATCCAAAATCTCCCGTATATGACAAATCTTTAGTTCCAATGATTTTTTTCTTAACATCTCCAGTAAGGTAATCCTTATTCATAAAATCATTAACTGTAATCCCCGGTCCACCAAGAATAATACCTTTCAAATCATTTCCAAGCGGTAAGAATTGTTCTTTCATAAACTCTGCAATTTTTTTAAAATGGTCTTTAGCAGCACCTTCTCTTATACGAGCGAATCTTTGTGCGGATTGACCTCCAGCTTTCGTTTTTCCTGGAACTTCAGAATGAGTTTTTTGTAATGGAACAATTGTTTTGCCTTTTAATAAAGCAATAGTTGCATCTCTTCTATCTAAAACAACTAACCCATAAACTTCTTTCTCAACTAACATTTCTTCCAGAAGATCTGTTACAAACCCTTTATCACATCGGTAAATTCTTGTATTTAATGGCACAGGGGGTTCGAAGGACCAAACTCTAACATCTTGCTTTCCTTCAGAAGATGCAACGTTTCCTGAAAACACTGCCAGTCCATTTTCTGGTGTTTTCTTAAATCCTTTCAAATGTTGAATCATTTTCTCCAACGCAGCTTGGACGTTCTTTCTGGTAGCAGCTGATTTGATATTGGAAGCTGTTCCTTGCTCTTCTGACAAGTGATTAATAATCTTAGATAATTCATAACCCACAGGAATGTAAACTGTAACGAACTCAGTATGTAGGGCCTTCTGGCTACGTAACTCTTTTAGAAGTTTCTTTAAGTGCATTTTTTCCTGAACAGTCATCCCAACCATGTTTATCTTTAGAATAAGCTGGATTTATAAAGATTTGCAGTGTTCTCAGTAATTACTTGTAAGTAACGAAAAATTTATAACTGAGAAAGTCAAAGATTTACTTATGTCTGAAAATAAATTCCTTCGTGGACACCATATTGGAGTTCTTGCTGTAGGTTTAGCTCGTTCTGGCAATATTAGTAAATATTATGAAAACTTATTTGAGGGATCACAAGTGATTCTAACTGCATCAGATCAAGATAATATATGTTTAAAATGTACTGATAAAAAAGAGGATTGTTCTGAAAGATATGCTTTGCTAGATTATCGCGTTGCAGAATCTTTTGGTTTAATCATTGGAAGAGAATATGATTTTGACAAAGATATAATTCCTTGTGTCTCAGGTTTTGGATTAAGTGAAAAAACAAGATATTTAGTTACTTACTGGGATGACATTTTAACTGGGACTAAACAGTTTTAACAAAGACACCTTACTAAACCTTTTAGAAGTATCTACAACTACAACTTTGTGTTTCTCTTTAGCTTCGTTTAAACATATTTGAAAGATCTCTGAATCTAAATTCTCACGAACTTTCTTCTTAGAATATTTTCTTTCTTTCAAACGCGTTTCAAGTTTTTTCAAATCAGAACAAGTTGTAACAATACAACGATTAACCATTTTTTTTGGTAATAAATGAGCAATATGAGAATCAACAATTAACGAAGATTTTTTTAACTTCTCTCTAATCAATTTCTCAAATTTTTTAATATCTATATCATAACATTTCCCAGAATGATCATAACCAGTAGAAATTTGTTTATAGTAATCATGTAAATCTAATCTTGGAATTTTCAGTTTCTTCGATAAGAATAGAGCAAGTGTAGTTTTCCCCGTACCTGGAGTCCCTGTAATAATTATTAATTTCACAAATAGAGATAAATTAAGAATTAATATAAATCTTTTCACTAACTTAACTTATTTTTTTTATCTTTCTGTCTGTGTGCATAGTGATGGTGGCGCATAAATCTTCTTACTAGATGTTTATGTAAAACCGATTCAATAATCCAAATTATTACAAACAGAATAACTGTATAAACAGCTAAAATTACAAGATTAAACCAACTTTCTTGTAAAGCCGTTCCAAAAATAAAAACACTTCTTAATAGATTTTCAGTAATTACAAATGGATTAAAAGCAGCAATTGTTCTCACTATTGGGGCTAGTCCTTCTAATGGTAAAATTACTCCTGAAACAAACAAGAATAAACTTCCAATTGAGAATGAAGCTAAAACAGCAGTTTCTTCTGAATTGAATATATATCCTATGACCATTCCTAAGAAAGTAAACATAGATGCAGAAACAAATAAAATCAGACCAACATAAGGAATTGAAGGTAAGGAATCTTTCAAGAATATCAATGAAATGCCTAGGATAACAATAATTTGGATTAATATCAAAATTAAGTTTGTTAAGTACGTTGAAATAATAAATGATGTTTTTCTTATTGGTAAGAAAAAGTTCCTCAAGAATGCAGGACTAGTCTTTTCCATCATTACCAAAGTTGTTCCTAATAATAGTGAACTAAACATTACTACAATTACTAAGATCGCAGGGAACAAATAAGCCAGGTAAGTACTTTCTTCACTTACTGTTTCAATTTTTGTGGTTATAGGAGAAGAAATTGTGGATGCGTCCGTTACTTGTTGACCCTCTAAACTTGCAATTAATGCTGCTAAATTAGTTTTAACTTGTTCCAATGAATTAACGCTTTCTGTTAAAACAGAAACTGCTGAATTTAAGTTTGATGTAGAACTTTCTACTGTTGTTGCTGCTGCACTAACTTTACTTTTTAAATTAGTTAAATCATTTTGTAAAGATTCTACAATTGTAACAATTCCAGTTGTAGAAATATTTGATTCTCCTGAAAGTATTTCTTGTGCTACTTTTAATTTCTTTGTGAGGGTTGATTTGTCAGAGGAACTCATGTTTGATTCTTCTAAATAAGTTAAAGCAGAATTTACTTTCCCTTCAACAGTTTTTAAATCGGTACTAATTGCACTAATTTGTGTGTTAGTATAATTGCTCGTGGGCATATTTAAATCAAGGCTTCCTAATCCTGATTTTGTGGATGCCGCAGTTGTTGTTGCAGAAGAGGCTTTATCTTTAGCAGAAGAAATCAGTTCGTTATTTGTGCTGACCGTAGTTTTTGCCTCAGTTAACTTTCCAAGAATTCCGCCTGTTAATTCTTCAGAAAGTTCTTGTGACTTAATGTTAAACTTTTCTTTAATTACTTCCTGAACCATCCAGACGATATTTATTCTGCTTGCATCAACATAAAAAGTAATTTCTTTTGCAGAGTTACTATCTACTTGTAAACTTTCGGGTAGGTGTACACAAGTGTGTATTTCTCCTGTTTTAACACCATTTGAGCAATCTTCTAAAGACGTTTCATACGTTGTAATTGTAAACTCTTCTTCTTGTAATACATTTACAAAAGAGTTTACATCTTCTGTGTAAGACTCAGCATAAACTCCAATATTTAATCCATATAAAGAAGATGTGTTGTAAGATACTCCTAATAACAAAACAATCAATAAAGGTGCGAACAAAATAATCAGTGCAGAAGCTTTAGCTCTTAGCAGAATTTTTACATTCTTTTTAGTTAATAACCACAATGATATCATTTTTGTTCCTCTTTTTTTAATTTCTTCTGTTTATTGAAGAAAGTTTTAATTTATTTTTCTAGGATTATTTTCTCAAACACTTCTAATAAGCTAGGGTGTCTAACGTCCATATTATTAAGGGGCATATTCTCTTCTTTAATTGCTCCCACTAAATGTGTTAAGGTATTTTGAATGTCTTCAGGATAAATTACTATCTGGTGGCCTTTATCTACAATTTTTTTGAACGGGTGCATTTGTAATCTTCTAATTAATTGTTCTTTTTGTTTCCCAGAACTAACACTGACTACAAAATTGTCTTGACCATATGGCTTTTTAACATCTTCCATTAGTCCATGAGTGTGAACAGTATGATTGTGAACAATAGCAACTTTATTACATATTTTTTCGATGCTCTCTAAATTATGAGAGGCAATAACTACTGTAATTCCTTGCTTATTAACTTCTTGTAATAAGTTTAATACTTCTCTTTGAAGAATTGGATCTAGATCTGCCGTTGGCTCATCTAAAACTAGAATTTTTGGTTTGTGAATTAAACTACAAGAGATGTCTAATCTTTTTTGCATTCCTCCTGAAAGTTGGGAAGCTAACTTTTTTCTATGGTGGCTTAACTTTGTAAATTCTAATAAGCTATCAATGTTACTATTCAATGTTTTCTTTTCCATTCCATATAGTCTTCCAAAATGAATTAAGTTCTCTTCAACAGTTAATTTTGGATAGAATGAATTGTGTTGTGGGGTGAAACCAATATGTTTTTTAATTTTATGAAGGTGTTTATTCAAATCTCGTTCATGACCTTCAACTTTTGAAAGATAAACTGTTTCTCCTTCAGTTGGTTCAATAAAACCAGTAATCATATTCAACAGTGTAGTTTTCCCACTTCCTGATTGTCCAATAATACCTAATAAATCTCCACTTTGGATAGTTAAATTTACATCATTCAATATGTGGTTCTTTTTAAAACTCTTAGATACCCCTTTTAATTTAATTAAATCCATCAGTAGTGTTAATAGTAATATGTTTATAAAAGTTTTTATTGTCACGCTGACTTAACTATCTTTTATAACTTTTTTAATGTTATTTTTATCATCAACTAGTTGTGCCGAAAATATTTAAATGAGTAACTCTACTATCAAAATAAACTCGGGGTGGTTAGAGTGGTTAATGAAGTTCTGGATAGTGTTTCTAAGAAACAAGAAGAAAATGAGTTCTATAATCCTATGCCGGAAGGCTATGAAAAAGGACGAACAAAATATGTAGTGGTTTTTGGTACGGTGATGTCTGGATTAGGAAAGGGCATATTTGCATCTTCTTTAGCAAAGTTATTACAATTGAACAATCTTAAAGTTAGTATTATGAAATTTGATGGTTATTTAAACATAGATGCTGGAACTTTAAATCCATTTAGGCATGGGGAAGTTTTTGTTTTAGATGATGGGACTGAATCTGACATGGATCTAGGAACATATGAGCGATTCTTGGGATTACATTTAACTCAAAATAATTATCTTACTGGTGGGAAGCTTTTCAAAACAATTTTGGATAGAGAAAGAAAAGGAAATTATTTAGGAAGAGATGTACAATTTATCCCTCACGTTACTGGGGAAATAAAACGTTTTGTTAGAACTTTAGCTATGCAATCTAAGGCAGACGTAGTTTTTGTTGAAGTTGGTGGCACTGTCGGAGATATTGAGAACAATTATTTTATTGAAGCAATGAGGGAATTGGCTTATGAGGAGGGAAAGGAAAATGTTTGCCATGCTGCCCTGACTTATGTTATAAATCCTGGATTTTTGGGGGAACAGAAAAGTAAAGCTGCACAACTGGGTTTGAAATCTTTAATGGCGTGTGGTATTCAACCAGATGTTGTAGCATGTAGATGTGAAAATCCGGTGGTAAAAAAAGTCAAGGAAAAAATTAGTATGGCTGCTAATGTTCCTTTGAATAGAGTAATCAGTTGTCATGATGCTCACAGTATCTATTTGATTCCAGATATGATTGAAAAAACTAAATTAGAACAGGAAGTTATTGATAGATTAGGATTAAGATACAAGGTTAGAAGCGATCATGATGCTAGAATAGAATGGAATAATTACATTACTAAGATTATGGCCTTACAGAAAACTGTTAAGATTGCAATTACCGGAAAATACACTTCATTAAGAGATTCATATGCGTCTATTATCAAAGCGTTGGAACATGCAGGAACACATTTAGGAATTAAAGCTGAGCTTAAGTGGGTGGATACAACTGATTTAAGTGAGGAAGATGTTAAACTTGCTTTACAAGATGTTAGTGGAATAATTGTTCCTGGTGCTTTCGGTTCTCGTGGGAGTGAAGGAAAAATTAATTGCATTAAATATGCTCGAGAAAATAAGTTGCCTTATTTGGGTCTTTGTTATGGATTTCAAATGGCAGTTATTGAGTTTGCTAGAAACATTTGTGGTTTAGGCCATAGTAACAGCACCGAAATTGAAACTTCTTGTTCAAATCCAGTTATAGATATTCTTCCTGAACAAAAAGGAATCTCTGAATTGGGAGGAAATATGCGCTTAGGTGGTCAAGATGTTGAAGTTAAAGCTGAAAGTTTTGCTGCTGAAATGTATGGTTCTAATTTGGTAAGGGAAAGATTTAGACACAGGTGGGAATGTAATCCTGAATACATTCAAAAGTTGGAAGAGAACGGATTGATTTTTTCAGGAAAAGCTCCTGGAAGAGAAATTATGCAAATTTTAGAATTAAGCAGGGAGAAACATCCATTTTTTGTTGGAACACAATTTCATCCTGAGTATCTTTCAAAACCATTAAAACCACATCCTTTATATTATGGTTTTTTGAAAGAAGCAATAAATCAACAAATTAATTAATTAATTTTTTTTAAATTTAATTGTGTATTCTTTTACAATCTGTCATTTGTTAAATCAATATTGTAGAGGATATAACTGTTTTCAAAATTCAAGTTAAATTATCAAATACTTTTTTTGTATTCTTGTTAAACATTATCGCTGCTGGAGAAATGATAGATTTAACTTTAGGCAATTGATTGATCTTACTCAGATCAAGACGTTTCATGTAAAATCCGTTTGGACCTAAGACTCTTCCTGCAGCTTCTTGAGCAGAATTAAACGAATGTCCAAACAATTTCCAACCACCTTTTTCACAAACTTTCTTAACTCGGTTGTAAAATTCTTGCACTGAAAGATAATTGTTAGTTAATTTAATCCCGGCAGCTTTATAGGCTTCATCAACAAGTTCTGAACAGTATAATTCTTCAATACCTGGAGAAATATCAAAATCATAATGGACACTTTTTTTTGCCCAAGATAAAGAAGTATTAATGATTATATTCTGTTGTTCTTTAGTAAGACCTTTCTTGTACCGGTAAACTACAATTCTTCCGTTACCTAAGCCAATAAACATTTCTAAAGGACTTGTAACAACATTATCACCAGCCTCAATAACAACTACTTTTCTTGCTCCATACCAAGTTCTTTTCACATTAATAATTCCAACGTGCGAAATTCTTGCTCCTGTAGTAAGTTCAAAAACTTCTGCGGCCCTTCCAAACTCATTGTTTAACCAAGATTTACTGACTCCAATAATGTCGCCAGGTTCAAATAGATTGGATAATTGTTTAAATTTTTTTTTGATTTCTTTAAAAGGAACCAGCATTCCATTAACTTGTGTTTTCTCAATTTCTCTAATTATTTCTTCAGAAATTATTTCTTCTTCACCAGCAAGTATCTTTAACCTACTAACATGGCCAACTTTAAGTTCTTCTTTATCTTTATGATAAATTGCTTGCAACTCAGAAAGTTGTTTGTTTAAGAGACTTCTTGTAGCGGGATCAATATTCTTATCCCTTTTTAAACGACGATAAATGTTACGTTCTAATCTTCTTAATTGTTTAAGTAATGTTTTAATTTTATCAATGTTTATTTCCCTAACAGCTTTTAGTAAGAGGATAGAATTAGCTTTAACTGCAGCGGTTAATTCCTTAATTGATTCCTCTTTTTTAGTGTTAGGTGATGATTTCATTTATCAATTAATTAATTTTTATTTCTTTTTTTAATGCATGAGTAAATCTTGAGTAATGATGTCTTAATCTTTTAATTATTGTATCGTGTTTTTCAATCAGATGTCTTATCTCTGCAGAAACTTTAATGTGTTTGTGTCGATGTTTTTCTTTTCTTGTCTTTTGATGTTTGTTAGCATGTTTATCAGCTTTTTTACTTAATTTTCTTAATTTTTTTGTTAAAGCAACTAATTCTTTAGAATGGACATATAGATATGCTGCTTCTCTAGTTAATTTCATTTTTTACCTCTTTTAGTTTTGTTTCAAATAATATCTTTCTGCAAGTTGTAGATTTTCCCGCATGGAACAAAGCTAATCTTTTTGCAGTGTAAGTAATTGGAAACTTGTTCCATCTTGATTCCTTACAACATAATGTCATGTGAGGATTATATTTGTCATAAGCATAGTTGAGGTAATTGTTCTTGAAAGTTGTTGGGATCTTTTCGATAGTTTCTCCTCTTTCTTTATAGAATATTTTTATATCACTACTTTCAAAAACAAGCAATTTTTTAAGTCGATCCATCACTGTTTCATGTAAATGTTGCAATTCAGAATTTTTCTCGATCTTAAACCAATCAGAACTTCTATCTCCTCCAGATAGGATAAGATCTTTAATCTCAATTTTTATTGGGAAGAATTTTTGACTAATGTCTTTTAGTATCTCAATTATTTGTGGCACATTTTCTTCTTCTGCTACTGCAATACATAAAGAGTTGTGGGGAATATAATCTTCTTTTCCTAAAGGGATAACTTGATTTGAAGATTTATTAATAGAAATAACTAAATCCATGATCTCTTCTGGAGGAAGTAGTACAACATCTATCGCAATCTTGCTCATTTTGTAAGTTGAAAATTTTATTTTTTAATAATAATCATAGCATGATCTTTTTCAAGTGGATCAAGCGTTTTATAATCAATTACAGTAAATATTTTCTCCAATTCAGTTCTAATCTCAACAAAAATAGATTTTGGTTTTCTTGATATATCAATGCTTCTAGCTTTTACTGCTAATAAACCATATCCTCCTTTTTTAAGGAACATTTTACAGTTTTTAACAAATATTTCTAATTGGTTTCTTTGAGCAATGTCTTGATATACTACATCAGCTTGACAAACTTTATCAGTATATTGTTCTGGATGGTTAGCGTCAGCAATAATTGGTACAATATTATTTCTTTCTTCAGATAGAAATACTAAATCTCTCATTACTCTTGGAGCTGGATCAACTGCAAAAATTAATCCTTCTTCACCAACTATATCAGAAACAAAAGAGCAAGTGTAACCATGTGAGGCTCCTAGATAAAGTATAATGTTATTCTTTCTAATCCCCATATTTGTGCAACCTTTTACAATTGTAGCTGCTAACTTACTTCTTTGTGGGTCAAATTCCCGATATTCTTCACCTTTTTCTTTCTCAATTCTTTCATCAAAGTGAGTTTTCCCTGGAAGAATACTTTTAGTATAAATTCTTCTTCGATTTTCGTAAATTTCAAACAGTTTATGTGCTCTCATTTTTGATTCCTATAATGTTCAATAACATCGTGGCCATTCATTGTTGTTGCATCTTCAAGTTTAAATCCAATCTTTTCAATCCCTTTAATTAGGTCATCTTCATTATCTGCTTCAATTTCTAAAAAAGTTGGAATTCCAGGCATTGTATCAATTTCATATCTTGCCTTGTCTAATTTATAAGATTCTCTATGTTTCTTACCTTTGTGTTTTGTAATAAATCCTAATTCATTAAGGATTTTAATAGTGTCATCATAATTGTCTATCTTGACTTCTGTTTCTTCGGCTTGTCTTAACTTGCCTTTTTTTGCTTTACTCTTAAAACAAAGGTGGGCTTCACTTTTAGATTTTCTTACTCTTAACAATTTCTTTTCTTTAAACAAATTCTGTTCCCTATCGTCAAGTATCTCATAACTTAATTCATCATCTAATATTTTCTTTGCACCTAAATCTAAGAGTGTCTTCCTAACTGCATCAACATCAATTTCTAAGATTTTAACTTCTATTTCTTGCATTGTAATGTCTCTCTATATCTAAGTAAGTCCAGGTATTTGTTTGTTCCATTGTATATCCTAGCATTTTAACATTTTTTTCAATTTCTTCTTCCGTTTTTGCTTCTATTTCTATAAAGTGTGGAATGTTGCCCCAAGAATCAATTTCAAAACGTACATTGTTAAGTTTATAAGATTCTCTATTTTTCTTTCCTTCGTTGTACTTCTTCAGTCCAATCTTCTCTAAAATTTCTATTGTGTCTTTAAATGCACTAACATTAACTTCAATTTCTTCCCTAATTTTAAATTTAGATTTTTCTTCTTTCTTGCCCTTGAAACAAAGTTCTATTTGTTCTCCTACTTTTCTTACTCTAATAAAACTGTCTTCTTTATCTAATCTCATATCGGGGAAATCAAAAGCCATTGCGTGAATCTTTCCATCAAAAACTTTTTCCGCACCTAATACTAATAACTTTTTTCTAATCTCTTCAAGATTAATGTCCAGGATCTTAACTTCTATTTCTTGCATCCTAGTTTTTCCTCTAACATTTCTCTATATTCTTTGCCTTTAAACTCGCCTTTAAAGAAATCTAATCTTGCACATATTGACAATTTATCAGCAAGAATTCTTGCTGCTTTTCCTCTCACTGATCGTTTTGATCCTTGTATTAATTGGTGAGCAAATATCACTCCATACTTTGGACTTTTAGAACCGGTTTTAATATGTCGAAACAAAGCTTTTTCTGCTCCCAGTAGTTGGATTGTTGAAGCTGGTAACATTGCTAATCGCTTCAAGCTTTTAGCTAATTCTATTAATTTAGCCCCAATTGTTGTTCCAGCTAATTCTAATATATTGGGACAATATTCTTTCATTATTTTCTCTAAATATTCTTCATGTTCTTTTCTTAATGCTTGTAATGACTCAATTCTTTTAGCTAATAATTGAATTTCTTGAAAGTGTATCTTATCTAAATCTGCACCCATAGTTTCTTTAATATTTAGTTCTGTCATCAATTCTGTTTTGCTTTTATTAATCACTGATTGGACAAAGATTTCTTGGTTATTCATGATGTGTTCATATTCTGGCAAGTATAGTGCGAACCATTCCCTTAAGCGTTTAATTAATGTGTTAGTTGCTCTATCTAATTCATTAATATTAGAAATCGCATTAACGATAAACCCATCTTCAGAAACTGATTCTTTGATTTTTTGCTTTGTAATCTCTACATTTTTATTATAAAACTCTTTAAAATATTTTTTGTCTCTAAGACTAGCTAATGCTCGAGAGATGCCTTCTTTAGGCAATTCTTCTGTGCCCTTTTCATCAACAATCTCAAACTTCCCATTAAAGTTGAACATTCCTAAAATATGTTTAAATTTATAAATCATTTTCATAATTTATGCCGTAAGCTATATAAAGTTTCTCTTACTAAAATTGTTCGTTATGCACATTGAAAAAGTTATTGAAGAATTCAAGAAAGATGATGTAGTTAGATGTCATCATTGTGGAACAGATATTGCTAAAGAAAGTTGGGATTCTGAATGGGATGACAAACATCCTGATAATCACCATTATAAATCTGCGGTTTGTGAATGTGGGCATAAAGTCTGGGTTAAAGTGGATTTCTTCGGTTCTGGACATGATAATCTACTTAAAGAGAATCCTGACCCTATTGAATCAATGATTCGTAAGGTTCGTGAGGGAGACAAGTACGGAAAAGATTGATATTTAGAACACTTAATAATCTCATTTTTGAATACTATCTAATTCTATCTCTTTGTCTTTTTTAGAATCTCACCAAAAGCTTTATAAACAACCCATTCAACAAAAAGGCAAACAAGACCAAATCGTGGTCAAACTGCTTTCGTAAGGAAGTAAATGGTTACGGTTATATTGGCCTGAAAAGGTGACCATCGCGGAAGAGATTCTTTTGATGGGTGCCACTAAAAGGCTGTTTTATAAAATGACAAAAGCACATAAACCAAGATTGGGTAGTATGCAGTTCTGGCCTAGGAAACGGGCAAGACATAGTGTTGCTAGAATTAGATCTTGGGCCAAAAGTAAGAACGCTAAGCCACAAGCATTTATTGGTTATAAAGTTGGCATGACTCATTTACTTGTTGTTGATAATCGTCCAAAATCTATTACTAAAGGAGACAAAATTGTTTCTCCAGTTACAATTATCGAATGTCCTCCATTGATTGTTATGGGTGTGGCATTTTACAAAAATTCTTTATTAGGAATGAAAAAGAGTGTTTCTGTTCTTGCTGAAAATTTAGACAAGGCATTATCTAAAACAATACAACTTCCTAAGAAAACAATTAAGAAAATTGATGAAGTTAAAGAATTTGATGATTTAAGAATATTAGTTTATTCAAATCCAAAACAAACATCTAATGGAAGTAAAAAACCAAAATTATTGGAAATTGCTTTGGGTGGTAGTAATGAAGAGAAAATCGCTTTTGCTAAGGAAAACTTAGGCAAAACAATCAAGATTTCTGACATTTTTGAAAATGGTAACTCAGTTGATGTTCATGGAATTAGTAAAGGGAAAGGATTTCAAGGAACAGTAAAAAGATTTGGAGCACCAATCAGACAACATAAGAGTGAGAAAACAAAGAGAGGAATCGGTAACTTAGGAGCATGGACTCCAAAAAGAGTTGATTTCAGAGTTCCTCAGTCTGGGAAAATGGGTTTTCATTTACGAACAGAACATAACAAACAAATTATTGAAATTAGTAATGATGTTGAGAAAATCATGCCTGCTGGCGGATTAAGAAACTATGGAAACATCAAAAATGACTATTTATTATTAAAAGGATCTGTTGTTGGCCCAAAAAGAAGGGAAGTTGTACTTACAGAATCTATTAGACCAAACAAAAAAATGACAAAAGAAGCACCTGTGGTTGCTCATATTCATAAATAAAATGAAATTAAACATACTAAGTTTAGAAAAGAAAAGTTCTGGGGAAAGGACTATGCCTATTCAGTTTACTGAAGAATATAGACCTGATTTGATCCGAAGAGCAGTACATGCTTTACAAAGTGCAGCAAGACAAGCTTATGGAGCAGATCCAAGAGCTGGTATGAGACACTCATCCAAATTAAGTAAAAGAAGAAGAAAATATAGAGGATGTTATGGTTTTGGAATTTCTAGAGTTAATAGAAAGATTCTTTCTAGAAGAGGAACCAGAATGTTTTGGGTTGGGGCATTTTCTCCACAAACTGTTGGTGGTAGAAGATCACACGCTCCAAAAGCAGAAAAAATATTAGAACAAGAAATTAACAAGAAAGAAAACAGAAAAGCAATTCGATCTGCAATCGCAGCTACTATTAGTAAAGAACTTGTTACATCTAGAGGTCATAGAATTCCAGAAGATTATCCTTTCATTATTTCATCTGAAACAGAAAAAATTACAAAAACTAAAGAAGTTGAAACTCTTTTCATTTCTCTTGGCTTCAAAGAAGAATTAGAAAGATCTCTTGTTAAGAAAGTCCGAGCAGGAATTGGAACAATGAGGGGAAGAAGGTACAAAAGAAAGAAAGGAATCTTAGTTGTAGTTGGGGAAGATTGTCCTTTATTAAATTCAGCTAAGAATTTATCTGGAGTGGAAGTTGTTTCAGTTAAATCTTTAAACGCAGAATTACTTGCTCCTGGAACAATGGCTGGTAGAGTAACGTTATGGACTGAAAACGCAGTTAATATTTTAGAAAAAGAAAACTTATTTGCATAAAATGGCGAAAACAACAAGCAAAGAACTGAAAGAGGAAAAGTCTAAGATTATTGAATCTAAAGACAGCGGGTTTGATCCTTATAAAATTATCAAAGTTCCGTTATCCACTGAAAAAGCTATTCGACAAATAGAATTTGATAACCGATTATCATTTGTAATTCATCCAAGAGCAACTAAAAAGGATGTTAAAAAAGCAGTTGAAGAATTGTTTAAAGTTAAAGTCGTTAAAGTTAATATTCAAAATTCATTCACTGGTCAGAAAAGGGCGTATGTGAAATTGGGGCCAGAAAGTGTTGCTTCAGACATAAGTGCTGATTTAGGACTAATCTAAAGATAAAATGGGAAAGAGACTAATACAACAAAGACGAGGAAGAGGAACTGCTACCTATAGGGCTCCTAGTTTTAGATATAAAGGAGCAATTAGACATTATCCTTTAGAAACTTCCGGCGTTGTTATAGATTTAATTCATTGTTCTGGACATAGTGCTCCTTTGATGGAAGTTAATTATCTTTCTGGAGAAAGTAATTTGGTTGTTGCTCCTGAAGGAATTAAAGTAGGAGATACTATTACTATTTGTGGAGATGCTGAGGTTAAAACTGGAAATGTTTTGAAACTTGCAAATATCCCTGAAGGAACTTTAGTTCATAATTTAGAAATTAAGCCAGGAGATGGCGGAAAGCTAGTACGGTCTGGTGGAAGTTTTGCTAAGGTTGTAGCTAAAACTGAAAGTATAATCAAAATAAAATTACCTTCCAATAAGGAAAAATCTTTTTTACCTGCTTGTAGGGCTGCAATTGGAATCGCGGCAGGTGCAGGAAGATTAGAAAAACCTTTTATGAAGGCAGGAAACAAATTCAAGAAAATGCGAGCAAGAAACAAACTATATCCAAAAGTGTGTGGAATATCTATGAACGCTGTTGATCATCCATTTGGTGGATGCCATAGTACTCATAAAGGCCGACCAACTCTTTCACCGAGAAGCGCACCTCCGGGAAGAAAAGTTGGTAAAATTGCTCCGCGAAGAACAGGAAGAAGAAGGTAGACTTAGAAAATGGCAAAAGAATTACTTTGGCAAGGAAGAACTGAAGAAAAGGTTAAAGAAATGGACCTTAAGGAGTTTATGGCACTTATTCCTTCAAGACAAAGAAGATCTTTGAAGAGAGGTCATACTGAAGCACAGAAAAAACTTTTGAAAAGAGTTGAAGCAGGTGCTAATAACATTAAAACTCATTGCAGAAATATGATTATTATTCCAAGTATGTTGGACAAAAACTTTAGAGTTTACACTGGTAAGGAATATTTCCTATTTACAGTTACTTTAGAAATGCTTGGACATTATCTTGGAGAATTCGCTCACTCTAGAAAATCTGTAAAGCACAGTTCAGCAGGAGTGGGAGCAACAAGATCAAGTAAGGCAGTATCAGCAAGATAAAAGAAAAATGGCTAAAACAGAAAATAACGTTAAGAACGAGAATATCGCTAAGGCTAGTTCACTAAACTTAGCTATCTCCACTAAAGATAGTGTGGAAATTAGTAATTTCTTACGTTACAAACCATTAAGTTTTGCTAAGGCTTATCTTGAAGAAGTAGTTGAATTAAAGAAAGCAATTCCTTTAAAGAGATTTATTAGGGATGTAGGACATAAAAAAGGAATGTCTTCTGGAAGATATCCTGTTAAAGCTGCTAAACAATTTTTGGTTTTACTTAACTCTGTTGAAGCAAATGCTCAGTTTAAAGGATTGAATACTAGCGGATTAAAAATTACAAAATTAATTTCAAACAAAGCTTCAATTCCTAGCACTGGTGGGAGAAGTAGAACTGGAACAAAAAGAACAAGTTTAGAAATTGAAGTTAAGGAAGCTTCTGCTAAGAAGGAAGATAAAAAAGCTAAGAAAGGTGTTAAAACTGAAACTTCTAAAACAGAGGCTAAGGTTGAAGAGAAAATAGAAGAACAAAGTAACGAAGTTACTAGCTCCTCGGCAAAGCCTGCGGAACCAAAGGCAGAAGAGCCAAAAGCGGAAGAACTAAAAACAGAAGACAAAAAAGAAACTATTGCTAAAGATGTTCAAGAAGAAACAACTGTGAATAACAATCAAAATGAATCAGAAAAAATGAAAGAAGAAATTACCAAAAATGATGCTGTGGAGGAGAAGAAAGAATGATTGAGCGAGAATTCATAGCACAGAAGACGAAAGAGTATTACATTAAGAAGTATATCGAGTCTAAGTTAAATAGAGTTGGTGTTTCTTCAATTAGGTTAAAGAAAATTCCTTTAGGGGAAAAAATCATTATTGAAACAAGTAGACCAAGTTTAATTGTTGGGTCTAAAGGATCAAACATCAAAGAGTTAACAAAAACCTTGAAACGAGACTTTAAATTAGAGAATCCACAGATTGAAATTACTGAAATTAAAAAAATATTCCTTGATGCAAATATCGTTGCAGAAAGAATTGCAGGATCATTAGAACGGTTTGGGTCACAAAGATTTAAGGGAGTTGGCCATAAAGTTATGGAAAATGTAATGAATTCAGGAGCATTAGGTGTAGAAATTATAATCTCAGGAAAGATTCCAAGTGCAAGAGCAAGAAATTGGAGATTTTATCAAGGTTATTTGAAGAAATGTGGCGATGTTGCTGTTCATGGCGTTAAGAGTGCAAAGACATCTGCTTTATTGAAGAGTGGAATTGTTGGTATTAAAGTATCAATTATGCCTCCAGATGTTATTTTACCAGATCATATTGATATCTTATCTGAACCAGTTCAAATAGTTGAAGAAATAAAAGATGAAAAAAAGGTAGCTAAAACTACTAAGAAAAAATCAACTAAAAAACCAGCTAAAAAGGCAGTTAAAAAACCAGTTAATAAAGAAGCAAGCACAGTAAAAGAAGCAGTTGTTGCAGTTAAAACTGAAGAGCCTAAGGTTGAAGAAAAACCAGAAGTAAAGGAAGAACCTAAAGCTGAAGAGAAACCAGTTGAAAAATCTCCTAAAGAAGAAAAGAAAGAAGAAACAACAGAAAATAACAATCCAACTGAAACCAAAAAACTTCCTAAGGAAGAAGCAAAGGTTGAAGAAAAATCAGAAGTAAAGGAAGAATCTAAGGAAAAGACAACAGAATCCAAAGATTCTCAACCGGCTACTGAAGAGCAGAAGAAAGAAGAATGAAAATTACAAAAGATTTCAGAGGACTAGCACCAGAAGAATTAAGTTCAAGAATGTTTGAACTTAAGAAGGAACTATTGAAATTAAATGTTGAAGTTGCCAGTGGAGCTAATACCTCTAGTCCTGGAAAAATAAAACAAGTTAAAAAGAATATTGCTCGAATATTAACAATCCTTAATGAGAAAAGTAAGGAGGACAAATAAAAAGATGGTGGGTGTATGTAACCAATGTGGGTTACCAGAAGACCTTTGCGTTTGTGAATCAATCGCACGGGAGCAACAAAAAATCATTGTTAAAACCGAAAAAAGAAAATTTGGTAAGAAGTATACAGTGATTGTAGGCATCGGTAAAGAAGCTAACGTTAATGAGATCCTTAAGAAACTCAAAGCCAAGTTTGCTTGTGGCGGAACTTCCAAAAGTGGAAAAATTGAGTTGCAAGGGGATCACAAGAAACGTATCAAAGAAACGCTTGTTAACTTGGGTTTTCCAGGGGAAACAATTGAAATAGCTTAAAGATGAAAAAAACTCTTTACCCTCATGAACTAATTGGGGAGGAAGTAGAGGTAGTTTCATCAAACAACCAAAGCCAAGTTGGAATCAAAGGAAAAGTTATTGACGAAACAAAATCAACATTAAATGTTGGTGGTAAAGTTTTGTTAAAAAACAGTATTACAATCAAAATTCTCTCTTCAGGAGAGGTAATTCAGGGACAAGAAATTGTCAAAAGGCCGGAAGACCGGATCAAAGGAAAATAATCAAAAAATGAAAAAAACAATATTGGGTATAAACGCCCCAGAAAAGGAATGTGACGACGCTAAATGTCCGTTTCATGGAACACTTAACGTAAAAGATGAGCTTTTTCGAGGAAAAGTAGTTAAGAAGGATATTAATCGTTCTGCTACTATTCAATGGGAAAGGTCAATTTACATTAAGAAATATGAACGATATGATGTTAAAAGGTCAAGAATGAGAGTTCATAATCCTACATGTATTGATGCCGAAATTGGTCAAGAAGTAATTGTTGCTAGAACTAGACCGGTAAGTAAAACAAAAAATCATGTAATCTTAACTGTAGTTAACAAAGAACAAGATATTAAGGAAACTAAAAAATGAAAGCAATAAGCAGTAGAATAACCAAGTCACTAAATGTACAGGCATTTGTAACTACTTGTGATAACTCTGGAGCAAAAATGCTAAAGATAACTGGAGTTAAAGGACACAAAACAGTTAAGGGAAGAATGCCAGCAGCTGGTGTTGGAGATTTAGTTTTTGCTTCTGTTAAAAAAGGAAAATTAGAAATGAGAAAAACTGTTGTTCCTGCAGTAATAGTTAGACAAAAGAAAGAGTTTAGAAGAGCAGACGGTACGCGTGTTAAATTTGAAGACAATGCTGCTGTAGTATTAAAAGATTTAAAAGGTAATCCCAAAGGGACTATCTTCAAAGGACCAATCGCTAAAGAAGCAGCCGAAAGATGGCCTGCTGTAGCAAAAGTCGCTAAAATAATCCTATAAAGAAAATGGTAAAAAATAGTTTTGCAACAACCTGGAAAAGTAGTATTCAACCTCGAAAACAGAGGAAATACGCTTACAATGCTCCATTACATATTAAACAAAAACTGGTAAGTTCACATCTATCTCCCGAGTTAAGAAAGAAACATGGGTTTAGAAATGTTCAAGTGAAGAAGGGAGATAAAGTAAGAGTTATGAAGGGTCAATATAGCAAAAAAGAAGCTAAAGTTGATCGTATAGACCTGAAAAGAGAAAGAGTTTACTTAACTGGTGTGGAAGTTGTTAAGAAAGACGGAACTAAATTACCTCTTACATTCATTGCATCAAATTTAATGATTATTGAGTTAAACTTAGCTGACAAGAAAAGAAAGCAAAAGTTAGAACAAAAAAACAAAGAACCAGCAAAGAAAGAAACTGCTAAGACTCCGGTGGATTCTAGTAAAACTAGTAGTGAGAAGAAAGCTGAGGTAAAAAAATGAAGAATCACTTAAAGCGTATCGCTTCACCAAGAACTTGGACTATTGATAGAAAAGGCGGAAAATTTACTATTCGACCTAAACCAGGCACCCATAAACTTGAAGATGGTTTGGCTTTAGGAACTATATTGCGAGACTTTCTAGGGTTAGCTAAAACTACTAGTGAAGTAAAAAAACTTTTGAATAACAATCAAATTTTAGTTGATGGAAAAGCAAGAAAGGAACATAAATTTATTGTTGGACTATTTGATGTTTTAACAATTGAAAGTTTAAAAAAATCTTACCGATTATATTTCGACCGAAAAGGAAGAATTATTGTTAAAGAAATCTCTGCAGAAGAAGCTAACTTAAAACCTTGTCAAGTAACTGGTAAAATTGTTCTTGCTGGTGGAAAAGTACAGTATAATTTGCATGATGGAAAGAATATATTGGCTGAAATTAAAGCTAAAGTTGGCGACACTTTATTGTTAGCGTTGCCAAAATTAGAGGTAAAGGAAGTTTTACCTTTACAAAAAGGTGCAACTGTTTATTTAACAAAAGGTAAACATAGCGGAGACGTAGGTCAGTTTAAAGAAATTATAAAGAATGAAGCAATTTATTTAGTTGATAAAACAGAAATTGAAACAGCAAAAGAATACTTGTTTGTTATTGGAAAAGATAAAGCAATGATCACAATTGATAATTAAGAAAAATGGAAGAAAATAAAAATCCCTTAAGGAAAATACGAATTGCCAAGGTTACACTAAATATTGGTGCTGGTAAAAACGAGGATATGTTAAAAAAAGGATTAATTCTTTTACAAAAACTTACTCCTCTGAAGCCAGTTAAGACTATTACTAACCAAAGGATTCCAGGATGGGGTTTAAGGCCAGGATTAGCTATAGGTTGTAAAGTTACTGTAAGAAAAGATGCAGATGCTTTATTGAAAAGGTTATTAGTGGCTAAAGAAGAAGGATTAAAAGAGAAGTGTTTTGACAATCAAGGCAACTTTTCATTTGGGATTCCAGAATATATTGATATTGAAGGATTAGAATACGATCCTGATCTTAAAATCCTCGGATTAGAAGTTGCAGTTACTTTAGAACGAGCAGGTTACCGAATTAATAGACGAAGGATTGCTACAAAAGCAATAGGGAAAACACATAAAATCAAAAAAGAAGATTCAATCAATTTCATGAAAGAAAACTTCGGCGTGGAGGTTTACTGAATTAAAAATGACAACTAGCGATCACAAAAAAGCTTTCAAGCAATTGGATGCAAAACCAATAAAAAAAGCGAAGTACATAAAATTCAATCAACCAAAAGATAGATCTTGCGGTAAAGCGTTAAGAAAATGTCGTAACTGTGGTAGAATGGGTGCACATATTAACAAATATGGGCTACATTTATGCCGGCAGTGTTTTAGAGACATGGCTTTGGGATTAGGATTCAAAAAATACAGTTAGATGAGGTAAAAGGCAAAAAATGTTAAACGATCCATTAGCAGCAACCCTTGGGAAAGTAATGAACGCCGAGAAAGTTGGCAAGAGAGAAGTAGTTGTAAGACCAGCCTCAAAAATCATTAAAAAGATTTTGACAATTATGAACGATAATAATTATATCGGTTCTTTTGAAGAAGTTGAAAACGATAAAGGCGGAGAACTAAATGTTAACTTACTTGGAAATATCAATAAATGTGGTGTAGTAAAACCTAGATTCTCTACAAAAACAACCGGTTTTGAAAAGTGGGAAAAAAGATACTTGCCCGCAAAGGACTTTGGTTTATTGTTAGTATCAACTTCACAAGGAATCATGACTCATATTGAAGCTAAAGAAAAGAAAATCGGGGGAAAGTTGTTAGCTTATTGTTACTAAAATGAAAATAGACTTAAGAAAAGAAATTGAACTTCCTGAAGGGGTAACAGTTAACTTAGAAACAAATAGTTTAGTTAAGTTAAAAGGGCCGAAGGGAGAAATTGAAAGAAGTTTTCATCATCCGAAAATTAAGATTTTAGTAGAAGGTAAAACAATTGTATTAACTTCATTGCAAGCAACTAAAAGAGAAAAAACAATTATTGGAAGTTATGAATCTCATATTAAAAACATGGTGCAAGGAGTACAAGAAGGCTTTGTTTACAAATTAAAAATTTGTTCTGGTCACTTTCCAATGAATGTAAATGTATCAGGTGATAGTATCATTATCAAAAACTTTTTGGGGGAAAGTGTTCCTAGAAAAGCAAAATTAATTCCTACTGTGGAAGTAAAAGTAAATGGTGAAGAAATTGTTGTTAGTGGTTTGGACAAGGAATTAACAGGACAAATGGCAGCAAGAATTGAACGGATGTGTAGGATTACAAACAGAGATCTTAGAATATTCCAAGATGGTTGTTATATTACACACAAGGCAGGAAAGATATTATAAGGATTATATTAAAAATGGAAACAATAAAAAAACTGTTGGACGTAAGGAAGAAAAATAAAAAGTCAAAACCAGACTTTGTTATTAAAGAATCAAAGTTTTCTTCTGGAGTTAAGAAGAAATGGAGATATCCTCGTGGAATGCATAACGGGTCTAGGCAGTATCATAAAGGAAAGCCAATAAAACCAACGACAGGTTATGGTTCTCCAAAAGCAGTTCGACATTTGCACTCATCTGGAAAATCAGTGGTATTAGTTAAGAACACAACAGATTTAGAAGGTCTTAACAAGGACACACAAATAATTACAATTGCTAAGATTGGTAAAAAGAAAATGTTAGCTATTTTAGATGTTGCAAAAACTAACAACTTTGAAGTTACTAATGTTAAAGATATTAATCAAAAAGTTGAGAAAATCAGCACTGATTTTGCAGCTCGTAAAAAGTTAAGGGAAAATAAGCAAAAAAATAAAACGCAGAAAGAAGCTGAGAAGACTAAAAGGGCCGAAGAAAAGAAAAAGAAAGAAGAAGAAAAGAAGGCCAAAGAAAGTAAAGAGAATTCCCCTAAAAATGAAGAAAAAGAGCAAGAAATCAAAGAACAAAAAAAATCAATTGAAAAAGAAATAATTAAGAAGAAATAAGGTCCTAAAAATGAGAAGCAAGAAAATATTAGCAGCAAAAATTTTGAAAATCTCTCCGAAGAAGGTTAAGTTTTTAGCTGATGCACTTGAGGATATTAAAAAAGCGATTACTCGTTCAGACTTGAGGGGATTGATTGCTGTTAAAAAGATTGTTAAAACAAGAGCTAACGAACAATCTAGATCCAGAGCGAGAAAGATTGCAACTCAGAAAAGTAAAGGAAGACAAAAAGGGCAAGGAGCAAAGAAAGGAGCTAAATATTCAACTGTTACAAAGAAAGATAGATGGATGGCTAAAGTTAGAGTTCAAAGAACTTTCTTAAAAGAACTAAAAGAAAAGAAATTAGTTACAACCAAAAATTACCAAATGCTTTATCGGAAAGTTAAAGGCGGTTATTTTAGGAATAAAAGACATATTAAGTTATACTTAACTGAATATCATTTAATCGAGAAGAAAGATGGCAACTAGAAAACCAAAAACAGTACAGTACCGAAGAAAGAGAGAAGGTAAAACTTCTTATCCAAAAAGACTACGATTAATTAAATCTGGAAAGTCTAGATTAGTTGTTAGAATTACCAATCAAAGAGTTATTGGTCAAGTAATTAAGTTTACTGAAAAAGGCGACAATGTTATTGCTGGTGTTGATTCTTCATCTTTAAAGAAAGAAGGATGGCAACATGGTAGCAAAAACTTGCCCGCAGCATATTTGACTGGATTAATGTTAGGAAAGAAAGCTTTAAAGAATGGTTGTGAAGAAGTTATTCTTGACACTGGATTTAAGTCTTTCTTAAAGGCTGGGAAGATTGCAGCGTTCCTTAAGGGAGTAGTTGACTCTGGTTTGAATGTTCCTCATGGATCAGATGACATTTTCCCTGTTGAGGATAGAATTATGGGAAAGCATATCAATGAAAAATTATCAGCCGATGTTGATAAAATCAAACAAAAAATTATGAGCTAAATTTCAAAATGGTTAAAGAGATACAAAAAAGGAAAGAATTCCGAAGAAGGCCAGAAGGTGCTATTGAAAATGTTCCAGAAATTATTGACGTATGGAAACCAGTAACAAAACTTGGGCAAATGGTCAAAGATAGTGAGATTACAGACATAGATGAAATCTTTAATCAGAATCTTAAAATTCTGGAAGCAGAAATTGTTGATGTTTTACTTCCAGGATTGGGCGAAGAATTATTATTAATTGGTCAGGCAAAGGGTAAGTTTGGTGGAGGACAAAGAAGGATTTTCCGTCAAACTCAAAAAAAGACCAAAGAAGGAAACAAAATTCATTTCATGACTTATGCTGTTGTTGGAAACAAGAACGGGTATGTTGGAGTGGGAACTGGTAAAAGTAAAGAAACTGTTCCTGCAAGAGATAAGTCTAAAAGAAAAGCAAAATTAAACTTAATACGTGTTAGAAGAGGATGTGGCTCATGGCAATGCGGTTGTAAAGAACCTCATTCAATTCCTTTTGCGGCTACTGGAAAATTAGGTTCTGTAGAAATCACATTAATACCCGCTCCTAAGGGAAAAGGTTTATGTATAGAAAAGGAATGTGCAAAGATCTTAGAATTGGCAGGTATTAAGGATGTTTGGAGTATAACTAAAGGTCAAACAAAAACTAAAGTTAATTTGATTGCAGCTTTAATGAATGCATTAAAAAACTTATCTACTATTAAATATCAACCTGATGATGTTGCTAAATTTGGAATTGCAGAAGGTAAGATGAAAGAAACTAAGGAGGAAGAACAATAATGGCTGAAGGAGAAACCAAAAAATCTGGAAAACTAGCAATTGTTTTAGTTAGAGGTGTAGTTGGAGTTGCTCAATCAGTTAAAGACACTTTATCCTTACTTAGGCTTAACAAAAAAAATTATTGTGTTGTAATTGAGAATAACCCTGTTCATCTTGGAATGATTAAGAAAACCAAAGATTATATCACTTGGGGAGAAATTGATGAAGACACATTTAAGGAATTAGTTGAAAAACGTGGAGAAGAATTCCAAGCAAGATTGACCGATAGAAAAGAAAAATATTCTTACAAATCTTTAGAGATTAGTGGTAAGAAGTATAAACCTTATTTCAGATTAAACCCTCCTCGGAAAGGTTTTGGAAGAAAAGGTATCAAAATTGCATTTAAACTTGGCGGCGCTTTAGGATATAGGGCTGAAAAAATTAATGATTTATTGAAACGGATGCTATAAAATGGTTGTAAACAAAAGAAAGAAAGTTACTAAGTACCGAGCTCATACTACTCATGGTGGCGGTCACAGAAAGAAAAGACGTGGAGCTGGATCTAGAGGTGGACGAGGAAATGCTGGTACAGGAAAGAGAGCAAGTCAAAAGGTTGCAGGTCTTAAAAGTAAAGGTATAGGTATACATGGCGGATTCACTAGCAAGACTATTAGTGAGAAAGCAGTAACTTTAAATTATTTTACAGCTAAAACTTTGAACCAATTAGTTGAAAAGAAACTGATTACAAAGGAAAACGATTTCTATTCTATTGATTTGGCTAAGTTAGGATATCAGAAACTTTTAAGTACTGGCGATACTAAGCTAAAACTTAAGATTAAAGTTAGAAAATTTACCCCTCGAGCAGCAGAGAAAGTTAAGGCTGCAGGCGGAGAAATTATTTCCGGAGATGTTAAAGAAGCATCACCTGAAAAATCTACTAAATAATAAAACTAAAATGTCTTTATTTGATACAATCACCCAGAACTTACCAGAGGTTAGGGGCCCTAAACAAAAGCGGTTACCGTTTAAAGAAAAGTTGAAGTGGACCTTAGTTGTGTTAGTTATTTTCTTTGTAATGGGAATGATTCCTTTGTTTGGCTTGGGAGAAAATGCATTACAACAATTTGAATTTTTATCTATTATTCTTGGAGCTTCATTTGGGAGTATTATTTCTTTAGGGATTGGTCCTCTTGTTACTTCTTCTATTGTTTTACAATTATTGTCTGGAACTGGAATATTAAATTTAGATATGAATACCACAGAAGGAAGACAAAGATTTCAAGGATTGCAAAAATTATTAGCGATTGGTTTTATTCTTTTAGAAGGAGCGATTTATGTTTTGATGGGGGGATTGGCCCCTTCTGCAGCATTAGCAGGAACTCCATTATATGCACAATTTCAATTTATATTAATTTTCCAACTGATTTTAGGTGGAATTGTAATCATGTTTTTAGATGAAGTAGTTAGTAAATGGGGTTTTGGTTCTGGAATTAGTTTATTCATTGCGGCAGGAGTTTCACAACAAATTTTTATTCGTGCTTTAAACTTTTTACCTTCTCCAACAAATCCTGAAATTGCATCTGGTGCAATCCCAGCACTATTTCAATCATTAGCAATTGGAGACATAACTACAGCAGGATTACAGATTGCGGCAGTAGTTTCAACAATTTTAGTATTTGTGATTTGTGTTTATGGTCAAGCAATGAAAGTTGAAATCCCTTTATCTTTTGGAAAAGTTCGAGGATATGGGATGAGATGGCCTTTGAATTTTTTCTATACCAGTAACATCCCAGTTATTTTGGTTGCTGCATTAATGGCAAACATTCAACTAATTGCTAGACTTTTAGAAAACTGGGGACACCCAATCTTTGGAACTTTTTCAGGTAATACACCCATTAGTGGTTTAGTTTATTGGATTTCTTCTCCAGATATTGTCCAAAACATAATTAGGGGAAGTTTTACTGCGAGTATGATTGGGCAAGCAGCTATTTATATTGCATTAATGATGGTTGGGTCTGTTATATTTAGTATATTCTGGATGCAGACTGCAAACATGGATGCGAGAAGTCAGGCAAAACAAATTTTGAATTCTGGGTTACAAATTCCTGGTTTTAGAAGAGATGAACGAGTTCTTGAAAGAATTCTTAAAAGGTACATCTGGCCATTAACTATTGTTGGTGGGGCGTCAATTGGACTGTTGGCAGCATTAGCAGACTTAACTGGAGCATTATCTCGAGGAACAGGAATCTTACTAGCAGTTATGATTGTATACAAGTTGTATGAAGAAATTGCTAAACAACATATGATGGACTTACATCCATCTATGCGTAAGTTTATGGAATAGGTTCTTATTGCATCAAATCCATAACGTTTATATATTATCGACTAATTAATTTACTAAAATGGCTTTTTATGAAATATTAAATCCAGTATTTAATCCTTTGTTGCAACCAGTATTAGATAAAAGTCCATTTCTAGCTTTAGTTATTCTTGCAGTAATTATTTCTTTACTAATTACTTTAGTTTACAAGTTTTTTACTAATCAAGAAAAGATGAAGGATATGAAAGGTCAGCAAAAAGACTTTCAGAAAAAGATGAAAGAATTACGTAGCAATCCTGAAGAAATGATGAAGGTTCAGAAGGAAGCTATGAAAGTTAATATGGAATATATGAAAAGTTCCTTCAAACCTACTTTGATCACAATGATTCCTATTTTAATAATCTTTGGTTGGATGGCAGCTCATTTAAGTTACGAGCCATTATTGCCTGGAATGACTTATGAAGTTGATGTTGATTTTATGGAAGGGTTAACTGGTTCGGCAGAATTAGTTGTAAATGATGGCGTTATCTTGGTGTCTGAAGCTTCACAAGAAATTGAAGATAATAAAGCTAATTGGAAGTTTAAGGCTAAGGAGAAAGGCGAAAAACTACTTACTATAAAAACAGAAACTGAAGAGAAAACTAAAAAGATTTTAATTACTACAACACAAGAATATGTAACACCTTTAGAAACTTATGATAACTCTGAAATTAAGCAAATTAATGTTATTCATAATAAACTAAAACCATTAAAGAATATTGGAATTCCATGGGTTAGTGGTTGGGGTTGGTTAGGTTGGTACATTATACTATCATTAATATTTAGTATGAGTTTAAGAAAAGTACTAAAAATATACTGATTTTTAGTTATCAAGAAACATTAAATTAAGTTAAATCAAACTTAAAGAGGGGGTTTAAAAAAATGACACATTTTGAAAAAGAAGAAGATCAGGTGCACGAAGGTCATCATGAAACGAAAGAGCATCATGAAGTTAAAGAACATCATAAAGCTAAGGAACATCATTCTGAAGCAAAGGAACACCATCATGCTCATAAAAAAGTAGAAGTTAAGGTTAACTCGTGGAAAATTGCAACGGCAGTTTTGGCATTAGCGTTAATTATTGTTTTGGCTTTACAATTTATGGGTGGAAGTCAATTAACAAAAGAAGAAGCCGGTGTTCAAGTTGTACAGTATGTTAACAAAGAATTATTACAAGGACAAGCAACTGCTAAACTTGAATCAGTAACTGAAGACGGAGATCTTTATAATGTTAAGTTAACAATTTCTGGGCAAGAGATTAATAGTTATATTACAAAAGATGGAGAACTTTTCTTTCCACAAGGAATGAAAACAACAGAATCTCTCCCAACAGCAGAAAATACAGCACAACCATCAGCTCCAGCAGATGTTGTTAAATCAGATAAGCCAGTTGTTGAATTGTTTATCATGTCTCACTGTCCTTACGGAACTCAAGCTGAGAAGGGAATTTTACCAGTAGTTAACTTACTTGGTGATAAAATTGACTTTGAATTAAAGTTTGTTTACTATGCAATGCATGGTCAGAAAGAACTCGATGAACAGTTGAAACAAGTTTGTATCCAAGAAGAGCAAAATGCTAAGTTTAATGATTATTTGGCATGTTTCTTAGAAGATGGAAATACAGAGAGATGTTTAACTAAAGTTGGAATAAATACTGCAAAAATGGAAGCTTGTGTTACTAAAACAGATGTGCAATTTCAAGTAAATGAACTTTTCGGAGATCAGTCAACTTGGTTAAGTGGAAAATATCCGTTGTTTAATGTTCATAAAACAGAGAATGAAGCTTATGGTGTTGGTGGAAGTCCTACTTTAGTAATCAATGGAGAACAAGCAAGCTCTGCTAGAAGTCCGGCAGCGTATTTAGCAACTGTTTGTGCAGCTTTTAACGAAGCACCTAAAGAGTGTACAGATTCAGAGGGAGTGAGTGCAGAAACTTACAGTCCAGGATTTGGGTATGAAATTGGAGCAGCAACAGCCGCAAGTTGTGGTTAGTTTTTTATTTTTTCTTTTCTTTTAAATTTTAGGCATTTTTAAGGTAAAGTTTATAAACAGTCATTGATCTGGTAGTAATAGTCTCAAAGAGACTGATTTGGAGGCGACTCAAGTCAATAATGACTTCTAACGCTTTTGAAAATATGGAGAAATAAGAAAAATGCCAAGAGGAATGTTTAAATCAGGAAGATTAAGAAAAATCTTCGTAAAAACTCCTGGAAGTAATACTCATGTCCAATATAGGCAGAGGAAACCTTCCAAGGCAGTTTGTGCACATTGTAAGAAAGAATTAGCTGGTGTACCAAGAGAATTACCAGCAAAGATGCGAAATATGCCAAAGACTGCAAAGCGACCAGAGAGACCATATGGTGGAGTTTTATGCTCAGCTTGTATGAGAGGAGTAATGAAAGAGAAAGCGAGGTCAGAACAATGAGTATATACAACGTTGGAAGATTATGTTTAAAGATTGCTGGCCGAGATGCTGGAAAGAAATGTGTGATTATTGAGAGTATTGATAATGCATTTGTTTTAGTTGATGGTGCAACTAGAAGGAAGAAAGTTAATGTTAAACATCTAGAACCACTTGCTACAGAAATTGATATTAAGGAAAAAGCTTCTCATGAAGATGTTAAAGCTGCTTTTGATAAATTAGAGATTGAAGTTTGGAACAAGAAGAGTAAAAAAGTTGCAGACAGGCCTAAACAAGTAAGAAAAGCTGATTCTAAAACTAAAGGGAAACCAGTTTCCAAGCCTAAGAAGCAAGTTAAGAAAGAAGAAGCTAAAGCAGAACCTAAGGTAGAAGCTAAAGTTGAACCTTCAGTTGAAGATGCTGTGATAGAAACTCCTAAAGTAGAGGAGAAGGAAGTAGAAACACCTGTAGAAGAAGCAAAAGCAGAAACAAAAAAAGAATAAACTTTCTTTTTATTTTATTTCTTTTTATATGTCTATAGGATTATCAATAAATTCAACATCTACGTTAAACTTTTCTTTTAATAATGGCATCAGTGCTTTAACTCCCCAAGTTTCTGTTGCATAATGGCCAGCACAGATTATATTAAATTCATTTTCTTTTGCTAATTGCGGGTAGCGATAAGCAATTTCTCCTGTTATAAACAAATCTACATTAGCTAAAATTGCTTGATAAACTTCTCCTTTTCCACCGCCCGAAATGATAGCGACTTTTTTAACATCTTCTTTACCGTGACAGAAGCAATTATTTTGCATTCCTTTCTCTGATAATTTCTGTTTAATTTCTTCTCTTGTTAAATTCACTTCACCCATAAAACCAATAGTTTTTCCACTATGGTATCCAAATGGTTTTAAATTTTGTAATCCTAAAATCCTAGACAATTGGATATTATTCCCATATTCTTCATGTCTATCTAAAGGAAGGTGAGCTGCGTAAAGAGCTATATTGTTTTTAATTAAAATGCTAACTCTTTTGTAAGTATCGCCTTTAATATACTTGATGCCTTCCCAAATCATTCCATGGTGGACAATTATCATATGGCAACCGGATTCTTTAGCTTTTTCAAAAGTATCTACTCCTGCGTCAACGGCAAAACCAATCTTTGTAATTTCGCCTTCATTTTCAACTTGTAATCCATTACAACAGGTGTCTTCTATGTCATGGATTTTTAATTCCTTATTCAAAAATTCTGCTATTTCTTTTGCATCTGCCATTTTAATATCTCAATTCCTCATTTACAATTATTATGTTGATTTTATTTTTACAATCTTTGCAATTATTTGTTTCTACGCAGAGATAAAAATTATAACTTATGTAAATTTTCTAAGTTGATTTCTAACGCACAAATAGGAATTTTTAAATCCCAGTTATCTAACACTTGGGGATTTATTTCTCCAAGTAAACCAACATTCTTACCTTTAATCTGAATATTAGCAACTCTTCCGTGTATGAATGAATTATGTTTGGTTTCTTTTATAGTGTATTCAACACCAATAAATTCTAGTATTGAATCCAATATTTGTCGGATTTTAGTAAAATCAGCATTTTCCTCACAAAGTAAGCAAACTAATTTGCTAACATTTTTTGATTTCACATCACTTTTATTATCTGGAATAACGATAGTGCCAATTTCAAAGATTCTTTGTGGATATTCTTGGTTTCTATTTGCAACAAGCGCTTTTATTAATTCAGGCATTAACCAACACCTAATCATACTTAAGTTTTTATCTTCAGTATTTTTTCCAAGGGCTATGTGCTTTGATTCTTTAACATTCATTCTTTTGAACTGATCTAAATGATTTGTTAAAGCAAAAGTTTTCACTTCAATCAATCCGAGACCAACTAAGAAATTTGCCAAATCTTCTGTTAGGATGTTTTCAGGCAACATTTTTCCAATTGTAGATAAATTTGGTAAGATTAATTCAATGTTGTTATACCCGTAAGCTCTAGCTACATCATCAGCCAAGTCAACATTGTGCCAAACATCAGTTCTAATCGAAGGAATAGAAACAGTAATCTTATTTCCTTCTATTTTTTTAACACAGTATTCCATTTTTTCTAAAAGTTTGGATGCTTCTTTTGTTTTAAGTTTAATTCCAATTAATTGTTCTATTTCCTTAACTTCAATAGTTCTTTCTTTAATTGTAAGGGAAGGGCATATTGAGGTTTTACTGCCGTCTTTTATTGTTACAGAAAATATTTTTCCTTTCCAATCATTAAACATAGTGGCAAGAATATTCATAATACTATCTAATGCATCTTCATTTGGTCCGGTACATTCAACAAAAATATCTGTTGTATTCTCATCTATTTTCCCAAGAATATTGGAATTAATTATTGGGGGCATAGATAATACTTGCCCAGAATTATCAATTTGTAATGGGAATTTATCTTGACCTTCTAGTAGGTGGGCATAATTTCTTCCTGTGGGATGTTTTTGCAATATTTTAAAACCATCTAATTTTTGATTCATTCCTAATGGGATGAATTTTATTTCCTGTGGTTTTCTTGCAGTATAAATTACTGGAAATTTAATATCATTAAGATTGTAAACTCCTATTGCTACCTTTTTTCTTTTTCTTCCATAAGTGTCATGTAACTTTTCTTGAATCCACATTAAAGCTTTTATGTTGTCATCAGTAAAGTTTAATCCTTTAACAACAAAAGATTTAGTAAATGCTCTTACTTTTTTTACAGTGGGCTCTATTTTATGAACATAATCACCTTTGTTTACTTTAATCTCTTTATATTTCTCTAACTCTAAATAACAATTAATTGCTCTTGCTAATCCTTCTGGTGTAATTAGATCAGTTCTTTCGGCAGTAATCTCAATTTTAACCTCATCACCGTCAACTTCATCCAATTCCATTCCAATATCTGCAAGAATTTGATCTAATTCTTTTAATGAAATCTTAGCTTTAATTAGTTCTTGTAGTCTCTTGAAATTTGTATCTACTATTACCATTTTATAGTGTTTTTATTCGTTTATGTTTTTTGATCCAGTCTAAACCTACTTCTGGCCCAAGGATTTCCCTTAATTTTGATTTTCCTGTTAATAATGCTGCAATTCTTGAACTTCCCATCCCCCAAGCTATTACTGATTTAGTAATTCCATATGGTGCCAAAGCTTCAGGTCTAAAGATTCCTGAGTTAATTAATGCATACCACTTTCCTAATTTCTCATTATAATAATGACACTCCATACTTGGTTCAGTGTAAGGATTGAATGTAGGTTTAAATCTTATTTTGTGGATGCCTAGTTTTGCATAAAATTCTTTTACAAAACCCATTAGATTCGCTAGGGTTAAATTATCTCCCATGATAAATCCTTCTGCTTGTCCAAATTCTGGAAGATGAGTAGCATCTGTGGCCTCATTTCTGAAGTTATTGGCAATGTAAAAATATTTGCAATTATGATTCAATTTTTTTTCATGAAAATATCTGAATGTTGTAGCTGTAGAATGCTGTCTAAGAATTAATTCTTTTGCTGCTTCAGGATTCCATTCTTTTGTGTGGCCCGTACTTCCTGTATTTAATCCAGTTTCATGAGTAGACTTAACTTTCTTAACCAATTCTTTATCTGGAAGATCACCCTTCATATCTAAATAAAATGTGTCTTGTGCTTCTCGCATTGGATGGTCTTGAGCAATCCACATACTATCCATTCCCCAAAAAGCTGTTTCTACCCATGGCCCTGACATTTCTTGGAAGCCCATCTCTAAAAAAGAATTTCTGATAATGTTCGTCGCTTCGTTATATGGATGTCTCCTTCCACCTGAAACTTTAGGAACATTAATTTCAACATCATAAGAACGGAACGATTTTCCTTTCCAACTACCTGTTTTTAGCATTCCAGGAGTTAATCGATTAACAACTTCTCCAGAAAGTTTAACTTTACTTAACTTCTTACCCAAAGATGTTAATTTAATTGTTGTACTTCTTTGCTCTTCAATTTTTAACAATTCTTTTCTTTTCTTTAATTCGTCAAAAGCAAGTTTATCAATATCTTGAATGTTATCTAAATCTATAGGGAAGTCTTTCTTAAGAAACTGTTCTTCAAATGATCCTTCTTTAATCAACTTTGCTCCCTGGGGACCAAGCTTTAACATTAATTCTTTATCTTTTCTGATGTCAAGGCCTAATTTTCTTTTCAGCAATCCAATACAAGCATTAATTTCTTCAGTACTTAATTTTGTTTTCTTAGCAATTTTGCTTAATTCTATAAAATTATTAGTTAGGGATTCTAGAAGTTTTCTTTCTGGCAATCCTGATTTTTGGTATGATTTGCCGTTTTTATCTAATAACACGATTTTTTTCTTCTCAATATTGATTTTCAGAACATTTTTGTTTTCTAACCATTGTAAAGCGCGCATAACTTCAATCTCTTGCAATTTAGATTTCTTCACTATTGCAGAAAGTTCTGTTTCTTTACTTAATACCGGTAGGACTGTTCTTTCCAACGGATGTAACTTAGCAATCATTGATTCCATTTTGTATTGATTGATTTAATCCTTTATTATATATAAAGTTAACTTTGCTTGTTGGAAAGAAGTTGATAAATGTTGTGACAAAATTAAAGAAATAAGAAAGAAAAAGAAATTTACTTTTGGCTCCACTGCTGATTAAACATATGATCCATTGCAGCAGCATGGTAAGGTGTTTTTACCCAAACTCCTAAGTCATATGAAGGATGTACTTCTTTATCATCCATCATCATAAAGACCAAATCATTACTATCTACTGTCATAAACCTAGATTTCATTTTGTCATTATGTTTAACTTCTGCAAGACCTTTAAGGCTGTTTGCTAACTTTTGGTTTTCTTTGTTTAGTGGAGCGGAAATTCTAATTTTTACTCCTCTTTTTTTAGCTTTTTCAAAAGTTGGACGTAATCCTTCAACCTTTCTCATAAACCCAGTATCGGAAGTCATAATATTAACACTCTTCTTGGATTCTTTAATTAATAAATCCATGTGGTTATATACATTATTTCTGCCTCTTAAACAACCGCTTAATTCAGACGGATCCACTAAACTAATTCCATTAGTGTGTAAACTTTCTAATTCAGTTAACAATGGTGATCCTTTAATTGTTTCCAATCTTTTAACTTTTTCCTGAGCTGCTGCATTCATATTCTTTTTAACTCTATCAACAACTTCTCCAGGTGGAATTGCAATATATTTAATTGGCTTACCCAATTTCATTACCACAAACCCTTTCTTTTCTAAAGATTCTAGAACATCATAACTTCTTGATCTTGGAACATCAGCAATATCTGAAAGCTCTCCTGCAGTTGAAACTCCCCTACTTAATAAAGAAGTCCATAACTTTACTTCATACAAATTAAGATCAAAGTAGCGCCTTAGCGTACTCAACAATTCTTCTTTTACAATCATTTTTTCTCAAACCCTCCCCCTTTTTTTTCGCAAAAATGAATTTTTGTTACTTGGTTATCAGTAATTATAACTACTATTAAAAGGTTGTGGTTTTACAACATATACAACCACCATTATAAAAGGGTAAATTTTTTTAAGTTACCATTCTAATTTGTATCTTAACGTAGCAGCAATTCCGCCGAGTCCGGCCAACTTTCTACCACTTTCATGTTCTGAAGAAATAATGTGAATTGTTCCTTTTAATACATCAATTTGTTTCATTAATTTATCTAACTCTTCATATTCTTGGTTCATTCGTCTGCGTTGAATGTAATCATCTGTTACCAATAACTTACTTACTGCTCCAGCCTCAATTGCATTTTTAACTTCTTTCCAACCATAAGCAGATAACCCTTGTTTATTAATTTCGCTTAATAATTCATCAACCAACATTGTTTCCCTTCTTGTTCTAGAAGACTTTAATGTACTTTCTAATTCTGGTTTTTTAAGAACTTCAAATAATGAACTTTCCGAAACATCTGAACAAGGGGTAAGGACTAATTTACTTTTAACTTCTGAAGAAGTTATTTTCTTTGCTAATTCATCTTTATAGAAAGCAGGAGAAGCAATTATAATTGCCTCTGGATTGAATCGGCCACTATAAATTTCCAACGCCTTAATCAACTCTTGTTTAAAGTCTCCTTTAACTTCTGTTTTTTGGTCTTTTTTTGGAACATCTCCTTTAATCGTCAACAATACATCGTATCCAAAACTTTTCGTTAAAGCAAAAATAGCTTCTTCTCTATCTAAAATACAAACCAAATAATTGTATTTCTTTTCTCCAGCTTCCTTTAGCTTTTGTTTTTGATAATCTAACCATGTCGGTTTTTGTAAAGAGAATTCACTATTTAATTCTAAAGCAATCGCTTGATAATTATCTCTTGGAAGATCTTCTGGACCTTCTTTGATCTTTCCATTAATTCTTAGGGCATGATTTTCTGCATCAAAATCGATTGTTTGGGCATCAATTGTTAATATATATGTTTTTTTTGCTACTTTAGCATTTTCCCCTTCGCCAATTCTTATTTTCCTTGTAGCTTTCCCTTTAACAAAATCTCCTGGATCAATAAGATGACTAAGGTACCATAAGTCTTCTGGATCAGTAATTCTTAATTTTACAATTCCTTTTTTAAAGTCACTATGTGTGATGTTCATCTTTTCTTAAAAGGGAAGAGGGTATAAAAAAGTTCCTATGTTCCTTTATCTAATCTTATTTTACATAAAATAAGGTACAATAAAAAATATTGTGGTGATTTTCAAGTATTAAACTCCTCCGGAGCCGAATACTTTATATATAAAAAGAGTTTATTTACTGATTATGGCAACAGCAAATAAAAGAGGGCAAAACGCGGCATCAGCAGCAGTTTTATTGGCTTTAGTGATGGGTTTAATAATTGTATTTATCATTCTAATTCCTCCTGAGGATCGTGCAGATTTACTAGACGAACCGTATACTTCTAGCAGTAGTTCTAGTAGCGATACTGATTTAGAAGAGGCAGTGGTTAAGGAAAATGTATTACAAGAATCTCCTGGCAGGATTGACTTTTTATCTCAAAATGAAATTGAACATCCTTTACCTGTAGTTAATATTTATACCAAAACAGAAACAAAAATTCTTGCTGAGAAAAATGTGGCAACTGCAAAGAAAGGAGTTTTTTCAGAAGAAAGAGCCTCTTTCAGTTTTGACATCCCTGATATTAAGAACAGTGAGAATTACTTATTAACATTTAAGGTTAGAAATGCAGATGGTGCAATTCAGCTATTCTTAAATGGTGATAGTGTTTATGATTCTGAAAGCGTAGATGGGGATTCTATTACAATAACCCTTCCAAAAAATAACCTTCTAGAAGAAAATGATTTAATTATTGCATCATCTTCTCCAGGAATTGCCTTCTGGGCAACTAATGAAGTTACTTTAGAAAATATTAAAGTTGTTGCTGATGTAACTAGTGTAAAGGCACAGGAATCAAAGAACATTTTCTTAGTATCAGAGATTGAGAAAAAGAATATGGAAAAACTTACTCTTAAGTTTAAACCAGATTGCATTTTTGAAGATGTTGGCAAACTAGACGTTAATATTAATGATGTTGAAGTTTATTCAGCAATTCCTGATTGTGATTTAAGTTTGGTACCTATTGAATTTTCTCCAGAGATGGTTTATCAAGGAGAGAATGAGATTACATTCAAAACGGACAAAGGTACTTACGTTTTATCTCACGTTCTAATTGAATCTAAGTTAGCGGAAATAGAATATCCTACTTACTACTTTGATCTTTCTTTAGAGCAGTATAATGATGTTATGGATGAAAATAAAAGATTAAGGTTACAATTAGACTTCGTTGATGTAGTTGTAAGTAAGTATGGAGATGTTGTTTTTAATGGTCATGTTAAACACTTTGATACTAAAGAAGTAACTTATACCATTGATCTAAGCGACGATGCTGTTAAAGGTAGTAATTCAATTAAGCTTAAGCCTAAGAAGACTTTAGAAGTTAGGGAAATTAGGGCTGACTTAGTGAGTTAAAGTTTTTTAATTTATTATTTTATTTTAAATTTTTAACAAAAAAGAGGTGTAATTTGGGACTTGGAGGTATAATCGGTGGAGCTGCTGGGGGAGAAGTTGGTACTGCGGCAACAATAGCTAAATATACCGGGGCTGCAGCTGTTGGTAAACAAGTTCTTGGTGCTGGTAAAAATCTTAGTTGGATTTTAGTTATATTAGGAATTATTCATTATGCTTTTAGGGTTGTCTCCGGTGGTAATTATGGTCTGGCCTTTGTCATTTCTTTAGGATTATTTGTCTTTTCTGGTTATGCCTTATCACAAAGATTAGGGAGCGATTCAAAAAGTTGGGCAATAATGTTCCCCATGTTAGTTTTTGTAATGTGGTATTTCTGGTTTGGAGCAAGTTATGAACCAATGTTTTTAACTTACTTTTTAGGAATCTCTTTCGGAGTGATGTTATTATTGGGAGTTGTAACAAAAGGAGAAGCAACAAAGGCAGAACTATTGGGATTTCTTCCAGTATTATTTTTATTTTTAGATATCGGACTGATTCCTTTTTTAGTTGAGAAATTGCATGTTCAAATTACTCCTTTAGTTCAAGGGCTTGTTTTATTTATGCCATGGTGGGCATTTTTTGGACTTTTAACTTTACCTAGTGATGCTAGTGAAAATAGTTCAGTAAACTTTTTGGTAAACGCTACAAAATTATTAGGCATCCTTTACTTAGTTTTTGTTATTATTGCACCCGCAATTCCTAATGTTGGTTATACGCAAGGAAATTTACCCGGTTCTGCTGATTTTGAAGATGCTCAAGCTAGGTTGAGGGCAAAATTAGGAGAAAAGGAAAATCCGGCAGTTTCAAATTGGAAGTGTTTAATTGCTGGAAGATTTACAGATTTACAAGAATGTATTAATGATAGGCAGGCTAATTCAGAATTAAGATCAATTTGTATTAGTGAAGGATATGAAGATGGCTCTGCTGCTTATAAAAAATGCATTATAGAGCAGAAGGAGATTAGTAAACAAGGAGCACCAGTGAGCGGAATTAATGATCCTACAATTAAAGAGCCTACAACAGTTAAGCTTGTTGTGGGTCAATATTTTCCTAAAGAGATGACTCATGATACTGGAACAGGAATAGATTATCCAGTTAATTTAGAAATCACTAATCCTAGAAAACAAAATCTTACTTTTGAATTTTCTTGTAACTTTACAAATAAAAAAGATAAAAAGGAAAATTTCTTGGGAACAATCATTAGTGGTGAGAAGTTAGAGTTTAATGGAGAAAATCCAAAAACGACCATCATTTGTCAATCACCTTCCGATAAGGGATTAAATGGTAGTTATAATTTAGTTTATTATGCAACTATTAAAGGATTAAGTTCCTCTTCAAAATTACAAAGAGCATTTATTGGAGATAAAGATGAGAAATGGAAGCAAGAATGGATCCCCAAGATTATGTCTGCACATTTTTCTAGTAATTCAAGATTGTCTCAAGGAGCACCAGATTTAGCCAGAATTAATTTTGGTTATGGTAATACTATTGAGGATCCAATAGTTCAATCTAAATATGGGCAGACTTTATCTTCAAGTATTGAAAATTTAGGCAATGGTAAAATTGTCAATGTTGAAAATTATATTTTTGATGGGTTTCAAGGTTTTGGAAATTTAGAAGAGTGTACTTCAGGAGATAAGGTTAACTTGCCAACTTTAGGAAGATCAGCAATTCCATTAAAAACTTGTTTTACTAAAATGATGCCTTCAGATTTATCTAATCCTGGCGTGGATTATGTTTTAAAAGAATTTGAAGCAACAATTGTTTATGATTATTTGATTGAAAGAAGTACGGCGATAAAAGTAAATTTGGTTACAACATGAAATTAACAAACATTTTAATAATTGTATTTTTGGCTATTTTCTTAGTTGGCTGTGGATCTTCTGGACCAGGAGATGCAAAAACAAATTTTAAAACAGGCTCAGGAGGATTAATAATTAACTTTTTTAACAATGCTCCTCCTGATAAGATTTATCCTAATTCCGATTTTAGAATAATATTACAACTTGAAAATAATGCTGCTTATGATCTCACTGCTGGAGAAGTTTCAATTATTGGGTTAGAAGATAAATATTTTGAAGTTGGCCCTGTGCGCCAAGTATTTCCTGTATTGGAAGGAAGAAGTTTATTGAATCCTTCTGGTGGGAAAATGTTTATGGAATTTGAAGGAAAAGCTGGAAAGTTATTTCAAAATGCTCAAAGTTATCGGGGGAATTATTTTCTTAAAACAAAGTTTAACTCTGCGGTTGAGTTCTCTGATACTGTTTGTTTAAGTCCACGGCTGTATGAAATTTATGATTCCGGTTGTACTCCTCAGGAAAAGAAAGGTTATTCTGGACAGGGCGCACCATTAGCAATAACAGATATTGAATTAGTAGCATATCCAATAGGTACTGGTGCCAAGATTGAATTTAGAACTAGATTGAAAAATTTAGGAAATGGGATGGTTAGCCACATTAATTTAAGGAGTGCTAGGTTAGGGGGAGTGGAATTTCAAAAGTGTGAGTTTCAAGGTCCAGTGGTTAATTCTCATGAAGCACTATTAAGTGCAAATAAGCAAGAAGTAATGTTGTTGTGCGAGACTAATTTATTGTCTAGTAGTTCTTATGAAACCACTTTAGCTTTTGATTTTGACTATGATCATGAAATTAAAGAACAACATCAACTGAATTTAGTTAATCCTAATGTGCAGTCTTATTGGTAAAATACACTATTATTAGTAGAAACTAATTTAAATTAAAGCTTGTTTTTGAGTATTATGAAAATTACTATTTTAGGTGGTGGGAGTTGGGGGACTGCTTTGGCAGTACATCTGGCTTCTAAACAGCACGACATTAAAGTGTGGGAGTTTTTTGAAAAACAAGCTGAAGAAATGCAAGAAGAAAGAGTTTGTCAATTATTGCCTGAGGTTGAATTGCCTTCTAATATCTTTATTACTTCTAATTTAAAAGAATCATTAGACGATTCTGAACTGATTTTGGTTGTTGTTCCTTCTGATAAAGTTGAACAGACTATTGATAAATCTAAGGAATTTATTTCAAAGCAACCAGTAATTATTTGTTCAAAAGGATTTGCTTCAAATTTAAAATTATTAAGTGCTGTTGTTAAGGAGAAAGTTTCTGGCGAAGTTTATTGTTTATATGGTCCCACTCACGCTGAAGAAGTTTGTAAGGGAATGTTTTCTGGGATTGTTTTGGCTGGTAAGGATTCTTCAACTAAAGAAGTATTTGAAAGCGATAATCTTGTTGTAGACTATACTTCAGACATTATTGGTGTACAAGTTTCTGCAGCTTTAAAAAATATCTTGGCAGTGTTTATTGGTGTTTTAGATGGGGCTAAGTTAGGAGATAATGCTAAAGCTTATGTTATTACTCGCGGTCTTGAAGAAATTAAAAAAGTGAGTTTGGCTTTTGGTGCTAAGGAAGAAACTACTTATGGTTTGGCTGGGATTGGTGATATTATTGTTACAAGTACAAGTAAACATTCACGTAACAGATTTGTAGGCCAAGAAGTTGGTAAGGGTCGGGCATTGAAAGAAATTATTGACGAGATGCAAATGGTTGCAGAGGGCGTTACAACTTTAAAAGAAGCTATTGGGCTGAAAGAAAAGTTTAATTTAGATCTACCATTGGTTACTGGGTTGTATGATATTCTGTTTAATGGGAAAGATGTTAAAGAAATTCTAAGAACTATCTGATGGTTGTTGTTAAGTAAATAGAAAAGAAAAACAAAAGGACTTATTCTTTTAATGCTTTTTCCAATTCTTTTTCATTGAAACCAACAATAATTTTTCCATCAATGTCTATTACTGGGACTCCTAACTGACTAGACTTTTCTAATGCATCATCTCTAGCTTTATCACTTTCAGTAATATCATGTTCAATAAAGGAAATTTTCTTTTTCTTTAACCAGATTTTTAGTTTTTGACACCAAGAACAAGTTGGTGTTGTATATATTTGTACTTCCATGTAGCCTTAATAAGGATACTTTTATATATAGTTTTTCATTTATTTAAGTTATGCTTGGTGATAAGTTGTTGATAGCATTAAACTTTTCTTTAGTCATTATTGCGGGTATATTATTGTTAAGTTTGTTTGATATTGGTATTTCTCCTACTGGGAGAGCCACTTATGATCCTTCTGAAATGCTTTGTGTTGTTAATTTTAAAGAGAATTATAACTCTTGGGAAGATATTGATTCTTGTTGTTTAGAAGTTCGTAAACAGTTAAGTTGTGTTAAGGATAAAGGATATTATACTGATAAGACCGTTGAATGGAAGTGTGGTACTGGTCCGTTAAACTACTGGTTAAGTGATGAAACATATAACTATTGCAAGGAACAAGTAATATGGTAAAGAAAAGGTGGAACATTCATGAACGAGTTTTTTTAGTACTTATAATTATAGTTCTTATTCTTGGGACGTTAAACGTTGCTAAAGCTAGGGGTTGGTTAATTCCTGAAATGGATCAAATAGTTATTGAAGATGGAACAATCTATTTGGACTCACTTTCTTTAGAACAAAAGATTTCTCAGATGGTTGTCGTTCATGGGGGGCAATGGAATTTAAAGCCATGGAAGGATATGCAAATTGGCGGGTTTCATTTATTTGCTTTAGAAAATCCAGAAGTGTACAAAGATATTATTAAAAAATTTCAGCAAGGAATGCAAGTTCCTTTTTTTGTTACAGTGGATTATGAAGGTTGTTTAAATCCATTTGCAAATTTTATTAATGCTACTGTTGCTAGTGAGATTGAAAGTGCAGGAGACGCTTATGAAAAAGGAAGTATTGATGGAAAGTTATTACATTCTTTAGGTTTTAATCTTAATTTTGCTCCTGTTGTTGATTTAAATGATGACATTTGGGGATGTAGGAGTTTTCCTGGTGATGAAGAGAACATCGCAAAATTAGCTGAAGCTTATATTTTGGGATTACAAAGTAATGATGTTATTGCTACTGCTAAACATTATCCTGGAAAAACGTTAGTTGCAAAGGACCCCCATAAAGATATAGTTTTTGCTTCCATTAATGATGCTGATACTTTGCCTTATGAGTATTTAACAGAGAAAGATGATATTGGATCTGTGATGGTTAGCCATATCATCACTAATGGAACAATTGATTCTTTAGGAATTCCTTCAGTAGTTTCTTCTGATGTAATTATGCCATTAAAAGAAAGTTTCTCTGGATTGATTATTAGTGATGAAATTAATATGTTGGGGTTAAAGGATTTTTATGAAACTATTGATGAAATGTACATTGCTGTGTTTGCTGCTGGAAATGATATTGTATTGAATTTTAATGAAGACCCTAACGAGATTTACAGGATGATACTTATTGTTAAATCCGCTGTTGAAAATGGAGACATTCCTTTAGAACAAATAGATGCTTCTGTTACCAAGATTTTAGAATTAAAAGGATTTAATGTTGAGTAAACACAAACTGGCCATTTTTGGTCATTAAACTACCCCTAAGTTCTTCGCCTTCTGCTACTTTTAAAATAAATGGGAGGATTCCAGCGCTTAATATTCTAGAGGAGTCTTGCGCAATTGCAGATGGCAAGTTGTCTACACAAAAATGATTGATGGATTTATTATTGTTAGTTTTCACTTCATATGTGGGATTTTCCCAGCTGGTAGGTATACAACTTTCTATTCCCCCTGCCAAATCGCATGAAATGTCTATAATTAAAGAGTTATTTTTCATAAGTTCTAAATCTTCTTTGGTTATCACTCTATTATTTCCTGGTCGCCAAATTATTGCATTAACTAGAATATCAATCTTTGGTAAGTGTTTCCAAATATAAGCAAAGTCTTGGTTAAAAAGTTTTGTTCTTAACGTATCTTCTTCTTTTAAAATATTTACTGGGCAACTCATTTGTGCCAAAACTTCTTGAGATCCTTTAGAGACGTTTCCATAACCAACTATAAAAACATTAATTGCAACTTCGCGAGGATTAACTTTTCTTAATTCAAGGTACGCTTCTTCTTTGTTCTTATAGTCCCAAATTGATTTAAGAACGTGGAAGGGATTTTTTAAATTTCTTTTTTCTAAAATTTTTCCATAAGTTCTTAGTCCTTCAAACATACCAACAACTCCTGCTTCGAAGCCCTGGCCAGTTACTCTTATTTTTGTTGTTGGGTCTCTAAATTCTTCATATGCATAAGCTGTAATATTTTTATTTAATAATGCGTGTAACAGTTCTGGGTTTTGGCCTTTTTCAATATGTAAAAAACCAAAAATGGTTTGATTTTCTTTAAGATCTTCAATATTCGGCTCTTTAACCTTTACAATAAAATGTTTGTTTTTTGCTTCTTCTGTTGAAATTATTTTTGCTCCTACTTCTAAATACAGTTCGTTTGTATATCCTGATTCTATTCCTGCATTGTTTTCCACAAAGACATCGTGGCCGTGAGAAATAATCTCTTTAACATCTCTTGGGACCAAAGCAACCCTTCTTTCCTTAGTCTTCGTTTCTTTAACAACAGTTATTTCCATTTGATTTATGTTATGTGATTCTTCTTTTAATAGTTGTGCAATTGTAATGTTTAGGTTGGAGTGTTAGGGTGGTTAGTGGTGAGTGAACTGATTGAATACTTTTCTTGATTGCTCCGCTTTTAGGGCTAATCCATGACTTTGGATGGAGTTAGTGATGTTAGTGCTGTTTTCTTTAGAAATGAGTTCTTCAGAAACGGATCTTAGAAAATTTTCTATTAGTGCATAATCTCCTCCACCATGTGTGTCTCCTTTTTCCTTTATATCAAAGACTATTTCTTTGTCCTCTTTAATTAATGTTATTTTTCCTTTTATCAAGTTACCATAAATCTTTCCTTGGCTTCCAACTATTTCGACTTTTCTTGTACTCTCTTCTTCATCCACAACCATAAATAATTGTGCTGTAATGTTGTCTTCGAAAAGCATATTGGTTATTTGAGTATTGGGGACATTATTATCGCACCTGTAGACACACCTGCCATAGGGTCCTAACTTTAGATTCTCTAAGATCTCATTTGTGTCTAAGCTTGTTGCAACGGCTCTTTGTCTTCTTCTTTTTGCAGTTGGTCCTAAATAAACTTGTGGAGCATAATGTGGACAATTATCTTTAAACCAACATCCCCCTAGGCAATAATCTGGCACTTGCTTTGGGGAATTCTCTGGAGAATATTTTAGCTGTGGTGAATAAGAATTGAGTTGCTTACACTTTCTGTAGTTCAATAACCAGATGATAATATCAAAATCGTGGCAAGTTTTTGTTAATGAAATTGGTCCTGAGACCTTACTATTATTCCAATTTCCCCTCACATAACTATGGACAAAATGTTCCTGGCCTATGTCTTCAACAATCTTAATATTTTTAATGACTCCAATTTCTGTGCCCAAGAGTTTTTTTATTTTCTTAAAGAATGGGGTGTATCGTAAAATGTGGCATATAATGAGGTGAACTTTTTTTTCTTTAGCTAGTTTTTCTAATTCATAGCATTCGTTTAAGTTTAATGCAATTGGCTTTTCTAAAAGAACATGGAACTCATTTTCTAACAATTTTTTGGTGGTGTTATAATGTTCTCTATCTGGGGTCGCATTTATTGCTATTTTTATTTTTGGCTCGCTATCTAGAAAGTGGTTTACTGTAGAAAAACAATTCTCTTTTGAAATCTGGTGTTGGTTAGCAAAGAATTCTCTATTTGTTGTATTTGGGTCTATAACTGCAGCAAATTTTAATTTTTTAGGGTAATCTAGTGCAAACTTACCAAACACCTCAATGCCTCTTCTTCCAGAACCCACCATTATGGCTTCAATTAATTTATTCATCTGCTCAATTATAATTTGGAGTTATATTAATTTTGTTCCAACAGTCTTTGATACAATGACTCATATTGATTTACAATTTGTTCCCTTGAAAAACGATCTGTTGCTTCTTTTCGAGCACCAACGCCTAGTCTTTCTTGCAATTCTGGGGAATTAGCAACTTGAGATATCCTGTGTGCAGCAGTTTTATAATCTCCTTTTGGGAAAATATAACCACTGTTTCCTTCACTAATCACCTCTGGAATTCCTCCCGTGTCAGATCCAAACATTGGAAGTCCGCAGGAACCTGCTTCTAACAAAGCCAATCCAAAAGATTCTCTTTCTGAACAGAGTATGCCTGCATCTGATGCATGTAAATAAGGGACTACGTCATCTTGGCGTCCCACAAATTTGATTCTTCCTTTTAATCCAGAATTTATAACTTTTTTTTCCAACTCTTCTCTTTCTGGCCCATCTCCTACCATCAGCCAGTATACATTTTCTTGCCCAGTTTTTTGTAATTCTGTGGCAACATCGACCAAAAATGAAGTGTTTTTTATTGGTCGAAAGTTTGATGCATGATATACTACAAAAGATTCTTCTGGTAAATTCAATTCATTTCTTACTGTTTTTCTTTGAGTTTCTGTTGGGGGGGAATATCTGTTTTCATCTACAAAGTTGTAAACAACCACTCCTTGGTTCTCGAGTGCAAAAAGATTTTGAGATTCGTCCTGAAGGGCTTGTGACACAAACGTTATTTCATCAGCAAGACTCAAGGTGTGTTGTAAATAGGGCGCCATTAAATCATGGTGGCCATTGGTGTGGATATCAGATCCATGATTTGTGATCACTACTTTTGGGTCCCCTCCCTTTCTTTTAATTATTTCTCTGGCTGTTATAGCGGCATCTCCATGGGTTATCGCATAATTTGCATGAATTATATCGATAGGTCTCTCTGAAGTATGTAAGTTTGCAATCTGTGACGCGATTGTTGCATTAAATGGTTCTGCTTTAAAACAAGGATAATCAATTTTTTCTACAGGATGGATTCTTAAGCCTAATGCTTCTTCTTCTGGTGTTAAAAATGTTCCTGGATAACTGACTATATCTATTGAGTGACCTCTTTTAGCTAATTCTTTAGCTGCTTCCATAGACATTATTCCACTTCCTCCAAGGTGAGGTCTAGCATAGAATATTTTTACAATATTTAGTGGGTCCATATTTTATTATATGCTCTATAATATACTTAAACAAATTGACTCACTTTTTTGTACTATATCCATAAATATTATAAATAAAGGGATTATTAACAAATAAATGAATAAGAAAATTAAATCATTAGTATATGAACTATCTAATAATGCTAGGATTTCAACTAAAGATTTGGGAAAAAAACTCAAAGTCAGCCAGCAAGCGGCCAGTTATTTAATTAACAGTTTACAAGAAAAGAAGACTATTTTATCTTATTCCACATTAATTGATCCTTCAAAATTTGGTTATTTACAAGTACAAGTGTACGTCAATTTCTTTGACTTTTCTAAGAGAAAAGATATTATCAATTATCTTAAAGAAGAAGACCATGCAGTTCATATTGAAGAGCTTAGTCAGGGGTATGATTTATCAGTTATTTTCTCAGTGCCTAATTTATCTTATTATAACAAATTAGTTAGGGATTTTCTACAAAAGTTTAAAGGTAGTGTAAACATAGCAGAAACGTATCCAATTGTTGCTAAACACATCTACTTGAGGAAATATCTTGCTCCTAGAAAACAGGATCATGAGATTGTTATTGCAGGGGATAGGGATGTAGAAAAGTTAGGTCTGGCAGAAATGTCTATTTTAGGATGTTTATGGGAAAATGCCAATCAAAAGATTATTGAAATCCATAAAAAGACAAATTTAAATCCAAAAACCATTGTTAAAACAAAGAAATTCTTAGAAATGAACAAGATAATTAGGGGATATGAAACAAATTTTGATTTAACTGCTTTAAACATCACAAAAAAACATATTCTATTAAATTCTAAGGATTTGTCGTTCTCAGACGACAAGAAACTTTTACAATTTTCTTTAATGCATAATAATATTGTTTCTTTAACAAGATTCATTGGTGATTATGATCTTCTTATCGAGGTAGAAGAAGAAGAGAATTCTAAAAAAAATGTGCTTAATGACCTAAGAATGGAGTTCCCCATAAAGAGGTATATGGTTATTGGTGGTGGTACGATAATCAAGCAGAAGTACATTCCTAAGCATAACCTTTTTAAATAACCCTTAGAATTAAGCTTCTAAATGGGTATCTATATAATAATCGAAGGACTATTCAAATAAAAATGGCTAAGAAAGATAAAAAGAAAGTAAGTAAAATCAAAATTAAGAAGAAAGCATGGCATAAAGTAATATCTCCAAAAATCTTTGGAAACAAAGAAGTTGGAGAAAGTTATTTACAATCACCTGATCAGGCTATTGGTAGAAAGTTAACTTCTAACCTAAAAGACTTAACTGGAAACATTAAAGATCAAAATGTTATGATTGGAATGCAGATCAACAAAGTTGATGGCAGCACATTAAGAACTATAGTGGTTAGTTATAAATTAACTCCTGCTTATGTTAAACGGGCTGTTAGGAAGAATACTGCTAAAATTGAAGATTATTATGTTCTAAAAACAAAAGGTGGGAAGAATGTTATTGTTAAAACTTTAGTTGTAACAATAAATAAAGTTCAACAATCAGTAAGGACTGCTTTACGTAAGGAACTTCAAGCTTTTTTACAGGCAGAATTAGAAAAAACTGATTTTGCAACATTTGTATCTCTATTGGTTAATAGAAGAATATTGAATGAAGCTAAAAGAAAGTTGAAAAAAATCTTTCCTTCAAAAGAAGTTTCTGTTCGGATGCTTAAATTAATGGATAAAGGTCTTGTGGTAGAAGAGATTATTGTTGACGATAAATCTACTGTTAAGAAAGAAGAAATTAAAGCAGAACCCAAAGTTGAAGTTAAAGTGGAAACTAAGGTTGAAGAATCTAAAGTAGAAGAACCTAAAGTTGAAGAAGAACCCAAGGCTGAAGCTAAAGAAACTGAAAAAGCTGAAGATACTGAAAAGAAGGAAGATTAATTCCTTTATTTTTTCTTATTTAAAATGAAATTTTTAACATTTGTGGATTTGCACGAGGACAAGAAGTATCTTAAAGCTTTAGTTAGTAGAGCGAAGGAAGAGGATATTGATTTTGTAATTTGTGCTGGAGACATAACTATGTTTGGCCGAGGATTAAGGTATGTTCTTAAACAGTTTAATGATTTAGGAAAGAAATTTTATCTCATTCCTGGAAATCACGAAAGCGATCGGATGATTAATGAAGTTGTTGGAGATTATGAAAATGTAGTTAATTTTCATAAGAAACTGTTTAAAATTGAAAATTATGTTTTTATGGGTTATGGTGGTGGTGGTTTTGCTCTGGAAGATCCTGAATTTAGAAAAGTTTCTAGGGATTGGTATAGTAAACATCAAGACGATAAGACTGTATTAATCACACATGGTCCTCCTTATGGGATGAAAATGGACAACTTAAAAGATCATGGGCACGTGGGTAATAAAGATTATCGGAAATTTATTGAAAGAATTAAACCCCGATTAGTTATTTGTGGGCATCTACATGAAAATATTAATATGCAAGAAGCTATTGGAAAAACAAAGATCATTCATCCTGGTTGGGAAGGAATGGTTATTGAATTAAGTTAGGTTTATATATCTTTATACCTTTTTCTTTGTATGGTTTTCAAATTAGTTATTCGCTTTTTAAAGTATTTATTTAGTTCTCTGAAGAAAGATGCTTCCTTTCAACATAAGGAAGAAAAGGTTGAGAAGAAAGAAAAACGAAGAACATTAAATGAGTTTGTTATCAAGAAGAAAGAAGCTAAACAAAATAAAAAGATTCATAATGATCTTTTACAAATTACTGTTTTGAGTGAGGAATTAATTCCTAAGCTTGGGAATTTTCTTGCCCAACTAAAATTGTACCTCAAAACGAAGGATTCAGGGTATCTAGTTAATGTAAAAGAGATGTTTGACTATTTCATAAAAGAATTTAACATTATTGTTGAACTTTGGCGGAATTTACTTTCAAGATTTGAAGAAGTTAAAAAAGAAGTGGAAAAGATACTAAATGATGATCTTCCCGAATTAAATAAAGAATTAAGTGAAGAGAACAAGATTATAAATAAGGAATATAAGAATCTTGTTCGTTCAAACAAAAAAGGAAAAAATCTGGATCAGACGGAAAAAGAAGCGATTATTAAGAAAAAAGTTGAATTATTGAGAGAAAGTTTAGCTCTCCTTGAAAAGATTAAGTCTAATTATCAAAGTTATTTAGATTTCATTAATTCTAATTATGAAAAGGCAAATAATGTGGTTTCTGATGCAAATAAGTTAGATCAGAGAATTCATCAACACCAAAAAAAGTGGTCAGACTTCTATCGATTGTTTAAAAGGATTGAATCATTCTTTAAGATGGAACAGAGATTGAACGGAGAGATTGGGGCAGTTGAGGGGCAAGTTAATCATATTCTTGCTCAAGAAGAAGAATATGATCAAGAATCTTTAAAATTGATAGAAAAAAGAGAAATTCTTGACAAAGAATATGGTCAGTTTTTAATCAACGAAGAAATTGCTCAACAAAAAGGGGAAGATGTACTTCCTAAAGCAGCTTAAAATGCTTCCATAAATACTTTTTTAATTGTCATTGCTAATCCCTTTTGAGAAGTATTAATTTCAACAGCAGACATTAAAGCTTCACCAATTGCTACTAATTCTCCTTTTAGGCTCATAATAGCAATGTCTTGACCTTTCTTAAAATTTTCCAGTTTACTTATCCCTGGAATTCCTAAATCTCGACCGTGAGTTAAACTTTTAATTGTAGTATCTAAGATCCAACATTTTGGAATGTACTTCAAAGCATTTTCTGGATTCTGAATACAATAACGAATAAACTTATCATTATTTTCTTTTTTGTAATAATGATATGCATCATCTAAATCATTTAAAGTGATTAAATTATCTTCTTCTCTAAACGGGCCGGCTTGTGTTCTTCTTAATTCTGCCATTTGTGCTCCGGTTTCTAATTCTTTACCAATATCATGGCAAAGTTTTCTAATATATGTTCCTGCTTGGCACAGAACTCTAAAAAGAACATCTCTCCCTTCAACTTCAAGAACTTCTAATTCATAAATCTCTCTTACTCGTTCTTCTCTTTTAACTGCACTTTTAATTGGTGGGAGTTGTTTAATTTTTCCAACAAATAAGTTAATTTTCTCTCTAAGAATAGATTCTTCGATGTCTTTATGCACATGCATTAAACAGACATATTCTTTTGGAGCAGTTAATAGAAATTGAGTAATTCTTGTTGCCCTACCAAAAGCAACTGGTTGAACTCCAGTAACTCCAGGATCTAATGTTCCTGAATGTCCGGCTTTTTTTACATGTAAGATTTTTTTAACAAAATCTGAAATCTGGTGTGAAGTTGGTCCTTTAAGTTTATCAATATTAACCAAACCATAATCTAACAATTCTTCTGTAGTTCTTTCTTCTGGAGCTTTACCAAATTCTCCCTTAGCTTCAACTTTAACAAATACTTGTTTTTCAGACATAAATATGCTATTTAGTGTGATTTTTTAAAAACCTTCTGTTTCCAGCAAACATCGAAAAATTTATTCTGGAAATAAATGTTTGTTCTTCCTTTTTCTCAGTTGATTTTTTATATCTTTGGGAAGATTTTATAAAGAGTCCAAGAAATTTGGTAAATACATGGCATATACACCACCCGAACAACCATTAATCAGAGTAAGAATTCCTCAAGGTAAAGAAATTCTAGGATTAGTTCAACAAAGGTTAGGTGGAAGTCGAATGAGAGTTCTTTGTTTAGATGGGAGAGAAAGGATTTGTAGAATTCCTGGAAGGTTAAGAAGAGCTTTGTGGGTTAGAGAGAGTGACATCGTTATTATTGAACCTTGGGAACTTGGTGGAGATAATAAAGGAGATGTTATCTATAAATATAGAAGCAAAGCAGAAGTTCAGTTCTTAAAAAAGAAAGGTTATTTGAAGAATATTGAAGACGAATTTTAATAGTTTCTGGAAACCTTAGATTGTAGAATAATGGATGTAAGATGGAAATGTTTATATTTAATTTTAGACCTATTTTATGATTATGGCAGAAGAAAAAAATAAAGGGAAACTGATCTTTTATGGTCTTTTATTAATAATATTGTTTTTTGGTTTGATTGGAATCTTTATTGGTGCCAACGGAAAGTTCTTTGGATTGGAGTTAGCGGGAATGTTATTTTTGTTATTGTTGTCTTTAATTGCTTTAAGTGGATACCAAAAAATTTGGGGAGAAAGGGTTTTGTTTTTTGTGTTCTTGTTTTACATTGTAAACTTAGTATTGGTGTGGTATTTTGTTGGACCACTGTACTTAGTACTATTATTTGTAGCATTACTGGGCTTTGTGATGAGCGTTCCAAGAAAATGTTGTGCGGGATGTGAAACATGTGTACCTTCTATACCAGAGATGGTTGAAGAGGAACCACACAGTGAAGTGTTTGATACGCCTCCAGAACCTGAAAGACAAACGCCAGAAAGGAAAGTAGTTCCAGAACGGAAAAAACCTAGTTATTCTCCTGGGAAATATGTTGCTAGTAAACGTGGCAAGTACTTTCATGAGCCAAAGTCAGAATGGGCTAAGAAGATTACTAAGAGTAACCAAGTTTGGTTTGATACTAAACAACAAGCATACAAGAAAGGCTACAAAGCACATGTGGATGTGGCTTAATTTTATTTTTTTATTCTCTTTTTCTTAATGTTAAAATAATTATAATAACTACTGCGATGCTCAAACAGGCATCTGCAATATTAAATGCTGGCCAGAAGCTGAAATAAATAAAGTCTGTTACATAACCAATTAATAATCTATCAATCATATTTCCAATAGTTCCACCCAAAAACAAAGCAAAAGCATATTGCATCAATTTTTCTTTTGAAATATGTTTGTAATTGTAAATTATTATTACTGCAACGATTAATGATAATAATCCTAACCAAAACACTTTGCCTTGTAGAACTCCAAAACCAGCTCCAGTATTTTGAATAAACTGAATAGTTAGAATTTTTAAATCCCAAACTGGTTGAAATAGTCTTATCAAAAACTTTGTTAATTGATCAAAAATAACAACAGAAAGGGTGATTGTTGCAAAAATAAATTCTTGTTTGTTAAGAAAACGTTTACTTACCATAATTTTTCTTTTCTTTGTACTCCTGAAGCTCTTTCTAGATTAGCAATTCTTTGATCCATAGAATTTAATAAAGCCTTGATCGTATCTAATTTTGAAGATAACAAGTCGACATCTCTAGCAGAAACACCGGTCGTAGCACGTTGTTGATTTTGTAGACCTTGCATAGTTTGTTGATTTTGTTCTTGTAATTGTTGAATTCCACTTGTTTTTTCGGCTGGTGGAGAGAAAGAAGGTTTTTCTGTTTCTGTAGGCATAGCAAAAGGATCTTTTTCTTGGGTTAATGGTTGTTCTTTTAATCCTAAATTATCTCCTTTAAACAGGTCTTTTCCCATGTCTTTATTAGCAATGTCATCAAAATTAAAATCGTCCTCTTTTTTCCAAAATGCAAGCTTACTAAATATTCCCATAATAGTAAAGAAATATTTTAACCATTTAAATCTTTTTGTTTCTAAAGCTAATTTTAGTTAAAGATTTTTACTTACAAGCAAGTTCATTAGATCTAGCATATTTTTTGTAGTGTAGAGGTATTGCTGGATATCTTTAATTGAGATTACTTTTAGTTGATAATCTTTGTTACATATTACAAACCGATTTCCTCTTTGAAATTCCATTGGGCTTTTCTTATGTAAATCTAATATGAACCTTAATTCTGACATCAAATGTACTGCTGCTGGGGGAACATTATTTCTTCTAACGGATCTCATTCTGAAAAGATTGAATTTACTCTCATACGTATTGCTATAAATTGGCACTAATCGTAATAGTCGTTCATAAGCTAGGATTGCATCCATTGAACTTTCCAAAGAAGCAGAAAGGTTATGAACTACTCCAAGAAGTAACTTGGGATCTTTAATCATAGGAAATGTTACGTTAAGTAAATGTCTTGCTCCTTCATACTTCTGAGTAGCATTATCTTTTGCTTTCAACAAATCCATTGAAGTTGGCATTATTTAGTCATAAAGTGGTTTAGGTATAAAATATTTATGGGAAAATGGCCCTATATTTGCTCTAAGAAATATCTTTGCATAAATGTTTGTTGTTGTGGTTTATGTGTTAAATCATAAAAATCAAAAGTTATTTCTCCTTTTGCTTTATATCTTAACAAAATTGAACGAATTTCCATGTTAACTCTATCATTGCCTAAACTTGACAAAACCACCATATTGGTTACTCCTTTATTTTGTTCTATCGAGTAAGCAAAATCTGGGTGCGGAGAAAAAGGTCTTTTAAGTTCATCAACAAATCTACGTAAAATAGATTTTGGTTGGACATACCATCTTTCTATGGGTCCTTTACAACTTAAACCAAAATCGGTAGAAACAATTCTTGTTAATTGTGATTGTTCTGAATCTAATGGGTCTTGAATTTCTTTTTCTATACTATCTAATATTTGGAATAATTTTCTCTTCATTCTAACAAAAACATCTAGAACTTTTTTACTCTTCCTTATTGAAACTCATGATTGCTTCTGCTAAATCACCATTTGCATTTTCAATTGCTTTCTTGGCTTCTTCTTCTGAGCAACTAGCTTGTTCCATGACAGTCTTAATATCTTCTTCATTAATTTCTGGTGCCGTATCTAATGATCTTTCTTCTACTTCTCCTGAAATTTGAAAATTGATTTGTCCCATCATATTAACTTTTTGTACGCTAGGATTAGAAATAACTAATTCTTTATCTTCAGTTCTGATAATAACTTCAGTTGCCGGAACATCTTGTTGTTGGATGCCCATTTGTTTCATCATTTGTTGTACTTTTTTTGGGTTCATTCCTGGTATCATTTTATTCAATTCTCCTCTTAATTATTAGTTAAGTATTAAATTTGATAAACTTTTATAAACTTATTCGTTTTATTACTACTGTGAAAAAAAGAGGACAAGTTACAGTTTTCATTATTCTGGGGATTTTTATACTTTTAAGTGCCATTTCTTTTTTCTTTCTAAAGGATTATATTATCGCTGAACAAATCAAACAAGATGAGGCAGACACTTTAGAATTAACGCTTAATGCAGATAAGGTTAAGAGTAGTGTAGAATATTGTATCGAGGAAACTGCCGAAAAATCAATCATAACTTTAGGATATTATGGTGGAAAAGAAGATTTCGTCGGGCCTTTCTTTGATGAAGAAGTGTTTGATGCTAATTATCTTTATTATATGGGAAAAACCCAAACTTCTTCCACAGATGATATGGAAGTTATTCTTGGAGGAATGATGGATGAGCATTTACCAGAATGTTTTGAGAAGTTTGAAGATCTTAAGAAAGTTAATGTTAATAATGAAGTAATTAATACAGAACTAATTGCAGAATCTTTTCAATTAGATAAAGGCAAAGTTAATTCTTCAGTTGTAATTAATGATGGAGCGGTTAACTTTAATGTTAACTGGCCAATCAAAATTAACTTTAAAGATAAAGTTAAGGAGATTGAACAATTTCCTAATGCTCGTTTGAATATTGAATTGGAGAAGATGGGATTATTTTTAGAAGAGTTTATGGAAAGAATGGAGATGAATCCTCAATTTGTTGATATGTTTTATCTTCTTGAACAAAATTATTCTATTCACACATCTATTTTTAATAACGACACTTATGTATTTTTATTTGAAGACGAAAATTCTATTGTTGATTACAAACCTTTAACATTTTTATTTTCTGTTAAAGTTAATTCTTCAGAGGTGTTGATATGAAGCGTTTAATTTTTTTAATATTTCTGTTATGTGTGTTTACTTTATTTTTATTTTCTTCAATTGGAGACAATCATGTTCCTCCTACTCCTTCTGGAAATTTTGTTGATCCTAACATTCCAAAGATTGATTATAACAGTCCTTTAACTTATAACGATGCTTCATTTTGGGGAAGTGGTACAGATTATGACAAAATACAATGGAATCAAGTTACATTTAACCAAATCCCTTGGGATAGTGTTGATAAGAATGAGAATCCAATCATTGACCAAAGCAAAATTCCTGTAGAGTATATTCATAAAATTCCTGCAAACAAAATTAATGTTGAAACTGTTTTAGATCGAACGAAAATAACTTCAGAACAATGGGGGTATAAAGATGAGTCTAAAGATAATTTAAATCTGGCTGGAGACTTAAATCAATATCCTTCTGCACAAAAAGCCGTTTTTGACAGACATTCTGGAAATTTTCAAAAAATAGATCTTTCTAATGGAAATACTAACTATAAAGATGGAGTTTTAACTAATGGTGGTGTTAAAGTTGATTTAAATGATGAGAACATAAAGGGTACTGAAATTACTGCTTTGGAAGGTGGAGGATTTTCAATTGGCAAGGGAGAATCAAGTAAGTTTGACTGGGGAGGTAATGAATTTGATTTAGAAAATGCAGAAAAACCAGTAAAGATAGGCTTTTTAGGACAAATAACTCTTCCTGACAAAGCAAAGATGGTTGGTATTTTTGGTACTGAGGTGACTTCTTTTGATGATCTTACAACAATCTCAGTTTATGGGACGGATGTTGTTATCGCAGGAATTGCTCATTTTAAAGATAAGTACTTTGATGGTTATTTAGGTCAAGTTGGAGAAATTAAACAAACGGGCACAGTAAATATTGATCAAACAAAGAAAGATGAAACTAGATATAAGTTACAGAACTGTGCACTTTATCGTACAAATGGATTTAATTATGAACAGGTTGATAAGAAAGTTGAAGGAGATAGTATATTTCTGGCCGATGGTGTGTACTTTAGTAATATTTTAAACTCTCATCCTGATTTGGAGGGCGGTCTTCCAGGTTTAGAGAAAAAATGGCAAGATGTTTTGCCTGGAGTAGCTAAAGATGCTGCTAAAGATATTGCAGGAGATATTGCGGGAGATATTGGGGGGGCGGCTGTTGCAGCAACTTTTAGATATATTAAAGAAAATCCTGAGGAGGTGTTAAATTTTGTGCAGAAAAATCAAAAGTTAATCCAAAATGCAGCAGCCTTTTTACATGAACACGGTATGGATATTGCTGATTTTTTTAATGGGCCAGTAAAAATTGGCTTTGGTGGTGGTGGTGCAGGTGTAGTTTATGGTGATGCCGGAATTTATGCAGGTCTTGATGGAAAGGTTACAGCAGTTTATAATATTGACGAAAAGAATGTTGTAGAAATATATCGTAATCCTGGTGGGAAGCTTGGGACTGGTTATCGTTATAATGCTGGAAAGTTACATGCATTTTTTGGAATGGTAGTGAATGAGGATCTTAAAGAGTTACCTCAGTTTCAAGGGGGGTTACGTCTAACTTGGGCTGGAATTAAATAAAATAATTATTGTCCAAAGAATTGTCCGCCAAAGTAATGTAACAATAGAATTATTACCATAATAACTACACTTAGAACTATAACTGCTCCAGGTGAGAATTCTACTTTTGATTTAACTTCGTCAAAGTATCTTGTTAATCCTCCTTGTCCTGAAGGCATTCTTATTTTGTTATCTTTTGACATTTTATCTTTGAATTAATCTTGTTTTATAAGGTTTTTGATTTCTTAATGGTTTTTATATTTGCACGTTGATTTTTTTGATCAAACTTTTTTTAAAAAGGTTGGTAGGGTGGAATAAGCCGCCTTCTGTCAAACCCAAACAATTAACCAATGTAATTGCGATGGTTTGTGTTAACATTCTACTAAGCGTTACAACGAACTTGCACCGATTGAGATTCGCCGTTTCATCGTTCCCATACAACATAGTCCTTGGGTTAACTCACTTTCATCGCTGAAAGCTTCGCCATTATCATTCCGAGGTATGGACGTTTCGTTTCTGAGCCAGAGCTGTGGGCTTTCCCCACCTCACTTATGTGAGCAATCTTTTCTAGCGGGTGGGCGGACTTTCCTAAGTATAAATACCTTAAGTTAACTACCACCACTACCAAAGATGTAGATTGGTCAGCTGTTTATAAACATTTTGGAGAATATTTACTTGTTAGGGGTATCAGTATTTGTTTTTAAACAACATCAACTTTATTTAACATTGCTTCTATGCCTTCTTTATGGCCTGCCCCGACAATAATTAGAACTTTCTTTTCTGGAAATTTTCTTAAAATGGTTACAATGTGTTTAAACATGTATTTATTTCTGTCTTCTACTAAGGTTTTGTAAACGTTTGGATAGCGCACTTTCATCTGCAACATCATTTTCTTAATCAATTTATCTGCAGGAACTTTATTCAAATCAAATTGATCTAAACCATACTGTTTAATTTGTTTTTTTGGTTGAAAAATTCCTTTAAAAATGTCTCCAATAAATCTAAATTTCTCTTTCCAAGTAAGGGTTTTAGAGAATTTCTTTAAAGTAATTTGGATTGGTTGATCAATAAATGCTATTTCTTTTTTTTCTTTAGCTGCTAAAACAATTGCTGTTTTCATTTCCGTTCCTGGAGAGACTCCTACAGCTGTTCCTAGTTTCTTTTGAACAATCTGTCCAATTTTAGCAAAAACATAACCTTTTACTCCAATTTGTCTTATTGCAGTAATGGAAATCTTATTTTTTTGATCTTGCATTAATGACCTTGCTCGTTGTACATCTAATTCTACTCCAACAACATCTGGCTGAAATTCATCAAATGCTTTTTTAATTTCATTAACACTTTGTTTAGCAATATGTGAAGTTCCAATAATTTTTAAGTTCTTGAATTCCATCTTTCAATCAATATTCTGGGGTAGATATAAGACTTTCTAATATGTTGTGAATTTATGAACAACATCTAGAAAGAGAGAAGATTACATGCTTTCTATTATGTTGTGAACTTTGCGAATTATATTTAGAAAGCACAAGAATCTACTGCTTTCTAATATATAGGGGAGACAACAGAAAAGTATATAAACTAATTTATAATTAAATGGATTAGGTGGTTATCAATGTTAAAGATGAAAAAAGTCTCTGAAACTTACGATTTGAAAGTATTTACTGACACTGGCGATTATTTTGGGGATGTTGAAGATAGTATTGTTCAAACAAACAAAGTTTCCGGTTGGAAAATTAAATCTACTAAAAATTCCTTTTTGAGTAGAGTTATCGGAAGTGCTAAGGGTGTTATTGTTCCACATCAATTAGTTAAGGCTGTTGGCGATATTTTGATTATATCAAAGAGTGCTGTTCCTGCTGGTTCTATGGATGATGGATCTGAATCTGAAGAATGAAATTTGAAAAGCGGTTTACAGAATTAATTAATTATCAGTTTCTACAAGGAAACTATGAAGAATTAGAAGATTTTGTAATTATTGCCGCATAATTCTTTTTCTATATTTTCCGTAATGTATATAAATCAAAAGTATTTAGTTATATTTATGGATGTTGTAACTTTAACCTTATTGTCAGGTAGTTTAATACTATTTTTTGGCTTCTTTGCTGGTTGGATATTTAAGAAATTTAGCATTCCAGACGTATTGTTTTTAATTATTCTCGGTTTCGTTATTGGGCCTTTTGTTTTAAACTTGGTTACTCCAGAAAGTTTAATTGGAATTGCTCCCATCTTCACAACTTTCACTTTAGTATTTTTATTATTTGATGGTGCATTTAACATTAACCTTAGCTCATTAGTGCGAGAATTTTCACACAGTTTTGTTTTAACAATTTTTAATTTTGTTATATCTTCATTAGTAATTGCAGGATTATTATCTTTACTTGGATTTTGGTTTGATGGATTTAGTTTCTTATTAGCATTATTTACAGGATTTGCTTTAGGTGGAGTTTCTTCATCATTTGTAATTCCAATATTGAAGCAAGTTAAAATTAGTGAGCGGGTGTTTTCACTACTTGCTTTAGAATCTGCGTTAACTGATGTTTTTTGTATTGTGTTTTCTTTAACAGTTATAGAAATATTTAGTTTGGGTGGTTTTGGAATACAAGCTACGATTTCACAATTAATTGCTTTGTTTGCAGTAGCTGGATTAGTTGGACTGCTTGGTGGAGTAATTTGGATTTTCTTAATTTTAAGAGTGTTTAAGGAACACAATTATATGATTGCTATTGCTTATCTATTATTGATTTATGTTATTACTGAATTTCTTGGTGGAAATGGTGCAATTGCCGCTCTTTTCTTTGGTCTAATATTAAAGAACTCTAAACAATTATCTTCAATTATTAAAGGGATTCTTACAACAAGTTCTAGAGAAAAGAAAAAAGCTTTAAAAGGTGAGTTAGGAGTATCTGTGACAACTCCAAGCGAACAATATTTTTATCACCAAATTTCCTTTTTCTTAAAAACATTTTTCTTTGTTTACATTGGTGTTTTATTAGACATCTCTGATTGGAAAGCTTTGTTGATTGGTATCGCTTTATCTGTAGTGCTAATGTTTTCAAGAATTTTATCACTTGTTTTAACTAAAAAAATGCCTTTAGAATCTAGGGTTTTAGTGAATTCTATCTTTGCTAGGGGTTTAGCTGCTGCAGCAATTGCTCAGTTGGCAGTTACTGCAGGTATTCCTTATGCAGAATTCATTGCTAAAATTGTTTATGTAACTGTTACAGGAACGATAATCTTAAGTTCTATAAGGGTATTTTTAATTGAAAGAAAAATGCGGACAGTGGTGGAAAAAGCATGATTATGGACAAAATTTTTAATTTTATTGGAACGTTACCTTATAGTGGATTCATACAGAACAAGTGGATTTTTGCATTATTAATTATTGTTTGTTCAGCTATTTTGGCGTGGGTATTATTGTTTATTTTTGAGAAGTATTTGCAACAATTAGCAAAGAAAACTAAAACTGAGGCTGATGATATTATTCTTGAGAAAACAAAAATGCCAGTATTCTATTTAATTTTGGCTTTTGGATTAAAGTTGGCAGTTGAACATTTAGGTTATGGTGGGATTGTTCCAGAATTAATAAACTCAGTTATGGCAATTGTATTTGTGTTTATCCTTGCTAGGATTGCGGATGTAATAGTAGAGATCTGGGGTAAAGAAGTTGCCACAAGAACAAAAAGTAGTCTTGATGATGTTTTATTACCACTGTTTCACAAGGCAATAAAGGTAATATTTGTTGTTATTGGCCTGATGTGGGTTTTAGATATTTGGGGTGTAAATATTGGCCCCTATTTAGCGGGAGCAGGTATCTTGGGAGTAGTTATTGGATTTGGATTACAAGACTCATTAAAGAATATTTTTGGTGGGGTAACATTATTATTAGATAAAACTTACAAAATTGGAGACAAGGTTCAGTTAGAAAGTGGAGAAGTTGGAACTATCTTAGATATTGGATTAAGAAGTACTAAAATGCGAACTTATGATAATGAAGTTATTTATGTTCCTAATGGTTATTTAGCAAATTCTAGGGTTAAAAATTATACTAGGCCAAATCCTAAAATTAGGGTTGGTGTAGAGTTCGGCGTTGAGTATGGAAATAATGTTGCTAAAGTTCGTAGTTTAATTGTTGGAGTAATTACAGACATAGATGATGTTTTAAAAGAACCAACTCCTGCAGTACATTTTTTATCCATGGATGATTCTGCATTAGCATTTAAAGCTTATTTCTGGGTTGAGAAGTGGGATATGGCTTATGGTAAAAAGGTCGAAGCTACCGAAGCAATTTACAACGCCTTGAATAAAGCTAAGATTGGAATTCCATTCCCAACTAGTACAGTATACTTGAAGAAGTAGAGAAATTCTTATAAATCTCTTTCCTTTCTTTTCTATTATGGATCCTTTTTCAATAGTTGGGATGATTATTATTGCAATCATAGTAATGATTTCTGCAACGTTCTTATCTAAGATTCTTAAGGTGATCTTTTATCTACTGTTGGTTGTTTTGGTATTGGTTATATTCTTTGGGGTTTCTTATAACGAGCTGATCAATTGGGCTTCTGGTATTGTGTTGTGGGCATTCTAGAAATAGATAAAACTTATAAAGGTGGATTGGTCATAAGTTACTATGATATCAGCTATTTGGACAGAGAAGTACAGACCACAGAATTTTGAAGAAGTTAAAGGACAAAAGGATATTGTTAGCAAGATTAAAGCTTTTGTTGAAAGTGGCAGTATGCCTCATTTATTATTCTCAGGACCTGCAGGAGTGGGTAAGACTACATTATCATTAGTTATTGCTAAACAACTATTTGGAGAGAACTGGAGGCAGAATACTTTAGAACTGAACGCTTCTGATGAACGTGGAATTGATGTTGTTAGGGTTAAAGTTAAGGATTTTGCTCGTACTAGGGCTATTGGAGATGTTCCGTTTAAGTTAATCTATTTGGATGAGAGTGACGCACTTACTAAAGAAGCTCAGCAAGCATTACGTAGAACGATGGAGAATTATACAAAAACTTGTCGTTTTATTTTAAGTTGTAATTACTCTTCTAAAATAATTGATCCAATTCAATCAAGGTGTGCGGTGTTTCGGTTTAAACCATTATCAGCTGATGAGATTAATGAAGTAATTTCTCGAGTTAGTGCTGAAGAAGGTTTAACTGTTTCAGATGAAGCTAAAACTGCTTTGTTTGAAGTTTGTGAAGGTGATTGTCGTCGTTTGGAAAATGTTATGCAGTCATGTGCAGTTATTAAAAAAGATATTGATGCAGAATTAGTTTATTCAATGGCTTCCGTTGCTAAGCCGAAAGAAATTAAAGAATCTTTAGGACTGGCTGCTTCTGGAAAGTTTATTGATTCTCGTAAAAAGTTATTGGATTTGATGTTAAATTATGGATTATCTGGAATGGATGTTATTAGACAAGTGCAAAGAGAAATCTGGAACTTAGAGTTAGATGATCGTAAGAAAGTTGAGTTAGTTGACAAATGTGGAGAAATTGAGTTTCGAATGGTTGAAGGTGCAGATGAGTATATTCAGTTGGAAGCTTTATTAGCATTTGTTGTATTGGTTGGAACAAGATGAAAGGGATTTTATGCTTTGGAGACAGTATAACTTTTGGTCGTGGAGAAATGCCTAGCATTGGTTGGGTTGGAAGATTAAAAGATTATTTTGAAGTAAAGGGAAGCCATAATGGGGTTTATAATTTGGGGGTTCCTGGACACACTTCTACTGATCTTCTAAAAAGGTTTGATGTTGAAATAAAAGGAAGAATTAGAATAAAAAGACCATCTGATGAATATTTAATTTTAATTGCAATTGGAACTAATGATTGTAAATTTGATGGGGGTCCAGAGAATAATAAACCTAGAACAACTGATGATCAATTTAAAAAAAACATTGAAGAGTTAATTAAGAGAGCAAATAATTATCAAGCCAAATTAGTATTTATTGGATTGCCTCCAGTAGATAAATTTAGAACGTTACCTTATGAGGAAACGTGGTTCGAACCGGAAAGGGTTAAGTTGTTTAACAATTTGGTTAAAGAATTATGTAAAGAAAATAATGTTTTATTTCTTGATATTCTTGATGTTATGAGTAAAGAAAATTATCCCTTGTTATTAGAAGATGGTTTACATCCTAACTCAAAAGGATATCAATTTATGTATGAAAAAATTAAAGAGTTTTTAATTAAGGAAGGGTTGATGAAATGAAATGGTAAAACAATTTTTTGAAAATAGACATGGGCAAAAGATTTGTGTAATTACTGATGTTACTGAAAACCAGAAGGGTTTAGTTTTTGTTATGCATGGTTTAGGTGGATTTAAAGAACAGGGTCATATGCAAACTTTTACTCAAGCATTTAAAGAAGACGGTTTCACTACAGTCTTATTTGATGCTGCAAATACTTTTGGAGAAAGTGAAGGAAATTATGAAAATGCAACAACAACAAATTATTATGAAGATCTATGTGATGTTATTGAATGGAGTAAGTCACAAGAATTTTACCAAGAACCATTTTGGTTAATTGGTCATAGTCTGGGAGGAATCTCCACTGCGTTATATGCTGAGAACTTTCCTGAGAGGGTTAAAGCTGTTGCACCAATATCTACGGTGGTTTCTGGAAAACTAAGTTTTGGGATTGAAGCACGTAAGAAAATAAATGAAAACTGGAAAGAAACGGGTTGGATAGAAAAGGCAAGTGCTTCTAAACCAGGGGTTATTAAACGGTTACCTTGGTCTCACATGGAAGATAGACTGAAACATGACCTCTTGGAAAAGGTTGATCAATTAACTATGCCTATTTTGTTGATTGTTGGAAGTGAAGATGAAGGTACTCCTCCAAAACATCAGAAAATATTATTTGATGCTATACCTACCGAAAATAAAGAATTACATGTTATTGAAGGGGCAGAGCATACTTTTAGAGAAGAAGAACATCTTAAAGAAATCAAACAAATTATTAAAAGTTGGATTGAGAAATACAATTAAAATGAAACTAATATCATGGAATGTTAATGGGATTAGGGCAATATTAAAGAAAGGTTTCTTAGAGTTTGTAAAGAAAGAGAACCCAGACATCATGTGTATTCAAGAAACGAAGGCGCATCCAGATCAAGTTGATGATATGTTAAAGCAGTATGAACATCATTATTGGAATTCTGCAGAAAAGAAAGGTTATTCTGGAACTGCAATTTTTAGTAAGGAAAAACCGATCTCTGTAATTTATGGGGATGGTCCGATGGATGATAATGAAGGAAGAGTAATAACTGCAGAATTTGAAAAGTTTATTTTAGTTAATGTTTACACTCCAAATTCAAAAAGGGGATTGGTTGGTTTAGATAGACGAGCTAAGTGGGATGTTGCGTTCCACAAATTCATAGAAGAATTAAATGAAAAGAAACCTGTTATTGTTTGTGGTGATTTAAACGTTGCCCATACAGAAATTGATTTAGCAAATCCCAAACCTAATTATAATAAAAATGCTGGTTATACTCAAGTTGAAATTGATGGATTAAATAAACACTTGGATTCGGGCTTTATTGATTCTTTTAGAGAGTTTAACAAAGATCCAGGGCAATACACTTGGTGGAGTTATATGTTTAATGCTCGTGTTAAAAACATTGGCTGGCGGATAGATTACTTCTTAGTTTCTAAGAAATTAAAATCAAAATTAAAGAGTTCAGAAATTCTTTCTAAAGTGCTTGGAAGTGATCATTGTCCAATTAGTTTAGAAATTAATTTATAAAATAAAAAAGAAAATAAAAAGCGTTTATTTATCGCTTTCTTTAATTCTTATTGACTCTTGGATAATGTCTCTGTATTTGTAATCAAGAGTTAACTTAAGTTGTTTAGTTGCTAAGTCTTTTTCACTTAAAGCATTCTTTAACTTACAAATTATGTCTGCTTTACCCTCAATTAGTCTTGCTTCGTTTAACTTTCCGCCTTGTTTACATTCCCAATCATTATCATCGATGCTATAAGCAATTTTTTCTTGAGTTCCAAAGTCTTGGGTTGGTAAGGTAACTTTTCCAGTTCCTTGGTCTTGTACTGTGATTTTTAAAGCCATAATACCTTTTCCAGCCGTACTTTCTTCAACTGCAGTTACGGTGATTGGAGCTCCAGAAACAAAGTAAGTTTTTGCACCATCAACATCGCAAATTCGATCATCTTTCAAATCTCCTTTCAAACAGATATCTGGCATAACTACATAAGTTTCATAATTGTACTCAATGTTTGCAAACCATTCTCTATCAATATAACCATTAACTTCTTGGGCATATTTTGCATCAGTAGCAAAAGTAATTGTTTCTTCTTCTCCATCTGGAAGTAATTCTGAAACAATTCCTACAATACCTGAATTGGATTTACTTAAAGAAGCAATTCCACTAAAGTCTAAAGATGGTCCTTTTAATTCAATCGTAACATCACTGGCTTTAATTTCATATTCTCCCTTATTAGCAATGGTAAGTTCAATTGGAAATGTTTCAGTATCAAATATTGTAAAGGTGTTATCTTCTTCTACTCCGAAGGGTTCAAACACTGCTACAATTCCTTGAGCGCCTCCAATAAAAGCACCATTTGCTGCGCCCGTACCATCTTCTTCCGGACCACAAGATACTAAAAACAGTAAACTAAACATTAAAATTGGTATAATTATTATTCTTTTCATCTGTATAACCTCTTTAGCTAATATATAATGACAATATTAAGAGATATATAAAGTTTATTGCTTTCTTGATTAAATTATAAAAGAATTATTGGGGGGTCATGACAATTTTAATTGGTTTTTGTACCGAGTTAACGTATCCATAATCAAAATCAATCATCAAAGGAGTTTCAAATGCTGAAGTGCCAGCTATATTAAAGCTACAGACAATTTTTCCGTTACCATTATTTAATCTAACAAACCCATCTCTAGGTTTACAATCAATTAATTGGCCTCCACTTAATTGCGCTGTATATCTTACTCTGTCTAAATCATCATAATCTAAAGATGAATGTCCGCAATTTCTAATGTCTGCATAAGGACTTAATACTTGTCCAGTGCCAAAATTAACTACATCAATCTCAAAGATTGCTTTGTTTCCAACCATATCAACTCCTACTCTGCTTACTCCAACTGGTGCTCCTTGGCCGCCAGCCATGCCTACATCCACTGGTATACAACTCTTTTGTTCATGGGTTACTTGGTAAAATACTGGGTCTACACATACTGCTGGATTAGCAATTGTGTGATAATAATAACAAGTTACAAAGTTTAAAGTGGGACTATATTCAAATACTCCTGATGGAAGAACAACATTTTGTGATCTGAATTCTAATTGGTTAATCCCTCCTTGGGTGTTATAAACATTTTTCCCTTCTAGAAGTCCCCCTACATTAGAAGCACAAGATTGGGCTGTTTGCATTCCTCCTTTGATAATATTTGGATCAAAACCGGTAACTTGAACAAAACATTCTTGGGCAGCAAGGTCATGATTTCCCCTGTTATGAACTTCTACCAAAGCCACTAACTCATTTTGGTCATAAATTAATGGAGGGGGAGCATTTTGTAAAATTTCAATATCAACTCCTTGACTACCTGTTTGGACCAATCTAAGTACTGCTGCTGTACTTGTTGGGTCTTCTCCAGATTGAATAAATCCTCCACATGAAACTAAGAAAATTGACATTAGGCACATACTAGTAATTATTATGAATTTATTCACACCCTTTTTCATGGTAGTTAGATAATAAAATTAATTATATAAGCTTTTTGTTTTTTTAAAGAAAACAATTATAAACTACTCGGCTTTTTGCAATCAGAGCTTATAATCAATTAAATGGTATTTGGAGGAGAATATGGCGAAATATAAGATTTTACATAATTACGATGAATGTATTAGTTGTGGAGCTTGTGCAGCAATTTGTCCCGAATTCTGGGAAATGGATGATGAGGGTATAGCCCATTTAAAAGAAAGTGTTAAAGTAGATAATCATTGGGAACTAATCATTACAACAGAAGATTCAAAAGCAAGAAATCAAGAAGCGGCTGAAGCTTGTCCAGTTGATATCATTAAGATTGAAAAAATAGAATAGTTTTTAACTACATTCTTACTTTTTTACATTTATGAAGAAATTTAAAGTTTTGAACACTAGGGAAATAAAGCGATTCAAAGTAGTTCTTGAAGATACCTTTGGTTACTCTTTAAAGAAAGATTATGCTTACTTGATGAATGATAGGGAACGAGTTTTCTTAATAAACAAAGATTTGATTAAAGTAGACTTAGATAAATTGGTTGTAGATAGAATTGGGCTTTACTTTGCTGAATATAAACATAATCTTGTTAGGCTTAGTAAGGAAGGGGCACAATTATTTGTTCAAGAAGCTAAGGAAAATGGTGTTAAATTACCTTGTTTGTTTGAATTAGACAAAAAGGAGACTAAGGCTTACTTTGCTGGTGTTGATCTTAAGAAAGATCTTGGTGAGGAAACAAAAACATTTATTCTTATTCATAAAAATGATGTTTTGGGCTATGCCAAGTATAAAGAAGGTAAAATTCTGAATTACCTCCCTAAAATATATCGTGGCGAAGTAATTCTGTGAGGTTTTAACTACTCAAGGGTTAAAACTAACGAAAGATTTATAAGTGGTTACTACTCTGCAGTACAAATAGACAAATTAAAGGTGCACAAAAATGATGAAAAAAATAATGAATGTGTTTTTGGTAGCAATTTTTTTAGTTGGCTTAGTTGCTCCTATGGCACTTGCAGAAGCTCCGAGGATTACTTTCTTGTATGACTCAGATGTTCTTGTATATGCGGGCGATGAGTTTAATGCAAAAATTGTTGTTGAAGATGAAGATGGCGATATAATTACAAGTTTAACTTCTCCTGAAGGGTTTCCTGTTCCGTTAATAGTAGAAGAAAATGTTTGGGAATTTGTTTGGAATACTCAGTCTGAAGACGTGGGTAATCATGATTTGACATTTCAAGCTTGTGATATAACAAGAGAATGTTCTGATGAGATTTTATCTATTGAAGTTCTTGAAGAAGATATGCCTGTAGATTACGATGAAGATGGTGTTTCTGACTTAGAAGACAATTGTAAATATCTTTACAATGACGATCAAGCAGACATTGATCGAGATGCAATTGGTGATGTTTGTGATGAAGATCAAACAGATTTCTTAGATGAGTTAAGACAATATGAAGAATCATACGCTGGGATTCAAGAAATGCTTGCAGAATCTGAAGTAGACTATAAAACAGCAATGTGTTCTGGAGATACTGAACAGGCTGAAACTATTAAGTTAGGAATTGCGTTTACTACAATGTCATCTACATCCTATGAATTAGCTTTACATAACTATGCTTTAGAATTACACGATCAAGGAAATGCTTTATCTGAAGATTTTGAATCACTTTCTGGAAATTATCATGATTTAACAGAAGAAATGTTAGTTTTCTTAAATGCAGAATTTGACCCTAGTGTTTGTGAAGATCCTGTATTTGAAGATGCAGATGGTGACAGAGTTGTAGATTCTGAAGATAATTGTCCTAATATGGCTAATCCTGATCAATTAGATACTGATGGTGACGGAACTGGCGATGTTTGTGAATTGTCTGATGTTGAAGATGCTGATGCAGATGGAGTTGTAGATTCTTTAGATAACTGTCCTGTTGTTGCTAATGCAGATCAATTAGATACTGATGCAGATACTTTTGGAGATGTTTGTGATCTTGATGATGATGCAGACACTATTTTAGATACTTTAGACAATTGTCCTCTTGTAGCTAATTTAGATCAATTAGATACTGATGCTGATAATATTGGCGATGTGTGTGATACTGGTGATGACCCTGTTGATCCTGTAACTTACAAAGATCAATATAAAGATCTTAAAGATGAGTATGAGACATTTGAAGACGATTACCAATACAATAAGAAGAAGTACAATAACGCAGTAGAAGATGATGACGAAGATGACATTGAGAAATATCAAGATAGGTTAGAAGAATTAGATGATGACTTAAAAGATCTTGATGATGATGTTGAAAGTCTAATTGATGACGTTGAATCTGAAGATGATAAAGATGAAAATCTTCTTGACAATCTTGATGAATTGGAAGATGACATCGAAAATCTAAGAGAGAAAATTGACAATGTTCTTAATGGCGAAGACGACAATACTGGATATGTTTATGAAAGCACTTACGTGCCTCCAAAAAGTACCAGTTCAGACGAACCCGCTGTTGTAGTTGAACAATTAGATTTTGCAAACTTAAATCCTGCAAACTCAGAGCCTGTTAACTCAGCTTGGGATAATGTAAGATATTTAGTTTGGTTAATTGCTGGAATTGTTGTACTGATTGCAGTACTATTGTTTTTCTTAGCTTTATTGCTAGGATAAAACTAATTTTTCTTTTTTCTTTTTTAATCTAATTTCTAAAGAACGTCTTCAATTGGCTTTTTATTCTTAAGTGATTTAGTTGCAGTTTTAGCCTGTTCGCTTAAATCTACTCCCAAGTCTTTAAGTTCTTTAATGTGCATTTGCATTAATTGTTCAACAATTTGCAAAATTCGCATCATTTCTTCCCTTTCTTTAACAAGAGTTGCTAAACTACCTTTATGGAAGCCAATTTGTTCATCATTACCGTTTTTTGCCATTCTTGATTATAATTAAATCTCTCTTATTAAAGTTTCGGCATACTTAGGCAGCACAATCTTTATATATAACTCCAAAAATTATCCATTTAAGTATGAATAGTAAATTAAAATCGTTTTATGAAAATAAGTACAAATTGTTATTGGTTATTCCATTCTTATTGTTGGTTTTAGCATTACTTCAGATTGGAATTCAAACTGCTGTAACTGGTGATTTTGTTAACAAAGGGATTACTCTTAAGGGTGGATCTACAATAACAATTGAAGATGGTTCTATTGATATTATTGAATTAGAACAATTTTTGGACGGAAAGTTTCCTGGAGCAGATATTGGTATCAGGACAATCTCTGCGGCCGGAAGGATAACTGGAATTGCTATTGATTCAGATGCACAAGAAACTAAAGAAATTGATAATTTAATCAATGTAATTGAGGGAAAATTAGATTTAAAGAAATCTGAATATAGCATTGAGGTTATGGGTTCTTCTCTTGGTAATAGTTTTTTTAAGCAGACATTAATTGCTTTATTAATTGCTTTCTTATTAATGGGTATTGTGGTACTAATTTACTTCAGAACAATTATTCCTAGTTTAGCAGTTATATTAGCGGCATTTTCTGACATTGTTGTTACCTTAGCAATTTTCAATTTAACTGGAATGAAGCTTAGTACTGCAGGCATTGCTGCTTTTTTAATGTTGATTGGTTATTCTGTTGATACTGACATTTTACTTAGTAGTAGATTGTTAAAGAGAAAAGAAGGAAGTGTTATGGAAAGAGTTTATGGGGCTATGAAAACCGGCTTAACGATGAGTACAACTACATTAGTTGCAATCTTGGTTGCTTTAATTTTTGTACAGAGTGAAATTGTAAAACAAATTATGCTTATTTTATTTATTGGCTTGTTAGTAGATTTAGTAATGACTTGGATTCAAAACGTTGGAATATTAAGATTATATCTGGAGCGTAAACGAAAATGAATACCAGATTAAAAAATATCTTTACAAACTGGAGAATAATCACTTTACTAGTATTTATCCTATTTGCTTTAATTGCAATCCAACCACAAATTTTTGGAAATGACGGGGTGACGATTAAGAGTATATCACAAAACTCTTCTGCTGCGCTTGCAGGAATACAAAATCCTTCAGCCCAGTTAACGCCTTTAGCCAAAGAGAAAATAATTTCCATTAATGGTGAAGATATTTTAACTACTGGTGATTATTATTCTATTGTTTCTGAGATTGGTACAAATCGGACAGTTAGAATTGAAACAAATAAGGAATTTTACACTTTACAAACTAAAGATTCTGGAGAATTGGGAATTAAAATTAGTGAGGCACCAACATCAAACTTAAGAAAGGGCTTAGATTTAGAGGGTGGAACAAGAGTATTATTAAAACCAGAAGAGCAAGTTTCTGCAGAGAACTTAGAAATTACAATTGCTAACCTTAAAGAAAGGTTAAATGTTTATGGGTTAAGTGATGTTGTTGTCAGGTCTGCATCAGACTTGGCAGGAGATGATTTTATTTTAATTGAAATGGCCGGAGTTACTGAAGACGAAGTTAAAGAATTATTATCAAAACAAGGAAAGTTTGAAGCTAACATTGGGAATGATACGGTTTTTTTCGGTGGAAAGAAAGATATTACTTACGTTTGTAGAAGTGCAGATTGTTCTGGAATAGACCCCCAGAGAGGATGTTCACCATTTGATGGCGGATATTCTTGTAGTTTCTTCTTTTCAATTACTTTAAGTCCGGAAGCTGCAGAAAGGCAAGCAAGTTTAACAAATGATCTTACAGTAACATCAGAAAATGGAAACTCTTATTTGAGCGAAGATTTAACTTTAATGTTAGATGATACTGAAGTTGACTCTTTAAGAATTGGTGCAGAACTAAAAGGGAGAGCAACAACTAATATTCAAATCTCTGGTTCTGGTTCTGGACCAACACAAGCTGACGCAGTTACAAATACATTAAAAGAAATGAAGCGATTACAAACTATTATTATTACTGGCAGTTTACCTGTGAAATTAGAAATTGTTAAAATGGATACCATCTCTCCGTCTTTAGGAAAAGAGTTTCTTAATAACATGGTTCTAGTTGGAGCATTAGCAATTTTATCAGTTGTTGTTGTTGTTTTCATTAGGTATAGAAAAATTAAAATTGTTTTACCTATGGTAATTACACTTGTTTCAGAAATGGTTTTAATTCTGGGTTTTGCTTCTTTAGTTGGCTGGAATTTAGACTTGGCGGCAATTGCGGGAATTATCATTGTTGCTGGAACTGGTGTGGATCACTTAATTGTTATTACGGATGAAACAATGAGTGGTGAAATGATTACCGATTGGAAAAAAAGAATTAAAAACGCCATGTTTATTGTATTTGGAGCATATTTAACGACTTGTGCAGGTATGTTACCTTTATGGTTTGCAGGTGCGGGATTATTAAAAGGATTTGCGTTTACAACGATCGTAGGAATTTCTTTTGGTGTTTTAATTGCCAGACCAGCTTATGCGGCAATCATTGAACAATTGTTAAAAGAATAAAATGAAAGGAACGTCAAAAAACGCAGTTTATTTGATGATTTTCTGTACCTTTTTCACTTCTCTTGGCCAAGTATTATGGAAGCTTGGTGTTAACAAAATTGACTTATCTCAATATTTAACAATTCTCAATTTACCTTTTATTTTTGGATTTGTTTCTTATGGGATTGGGTGGATATTTCTAATGTTTGCATTTAAGAAAGGAGAATTGAGTGTATTGTATCCTATTATTGCAACTAGTTATATCTGGGTAAGTTTGGTGTCTCCCTGGTTATTTCCTGCAGATTCAATGAGCATATTAAAGTGGGTTGGTGTTACTATTATTTTATTCGGAGTAAGTATGATTGGTTTTGGAGGGACAAAGAAGATTTCCGTAATTGAAAATGGTTAATTTTCTTGCAGTTGGACTAGTACTTTTTGGAGCTTTCATCGGTGCTTTTGGTACATTGATGGTTAAGAAGAGTGTAGATAAATACTCTTTTTTTCATTCTTTGAAAGGTAGCTTAATGTGGTTAGGCCTTTTTTTTTATGGTGCATCAACATTATTTTATGTTGTAGCTTTAAGAAAAGAAGAACTTAGCATTATTTATCCGTTAGTTTCAACAACTTATATTTGGACCACTTTGTTATCAATCAAATTTCTTAAAGAAGAGATGAACACTTGGAAATGGTCTGGATTAATAGCAATTATTGTTGGTGTAATATTAATTGGATTAGGTAGTTAGATTTTAATTACTTTTTCTTTTGGCGTGTTCTTAATAAATGAGAATATCTGGTGTAAAAAGTAAGGCAAGATTAAAACAACTGCAAAAACAATTGCAACTATTATAGGGTTATGTTGAACATTTTCTACCTTAATATCACGAATAAATTTGTTTGAAACTAACACCATACCAATAATATTCGCTATTGCAATTAATGGGACTATAATACTAGCGGCAATGTGATGTTTTTTTTCTAAATGTCCAATGTCCATAATTAATAACTTGTAAAGAAATCCAATACTTCCTGCAAGTAAAATTACTATAGAATATAATACCCATTTATTGAGAACTATTAAAAATGGAATTAATATTAATGAAACAATAAAGTTTCCAAAAATAGTAACGATCAAAGCGCTCCAGAAAACAATCTTTGAGAAATGAACATCTTGTTTTTCTGCTCGATCTAATACTTCTTCAGCATGAATGATCTCCTCTTCATTCCATCCTTTTTCGGTTAGTTTTAATTTCTGTTTTTGTTTCATTTTTTTAACGTAAACTAATGTATTCAGCAACTGTTTTAAATCCCTTGGCAGATTTAGATCTTGGATAAAGATAAGTTAATGGAGATTGTTGATGTAACGATTTTCTCATTTTACGGTCATGTTTAACATCAGCAATAATTGGAACTCCTAAAATTCTTGCAACTTCTGTTGATTTCAGTTCATTTCTACCATTATGGCTCATATTTAAGATAGCGCCCGTAATTATATTATTATTTTCTTTAGCTAATTGGATTGTTTTTAGTCCATCCATCACAGAACTTAAATTTGGATTAACTACAATTAAAGCCTCGTCACTATTTTTTAGAACTTGAGACACTTCATAACCTAATCCGCTGGGAGAGTCTATTAGAACATAATCTGCAGTATCATCTAAATGTTCAAACACTTTGGACAAATTTTGTGAGTTAGTTCTTTGATATTCAGAATATGAGGGGGATGAAGGTATTAATGAAATTCCACTTTCGTGGAGGTGCGTAATTTCCTGTAAATTTTTTTCTTTACGTAAAAATTGGTTTAATGTTCCTTCAGGTGATAACATTCCTAAATGTAATGCTAAGTTTGGAGTTACTAAATTTGCATCTAATAACAGTACTTTTTTCCCTAGGCATGCTAGCGCATGTCCTAAGTTTAACGTGGAAGTAGTTTTTCCAACTCCTCCTTTACCAGAAACTAAAGCGATAAAACGTGTCATCTTAAAACCTCTCTTGAGTATTAGTTTAGATAATGTTTGGGAGTATATAATATTTTCTCTACACTAGCAGACAATCATTCATCTTCTACTGGTTGTGGATCTATCTTTTCGCGGGCGTAATTGTAGAAACTATGGACGAATTTTTCACAGTTGGTTAAATTATCAATGTTAGCCTCAGCTGTACAATTGTTAATATCAACTACCAATGCGACGTGTCTTCTATATTCTCTGAACTTTTTATGTTCCATATTCAAAATTGTTTTCAAGAAAGAGTAAAATTTGAGGTGTTTATGAAGAAAAATATCTTCTGGATATGTTTCACCTAATCGTTTTGCACTTAATGCTGGGCTTTTTGGTAAGGCTTCAATCAAATTTTCCCCCTTTGCTTTTTCTAAAAGGGCTTCAACTAGCAAGTCATAAATGCCAACTAACCGATTTAAGGCATTAATAATAACATCTACAGTTCTAGTATATTTCAAACTAACGTAGATTATATGCTCCAAACGCTTAAGTTCTTCTCGAGCTTCTAAAAGTATTTCAATTATTTCATCCATTATTATGTAGAACTCATATAGAATATATACTTCTTTTTATGCTTTTCTATAATTTTCAAGGAATAGTGGTCTTTTTTACTTTTAGTAACAATAGATTAGAAAAGAAAAGTATATATACCGCATATGTTTGTTTTTGAGAATGTTACTAGAAGATGAATTAAGTTCTGAGACTCATAATAACAAGTTTGGCCGTACAATTATTCCCAAAAACTTTAGTGAACTCTATGATGCTTTTAATGGGAGACAAGAAGATATTGAACATACTGGCTTAGGGCCAAATTCAGGGATGTATATTATTGATCCTTGTGATTCTAGGCCAGTAACAGATGAAGTGTATACTTCCGGTAAACACGCTGGTGAGCCAGTTGATTCGGTGCATTGTTGTTGTTTCTGGGATGTTTAGAATTTAACCAATTCCCCAAACTGGGTTTTGCTTTCTTTTAATCTCTGCAATTTCTTTAAGAACATTAATTTCCATTTTAGAAAGGTGTTTTTTTAACTCTTTTAATTTCTTGAAGTCTTCTTCAGAAAGGTCTGCGTATAAGAAGTCTCCTTCTTCAACTTGTCTGCCAACTGTAACTCCTTCCATAGCCATAGCTATTTGTTTACCTTGCTGAGCATTATTAACATGATCTTTTCCTTCTTGCATACTCTTTACTTGAGATATTTTTTTACCTTCTAAATTCATAATAGGATCGCCGGTTTTAATTTGCCCAATTTCAATTTCAACACCAACAATGGCAGGATTACTTTGCCTAAATGTATATCCCTTAAGAACAGCAAATTTACATGGCCTTACAATAGAATGTAAGTCTCGCATTTCAATTTCTCTTTTTAATTTTACTAAATATTCTTCATAATCTTCAATTGTTTTGTAAATTACATCGTGAGAAATAATTTTTAATTTTTTACTTTTAGCATATTCGGAAATTTCTTCAGATACTTTAGAATTAAATCCCAACAATACTCCGCTGAATTCATCTTTGTCTCGAATAGATTCCAATTTTGAAAGGTCTTTTTTTGTCACATCTCCAATAGAAGCAGAGGAGATGGGAATCTCTTTTTCTTGTAATAAGTTTCTTAATGCTTCCAATCCTCCAATAGTATCTGATTTGATTATCACACCTAAACAATCGTCGCATTCAGTTACAATTTCTCCAATTTCTGCTTGAACCTCTTCTTTAGCTTCTTCAATTTTATCTGGAGAACAACTTACAAAGGGCATTCCTGCGATTGCATTATCTAAGCCAGGGGCAGAAATCTTTACTCCTGTAGCAGCATGAACTTCTTTAACATTCTTAAACCGACTTTTCTTTTCACGCATATCACAAAGTTCTGCAGGCTCTAGTAATGCTCTAATCTTTACAACGATTGGTTCATCCACATTTCCAATAACTAAAGTATCGTTAACTTTTAATTGGCCATTATATATTATTGCATCTAAGGTCATACCTAATCCTTTTTCTTCTTTAACTTCTAATATCGTTCCTTTAGCATTTCCAGTTTCTTCGATTTCTAATTTCTTTTCTAAGAATTTTTGTGCTAATGCAGTAAGAACCATTAGTAATTCGGGAATTCCTTGGCCAGTATGGGCAGAAACAGGAACAATAGCAATTTGTTTAGTATAATCTTCGACTCGATCAAACCGTTCTGATTGTAATCCTTGTTCTGAAAGTTTTCCAACTAATTCATACATCTTCTTTTCAAAATCACCTTGTCTTTGTGTTGTTAGGGAAGAAATATTTGGTAATAAGAATTTATCCTCATCATATTGCCAGCCCGGTAAAAGGTCTACTTTGTTGGCAGCAACAATGAACGGAACTTTATTTGCTTTTAAAATTTCAATAGATTCAATTGTCTGTGGTTTGAACCCTTCATTAATATCTACTACCAGAATAGCAATATCAGCTAATGACCCACCCCTTTTTCTTAAAGATGTAAAGGCAGCGTGACCAGGTGTGTCAATTGCTAATAATCCTGGAACTGTTAATTTTCCTTTGAAAGAATCTAATAATGAACCACAGATTTTTTTAATAGTATCAATGGGAATAATTGAAACACCTATTGCTTGTGTTATAGCACCAGCTTCTCCAGTGGTTACGGCAGTAGCTCTAATCTTATCTAGTAGAGACGTTTTGCCATGATCAACATGTCCTACAATTGTTAAGAGTACTTTTCTAATTGCCATATGACCTTTTTATATCAAAGTTTTTAAAAAGGTTTCTTCTATAATTGCATCTATGGATACAATCTCAGAAGGATCTTGTAAGATTAAAGCTAGTTCACAGAAGAAAGACCCAACCAAGAAGGTAGAAGTGTTTTATAATCCTTTAATGAAGTCTAATCGAAACATTTCAATTGTTTTGTTGAGTAATATTGCTAACAAGAATATGAAAATGGCATTACCTTTATCGGGTTCTGGTATTCGGGGATTAAGATTTATTAAAGAGTTGAAGAAAGGAAAAATTGGAGAACTTCATGTTAATGATATTAAAAACAAGTTTGAATTACAATTTTTAGAGAATGCTAAACTAAGTTCTGTTAAAACTGATAATGTTAAAATTTATAATGAAGATGCCAATTTGTTTATCTTGGGCCATATGGGTTTTGATTATATTGAACTGGATCCTTTTGGAACTCCAAACCCATTCTTAGCTTCAGCAGTTTCAAGAATATCTCGTAAAGGCATTTTAGCGATAACTGCAACTGATACTGCTGCTTTAACTGGAACATATCCTCAAGTTACTAAGAGAAAATATTGGGCGAGATCATTAAGAAATTATATGATGCACGAAATGGGGTTACGGATATTAATCAGAAAGGTTCAATTACAAGGAATTCAGTTTGATAAAGCATTAACTCCCATTTTAGCTTATCACAAAGATCATTATTTTAGAATATATTTCAGAAGTGAAAAGGGTAAGGAAAAATGTGACAAACTGATTAAAAAACATCAGTATTTACTGTATTGTCCAAAGTGCCTAAATTTTAAAGCTTCTAATTTTAATTGTGGTAATTGTGATTGTTCTTCTAGATTTGAAGTTGTCGGTCCTCTTTGGACTGGAAAATTATTTGATTCTAAGTTAGTTAGTAAGATGGCTAAAAACAATTCTTTTCCAGAGGAACAAAAGTTCTTAGATATATTGAAAGAGGAAAGTAAAAAGGATGTTTTAGGATTTTATGACTTACATATTATTGCTAAGAAATTCAAACAAAGCCCTCGAAAAAATGAAGTTTTGAAGAAATTAAAAGCTGTTCCAACACACTTCTCTTTAACTGGTTTTAAGACAGAAAAAGGAATAAAAGAAATAATAAAAATTCTATCCTAAGGCTAAGTCCATCTTAGCAACTTCTGCAGACTGAACACCTTCTAACTCGCCCATCTTAGCAGCAATTCCATCAAAGTCTCCACCAACTACTTCAAGCATTGCGATAACCATAACTGCTTTAAGTCCGAAGGCAATTGGTTCAATTCTAGATTGCATTTGTCCAATTGCTCCACTCTCTTTAGCAATTTCCAAAGCTTTTTCTTTGATTGGTTCTAAATCTATATCTACAGATTCAGGCATTAATTTAAACGTAATAATTGCTTTTGCCATAATTTAATACCTCAATTAATTTGGTCCTTCAAAGCCACAGTTTGGACATTTGAACTTGGTAGCGTTACTTCTACATCCTGTGCATCTTACAATTTCGTACTCATTACAACCAGGACATTTGAAAGAAACTCCTCCTTTGTCATTAGCAACTTTGATTTTACATGAACTACAATGTTTTTCTTGTTCCATTTTATCTGTTCAAACTCGGTTTGTTTTATAAATATTGTGCTGAGAACTCATATTTTTAACAAAGGATATTTCTTTTCATCTACTTTGGCCTTCTTTAGAATTCTTTTAATGGTGTTCATTGTTTTTCTAGTCTGTTGTTTTTTGTCATATTCTTGTTGGTAGCGGTAGAATCTTCTGGCAATCTCTTCTTTAGAGGCTTTTCGAACAATCTTGTCATCAATAATTCCTTGTTTAATCATGTTAACTCCCATGTCTGTTGGCGAGTTGTAATTGTTGATGTAGTTGTCTTTTTTAGTAATTGCTCCAATAATTTTCTTTAAAATCCAAAAATTCTCTATGTCCCTATTATAGTTAACAGCTTTTTTCTTATAATACTTCAAATGAAGGGGGTCAATAATATTCACATCTCCAAGATCAGCAGTAGCAGCTTCATAAGCAATATTTAATGGATGATTAATTGGCATATTCCAAACTGGAAATGTCTCAAATTTAGCATAACCAGCATTTATTCCTTGATTTTGTTCATGGAATAGTTGAGCTAGGCAGAAAGACATCTTACCGCTATTTCCACCAGTTCCAGTAACTACAACTAAAGGCTGTTTTGTTTTAACAAATGTTTTTTTTGGAAGGCCTTCTTTACTTAACAATTTCTTCATATTACGAGGATAACCTGCAACTTTTGGGTGCATATAAACTTTATTTCCTGCTCTTCTTAATTTATCACGAAACTTCAAAGCTTTCTTTTCTTTTTCATATAATGTTATCACAATTGCAGAAACAGTTAACCCTTGATTTCTAATTTCACTAATTTCATTTAATGCTTGAGCATCATAAGTTAACTTTGTATCTTGTCTAATTTTACTTTTCTCAATATCTTTTGCACTAATACAATAAACAATCTCTAGATTATTAAGTTTTTTCAGCAATTGAACTTTTGCATCGGCTTCATATCCAGGAAGAACTCTTTGAGCATGGCCATCGTAAAGAAGTTTTCCACCAAACTCTAGATATAACTTATTATCAAATTTAGAAAGTCTTTCTTTAATCCCTTTAGTTTGTGCTTGTAAGTATTTTTTAGTACTGAACCCCTTTTTCATAGATTGAATTACTTTTCTTAAGTTTAAATATGTTTTGTTAATCTGTTATGTTGTAACTAATCTTAAGAACATTATTTTATTCAATAACTTGAATTCTATTGCCTTCAATTTTGAATCCCAAATCTAAGAATTGTTCAATTGCGTATATGTTTGTTAGGGTGTGTTTACTAATTTCTCGGGCAGATATCTCTGATCCTGGAAGTAAAGACATAAATGGAATTAATTGGTCTGCTAAGTTTCTATCTACTGGTTCCTTTTCATTAATTTCTAATTTTAATTTTCTTGCAGCTTCTTTGCCAATTTCTTCGGAACTTTTGCCTTTTTCAATTAAACAGTCTGCTCCTAGAATTGTGGGATTATCAAAGTTCATTGTTCCTTTCTGACTGAATAATGCCCATATAACAATTTCTCCGCCAATGCTTAATGTATTTTTGTATTCGGTTCTAATATTAATTGGAACTTCAAATTCTTTTAATGAAGATTTGGCTGCTCGTTTAATTCTTTCAGCAATTTCTTTTTCTTCTAATTCTGAAGAACAGTTAACGTTTCCCCTTACTTGTTCTAAAGTTCCCTGTTCAACTAATTTAATCTTTGCCGTTCTTAAATTTAAATCTTCATTAAATTGTTCAAAAGAATCATATTCTTGAATTTTAAATCTTGGATTAATTTCTAAATGTACTTCTCCGCCGCCTTTTGGATAATATCCTCTTTTGAGAACTTTCAATTCAATTTTATCAACAAACTTTTGTAAATGTGGGAGTAAAACATTTTGTAAATAGTCTACAGAAGCTTGCCATTTTCCGCAAGTTCCCCCTTTAACTTTTAAAGTGATTTTTCCCGGAGCAAACAAACAAGGTAGAATTATAGCTTGTAAGAACAAAGTAATTGATCCTGCAGTCCCAATATCAATTTCATAAATGCCTCTTTTAATCTTACTGGGATGGAACCAAAATTCTTTTGTGCCTAATTCTATTTCAGAAGTTTTGGCACCACAAATTTCTTTTAACGTCTTAATTGCATTAAGATGTTGGGCTTTTAGTCCTGGATTTGGTCTTCCTGCTCTAATATTATTTACTTCAAATGGTTTTCCTGTTAAGGTGGAAATGGCTAATGCTGTTCTAACTAATGCTCCTCCACCTTCTCCATAAGAACCGTCTAATTTTATCATTTTGTATTAAAAAACAAAAAGCTTAATAAATAATTCCCTAGTTAAAGCCTATTGTGGGGACATAGTATAACCTGGCTAGTATAGGGGCCTCCAGTAATGGAGAGATGAGCTGAAAAGCGATGACTAATCTTTCTCTGTAGTAAGCCTTAGATCTGAGTTCGAATCTCAGTGTCCCCACTTTTTATTCTTTCAACAGTTAATTATATAAACAAAAATATATTCATTTTAAGAATAGATGTTTAAGAAAAAAGGGGAGAAGAAAGAGTATAAAGGATTCTTTGGAAGACATAAATTAGCTGTTGCTTCAACAACATTAGTTGGAACGGTTGTCGGGGCAGGTATTTTGGGAATTCCTTATGTTGTAGCCAAAACTGGAATAATTTATGGTGCAATATTAATGGTTCTTCTTGGTTTAGGTTACATGTTAATTAATCTCTTTGTCGGGGAAATTGTTTTAAGGACAAAAACGCAACATCAACTTCCTGGTTATGTAGGAAAGTATTTAGGAAAGTGGGGGAAGAGGTTAATGACTTTTTCTGTACTCATTGGAGCGTATGGTGCATTGACTGCCTATTTAATAGGAGAGGGGGCAACATTACACTCAATATTCCGGTTCGGCACCCCTTTATTATACAGCTTAATTTTCTTTGCAGTTACAGTTTACATTATTTATCGTGGAGTTAAAGCAACGGGAAAAGCAGAATTAGTTTTAATTTCTTTATTATTTTTAGTTATAATTCTAATTGGAGTTTTCTCTTTTAATAAAATTGAATTACAAAACTTAGCTTACATGGATTTGGGAAAAATATTTATTCCTTATGGGATAATATTATTTGCTTTTCTTGGTTTGCCTTCAATTCCTGAAATGCAGGAAGAACTTGGAAAGGACAAAAAGTTATTGAAAAAAGCTATTATCATCGGCTCCATAACTCCCATAATTCTGTATATTGTTTTTTCTGTTATTATTGTTGGTATTGTTGGATTAAGTAATTTTGAAGCACTTGGTCCAAATGAAAGAATTGCTACCATTGCTTTAGGGATGTATTCACATCCTATTATGAATGTGTTTGCTAATATTCTAGCAGTTTTAGCAATGTTTACTTCTTTCTTAACAATTGGAATTGCTTTGGTTGAAGTTTATCATTATGATTATGGTATTTCTAGGTTTAAATCTTTGTTATTAGCTTTTTCTCTTCCTCTATTAATTGTAATTTTTAAGTTGTCATCATTCATAGTAGTTTTAGGGATTACTGGAGCTATTGCTGGTGGATTAGATGGTATTTTAATTATCTTGGCTTATTGGCGATCTAAGATTTTGGGAGATAGAAAACCCGAGTACAGTATGGGGAAACATTATTTCCTAGGAAGTTTGTTAATGCTTTTATTTATTTCTGGGATTATTTATCTCTTTGTTTAGCTATGTTATAACATATAATTAACAGTGGTTAAGTTACTACTCTCCACTAACAATAATGCGAAAGGTTTATATACCAGGTACTACCTCTGAGTAAGAAACACTCCTCAATTTGAAACATGGATATAGATAAAAATATTGGGACCAGAGAAAAAACTTTAGAGTTTCTTGTAGATTCTGTAAATTTTAAAAGGTCAGAAGTTGAAAAAGCTTTAGGCATAATGGGTTATAATATTGGTAATAATGGTGAAATTGTTGGTGTTGATGAAACTACTGCAACCATGGAGCAAATGCCTGCTGAAGATGTAATTGAAGCTTTAAATGGGTATATTGCTAGTTTGTCTGAAGATTCAGATAATTTGCCTGTTGCCCTTCCTTCACCTATCAAATCTACTGGTGATGATGATATAGGGAGAGAATGGCATGTTAATCCTTCTAGTCCTTTAGATGAGGAAAAACATCCTGATTATATAGATGATCTTTCTAAGCATCAAATGTCTGGAAAGAGGAATTGGGGTAAGAGACTATTAATTACTGGGGCAGTTTTGGCAAGTTTAGTTGGCGGTTTTGTTTTAGGTGATTATCATGGTACTAGTAAAACTGAAGCATCTAAAGCTGCAGAAATTGCTGAATTAAAAGGCGATGTTGATATTTACAAATCTGGTTTTGTCCGTAGTAATGGTGTAAAAAAGGTACTTAATGCAGAGTTAAGTGCATTGAAAGTAGAGAATGGAAAGATTTCTACAGAAAACGCTGCTTTATTTGAGATGGTTGAAGAATTAGAAGAACATGTTGCTGGATCACAGTCATTGGTTGACCAACAAGTTGCTCTTGATTTTTGTAATGCTGATTATACTGCTTGTCAAAGAGAGAAAGAAGTTCTGGGAGTTGCTTGTAATGCTCGAGTAGCTGGTTTGCAAAACAAAGTTAATGGTGTTGTTGTTTCTACGCCTGCTGATTGTGATGCTTTAGATGAAGAAGTTGCAAGTCTTCAAAGAAAGAATACCGTCCTTACAGGATTGATTAATGGTTATGATGCTTCAAATACTGAATATCAAACAGCAAACCAAGAACTACAAGCCAAGGTTTTAGAAACTGAAGGTAAGTTTGCAGGCTTAGAATTTAATTTATCTGAAAAACAAATTGCTCTTGATTCTTGCACTAATGGTTATGATGGTTGTAATACTGATTTTGATTCTTGTATTGATGATTATGATAGTTGTAATGCCGATAACGAAGATTTAGAAGCTCAGTTTGTGGTTAATCCTTATCAACAAATTACTACAATTTTAAATGGACCTGAAGAAGAGAGATCTGATGGTTTGAAAGATCTTGTAATCAATTATTTGAATCACAGAACAGTTGGAAGAAAGATTGTCGTTGATGGTGATGATTGTGATGTTGCTCTTGGTAATCTTTATGATACTATTGTCGGAGAAGCTGGAGATACTGATAATTTAACAAGGGCTGCATTTGTGTCTTATGTTCCACAAATCTGTGGAGATTTAGATCCTAATAAAAACGAAGTTGAATTTGCGCTAACAAAATAAAATTAGACTACTATGAGGATAAAAAATGATGAAAAAAACAATTATAACTACGGCCGTATTAGCTGCATTGGGTTTTGGCGGAAGCGCTCTTGCCGATGAAATTATAACACGAAGTGTTGGGGAAAGTAAACCTGTAGCAACAATGCCTGCAGATATTACACCTGAATTAAATTACACTGCAAATGAAACTCCTGCGCCAGAAGTTCTTACTTCTGATGCGTCTGGCGTTGCTCCTACAGTTCCAGATTACGCTTTAAGTGGAAACGCTGCTGTTGGAACAAGTAAGTTAGAAGAATGTACTCCTGGTAGTCAATACAAGGGCTTTGTAATTAGTCCAGATAATCCTGACGTTATAGAAGAAGTAGACTTTGTTTGTCCTACTCCTGTTGTTCGTAAAGCAGTAAAACGTTGTGATGATGTTTGTGTTGATACTGGTTTATTGAATATTTTAGGAATTGGTTCAGATGATTATAAATCTGGTGCTTGCAGTAGAGGATCTAAATGTGTTGATACTGATGCAGCAAGACGTGGAGATGGATTAGTTGTTAAGGTTGAGTTATTAGATGGCAGAGTTACAAAATTAGAAACAGCACAAGATAGAACTAATAGTGTCTTAATAAAAATTAATCAAGAGAATACCACTATGAACGAATCTATTACTTATTTGAAAACTATTACTGAACGTTTAGATTCAGCACCAAAATTATCAGAATTAGCTGCGTTTGGTTCAGAAGTTAGGGCCGGCAAATGTAAAGATGAATTTGAACATTTAAATTTACTAGAAGGCAATTATCACACTGCATTGAAAGAAGTTAACGTTGCTCAAGAAAGTATGTTTGGTTTAAGAGAAAAAATTCAAACTTATTTGGGTGGGAAAGCTTTAGATGGTGAAAAATTAGATTTAAATAGTGTTCCTTTGAAGGGACCTTTAAAGGTAATTCAGAATGGAATGGACAAAGTAGATTTAACTAATTCCACTGACGCTACACTTACTGGTATGATTAAATCTTACCGACAAGCTCAAAGAAGTGTTACTGCTGCTGTTGGAAGAGTTGCAATTAGTGCCGATGCTGTTTTAGCTTATCGTACTGAACTTTTAGAAAAAGGTAATTGTAAAGATGAGCATACTAGAGTTGAAACTGATATTGGAATTAATGCTGTTCTTTACACTGGAGATGTTTCTGCTGGTGGAGAAGTTGTAGCGGAAGTATTAGCTTTTCCAGATAATGGTAAGTTTGGTATTGGTGGAAGTGTAATTGTTCCAACTGGCCAAGGTCCAACTAGTAGAAATACTTACAATGAAAGAGTTGGCGCAATGGAACGTTCTGTTGATGAACGGAGTCAAGTTTTACCAAGAGCAATTCCTGGTATAAAAATTGCAGGTTATCTTGCAGATCGATTCAGAGCTTATGCTACAGTAGGTATGTCTATATTTCAAAATGAACATTCAGAAAAAAGTGATATTAATGGAGATGTTAAGACTATAAAGGAAACAACTACTGGCGTGGGTTTAGATGTTCGTGGAGGACTTGATTATAAGATTCCTTTGGGAGACAAAGCTGGATTAAGAATTAATGCTGAAGGCGGTTATGATACTGGCTTCGGTGGAGTATTTACAGGTGGAATGAGAGTTACTTTTTAACTTTTATTTTTCCTTGTTAACTAATTGGGTGATGGGTGGGAGACCACCAAAATGAATGAAAATCAGAAAAAAATATTAAGTTTGTTTTCAATATTATTGTTAGTTTTATCTCTAGTTCCATTAGCTAGTGCAGCAAATGTTGCAGTTTGGACTGAATGGATGATTGGTGGAGATGGAATAGCAGATTACCAACTTACTGTTAATAAAGGCAATGAGGTTGAATTTTACGTTTTTGTTAAGGCGTACAGCAACTTTGATTTAGAAGTTGGATTATATAATAGTAATAATCAGTTAGTTAAAACTTTTGATTCTGTTGATAACTACAACGCGTTTTACGATGAATATAATTACAAAGCTAATACTGTTGGAACTTTTTATGTTAGGACAGTTGCAACTTCGGGAAGCAGTTCAAGTACAGATGAAATTAAATTAGTGGTTTCTTGTATTGATACTGATGGTGATAACGTTTGTAATACTGACGAAGTTCCTGGTTGTACTGAAGTTAATGCAGAAAATTACAATCCTTTAGCTACTGATAATGATGGCAGTTGTGAATATGCTCCTACAGAAATATCTGGTTGTATGGATGAAGATGCATTAAATTACAATTCTAATGCTGATGTTGATGATGGCAGTTGTGAATTTAATACAGCGCCTAACTTTAGCTTAACTCCAAAAGCAGACAAGGCAACATGGTTCTTATTCCTTCCATTATTTCCAACCTATACTTTGGAAGAAGGAAACAGCCTTGCTGTTAATGTAATTGGAACAGACGTGGATAATGATCAATTAACCTTTGAATTTGAAGGTGTTTTTGGTGACTTACCTGATTGGATGCACTTTTATGATAATGGTGATAATACTGCAACTATTGCTTTGGTCTCTAGCGAAGTTGGAAGTTATTCTGTTAAAGTAACTGTGGTTGATGAACACGGAGCTAGCTTTTACTGGCCTGTTTTATTTGAAGTTACTGAAGGAAGTGTAGTGGTTTATGGTTGTACTGATGTTACTGCTGAGAACTACAATGCTCATGCTGATGTTGATGATGGCAGCTGTGAATATGCTCCTGTTGAAGTGCTTGGTTGTACTGATTTGGATGCTTTAAATTATAATCCTCATGCTACTGTTGATGATGACAGTTGTGAATATGCTCCTGTTGAAATACTTGGTTGTACTGATTTGGATGCTTTGAATTATAATCCTCATGCTACTGTTGATGATAACAGTTGTGAATATGCTCCTGTTGAAGTGCTTGGTTGTACTGATTTGGATGCTTTGAATTATAATCCTCATGCTACTGTTGATGATGACAGTTGTGAATATGCTCCTGTTGAAGTGCTTGGTTGTACTGATTTGGATGCTTTGAATTATAATCCTCATGCTACTGTTGATGATAACAGTTGTGAATATGCTCCTGTTGAAGTGCTTGGTTGTACTGATTTGGATGCTTTAAATTATAATCCTCATG